>Ga0070731_10005177_pt1 | contig 10885 bp, 8 predicted proteins | sample Coa_R1_2_FD_66448 | JGI IMG/M metagenome (GOLD analysis project Ga0070731, IMG submission 66448) | Surface soil microbial communities from Centralia Pennsylvania, which are recovering from an underground coalmine fire - Coalmine... | ecosystem: Environmental > Terrestrial > Soil > Unclassified ... | reverse complement strand
CAACTGATTCCTGAAAGGGACCGATAGGGGTGCGGGCCGAGCGGTTCCCCGGAATATGGCAGGGGACACCCTGCGAGACAGGCCACACCGGCGAAGGAGACGTAGCGAGCTATGTCTCCACGATTGATTCGACGCTCATTTCACTAAGGCTGCGTGTCTAACGGGCGAGTGCTCTTTTCATAGAACTCGTTCTGGAGTTTCAGGCTGACGTCGTCGGCCTTCACCGCGCGGATCGCCTTCACTACGGAATCGATCCACCACTTCATCTGGAATTCGCCGAGTTCCTTGGTCGCTACCGATCCATCGCCGGAATAATGGTTCGGGAAACGCGTGTACCACCAGATGCCGGTGTAGACGTCTAAGGGAATCTTCTGGCGGGCTTGATCTGCGCCGGACTCGCTGGGGGCGCGGTCGAGATGCACCGTGTCGGGGCGGGCGATCATCATCTTCGAGGTTTCGCTTTCGCCGGCATGCATGTCGATCTTGGTTTTCTTGGCTGGGCCGCCTTCATGCGGCGTGCGCTCGTCGAAGACGTAGACGACGTAATCGTGAGGCTTGTCGAGCTGAGTTTGCGCAAAGAATGGCAGCAGGCTGTCGTTGCCGCCATGGCCGTTGACGATTAACACTTTCTTGCATCCGTTGCGCGCCATCTCGTCTGTGGTCTCCTGCAGCAGAGCGAGTTGCAGGTTGCGGCTGTAGGCCATGGTTCCGGGCTCGTGCCTGGCCTCGGCGATTTGGCCGAAGTAGTATTCGGGAAAGACCACGGCGTATTCCTGCTCGGCCGCGTGCAGGGCGGCATAACGCACGTCGAGGAGATCGGTGCCAAGCGGAAGATGGGGGCCGTGCTTCTCGAGGATTCCGAACGGGAGGAGGCAGGTGCCTTGCGAGCGGTGAATGCCATCGCGAAAGTCGGAGGCCGTGAGTTCTTCCCAGTGGACGGATAAGCTAGAGGCGGGGGATGCAGCTTGCGCAGTAACGAATAGCTGCAACCCCAAAACAACGGGCAGAGTCAGAAACATCAGGATAGAAAAAGGCGTGCGGCTGATGCGAGTCATGGCGGTGGAATCTCCTTCGCGGGCGAATTCTAGCACGCGAATGCCGCTATTAAAACGTATCAATGGCGGGCAACGGATCTTCCTAGAAGCTAATTTACGTTTCTCGTCTGAATCGCACTCTACTGCGTATTTTTCACCACTGCGCAGGTTCCTCCCGGGCAGCGTCCAAGCGCATAGAGTCCGATGAAGGGGTCATTGGTTGAGAGCAAGGTCGTGCCGCTGGTATTGTCTTGCAAGGTTGTGCTCTTGACGTTCACACTCTGGTTGGCGATACCGGTGAGTGTGACGTCATAGGTCGCCGGCGCGCCAGACGTCGAGTTCCCTACAAGAACCGCGATCTGGTTCGTATTGCCCGTGAGTGTACCGATCGATACATTGGAAACCTCAACGCCATCGGTCACGCAGTTTCCAGTAATCGTTCCGAAGGTGCAAGCGGATGTAGACGATACATTGCCGATGGCAATCCCGGTCTGTGCATATTCGATATGACTGTTGGTGAAGGCGGTCGAAACACCATAGATCACGACTGCCGCGCCGGTCAGATATCCGGTTGCACGGCCCGTGACGGTAATGTCGTTGAACTCACGAATCGATCGGGCGACCGTGCTCGTGGTTTGGGTTCCGGGGCCATCCACCTGCAGTCCAACGGCAGCGTTGCAAGACGAGCCGCAATTGGAAGTGTAGGAAATGTAGATATTCCGGTATGGACCGCTGTTCGTCGCTCCAGGATGACCCGTATCGTTGGTGTTGGCCGCGCTCACGTGGAGTCCATAGGAAGGGGCGTCCCAGATTTGCACCTGATCCACCATCGAGTTCTCTTCCGCTTCATTATTGAAAATTCCAGTGCAACCGGGCTGCCCATTGCAGTCCACGGTCAGGCTCCGGATCACTATCCCAAACCAGGGCCCTCCGGTGCTGTTCCCCATTTGCAGCACAGGACCGCTGAATGAACTGGCAGCTCGAATGACAGTGTTGATGCCATTCGTGGTGCCGACGGTTGTGCTTCCACCGCCAATTCCGATCAGCGAAGTTCGCGACGCGACGACCCAGGTGGCGCTCGTGGTAATGATTGCATTCCCGAGCAACAGGATGCCGTTCGGCAGCAGAGACGTGCCGGTGGGGCTGAATGGACTTGATCCACAATTCCAGCTTCCCGTGAAACCGCGTGCATCCACCGTCACACTGTTGACGTTTGGTGGCGCGCTGCCGGTCGGCGTCTGGCCGAGTACCAGGCCCCACGCGGTATTGATCCTAGCGCAGATGTCTGTGCCGCTGGTTGCCGCAAACGCGTCAATGTAAGACGTACTTGCCACAGTGCCAGCGGGGACTCCGGTGCTATAGACGATTGGGTTTCCGGCGGTTTGTGCGACCAATAGAGTTGGTCGGGCAAGAAGGGACAACGTTACGAGGGCCAGCAGGTGACGGGAGCGCGCCCCAGCAGTTGTACGAATAGGTCGCAAGGCACTCATCGTGCTTCTCCTTGTAGGAGCTTGACTTGTGGGGGCCCTGAGGAAGAGCACAAGCGTATTTCGCGCTGGAGGGACTGTCAAGCTGAATTTCGGCGACAGAGAGTTTTAAGGCTCGACACTGCAAGCAGACAAGAACCCGAACGAAAAATCCCCACTTCTCGCAAAAGACGCGAGAAATGGGGCACCCAACTCGATTTAGCTGACGGCTCTACGGCGCTTCGATCAGCTCCATTTTCCCTTCGCGGGTGCGATGCAGGATCATCAGCTTGCCTTTGGGATCACGGAAGATGAAGACGTCGCGGTCTTTGAAGTGGGCTTCTTTGATGGCTTCTTCGAGGGTCATGGGGCGCATGGCGACGGCATCGTTGGAGCGGACCAAGTGGACCTCGGTAGTCTTCGCTACCGCCGGATATCTGTGGACCATGACTGGAACGGCCGTTTTTTCGGACATGCCCACTACCGTCTGCAAATCGGTCTGGGCGTCGCCGTCTTCCACTTTCGCGGAGTGGCCGTTCCACTTTTTGACTTCTTCCGTCTTGCGGGCGCTACGCTTTTTCGACATCCAGCGTGTTTTATATTTCACGGCCTGTTTTTCGAGATGGTCGAGCGCTTCGCTGACGGCGATGGCCATGTCCTTTGCCTGCGCCAGGCTGACGATGGGACCGTTGCGCGCGCTGATCGTTATCTCGGCTTTGTGGCGATGCTTTTCGACAGCGAGGATGACTTTGGTCTCGAATCGGTCGCCCAGAATTTTGCGAATTTTAGTGAGTCCGGTTTCTACTTCTTTGCGGATCGTGGGAGTAACTACGTAGTGTCTTCCAGTGTATTCCACGTTCATGAGCGCCCCCGTCTTAGTCTTGATTATCGGTTAAATCGGGCACCGCATTAGAACCAATTGAGCAATTGTGTAATTTGGTAATTGAGTAATTTCAAAAATTGTCAGCTTCCGCGTCTTGTTCAATTACCCAATTACTAAATTACACAATTACCAAATTCATTTTTTTACCCGGCGTTGGTGCGTGCTGGGAATGCGCATGTCTTCACGATACTTGGCCACTGTGCGGCGAGTCACCTGGATGCCTTGAGATTGCAGGATTCGGGTGATCTGCTCGTCGGTCAGCGGACGGCTGGGGTCTTCTTCTTCGATCAGCTTTTTTACGCGGCGTTTGAGGATCAGCAGCGATGTGCCGCCGCCCTCGGGACCCTGGACGCTCTCGCTGAAGAAGTAGCGCAGCTCGAATACGCCTTGTGGCGTGTGCGCGTATTTGCTCGCGACTGCCCGGCTTACCGTGGAAGGATGCACGCCAATTTCTTCGGCCACCTCCTTGATCATCATGGGTTTGAGTTGATCGATGCCGCGTTCGAGAAAATCCTGCTGGCGGGCGACGATGCAATAGCAGACTTTCGTGATGGTCTGCTTGCGCTGTTCGATATTCTTGATGAGCTGGATGGCGCTCTTGTAGCGCTCTTTCACGTAGTCGCGAGTGCTCTTTTCGTTGGTGCCGTCGCGGACGACGAGTTTCTTGTACGCCGGATTTAGGCGAAGCTGGGGCAGGTCTTCGTCGTTCATGATGACCAGCCACTCGTCGCCGTGCTTGACGAAAGCAACGTCGGGCTCGATCAGGCGTGCCTGGACTTTGTTATAACGCAGGCCGGGGCGCGGATCGAGCGTGCGGATGTAGTCGAGCGCCTGCTGCACAGCCTCAATGGGACGGCCGATTGCCTTGCCGATTTCTTTGTGCTGCTTGTTCTGCAAGCCGCGCAGATGCTGGTCGACCACGGCCATGGCGTCCTGCAAAAGCTGCGCCGTGCCGTTGGTGCTCTTATTCATCGCGAGTTGTGCCTGGTGATAGCGGAGTTGGCAGAGAAGACAGTCGCGCAAATCGCGGCAGGCCACTCCCGGAGGATCCAACTGGCGGACTACTTCCAAAGCTTCGTGCAGATCGGCGGCTGTGAAATTCGGCTTGAAAGTCGGAGCGGGCCGAGAAACAGGAGCGGGGGCGACTGCTGCAGCAGAGTCTCCCGAGCGTGAGGAGAATGACGTTTCTGGACGTGACTCAACCGGCTGTTCAACCGTCGGCTTGGCCTCGACGTCTTCGGTGTAGACAGGCTCCGGAGTTTCCGCGGAGCTCAAATCGACGGAGCTCTCAATGTCATTTCGAAGGATGTCGTTCCCAAGATCGGCTGCATCGTCTGCTGTCTCTTCAAGCGAGAGATATTTCGCCTCTGTGATTGGATCTGACGCGATCTCCGTCAGGCCTAACGCCTGCGCTTCGCTCACAATGTTCTTCGCGGTCTGCGCATCGACTTCAGGAGCGGCAGGGGGCGCGACGCCGAGCAACTCGTCGTCGCTGGCGATTAGGTATCCGTCTTCGTTCAGGTTGCCGATGATGAGGTCGGCGGCCTCGCGCACTTCGGGGCGCAGGCTGAGCGCGCCCAACTGCCACGCAAGATGGTCGGTGAGGTTCGTCGGCTTAGAGAGAAAATTCTCGAACGACGGACGCTCGATGTCCTCCATCTCACTGTGGGTGCGGTAGCCGGGATCGAGATAATCCTGGAAGAATGAACCAAAGTCGATCTCTTCGAAGGGATCTTTCTTTTCGACGGCGGTGATGGGATTCTCTTCGTTGCTGGCGGTAGCGGCGCGCTCGCGGTCTTCTTCTTTTTTGCCGACTTCGTCGAGCAGGGGAACGGACTCTTCGAGTTCCTCGAGCACCGGATTCTCAACCATCTCGGCATTGATCATGTCCTTGAGCTCAAGCTTGTTGAGCGCGAGGACAGAGACCATCTGCACCAAGCCCGGGGTGAGGATCTGGCGCTGCGAGAGCTTTACGTTGAGCCTGTGTTGTAATAAGACCATGTTTCAATGTTTCAATGTTTCAACGTTTCAACGTTTCAAAAGTTGAGGGTCTCAGGTTTTTACATTGAAACTTTGCAACTTTGAAACGTTGAAACATCAGACTAAAGAGAAACTCTCGCCCAAGTACACCCTGCGCACTTCCGGATCACTGGCTAACTGGCTGGGCTGTCCCTGACGGAAAATTCTGCCGTCATCGATGATGTAGGCCCTGTCGGTCACCGAAAGCGTCTCGCGCACGTTGTGATCGGTAATCAGGACTCCGATGCCGCTGGCTCGCAGGCTGCTGATAATCTTCTGCAAGTCGAGTACGGCAATCGGGTCGATCCCGGAAAACGGTTCGTCCAGCAAAATGAATGTGGGGTTGATGCACAGACAACGTGCAATTTCCACGCGTCGGCGCTCCCCACCGGAAAGGGCATACCCGCGGTTCTGGCGGATGTGCTCCAGCCCCAGTTCGTCGATAAACTTTTCCATCTTCTCGCGGCGCTCGTGCCAGGACATTGGCTGCGCCTCCAACACCGCGAGGATGTTCTCTTCTACCGTCAGCTTGCGAAAAACCGATGCTTCTTGCGGGAGATAACTGATGCCATACTGACGAGCCCGTAAATACATTGGGACGTCGGTGATGTCCTGACCGTCATACAAAACGCGGCCAGTATCGGGAGGGATCAGGCCAACAATGGTGTAAAAAGTGGTGGTCTTGCCCGCGCCGTTAGGGCCTAATAAACCAACAACTTCGCCCTGCTCGACCGTCAGGCTGACACCATTCACAACGCGGCGGCCACGATACGATTTGCCAATTTCTTCCGTGGCTAGGGTACGCATTTATCGAGCCGTGCTACAGGCAATTACCGGGCCACTCGCGTTTGAGTTACCACAGGAGTACTTGCTTCGCCTTCTACGAGCACCCTATCATCGCGTCTGAAGAAAGTCAACGAAACCCCGGTAATCTTGCCCTGTTCGGCATCAAAAATGCTGGGCGGTCCGCCAGTGAGTACGAACTTGTCGTCCGCGGCGGTGTAAACCAGGGTTTGGCCGTCGGCACGGCGGTTCGGTTGCTGAACGACCACGTTGTCTTGGGCCACCATGCGGTCGAGCTGGCCCGGACCGGCAAACGAACCTGCAAGTGACTGATTACCTGAGGCTTGACTGCGAGAAAGCAGATACGCGTCGGCCGTCTTGGCGGAGGCGGTAAAGTCTGCTCCTTTGGCTACGACTCCCCCTTCGTAGTGAACCCTGCGCTCGGAATCGGCATAGGTCAGCTTTGCTGCGGTGATAGCGATAGGCATGGAGCGTCCTGGCGAACCGGTCTTCCCTGCCGGTATGGCTCCCGCTTTCTCGGCTTGGATCAGAATCGTCTGCACTGGCTGGGCGGGAGTACCCTGGGCCGTGACAAATCTCCGGTCACGATCGAACTGGAGGGTAGGTGCCTCGATGATGTTTGCATCCTGCCAGAGACGGGCGTTTCCGGAGTAGAGGGCGATTCCGGGAGTGTTGTGCGCAGTCATGCTCTGGGCCGTCACGTGAATCGGCGAGGAAGACGCCAGCAGAGCCCCGTTGGGTTGCTCCTTCAGTTCGCTGTACGTGCTTTTGACGCTGCCGTCAGCTAGCGCATCGCCGGTGGCTCGGTTGATGCGGATGGATTTGGCCGTCGTCGCCATACCGCCATTCTGTATGCGTGGACTGCCCGTGAGCACCAGCATCTGGTCCGCAGGGGAGTAGCGCGCGGCGTTGGCCCAGGCTTGCATGCGTTTGTCAGGTTGTTGCCCGTCGGTATAGACGACATGGCCCTGCTGCGTGACGGAATCGATGCCGCCCTGCGCCAGAAACGTGGCATCTACCGACTCGCTCGTGCTGACGCGATCAGGCTGGCCAGGAGTGGAACTGACGATGCGCGCGTTGGGCGCACCGTGGACGTTGGCGAGATGGTTCCGGCCGTCAGTGCTGGCGAATAGCGCGGTGAATTTTCCCGCCGTTATGACTGTCCGTGGTGCGGAAGAGGCTGGATTGGAAGAGAATGGATGGGCAGGCGCGGACGGCTGTGCCTGCGCCATCGTGATCTGTGCCGCGCCAGAGGTCACGGCATCCTGCAGAACATGGCCGCCGGCCACAGTAAAGTCGATGCCACGCGCGATTAAGTCGAAATCCTGGGGGCCGTTCGCTGAGCCTTCCGCGTCCGGCTTGTTTCCTGCGACTGCGTGCTGCGAGAGTCGCACACCGTCGAGGGCGTGCACCTTCTGAAGCTGGTTCTGACCTGCGAAGTCCAGGATGGCGCGTCCGGCGTCGCCCTGCATGGGCTGCGCTCCGGTCTGTTCGAAGTGAACGTTGCCCGTCAGTGTGGCAGTGCGAAGTAAGTCTCGCTTTCCCGCGAGCAGGAATTCGGCCTGATCGGCGCGGCTGTGTAGTTCTGAAGATTGCGGTTGCGCGAGTTGCGATTGGAATGTGAAATCGACAGGAGCGGAAGGATTTGTCGCGGAGCCTGACAACTTTGCCGTCTGCACCCGACTATCGGTCCTGACGTTTCCCGTGGCCAGGATTCTCTCAACCTGATTCTCGGCGCCAAGCTCGAAGAGGGCGCGATCCGCTCGCAGAGTCCCGTCGTTGCGCTTGAGATGAGGATGGTAGAGCGCGATCTCGCGAGGATCGTTGGTAATGGTTCCTCGGTCGGCCTCGATCACCGCGGCATTCGGACCTTGCAGCACGACGTGAATTTGCGACAGCAATGTGAGAACATTGCTTTTGCCGATGTAAGCCACGCCAACGGCCCATCCGGTGGCCTGCGGCGCGCGAAACTCGACGCGGGATTCCGTCGCAGCATTTCCTGTGTTCTTGTTAAAAATCAGGTCGCGCGTCTTCAGATGTATGGGATTCTTCAGCTCTTTGGGCGTCGATTGATCGGGACTGCCGAGGCCCGACGGGTTGGCTACGAGATCGATCTGCACATCTCCCTTGGCAGTGATGTCCCCGGTCTTCTCGTTGTACGCAAAATCGTCGCCGTAGATCTGGTCGAAGCGGGATGAGTCTCGGCCGTAGAGCACAATGCTGACGTTGTGCAACTCGGCGTTGCCGTTGAGCTTGAACTGTTTGAAGTCGCTGGCCTGGATGGTGAAGAGCGTGCGCTTGCCGTCGGATTTGGAAAATTGAAATCCGCTCGCCGTCTGTTTGATGTCATACCCGATCTTGCCGGGGATACTCTTCAATAAATTGGTTGCCCGATGTCGCGCGTAGAAGTACATCCCGGTCACGACCAGCGTGAGCAGAACGGCGGTCGCAGCGAGCACTCGGCGTAGACGGTAGACCTTAAGCGGCATCTGGGTTCAGTGTAATGCAAGAGCGGTTCCCGGTTCTCAGTTCTCAGTTTTCGGTCGCCCGGACGTCATCTACACTTGGATGCGCACATTCCAATGAATAGAACACCAGAAATGCCGCCGCTGCTCGACTTCCATAACCTGCGCGTGATGCGGGGGCAAAAGATCGCGCTCGACGACTTTAGCCTGCGCATTGGCGCCGACGAGCACGTTGCGATTCTAGGTCCAAACGGCTGCGGTAAGTCGACGTTGATCAAGACGATCACTCGCGAATGTTATCCGCTCGCGCGGAATGACCTGCGGGAAGACTCATGGATGAAGCTACTGGGTGATGAAACCTGGGACGTTTTCAAACTCCGCGAGCACATGGGTATCGTTTCCAACGACCTGATGCTGTCGGTCACTGGCGAGGCCAGCGGGCGCGACGTCGTGCTGTCGGGATTTTTCAGCAGCACGGCGATCTGGCCGAATCACATGGTCGATCCTGAGAAAGTTAGACTTGCCGACGCCGCGCTGGCGGAATTGAGGATTTCGCATTTGGCGGAGCGCCCGGTGGAGGCGATGTCATCCGGCGAAGCGCGGCGCGTGCTGATCGCGCGGGCGCTGGTACACAAACCCGGAGCGTTGCTGTTCGACGAACCCTGTAACTCGCTCGACTTGTCAGCGCAGCAGAGCGTGCGGCAAACCATGCGCGAACTGGCGAATGCGGGAACGGCAATCATCCTTGTGACCCATGAACTGGCGGATATCGTCCCGGAGATTGGGCGCGTAGTGCTGATGGACCGCGGACGCGTCGTTGCCGACGGACCGAAAGAGGAAATCCTGCAGGTCGAGAGGCTGGCCGCGCTGTTCGGAGTGGAAGTAGAGATGGCGCGGCGTGACGGGCACTACCACCTGTGGTGAACCGGCCTTGGTAAACCACTTTAGCTCTCTTTCGTTTTCGTTTCTTTCGAGCCGACCTCCATCAAACGCTTAGTCATCAGGACGAGACCGAGAATCTGAGTCCATTCGGAAACGATGTTGCCGACGACTTGTCCCCACTTGCTGCCTGGGTCCATAGCGCGGAACGTAACCACCCATCCGACGCCGGTGACTACCAGAAAAATGGTGAGCGAGTGCTCACGCAGGAATTCCAGCACTGCCGAGGACAAGATTCCCTTTGGTTGCTTGCTCTCGGCCGAACCTTTCTCGTACAGAAACTTTGTCAGCACCACGGTAACGAAAACTCCGGTCCAATCGGCGATAGCATTCCCAAAAAATGAACCAATGTGGGTAGAAGGATTGGACCAACGGTAGAGCGCGATCAGCGCGAGTACGACTCCAAGCAAGGCCATACTAAGGGAATGTTTGCGAAGGAACGGCTGAGATTTCAGGGTCTGCGTCATGCCGCTACTCTACTTCATTCGGAGAAAGCCGGCAGACGATTGTCTTTTACCGCTCAACGATCGGGCAGCCGAAGATCGCGCAACGAGAGTTCCAAGCCCCCGTATTCAGGATGGTCGTTATGCCCGATGGTGAAAGCAACGTCGATTGCGTCGCCGGCCAGAAGCGGCGTCTTTTGTAGACGCTCGGCCATGTGCCAGCCGAGGGCGTCGAAGGTTATCTTAGTTCGAAAATCAGTTCTCAGTTCCCGGCTCTCAGTTCTCAGTGGATCGACGGCATAGCCCTCGGCAACGGCCGCGGCTTTTTCGGCGCGGCGGATGGCGGCGCCGTCGGGATGGCAGAGCGGCGTGCCGAGGATCGCGGCTGCGGACATTTCCAGAGGTTCATTGGAGGCCACACTCTTCGTCGTCGCGCCCCCCTTAATTTTCAATTTGACGTGCTTGTCTTTCAGAATCCGCGGAGGTGCGGCTAGCTGCACACCGCGCGCTGCGAACACCGGCTCGGGATTTCCCATGCCATAGGGCTCGAGCAGTTGAAGAGCTTGAAACAGCTCCGGCGTGATCTCGGACAGATCAAGCTCCGCATCCAGATCGAGAATCGGATCGAAATCCGCCGTGGTCAAGCGAGTCCGGGCAAATGCATCCAGTTGGGTTCGCAATTCGGAGATGTTGGCGGAGGGCATGGCAAAACCGCAGGCGTGGGAGTGACCGCCATAGCGCGAGAACAAAGGGCCGCACGATTCGATTGCCTCAAGCAGATGGAATGCGCGAATCGAACGCCCAGACCCGAATGCCTCAGCGCCTTCGCGCG
>Ga0070731_10005176_pt1 | contig 10886 bp, 9 predicted proteins | sample Coa_R1_2_FD_66448 | JGI IMG/M metagenome (GOLD analysis project Ga0070731, IMG submission 66448) | Surface soil microbial communities from Centralia Pennsylvania, which are recovering from an underground coalmine fire - Coalmine... | ecosystem: Environmental > Terrestrial > Soil > Unclassified ... | reverse complement strand
GATCGTCGCGGAATTTTCGCTGCTGCGGTTTGATCCACGGCACCTTCGCGAAGCTGTAGACCGCCAGCCGATCGGGCCGCAGCGACAAAATCTGATCGGCGGTGTCTTTCATCGACGCGAGCGTCTGGCCCGGCAGGCCATAGATCAGATCGCAGTTGATCGACTCGTAGCCGCTGGCGCGCGCGTGGTCGATCAGCCGAGCCGTGATGTCGAGCGGCTGCGTGCGGTTGACGAGCCGCTGGACTTCCGCGTCGAAGTCCTGCACGCCGAGCGACAGGCGCGTGAATCCGCGCGCGTGCAGCGCATCCAGATGCTCCGGCGTCGTCACGCGGGGATCGGCCTCGACCGAGCCCTCGAAGCCGGATCGATCGCGAGGGATGCGCGCGAAGATCGCGTCGAGCGCGCGTCCGAGGGTCGCGGGCGCCATGAACGTCGGCGTGCCGCCGCCGAGATGCATCTGGCTGATCGGCCGTTCGCCGAGCGCCGGTACGCGCTCGAGATACAGCTCCATTTCCTTGAGCAGCAGGTTGACGTAGGGCTCGGCGCGTCCGTGGTCGCGCGTGATCACTGTGTTGCAGCCGCAGAACGTGCAGAGCGACTCGCAAAAAGGCAGATGCAGATAGAGCGAGACCGTCGCGTCCGGCGGCGCGAGCGCGCGCGCGAGCGATTCGATCCACTGATCCGTCGTCGGCACGTCTTTCCATTCCGGCACGGTGGGATAGCTCGTGTACCGCGGCACTGGGACGTCGTATTTGGCGAACAGGTCAGTCGTCGTCATGCGAAAGCCTCGCGAACAGTGTTGACAAAAGCGCGGACGTTGTCTTCGGGCGTCGTCTGCAGCACGCCGTGGCCCAAACCGCAGATCCAGCCTCGCCGCGCGCCGGCATCGAGTGCGCGCAACGGCTCGAGATAGCGGCCAAGCGCCGCCGCGAATGTCGAATGATCGGCGGCGAGCGCAGCTGGATCGAAATTGCCCTGCAGAAACCCGCGCCGATCCGCGCACCGAAGCTCGGTCGGCAGATCCCAGGTCCAATCGAGGCCAATACCAGCGAATTCGGACAGGGGGACGGGTCTCGCTTGCGCGAGCAAGACCTGTCCCAAATCGACCTCCGGGGTCCACCTCCGGGGTCGATTCGTGCCGCGGGCGTAGTAGCCGAGCTGGCCGGGAAAGGGGGCGGCCAGCTTGGCGAGGTCACGTGCTGTCCAGTCCGCGTATTGCTCCGGCGACAGCTCGCCGGCCGCGGTGTCGAAGATCATGACGATGTCGGCGCCGCCGTCGAACTGGAGGCGGATGTTTTCGATGAGCAGCGGCACGAGACGATCGGCGAATGCCCGATACAGCGCCGGCGACGATTTCGCGCGCTCGAGCCGGCCGGCGTGCGTGCCTTCGACGGCATAGACGAACAGCGTCCACGGGCCGCCGACGAATCCGATCAATCCCTTCGACTGCGGCAGCCGCGCCCGTACGGCGGCCATCGCCTCTCGCTGAAACTGCAGACGCGGCAGCGCGTCAGCGGTCGGACGAAACTGCGCGATGCGCGCAGCGTCGAGCGAGCCGTCGAGCTTGGGGGATGGGTCGTAGCTGAGGCCAAACCCCAGCGCCTCGAGCGGAAACAACAAGTCGCTGAACAGGATCGCCGCGTCGAAATCAAAGTCGTCGATCGGTCCCATCGTCACTTCGGCCGCCAACTCCGGCTCGCGGCACAGCGACAAGAAACTGTGTGCGGCGCGCAGCTTCTGATAGTGCCGGTGATAGCGGCCCGCCTGGCGCATCAGCCAGATCGGCGGCACGGCGACGGGCTCGCCGCGGACCGCGCGCATGAACAGCGAAGTCTGCGGCGTCATTCGGTCCCCGCCCACTGATACCCGACGCCGCGAACCGACCGAATCAGCTTGCCGTCATCGTCGCGCAGCGCCTGACGCAGCCGGACGACGGCGTTGTCGACGGCGCGCTGGGTGGGAAACTGATCCTCGCCCCAAATCTGATCGAGGATCACCGACCGATCGACCGCTTTCGGCGCCGACTCGATCAGCAGCTTCAACACGCGACTGTCGCGCACCTGCAAGAACACGCGCTCGCCGTCGGCCTCGATGGACATGGCGTCCAGGTCGATCGTCGCGCTGCCGCACTGCAGCACCCGGGGCGCCTGACGGCGCGCGAGCACGTGGCGCACGCGGATCAGAAACTCTTTCAAGTGAAACGGCTTCGGCAGGTACTCGTCGGCGCCGATCTCAAATCCTTCGAGGCGGTTCTCCGCGGAGTTGAGCGCCGTCATGAACATCACCGGCACGGTCGTGCCGGTTTTGATTAGTCTGGCGAGTCCGAATCCGGATCCGTCCGGCAATTTGACGTCGAGGATCGCGAGATCCCAGTGCCCCTCGCCGAGCTTCGCGCGCGCATCGCCGATTGACTGCGCCCACTCAACGGTCAAGTTGTCGCGCTCGAGCCGCTCCGCGAGCGTGCGCCCGAGTGACACGTCGTCTTCGACCAGCAGCACGCGGGGCATCTAATGACCTCGGAGGTCGTTTTTCCCAGGCGTGGGATTAAAGACCTCCGAGGTCTTCAATTCCAGCACGGCGCTGAAGCCGGCGCCGGGCGACGTCGCGAACCGGAGCTGGCCGCGCATGCGCTCGACGAGGCGGCGCGAGACGAACAGGCCGACGCCGGTCCCGCTCTGTTCGGTTGGACGGCTGAACGGCTGCCCGAGCGTGTCGAGAATCTGCTGCGGCGCGCCGCGACCGTCGTCGGTGGCGGTCACGGTGACGCGCCCCGACGCGCGAGATTCGATCGTCACCGTCATGCGCGTCGCGCGGCCGTGCAGCACGGCGTTTTGAAAGACATTGCGCATGACGCTCTCGAGCGCGCGGCTGTCGACCAGCGCGCGCGCATCGCCCGCGATCGACAGCTCGAGCTCGGGCCAGTCGCCCGACACGCGCTCGATGAACGTTCGCAGATTCACGGCCTCGAGATAGAGACCACCCTCGGGCTCGGCGAAGTACAGAGAGTTTTCGAGCTGCAGCTGCAAGCGCAGCGAGTCCTTCGCGAGCCGCTCGATGTTGGGATTGCGCTTCGCGTCCGGCCAATCCTCGACGAGGCTCTCGACCTGCAACTGCAGGCTGGCGAGCGACGTCTTGAGATCGTGTGTGAACGCCATGAAGAACGCTTCGACTTCGCGCTGCCGCGCGTGTTCGCGCCGCACGCTGACGAGCAGACCGACGCCGCCGGCGAGGATGAGTCCGATGAAGGTCGTGCCCTCCCAGACGAGCATGCGCTGCACGCGTCCGAGCTCGGCGGCTTCGGGCGCGGTGCTGGAATTGAGGCGCTTCGCCTGTTCGAGGCCGAAGATCATCCACCAGGTCGCCATCGACGCGGTCAGCGCGATCCACGCGGCCGCGCCGACATAGTGCCAGAAGTGGCGCGATCGGGCTTTCATACGCGAAGCTCGACGCTGGCGGCGGCGTCGACGAGCGCGTCGAGCGCCGACGAAAGGGTCTTCTCGTCGTGCGCCATCGACAGGAAACTCACTTCAAACGCCGCCGGCGGCAGATATACACCGCGATCGAGCGCCGCATGGAAGAACTGCCGATACCACTCGCCCTGGCGCTCGGGAATATCCGCGACTCGCCGCACGGGGCGGTCTGCGTGCAATCGCAGCCAAAACATCGACGCATCCTGCACGACGTCGATCGGCGCACTCGCGCGGCGCAATCCAGAACGAAGCGCGTCGACGAACGCCGATGTGCGCGCGTTGAGAATCGTCCATCCATCGCCGCCGGCGGACGAATCTCGATACGCGGCCATCTTCGTCAACGACGCGAGACCGGCGCGCATGCCGACAGGATTCGCGCTGAGCGTGCCAGCCTGATACACCGGGCCGACGGGCGCGACGAGATCCATCAAATCGCCGCGACCCGCATAGGCCGCGACGGGAAATCCGCCGCCGATCACCTTTCCATAACAAACCAGATCCGGACGCAGGTTCAACCGTCCGGCCATGCCGCCGATGCCGACGCGAAATCCGCTGATCACTTCGTCGAGAATCAGCAGCGCGCCTGCGCGGCGGCAGCGATCGGCGAGTCCGGTCAGCCACTCGACGCGCTGCGGCAGCAGGCCGTAATTCGCGGGAACCGGCTCGACGATCACCGCGGCCAACTCGGATGACGACGCCGCGAAGACGGCGTCGAGTGCGGCGTCGTCGTCGAGCGGCACGACGAGCGTGTCGGCGAACGTGCCTTCGGTGACGCCCGCGCTCGAGGCGGCGGCGCGCCCGGCGGCGAGACCGCTGCCGGCCTGCACGAGCATCGCGTCCGTGTGGCCGTGATAGCAGCCTTCGAATTTCAAAATCTTGCTGCGACCCGTGGCCGCGCGCGCGACGCGCAGCGCCGACATCACGGCTTCGGTGCCGGACGAGACGAAGCGGACGCGCTCGACCCACGGCAGATGCGACGTCATCCACTCGGCGAGGGCGAGCGAGTACGGTTCGCAGGCGCCGAACGACCAGCCGTCGCCGACGGCGTTTCGGACGGCGCCGGCGACATCAGGATCCGCGTGACCGAGCACGAGCGGACCGAAGCTCAGACAGAAGTCGATGTAGGCGCGGCCGTCCACGTCGATCAGGTGCGGGCCGTTGCCGCGCGCGAAAAAGACCGGCGATCCGCCGACGCTGCGAAACGCGCGCACGGGACTGTGCACGCCGCCGGGCGTGACGCGCTCGGCGCGGGCGAAGAGCGACGCGGATGAGTTAGGCATGCCTACCGTTTGGCCAACTTTTTCCAGTTGCGCGGGGCCCCCCGCGCTAGTTGTCACGCTTCTGGGCTCGCTACGCTCGCCCGCTCGCGATGTCACAGTCCAATCGCCCACGCGCGCCGGGCGCCGTAGGTGATGATGTAGGCGGCGCCGGCGCGGCGGAAGACGTGCCAGGTCTCGAGCAGCGCCGCGTCGAAGTCGGTGATCAGTCCCTGTCCGTGCAGCGCCAGCAGCGAGGCGTATTCGCCGCTGACCTGATAGGCGCCGACCGAGAGGCCGGTCGCCTCGGTGATCGGCGCGATCAAATCGATCGACGTCATGCCGGGTTTCACCATCAGCAGATCGGCGCCTTCGTTCGCGCAGCGCACGCTCGACGCGATCGCATCGCGCCGCGATCGCACGTCGATCTGATAGTGCCGCCGGTCGCCGAATTGCGGCGCTGAATCGGCGGCGCCGCGGAACGGGCCGTAGAACTGGCTCGCGAACTTCGTGCTGTAGCTCATGATCGGCGTGTTGGTATGGCCCGCCGCGTCGAGCGCCGCGCGAATGTGCGCCGTGCGGCCGTCCATCATGTCGCTCGGACTCACACCGTCCGCGCCGGCGCCGACGACCGCCAGCGACATCGCGGCCAGCGCGTCGAGCGTATTGCCCAGATCGATCCGGCCGCGCGCGTCGAGCATCGCGCAGTGTCCGTGATTGGTCGCCGAACACAGACAGATGTCCACCCACAAATTCAGCGTGTTGCCGAACTGTTCCTTGATCAATCCGACCGCGCGCTTCGCGTAGTCGAATCGCAGCGCGCCGGGTCCCTTCTCGGCCGGCACGCAAAACAGCAGAAAATGCCGCACGCCGGTTTCCAAATCGCGCGCGATCACTTCGAGCGCCGCGTGTCCGCCAAGGCGCGCGTTGTCGCCCAGGCCGGGAATCGTCTCGGCGCCGGTGATGCCGCCGACGATGAAGATCGGCTGGATGAGATTGGCGGCGGTAAACGTCGTCTCGGCGACCAGATCGCGCAGGTGCGGCGACTGCCGCAGTCTCAGCCGCGACCAGGGCGTCGCCGGTGTGGTCGTTCGATTCATGGGAGAACCTCGCTGCGCCACTGATCGTAGTCCAGCCAGACGCGAACGCGATCGCTCGCGCCCATCAATTCTCGAAGCGCCCGCGCCGTCCGTCCCGGGCCGCTGCCGTGCCAGCCGTCGCGAATCGACGGCCACCGCTCGAACGCCCGGCGCGCGGCCATGCCGCTCATCCAGAAAAAATGCGTCCGCGACGCGAGATCGGCCGGCAGCGCGTCGTCGATCTCATACGTCGCGAGCGCGCCGGCCTCGTCGACGCCCGCATGCGTCAGCCGGTGCCACGCCACCGGATGACCGGCCAGCCATTCGACCGCCGGATCGTCGTCGCCCAGACCTTCGGAGGATCCATTGACCCACACGCCGCGGGCGGCGAGCCGGCGCCACGTCGTGCCCCCGGCGGCCCAGACCAATCGAGACGAATCGGGCACCGGCCAGGATTCGGGCAACGCGTTGGCGCGCGCGACGAACAATCCACGATCGTCGGCGGGCGGCGCAACCGTCAAGGGACGACGAGCGGATCCGGATGAGCCGCGTTCATCGGCTCGCGGCCAGACGAACTGCTCGCGCTGCGCTTTCGGCGGAGCCGGCGACGTCTCGACGAGTTCCCAACGCTCGTCCCGGCCGCTGTCGGCGGCGCGCGCGCGCACGCTGATGATGCGGCCGTATTCGCGCGGAAGCACGGTCGCGCCCACGGCCTGATGACAACCGCCGCCATACGCGGACAGGATCTCGCGCTCGCTCATCACCGCGCGCCACGTCGGCTCGTGCGAGATCGCGCGGACACGATCGATGACCTCTGCCGCCGCGTGCGCCGCCACTTCGACGGCCACGGCGCCTTGCGCGGGCGCGCCCGGCACTTCGCGCGTCGGCAGCACCATCCAGCGCGTGCGATCGAGAAGCGCACGAATGCCGCGCGCGGCGTCTTCGAACGGCGCGCCGAATCCCAGCAGCCGATCGAGCGCGGCTTTCGCCACGAGCAGCGCGTCGCCGCGGTCTTCGATCAGACGCGTGAGACGCGTCGCGATGTTGCCGCGCACCGGCAGCCACTCGATGCGGTCGACGTGCCACGGCAGCAGCTCCCGCAGGACGGGGTCGACGAGCCATGCGCGCCGCGGAGACGACGACAACATGCGGACGATCGGCGGACGAGCCGACACGGCATCGCGCCGCATCAGCAGCACGTCGCGCGGATCGGCGCGTTCGAGCGTCGCGGCGATGATCGTGTCGGGCCGGCCTTCGAGCGGCAGATCTTTCCAGGAGTGCACCACCATGTCGGCGCCGCCCGTGAGCAGGGCGCCGGTCAGATCCGCGGTGAAGGCGCCTTTGTCCGGCAGAGAGGCGAGCGGCGTGTCGGTGTCGCGATCGCCGGCCGACGTGCGCGTGAGATAGCTGATGGTCGTGCCGGGATGCGCCGCCTCGAGCGCGCGGCCGACGAGCATCGCCTGCAGGCGGGCGAGATCGCTGGCGCGGCTGAGAATTCTCAGGCGCACAAATCGTCCCAGCCGAACGGGCGCAGCTCGTCGCGCAGCTCGTACTGCCGGGTGCGCCACGCGATGTCTTGTCGCGCGGCTTCGATATGCGGAACGGCCGTGGCGTGCGCGTCGTGCATGCGAGTGAATAGATCCTGCAGCGAAACGACCTCGACGTGCGCGTCGAAGGCGAGCGGACGCTGGCCGACGTCGGCGCGCAGATCGATCACGCGCAGCAGGCCGACATACTTCGCGGCGACGCGCTCGATGACGTCTGCTGCGACCGGCGCCGCGACAATGAGCGCCGTCGCCTCCGCAGGCGCGTCAATGCCATCAATCGCCGAAAGCGGGCAATAGCGGATGCCGTCGTCTCGCACCAGATGCGGCTCTTCACCGCGGCCCCACTGATCCACCGTCCGGCCATCGTCCGCAAGGAACGGCAGGACTTCGGCGGCCAACTTCCCGGTGCCGATGACGACGGCGTGGCGGCATCCGGCCAGATCGCGCCGGACGGCGCTGCCGTACGAGCGCGAGCCGAGTCCCTGCAGATGTTTCGCGCGCACGTCGCGCGCGTCCGTCAACAGGCGCTGACCCAGCCGCGCCAGGCCCGGCTGATCTTTGCCGAGTGTCGCGAGAAATGATTTGAATTGACCGAGCACCTGAGTCTCGCCGGTCATCGGCGACTGCAGGCCGCACAGGATTTCGAGGAGCAGACGGTAGGCGTGGCCTTCGGTCAGATGCTGGCCGAGCGAGTCTCCCGTGAGCGAGGCCTGCGCTTCGTCCAGAAACACGACTTCGCGCAGACACGTGCGCCAAATCGGCGATTGGTCGCCGAAGCGTGCCGCGTCCTGGTCGGGCTCACGGTGCAAGATGGCCAGCGCCACAGAGAAATCGTAGTCAGTCCGCTAAGGGTGAGTGTCACGGATTTGTCGCGAAAGGCGACCTCGTAGGTCGGATGGTGACCAAGTCGAATGGGGACGGGTCGCTTGCGCAAGACCCGTCCCCGAAGACACGGTTTTTCGGCCACAATCGTCCTTCGCGAGGCGAAGCTGACAGGCGTCATCCTTTTACAGTTAGGCACCCCCGACGAGCCGACACCCGCGGCCGTACGGCGCTATTTGCGCGAATTCCTCTCGGATCGCCGCGTCGTCGACCTCAACCGCGCCATTTGGCTGCCCGTGCTCTACGGCGCCGTGCTGACGCGCCGTCCCGCTGAATCAGCGAAGCTTTATCGAAAGGTGTGGACGCCCGAAGGTTCGCCGCTCGCCGTCATCAGCGAAAGACAGGCGCGGGGACTGTCGCAGCGATTGAGCGCGATCGCCAGTTGTGACGTGCCCGTCGTTGTCGGAATGCGCTACGGCAATCCGTCGATCGCTGCCGCGCTCGATCGGCTGTCGGCCGCAGGCGTCGATCGCGTGCTCGCGTTTCCGATGTATCCGCAATATGCGGGTGCGACGACGGGATCGAGCCTCGAGAAACTGTTCGAAGTTGCCGGCAAGCGCCGCGTCGTTCCGTCGATCCGCGTCGTCCCGCCATACTTCGAAGATCCGGGTTATATCGGGGCGCTGGCACAGACCGCGACGGGGCTTGGCGCCGCCGGCGAGAGCGTGCTCTTGCTCAGTTTCCACGGATTGCCGAAGCGATATGCGGCTGAGGGCGATCCATATCCTGAGCAATGCGCGGCGACGGCGAAGCGGCTGGCCGAGGCGCTTGGTCCGGAAGCGCCGGCGATTCGCGTCGTGTTTCAATCGAGATTTGGACGCGAGGAATGGCTGCAGCCATATCTCGACGTGACGCTCGAGCAACTCGGACACGAGCGTGCCAGCGTCGCCGTCATGGCGCCCGGATTCACGGCCGATTGTCTCGAGACGATCGAAGAGATCGGCATCCGCGGCGCCGAGCAGTTCACCGAGGCGGGCGGCGCGCAGTTCACCCGCATCGCGTGTCTCAACGATCAGCCCGTCTGGCTCGACGCGATGGCTGCCCTCGCACGGCGCGATCTGGCCGGATGGCTGTGACACTGGTCCGCAGCACATTTCTTTCCGCCTCATCAGCCTCGTACAACCAGTCGCCCATCGTGAGTTAGCGCCAGTACTGCGGGCGCGTATCCGCGATATTTTGGCGGCGTCACCTCGGATTTGGGCCGCCGGTCTAAGTCTTATTTGGGTCCATTTTTTCAGAGGTGTCGCGATGAAGCGATTGGTCATTGCCTTCGTGTTGATTCTGGCGGCCGGCGCCGGCGCCGCGTCGTTGATGGGGTACTTCGACAAGCCGCGCCAACCCGAGGTGCGGTTCACGACGCCGACGCGCGGCGATATCCGGCAGACGGTGACAGCCACCGGCACGCTGCAGGCCACGCGGACGGTTGACGTCGGATCACAGATCTCGGGAATCGTGAAGAAGCTCTATGTCGACTACAACTCGCTCGTCACGAAGGGACAGCTGATTGCCGAGATGGATCCGCAAACGATCGAAGCGCAGGTCGAGTCGGCGCAGGCCTCGCTCGACAAGGCGAAGATCGACCTGACGGGTGTGCAGGCGACGCTGCAGAGCGATCGAATCAATCAAGATCGCGAAGAGCAGCTGTTTTCCCACAGTCTGGCCTCGGAGCAGGATCGCGAAGCGGCCGTGCTGCAGGTCAAGGAGGACGAGGCGACGCTGAAGCAAGACCAGGCCGCCATCACCGTCGCGGCCGACAACCTCAAGCAGGCGCAAGTGGATCTCAGCTACTGCACGATCCGATCGCCCGTCGACGGCGTCGTCGTGACGCGCAACGCGGACGAGGGGCAGACCGTCACCGCGAGCGTGTCGGTGCCGTCGCTGTTCATCATCGCCGACGACATCCGCACGCTCGACCTGCTCGCGCTCGTCGACGAGTCGGACATCGGCAAACTGCATCCCGATCAGGATGTCATCTTCAGCGTCGCCGCCTATCCGAATCGCGATTTTCACGGCGCGCTCGATCACGTGCGGCTCAACTCGGTCAACTCGAACAACGTCATCACGTACCAGGCAATTGCGTCGGTGCACAACGAGGACCTGCGGCTTCGCCCGAGCATGACGGCGAGCGTCAAGGTGCAGATCGCGCAGGCCAACAACGTCGTCCGCGTGCCGAACACGGCGCTGCGGTTTCGTCCGACCGCCGATCTGTTCGCCGCCTTCAATCAGCCGGTGCCTCCCGACATCGCGGCTCCGCCTCCGACGACGAAGCCGGTGCCGCCGCTGGCGGATCAGAAGCGGGGCGCCGCCGGACCCGTTCCAGGGGTCGTGCCGTCTCCGCAACCACCAGGGACAGTCGCGCCGAAGGCTCCCGCGACGGCCAGCTCCGCCGGGCCGATGATCGATCGCAGCTTCAGGGTCATGCCGCGCCAGTCGAGCAAGGGGCAGGTCTGGGTCTTCGAGGATCACAAGCTGCGCGAGGTCCCGGTACAGCTGGGCATCACCGACGGCACGTGGACGGAGGTGACGGATGGATCGCTGCAACCCGGAGACGAGCTGGTGACGAGTATTTCGCTGCCGGCGAAGAAGAAGTAATCGGCGCCGCGACCGGCACATCGATGATCGATGATCGGTAATTGATGAACGAAGAATCGA
>Ga0070731_10005175_pt1 | contig 10886 bp, 7 predicted proteins | sample Coa_R1_2_FD_66448 | JGI IMG/M metagenome (GOLD analysis project Ga0070731, IMG submission 66448) | Surface soil microbial communities from Centralia Pennsylvania, which are recovering from an underground coalmine fire - Coalmine... | ecosystem: Environmental > Terrestrial > Soil > Unclassified ... | reverse complement strand
TCACATGGCGGTGCAGTCCGGGATAGGGATAGGGCTCGTCGCTGTAGCACGGCAAGGCGCTGGACTTCACCGCGATGTTGGGGCGCCTCGCGAGCGCGAGGAGCTTGTCGAGCTCGCGGAACGCATGCGCATCCTTCTCTCCGTTCACGAGCCCCAGGTGATCGATGACGAGCTTGAGCGCCGGGTACCTGGCGGCGATGGCATCGATCATCGGCATGTAGGGATGGTGGATCAGCACCATCACCGGAATCGCGTGGCGCTCGGCCTCGCTCCAGATCCAGTCGTAGTGCCCGTCGAGGAAGGGTTGCCGAAGCTGCGGCGTGTGGAGCGCGAATCGCATTCCGAGCATGCCCGGCTGCTTGCGCCACGTCGGCAACTGCGCGCGCAATCCGGCCGCGCCCGGATCGACGCGGCCCATCACCGCGAAACGCCCGGGGTGCTTCGCCGCGGCTTCGCACGCGAGATCGTTGCGATCGCCTTCCCAGGATGGAGGCACGATGATCGCGCGGTCCACGCCTCCCTCGTCCATCCAGCGAAGCACTTCGTCCGCGGTCACGGGGATCGCGCGCTGAGTTTGCGCATGCGCGCCGGCTCGCCAGGGACGCTCGGGCGTATCGGCGGCCCAGATGTGGACCTGGGAATCGACGACGAGCAACGCTAATCCCGGAAGCCGGGATCCATGCGGTCCAGCTTGCGAAGCAACGCGGGCCACTCCATCACGCCATAGGGGCGGCGCGTTTGCGGCTGGTAGTTCATGTACGTCTCTTCCAGCACCTTCGGGGGCACCTTCACGAGCTTCGCTCCCGTCGCCATGGCCGCGAGCTGCGACCGCGCGGTGAGATCGAGCCGGTGCATCCAGTTGAACGCCTCGCCGATCGTCTTGCCCACGGTGATGAGCCCGTGGTTGCGCAGGATGAGCGCCTCGTTCTTCCCGAGGTCCTTCAGGAGCGAGGCCTCCTCCTTCGAATCGAGGACCACCCCCTGGTAGTCGTGGTAGCCGATCTTGAGGAACCGCATCGACGTCTGCGTGATGGGCAGCACGCCGCACTCGAGCGCCGAGAGCGCCATGCCCGCCCAGGTGTGCGTGTGGATCACGCAGGCCACGTCGTGGCGGGCCTTGTGGATGGCTCCGTGGATCACGTATCCCGCGCGGTTGATGCCGTAGTCGAGCTCGCCGAAATCCGGCTTGAGGAGGATGTTGCCGTCCACGTCGATCTTGATGAGGCTGGACGCCGTGATCTCCTCGTACATCATCCCGTAGGCGTTGATGAGGAACGCGCCCTCTTCGCCCGGCACGGCCGCGGAGATGTGGTTCGCCATCATGTCCGACATGCCGTAGTGCTCGACCAGGCGATAGCACGCCGCAAGATCCACGCGAGCTTTCCATTCGGCGGACGTGACGCGGTTCTTCATCGACGGGATCGGAAGGTGGGCCATGTTGGACATCGGGAATCTCCTTACTCGGAACCGATTTCGGGAAGCGGGCGCCGGCGTTCGAGATGGAAGCGCACGAGCGCCGCAAAGCGATACAGCCCATGGACGAATTTTCCGTAGGGCATCGTCACGAAGAAGGCGAGCACCACGCCGAGGTGCAGTGCGAGGAGCGTTCCCATCGCCCGCGTCTCGCGGAATGCGAGGAGCGCGAGCCCCGTCGCGCCCAGCAGCAAGAGTAGCACCAGGAATCCGACGGCCATGCCCGTCTGCGTGCGATCCATGAGATCGGGGTCACGGCGCAATCCGCACCGGATGAGACCCAGTGTTCCCACCACGAGCCCGACGCCGCCCAGCGTTCCGAGGAGCACCGGCAGACTCCAGAAGGGATACGGCGCGTGGATTCCGAAGATGTAGTGATAGATCGTAGCGACCGCTGTCGAGGCGAAGCAAAGCATGAAGCCGTAGAAAGTGAAGTGATGGAAGGTCTTGCGCCGGCCATCGTCGAGGTTGCGCAGAACGGCCGCGTCCGCCTTGGCGCTGAGGACGGGCAACGGCGCCGCAAGATCGATGAGCGTCTCGCCGCCATCGATCCAGAACGTCACCAGGCTTATCGCGAGCGACGCGACCGCGAAGAGGAAGACGGCACCAAAGATCGTGACCATCGTCCCGTGCGGCATCACCGCGTAGAAGGAGCCCTCGGAATCGGGATGCGCGGCGAAGAATGCAACGGGGTCACCGAGAATCGCGGTGATGATGAAGAGCAGCGCGATCGCGAGCGCGGTCGAGATCGCCACCACGGCGCCGTTGCGCTCGAACGCCGCTCCGAGGAATGAAGGCCACGCGTACTTCGAGTACGTCTCCTTTCGCACCTGCGCGAGCATCTTCGGGAAGTTCAGGTTGAACTCGTGCGGGGGCGCGTACTGGCACGCATAGAGGCATGCGCCGCAGTTGTGGCAGAGGTTCGCAAGGTAGTGGACGTCGCCCTCGTTGAATTCGAGGCGCCGCTCGAGCGCGGGGAAGACCGCGCAGTATCCCTCGCAGTAGCGGCATGCATTGCAGATCGCGAGCATGCGCTGCGCTTCCGCGACGAGCTCCTCGAGTCTCGGCTTACCCGCGGACATGGCGCGCGGCCTCCTCGCCCGCGATGCGACCGAAGGTGGTGCCGATCGCCATGCCGATGCCCGCGAGATAACCCTTGCCGAGCACGTTGCCGGCCATGATCTCGCCCGCGGCGAAGACGTTGGCCGAAGGCTTGCCGTCATCCATCAGCATGCGGGCCTTCCCGTCGATGCCGACGCCGAGATACGTGAACGTGATCCCGGGCCGCAGCGGGTAGGCGAAGAAGGGCGGCGTGTCGATCGCGCGGGCCCAGTGCGTCTTCGCAGGCGCAAGACCCGCCGTGGCGCAGTCGTCGAGGATCGTGTGGTCGAACGTCCCGGGCCTCACCGCGGCATTGAATTCCGCGACCGTCTTCTCGAGTGCGCCGCGATCGAGCTTCAGCACCGCGGCGAGCTCGCCGATCGACGAAGCCTTCAGCGGCGGATACACGGGCGGCATGAACTTGCCCATGGATTTCGCGTCGATGATCGAGTAGGCGATCTGGTCGGCCTCGGCGGCGACGAGACGCCCCCAGATCGCGTAGCGCTTGGGCCAGAAATCCTCGCCCTCGTCGTAGAAGCGCTTGCAATGTTTGTTCACCACGATGCCGAGCGACACCGCGTCCACGCGCGTCACGATGCCGCCGTCGAACTTGGGCGAACGCGCGTCGATCGCGACGCAATGGCCCTGCGTCGCATCGCCGACGGACTTCGCGCCCTTCTCGTGAAGCAGCTTCAGCACCTTGCCGCGATTGTAGGGCGTGCCGCGAATGAGGAAGTTGTCCGCCGCGGGACCCCAGGCTTCGCGCAGCCACTCGAGATTCGATTCGAATCCGCCGCTTGCCGCGACGACGGTCTTCGCCCGCACGACGTGCTCGAGGCTGTGGCGCAGCACGGTCGCCGAGACGAAGCGGTCGCCCTGCATCTCGAGGTCGATGACTTCCGTGTCGTAGGCGATTTCCACGCCGAGCGATTCGGCCGCCGCGTAGTACGCATTGACCAACGCCTTTCCGCCGCCGAGGAAGAATGCGTTGGTTCGCGCGAGGTGCAGCGTGCCGCCGAGCGGCGCCTGGAACTTGACGCCGTGATCCTTCATCCAGGGCAGGTGCTGCTCGGTGTTTCGGATCGTCATGCGGGCGAGGCGTTCATCCGTGAGCCCGCCCGTCACCTTGAGGAGGTCCTGCCAGTATTCCTCTTCGGGATACGCGTCCTTGAGGACGTCGAGCGGTCCCGAATGCATCGCGCGGAGGTTTCGCGTGTGCCGGCTGTTGCCGCCCCGGTAGTGGACGGGCGCCGATTCGACCACGAGGACCGAGAGGCCGGCGCGGCGCGCGGTAAGAGCGGCACATAGCGCCGCGTTGCCACCGCCGAGGACCAGCAAGTCGTAAACTCGGGAGAAATCCATGGACGATTGTAATCGGAGGAAGACCTTGACCCTCATCGCACGGATGTTGCTGGCGCTTGGACTCGCCGTGTCGCTCGGCGCCTTCGCCCAGGACAAGTTTCCTTCCCGGACCGTGACGCTCACAGTCGGCTTCGCGCCCGGCGGCGGCACCGACACGGCGGCGCGCATCATCGCCAAGAAACTCTCCGACACGCTGGGCGTTTCCGTCGTCGTCGAGAACCGCGCGGGCGCCGGAGGCAATATCGCCGCGCAGCAGATCGCGACGGCCGCACCGGACGGCTACACGATCTCGCTCTCGTCGGTCGGTCCGCTCACCGTGTCGCCCGCGATGTACAAGGACCTCGCCTACGACCCCAAGCGCGACATCGCGCCGATCACGATGGGCATGGTGTTTCCCAACGTATTCGTGGTGCATCCCGGCGTGCCCGCGAAGACGCTCGCGGAATTCGTTGCGCTTGCGAAGGCGAAGCCCGGCGAGCTCACCTACGCGTCGTCGGGCGTGGGTGGCGCGGGACACCTCGCCGGCGAGCTCTTCAAGCAGCGCGCCGGCATCGAGATGATCCACGTCCCTTACAAGGGCGGCGGCCCGGCGATGATCGACCTCCTCGGCGGCCGCGTCACGATGTATCCCGCGGTTCCCTCGACCGCGCAACAATACGTCGAATCCGGGAAGCTCTTCGCGCTCGCCGTGACGGGACCCACGCGCCTCGCCACGATGCCGAACGTCCCGACCGTCGCCGAGTCCGGCTATCCGGGATTCGAGGCGATGAACTGGTACGCGTTCGTCGCGCCCGCCAAGACGCCGAAGGACATCCTCGACTTCTGGAATCGCGAGCTGGTGAAAGCGCTGAAGGATCCCACGATCAACACGGAGCTTGCCAAGCACGGCTTGATACCGATGCCAGGGACCCGCGAAGAACTCGCCCAGTACATCGACCGCGAAACCGAGAAGTGGAGCAAAGTCGTTCGCGAAGCGAAGATCACGCCGGAATGAAGGCCGAGGAGCTGGAGAAGCTCACGGCCGATGCGCTCGTGGGCCTGGGCGTCCCGCGTGAGGATGCCGCCAACGCCGCGCGCATTCTCGTTCTCGGCGACCTTTTCGGCCATCACACGCATGGCGTGAGCCGCATGGAGTCGTACGGCGAGCGCCTCGCCATCGGCGGGATTCGGGCCAAGGCGAACATCCGCGTTGAATCGGTCGCACCCGGCATGGCGAGAGTCGATGGCGACAACGGCGTGGGTCCCGCGGTCGGCATGCGCGCGCTCGAAGCCGCGATCGCCGCGGCGCGCGAGAATGGAATCGGCATCGCGTTCGCCCGCAACAGCAATCACTTCGGCGCGTGCGGCCCTTACTGCTACATCGCGGCGCAACAAGGATTCGCGAGCATCGTGGGCAGCAACGCCACGCCGACGATCGCACCGACTGGCGGCCGCGAGACCAAGGTTGGCAACAATCCGCTCGCGATCGGAGTTCCTCGTCCAGGCACCGATCCAATCATCCTCGACATGGCGATGAGCGTCGTGGCCCGGGCGAAGATTCGCGACGCGGTGAAAGCCGGCCGCTCCATTCCCGACACATGGGCCACCGACAAGGACGGCAAGCCCACGACGGATCCACGCGCCGCGATCGATGGGTTCCTGTTGCCCTTCGGTGGCTACAAGGGCTATGGCCTTGCGCTGATGGTCGATCTCTTCGCCGGCGTGCTCTCGGGCGCCGAGTACCTCACGCGCGTGAACTCGTGGATCGACGAGCCGCAGCTCGAGCAGAAGATCGGGCACTTCTTCGTCGTGATCGATGCCACGCGACTGGGAACGCAGGAGTGGCTCGCCGAACGCGTCGGCGATTTCGCGGCGATCGTGCACGAGACGGTCCCGGCGGATCCGGCGAACCCGGTGCGATTGCCGGGTGAGAGTGAGATGAGGAACATGGCACGGCAGCAACGCGACGAGATCGATGTCGATTCGGGTGTGATCGCGAAGTTGGAATCGTACGCTGCGCGGGTTAGGTGAGTCGCAGGCACTCCAGCCAAGCGCCCGGCTTGCAACCAAACGCGCTCCGTCAAATCCAACAGCGGCAGAAGCGCTGTCGCTGAAATGGCTGTCATGCTTTACCACCGCGCCAGAGGGGAAACCCAGGATGGCAGGCCTCCGGAGTCTGGTTGACGAGAGGACCGTACCCGCGGCTGCTCGGCCGAGGCAGGGCCTTTCCGCGTCGATTCTTGCTCGTCGCTGGCGGGCTATCGTCCTGTCCCTCCTGGCGGCCATTGCTCTCTACGGAGTCATCCTCGGGCTCGTCGTTCCGCCCTTCGCAAAGAAGATGATCGTCGAAGACATCGGCCGGCGCTGGGGCCGGGTCGTGACGATCGAGGGTCTGACAGTCAATCCCTACACGCTGGGCGTCGCGGTCAGCGGGTTCCGCGTCATGGAGAGCGACGGCCGCACGATCTTCGCTTCGTTCGACCGGCTCGATGTCGACGGCAGCATCGCCTCGATCTACCACCTCGCGCCGGTCGCGGACGCCCTGACGCTCTCGGGCCTGAAGGTCAACCTCGTGCGCGACGGCGACTCGCACTACAACGTGACCGACATCCTCGAGCGCGTTGCAAGCGCGCCCAAGGGGCCACTGGTGAAATCCGCCGAATATTCCGTGAGCAACATCCGGCTCGTCAACGGGCGCGTGGACTTCGACGACCGGCCGAAGGGGGCGAGACACCAGATCACCGGGATCGACATAGCCGTCCCCTTCGTCTCGAGCCTTCCCACGCACTTGAAGGACTTCGTCCAGCCGAGCTTTTCCGCCGAAGTGAACGGCACGCCATTCAGGTTCACGGGTGAGACCCTGCCGTTCGAGAACTCGTTGCGGACACAGCTTGCCATCGACGTGGAGTCCCTCGACGTGCCCCACTACGTCGAATACTCTCCGGCCGCCCTGCCGGTGAAGATCGATTCCGCGAAGCTCGATGCCCATCTGTTGGTGCGCTTCGCCGAGACGGCCGGCAAGGAACCTTCGATCGACGTCGCCGGGAGGCTTGCGCTTCGCGACGTGCGCCTGTCCACGCCGGAGGAACCCGCGCTCGCCACATTTGCCCGCGTCGATCTCGAGCTCGCCTCCCTCGATCCCCTCGCGGGCGTGGTGCACGTCGGTTCGATTCGCGTGGCGGATGCGAGTGCCAACCGCAAGCAATGGAACGTGACCACGACCGAGGTGAAGGACATTCACATCGACTCCGGAAAGAAGAGCGTTCGCGTCGAGTCGCTCTCGAGCCACGACGGCGCCCTCGCAATCACGCGCAGGCGCGACGGCTCGATCGAGATCCCGATGCGTCCTGCCGGCGCGGCAGCGGCCCCCGACGATTCGTCCGCGCCCTGGTCCCTCGCACTTGGACAGGTCTCGCTCGCCGGCTACACGTTTGCGATATCCGACGAGTCGGTGAAGCCGAAGGGGAGCCAGCGCCTGGCGATCACTGAGCTCGTGGCATCAGGCATCACCAACGAGAAGGACGGCAAGGGCTCGATGAGGGCAAGGCTCGAGATCGGAAAGTCGGGGAAATTGGATATCGAGTCGACCTTCGGCATCGCGCCCCTGTCGCTCGACGCGCGCATCGACGCGCGCCGCATCGACCTCGTCTCCTTCCGACCCTATGTGGACCAGTTCGCCACCGTCACGTTGAAGAGCGCCGATGCCTCCGCCAAGGGAACGCTGACGGTGACCGGGGAGCGCGACGCCATGCGCATCGCGTACTCGGGTTCGGCCAACGTCTCGAATGTCGCGAGCGTGGATGCCGCGAACCGCGAGGACCTCGTCAATTGGAGCTCGGTCAGCCTCGCAGGCATGGACCTCCGCTGGAGCAGGAGCGACCCACTCCATCTCGCCGTGAGTGAAATCGACGTGAAGAAGGCGTACGCGAGAGTCGTCGTGACCCCGGAGGGCAAGATCAACCTCCAGCAGCTCAAGAACTCGACTCCCGAGGGAGCCGAGCCCACCGCTCCCGCGCCCGAGGCGCCAAGGCAGCGCGACGTCCGTATCGGCCGCATCGTCTTTGAAGACAGCCGGCTCAACTTCACGGATCACTACATCAAGCCGAACTACACGGCCGATGTCGGCGAGTTGCATGGGGGCGTCACCGATCTCTCCTCGGACCCGGCGAGCCGCGGCGTCGTGGACCTTCAGGGAAGCTACGACCAGGCATCACCGGTCGCGATCTCCGGCACGATCAATCCGTTGAGCGGCCAGCTCTTCCTCGACATCGCGGCCAATGCGAAGGACATCGCATTGCCCAAGCTCACGGCGTACTCCGAGCGCTACGCGGGGTACGGCATCACCCAGGGCAAGCTGACGCTCGACGTGAAATACCACGTGGAGAACGGCAAGCTCGAGGGCCGAAACAGGATCGTGATCGACCAGCTCGTCTTCGGCGAGAAAGTCGAAAGCCCCGGCGCGACGAAGCTGCCGGTGTTGTTCGCCGTGAACCTCCTCAAGGACTCGAACGGCGTGATCAATCTCGCACTGCCGATCTCCGGCTCGCTCGAGGATCCTCAATTCGCGGTCGGTGACCTGATCTCGCAGGTCGTCGTGAACCTTCTCAAGAAGGCGCTCACCTCGCCGTTCTCGCTGCTCGCGGCCACAGGAAGCGGCGACGGTGGCAGTGGCAGCGCCGGTGGGGGCGACGACCTCGCCTTCGTGGATTTCGAACCCGGTCGCGATGACATTGGCCCGGCGAACCAGAAGAAGCTGGACACCTTGTCGAAGGCCCTGCTCGATCGCCCCGCGATCAAGGTCGAGCTCACCCCGAGCGTCGATGGCGTGAAGGACCTGCAGGCCCTCAAGCAGGCCGCCCTGATGCGGACCGTGAAGGAAGCGAAGCGCAATGCCCCCTCTTCCGCCAGCAAGGCAGCGCCGACGGCGGGCGATGTCACGCTCGAGGCCGGCGAGTACGACCGCTACGTGAAGATCGTCTTCCAGCGCGAGATGGCCTCGAAGGAATCGCCCAAGGATCTTTCAACCGCGCAGATGGAATCGCTCCTGCTGGAGCGCGTCGCGATCAGCCCGGAAGACCTGACCGCCCTCGGGGCTCGCCGCTCGGAGGCGGTGAAGGACTACTTCGTCGCCAAGGGACACGTGCCTGCGGAGCGCGTGCTGCTGGCAGCGGCGGGATCGAAATCGCCGGAGGCGCATCCCCTGGGCCGCGTCGAATTCACGTTGAAGTGACGGGCCTCGCGGCTTCCCCGTCGGCGCGGGTTGTCTCCGGCTTGTTGAGCTGGTTGCGCACGAAGTCGATGTGCTCCCGCAAGACATAAGACTGGTCGGCAAAGGCACCGGGCAATTTGCTGGCGATGACCCGTTGCTCGATCTCGTCGAGGCGCTTGATCAAGTCGGCGCGTCGCGCGGTCGTGGGATGGGCGAATGCTTCGCGCTCGAGCGCCATCAATTCCCCGTAGCGCCTGTAGATCCGTGCGTTGATGCGCCAGGCGTAAAGGAGCGGCACGATCCTGAGGCCGGGGATGAGGAGGACGGCGACGGGCACGAGCAGGATCACCGCGCGATCAACCAGGCTCGCCAACCAGAAGGGCAGGTGCTTGTAGGCGAAAGTCTTCCCCGAGCGGTAATAGCGCAGCGCATCGTCGCTCATGGTGTACTCGTGTTCGAGCGGAGCCGGAAACTCCCGGGCATTCTGGAGCACGGTGGCTCTTCCATGCACTTCGCGCGCCGCCTCGATCAGCAGGTCGGAAAGGGCCGGATGCAGGTCGGTCCGGGCGATGAGCTCGGCGGTCGCGGCAACGATCGCGATCGGCTTCTCGGGCAGGTTCTTCCCGAGGTCGAACGAACCCGGGGGGAACTCGACCTTGCTGAGGTACCGGAAGCGACGCACGTACGCGTCGGCTTGCCCGAAGTCGAAGAGACGAATGCCTCTCGTGTGGATCAGGTCGCTCATGCTGGCAGCCGTGGCCGAGTCGCCCATGAGGAATGCGACATCCGTCTGGCCTGCCAGGAGCGCCGTCTCCGCCGCCTTGCCGTCCAGCGCGAGAAATGCCGTAGGTCCGTTGGCATCGATCCCGTTGGCCTTCAGCAGTGTCTCCGCAAGGACGCGCGTTCCGCTGCCTTCGCGGCCGATCGCGATGCGCTTTCCCGCAAGCTCCGACAACCGGCTGATCGGCCGCGGCGACCGGTAGAAGATGAGTACGGGTTCGTAGAACAGGCTTCCCAACGACATCAACTCGCCGGGATCGACGAGATTCGCGAGACCGCCCTGCACGAATCCGACATCGACATCGACTTTGGGATCGGTCAGGCGCTTGATGTTTTCGAGGGATCCCTTGGAGGGCAGGATCCTCAGGGTCACTCCCTCGCGGGAAAGGATCTGGCGATAGCGCTCGGCCGCGACCTGGAACTGGCTGCCGGGTGGGCCGCTCGTGATCGTGATCGTGTCGGGCGGCGCCGGACGCACGAATCGAAATGCGATCCAGAACGCGACAACGACGAGCAGGACATAAGGCCCCAGCGTCATCGCGAGGTCATGCCAGGAGATCCTGGGAACCCTGAAGTTGCCCAAGCCCATGGCTGAATATGATCGCCGCTCGCCGGGATTGCTGCCGGAGATTTCCCGCGCCGGTGTAGGACAAGCCTTACGACAGGCGACGAATGTCGTTCAGTACTGATACCGCCGAAGGCCGCCGTCCACGAAGTAAACGATCCCGGTGATGTACGCGCCCCGCGGCGACGCGAGAAATACCGCGAGATCCGCGAGCTCCTCCGGCTCTCCATATCGTCCCACCGGAATTTCGTGCTCAGACTGCCACGCGCGATATTCGGGCGTGTAGTTGCGTCGGATCTGGTCGCTCATGATGCGTCCGGGAGCGATGCAGTTCACGGTGATCCCCTGCTTGCCGACTTCGCGTGAAAGCCCCTTCGCCCACGCGGTGAGCGCGGCCTTCGCGCAGAAAGCACCGTT
>Ga0070731_10005174_pt1 | contig 10887 bp, 6 predicted proteins | sample Coa_R1_2_FD_66448 | JGI IMG/M metagenome (GOLD analysis project Ga0070731, IMG submission 66448) | Surface soil microbial communities from Centralia Pennsylvania, which are recovering from an underground coalmine fire - Coalmine... | ecosystem: Environmental > Terrestrial > Soil > Unclassified ... | reverse complement strand
TGCCGCTTTCGCCTGTAATCAGCACGGTGGAGCCAGGGCTGCTCGCCATCCGCCGCGCCAGTGATTTGGCGTGCTGCATGGCCGGCGATTCACCGATGACGGACGTCCAGTCGAACGGTCGCGAGGCGTCGGCCCGCAGGCGACGGAATTCCCGGGCCGCGCGCGTCGATTCAATGGCTCGCGCGACCCGCAGCGCCACATCCGCGACATCGAATGGTTTCGTCAGGTAATCGAAGGCGCCGGCCTTCATGGCGGCGACGATCGTCTCAGCCTCCTGATGGCCGGTCAGCATGATGACCGGCAAATCGGGATCCTCCGCCTTGATCAGCTTGAGCACTTCGAGACCGTTGCCGTCCGGCAGGCCGTAGTCCAAGAGCGCGACGTCGGGCAGCTTCGAGAGCCGTTGGCGGGCCTCGGCGACGCTGCCTGCCTGCTGAACGTCGAACCCGTCGGCCTTGAGGCGCTCGGCGACCGTCCAACGAATCAACGATTCATCGTCAACGACCAGTGCACGCATGTCGGACGAAACTATAAATCGGATTCGGCGGAGCGCTCGAGCGTGGCGACCAGCTCATTCACGCGAAAGGGCTTATCGAGGACCGCCCGGGCACCCAGGCGAAGGGCTTCCAGACGCATCTGCGGCTCGGCAAAGGCCGACATCAGGAACACGGCGCTGTCTGGCGACAGGTCCAGGATTCTGGTCAACAGCGACAGGTCCTGACAATCAGGGAGCCGATAGTCCAACAGAATCACGTCGAACGGCGGTTCAGCCGCAGCCACGACTTTCAATGCCTGATCGGCGGTCTCGGCCTCGACGGTCTGATGACCGGCGGCGGCGAGACCTCGGCGAACGGACCACCGAATCAAAGGCTCGTCATCCACGACGAAAACTCGCAGATGTGCGGATTTTTTCGCGCCCGGCGCGGAATTCACCACAGTGTGCCAATTCGGGGACTCCGCCGGCCCGAGTTGGACCAAGCTTCTTCCCATCATGGTTGTACTGCCTTCAAGAATCAGGCCAAGGCGGCGACCGTGGGCAAGGTGAGGCGAATCGTGGTTCCTGCAGGGCCAGATGAATGAACGCCGACGGCGCCGCCGTGAGCCCGAACGAGCCGCACCACCGTCGGAAGTCCGAGACCCGTCCCCCGAACCTTCGTGGTCACAAACGGCGTAAACAAAGTCTCGCGCACGCGAGGGTCAATGCCCGGACCGTGATCGGCGATGTCGATGGAGACCTCCGAGCCGGCCTGGTTCCACTGAATCGCAATCTGACCGCGGCCGTTCATGGCTTGCGCGGCATTGAGCAACAAGTTCTGCAGTACGATTTTCAGCAGCTCGGCATCGGCTCGAACGGGATCGCTATGCCCTGCGGCGACGAAGGTGATGTCTTTCCATTCGGGGTCGGACTGGAAGAAGCGCACGAAGACGTCGAAGAGCTCCGCCAGATTCACGGACCCCAACTTCGGCTGCGGCGGCCGGGCGTACATCAGCAGATCGGAGACGAGCTCATTGAGCGCGTCGAGGCGGTTGATGATCTCGCCCGCCACGGCCAGGTGATCTTCGTCGAGCCGTGCGTGATCGACCAGCATTTGCACGGCCCCGCTGACGGCGGCCAGCGGATTGCGAACCTCGTGCGCCAGCACCGACGCGAGCTCGCCGAGCCGCGCGAGCGCCGACTCGTCGCGGAGCCGCGCCTCGAGCGCGTTGCGCTCGGTCAAGTCGCGGATGATGCCGGTGAATTTCGTGACGCCCTGGAACGACATCTCGCCTACTGAAAGGTGCAGAGGGAACGTCGTGCCGTCCTTGCGGCGTCCCTCCACCTCCCGGCCAACGCCGATCACATGCCGCTCGCCGGTCGAAAGATAACGATGCAGGTAGCCGTCATGCGCGGACGCATATGAGGCCGGCATCAGCATCGAGACGTTACGGCTTTGGACTTCGCTGAAGCGATAGCCGAACAGACGCTCGGCGGCCGGGTTGAACGATTCGATTCTGCCGCGCGCGTCGATCCCGATGATCCCGTCGACGGCCGAATTGACGATCGCCTGCCAGCGCGACTCAGCCGCTTCGAGCTGATCGGCCATCAGACGCTCGATCGTGACATCGCGGCCGATGGCGGAGGCGCCGATGATCTGGCCCTCGGAATCTCGCACCGGCGAGAGCGTGATCGACACCTGCAGTCTCAGTCCCAACTTCGTGACACGTACGGTTTCGAGGGGTCCTATCCGCTCTCCACTCAAGACGCGAGACGTGATCTGTTGCAGCTCTTCCGACTTGTCCGGCGGCACGATGATCGAAATGTGCCGCCCAACCGCCTCAGCCTGGCTATAGCCGTACATCCGCTCGGCGGCCGCATTCCACGTCAGGATCTTGCCGTCCGGAGCTTTGCCGATGATCGCATCCTCCGACGCCTCGAAGATCGCCGTCAGAAATCGTAGAGAAGCCGGGGACTGTGTATCGGGGCGCGACATCAGGTCATCCGCTTATACCACTCTGGAAGGCAGCGCGGGAAATTTCGCGGCCGGTGCGGGTTTTGGACCGGTCTTGCGTCGAGGAATGCCGACCAGCGCCGGTCGCTTGATGGCACACGTCGTGCTCAATCAGACGCTGACGCGAGGACTCCATGCCGACCATTGACCTGATAGTTGCCGCAACTGATTTCAGCAAGGCCTCAGAAACCGCGATGACGTACGCGAAGTCGATGGCGCTTCGATATGGCGCGGCACTGCGGATTGTCCACGTCGCCGAAGATGTGGCGGCGATGTACGCAAACGTCGAAGGGCCGGTGCCCGATCTCGAGGGACTGCAACAGCAGGCCGAGCAGGATGACGAGCGTGAACTGGCGAAGACCGTGACGCGAGAAGATCGGCAGATCCTCGACGTTCGGCCGGTCATGCTGTCATCCGCACCGGTGGCCGCGGCCATTGTCGAGTACGCGCGCGGCCAGCGAGCCGGGCTCATCGTCATGGGCACGCATGGACGCACGGGCATCGCACGGCTCCTGCTCGGCAGCGTCGCCGAACACGTCATCCGCCTCGCCGACTGCCCCGTGCTGACGGTGCGGACACCGGCGGATCCGTCAGACGAAGCTGTCGGCGTCGAGGAGCGCGAACTCGCTGGAGTGGCGTAGTTCTGGGTTCTGGGTTCTGTCGCTACAGCAATCGCAGCAATTCACCCACCGACCATGCTTGAAACGGACAGCCGCGCGGCGTGTGCGGCGCGTCGCCGTCGGCGATCTCGTAAAGATGTCCGAGGCCGCAGCGATCCAGCTCGGCAATGAGCGGCAGCACGAAGCGATCGCGCGCGGCGTCGCGCGCCGCGGGCGTGCCGCCGTTGACGCGAATCCACGCATCGACGAATGCGCCCATCAGCCACGGCCACACGGTGCCCTGGTGATAGGCGCGATCGCGCGATGACGGATCGCCTTCGTACCGGCCTGTGTATCCGGACTCGTACGGCGCGAGCGTTCGCAGTCCGACCGGCGTCAGCAAATCGCGCTCGACGCGCTCGACAATCAGCCGCGCCCGATCGCCCTCGACAATGGCGCGCGGCAAGCCGCCGACGGCGAAAATCTGATTCGGTCTGACGCGTCCGTCCACGCGTCCGTCCACATGATCCGCGTCGACGACGTCATAGAGACAGCCGCGCTCGGCATTCCAAAATCGCCGTTCGAACGACGCGAGGCCGGCGTCGAGCAGACGCCGCCACTCGGATGCGCGGGCGCCGGCGAACGACAGCGCGTTGAGCCAGAGCGCTTGAATCTCGACGGGCTTGCCGATTCTCGGCGTGACGACGTCGTCGCCGATTTTCGCGTCCATCCAGGTGAGCTGCGTCCCGCTCTCGCCGGCGGCCAGCAATCCGTCCGCCCCCGCGCGAATGCCGTAGCGCGTGCCTGTCGCATATCCGCGGATCACGTCGTCAACCGCCAGCATCAGGCGCACGCGAGTCGCGGCGCCGAGCACGCGCTTTCTCGCCGCGGCACGAATCAAATCGTGTACGGCGACGATGAACCAGAGCGACGCGTCCACCGAGTTGTATTCGGGAACGGCGCCCTGGTCGGGAAACCGGTTCGGCAGCATGCCCTCCGAGACAAATCCCGACCACTCGAGCAGGATGTCGCGCGCCTCCGCGAGCCGGTGGGCCGAGAGGCACAGCCCTCGCAGCGCGATGAACGTGTCGCGGCCCCAATCGCCAAACCACGGATAACCGGCGATGACCGTCGTGCCGGCGCCTCGCCGGACGAGATACGCGTCGGCGCTGACATGCAGACGCGACGCAAAGGCCGATCGGCGCGCTCGTTCCGATCGCGCGATCTCGTCCGCGAGCTCGATGACGGGCGATCGATCGCGCGTCTCCGCCGATGACGCCGGCTCGATGAGCCAGACCGCGTCGCCGATCGAGGCGTCCCAGGTCAGCTCGCCAGGACTGGCGAGATCCTCTATCGCGTCGAGGCCGCGATCGCGTTCGGCCAGATACAGAAACTGCCGGAACCACTGCGGATGGTGGCGATACCGAGCGTTGGCCCGGCTTCTAACGCCCGGCACGCCGGCATACGGATGCCACTCGACGTCCTCGTCCTCTCCGCGCGGTTCGAAGTCGAACACGACATTCTCGTGATGCAGCGCGTGATAATCGCGGCCGGACAGCAGCGGCCGTACGCGAAGCGTCGCCAATCTTCCGGCAGATGACAGCCGCCAGCGGATCAGGACGCCCGGCAGTCCGTGACGGCACAGCGTTTCCTGCGTGATGGACAGATCGTCAGTCAGACGCCAGCGCCATGTCGGCCACGGATCGGTCGTGAAGCGTTCGAGCCGCGCGGCGCCATCCGGATGCAGCGCGTCGGGCGCATAGCGCTGCGTCGAGAGCGCGATCGGGGTGCCGTCGAGATCGATCCACGCGTCGAAACCGTTGACCAGCACCATCCGCCCCGCCGGCGGGGTCGTCGCCGGCGCCAGCAGCGCGTGATACCGCCGCGTGCGGACGCCGCTGACCGTGCCGGATGCGAATCCACCCAGGCCGTCGGTCTCGAGCCATTCGCGATCATCGATCAGCATCACGAGACCTGCCCGGCCGCGCGATCCAAGAGCACCAGCGCGCGCGGAGCTTGTCGTAGGACGATGGCGACGGGCAGCGCGGATCGCGGATCGGCGATCGCCTCATGCATCACGGCCGCCTTCGACGTGCCGAAGGCCGAGACGACGACGCGCGAGGCGCTGGTGAGGACGGGCATCGTCAACGTCAGGCGGTGCGGCGGGGGCTTCGGCGAATCGTTGACGCCGACGACGCTGCGGCGCGTTTCGGCGAGCAGCGCATGGCCTGGGAACAGCGACGCGACGTGTCCATCGGGGCCAACGCCGAGAATGACGTAGTCGAGTCGCGGCGGCTCGTCGGCGATCGCCGTCAATATTTCAGCGTACCGCGCGGCGGCGGCGTCCAGATCGTCGTGCTCTTCTGCAATCATCCGATGGATCGACGCCGCGGGCACGCCGGCGGCGTCGAACCACAGCTTGCGCGCGACGCCGAAGTTCGATTCGGGATCGTCTGGCGCGACGGCGCGCTCGTCGGCCCAGAAAAAATCACATCGCGACCAGTCGAGCGCCAGCGACGCCAACCGCGGAAAGAACGTCGTCGCGACCGATCCGCCCGAGAGGGCGACCGTGAATCGCCGCCCGAGCGCCTGTACACGCCGATACTCCGTAGAGAAATCAGCCGCAATTCGCTCCGTCAACTCGGCGACATCGGCGACGATGCTCGTCATGGGGTCAGGTCTTGTATTGCAACACGCGCATCCTGTGGTTGTCGACTCCCGCGGTACCAAATGTTGCAATACAAGATCTGCCCCCGAGACCCGCGACCTGTTAGCATGGGCTCGTGGGCGCGGACCTCGATCTCGTCGCGATCAACACGATTCGCACGCTGTCGATGGACGCCGTTCAGCAGGCCAACTCGGGCCATCCGGGCACGCCGATGGCGATGGCGCCCGTCGCCTACACGCTGTGGCAGCGGCATCTCCGATTCGATCCGAACGATCCGATCTGGCCCAACCGCGATCGCTTCGTGCTGTCGGCCGGTCACGCGTCGATGCTGCTCTATTCGCTGCTGCATCTGACCGGCGTCAAGGCCGTCAATCCGAAGTACGAGACGCTCGGCCAGCTCTCGGTCACGCTCGACGACATCAAACGTTTTCGTCAGCTCAACAGTAAGTGTCCCGGGCATCCGGAATATCGTTTGACGTCTGGCGTCGAGACCACGACCGGCCCGCTCGGCCAGGGCATCGCCACGAGCGTCGGCATGGCGATTGCCAGCAAGTGGATGACGCAGCACTTCAACCGGCCGGGGTTCGAGCTCTTCAACTTCGACACGTATGCGCTCTGCGGCGACGGCGACCTGATGGAGGGCATCTCGCACGAAGCCGCATCGCTCGCGGGCCACCTCAAGCTCGGCAATCTCTGCTGGATCTACGACAACAACCACATCACGATCGAGGGCAGCACGGCGCTCGCGTGTTCGGACGACGTGGCGACGCGATTCATTGGATACGGCTGGAACGTCACGCGGGTCGGCGACGCGAACGATCTCGCGATGCTCGATCGCGCGTTCGATATCTTCAAGAAAACGACCGATCGTCCCACCCTGATCATCGTCGACAGCCACATTGGATACGGCGCGCCGCACAAGCAGGACACGCAAGCCGCGCACGGCGAGCCGCTCGGCGACGAGGAAGTCAAACTCACGAAGCGGTTTTACGGCTGGCCGGAAGACGCGAAGTTTCTCGTGCCCGACGGCGTGCGCGAACATTTCGCGGGGCTGATCGGCGCGCGCGGCGCGAAGCTGCGCGCCGACTGGATGGCGCTCTTCGCCGGCTACAAGGCGCAGTATCCAGCCGACGCTGACGCCGTCGAGCGCATGCAGCGCCGCGAATTGCCGGCCGGCTGGGACAAAGGGCTCGCCGACTTCCCCGCCGATCCGAAAGGCGTCGCCGGCCGCGATGCCTCGGCGAACGTCTTGAACACGATCGCGAAGAACGTTCCGTGGCTGATTGGCGGCGCGTCCGATCTGGCGCCGTCCACGAAAACGCGGCTGACGTTCGACCATGCCGGTGATCTCGAAGCGTCCACGCCTGGCGGCCGCAACATGCATTTCGGCATTCGCGAACACGCGATGGGCGCGGTCGTCAACGGCCTGTCGCTGTCGAAGCTGCGGCCGTTCGGATCCGGCTTTCTCATCTTCAGCGACTACGGCCGCGCGCCGATTCGGCTCGCGGCGATCATGGAGATACCGGTCATCTACGTCTTCACGCACGACTCGATTGGCGTCGGCGAAGACGGGCCGACGCATCAGCCCGTCGAGCAACTCGTCTCGCTGCGCGCCGTACCGGGATTGGTGACGATTCGTCCCGGCGATGCCAACGAAGTGCTCGAGGCCTGGAAAGTGATCCTCGGATTCCAGCATCAGCCCGTCGCGCTCGTGCTCAGCCGTCAAGCGATGCCGACCTTCGATCGCACGATCGTGGCGCCGGCGGCCGGCGTCAGAAACGGCGCGTACGTCCTGGCCGACGCGCCCGGCGGCGCGCCCGAGGTGATCCTGATCGGCACGGGATCGGAAGTCTCGCTGTGCCTGGCCGCGCATCAGCAGTTGATCAAGGACGGCATCAAGAGCCGCGTGGTCAGCATGCCGTCGTGGGAACTGTTCGACGAGCAGCCGCTCGAATATCGAAACGCCGTACTGCCGCCGTCCGTCACCGCACGCGTCGCCGTGGAACAGGCATCGACTCTGGGTTGGGAGCACTACGTCGGCCTGCGGGGCCGGGTGATCGGCATGCACACGTTCGGCGCTTCGGCACCGCTGAAAGAGCTGCAGCGCAAATTCGGCTTCGAACCCGACGCCGTCGTCAAAGCGGCAAGAGATCTGTTGGCGACGTGAGCGCCCGCGGCCCCGCGCGAGGATAGCGAGTCCTCTCGCGCCGGAGCGCGAGCGAGTGGGGGTGGGGCCCCGCGAGCGTTGAAGAAAGTTGATATCGCAGGAGTTCCTGACATGAATCCAAAATCCTCTTCAGTCTCCAACCCCGTCGCTGCCCTGCGCGACTACGGCCAGTCGGTGTGGCTCGATTACATCCGGCGCAACATCATCACCAACGGTGAGCTGAAGCGGCTCGTGGACGAGGACGGTCTGGGCGGCGTGACGTCGAATCCGGCGATCTTTGAGAAAGCCATCGGCGGCAGCGACGATTACAAGGCTCAGATCGCCGAGCTCGCGGCAAATCCCGACCTGTCGCCAAAGGAGATCTTCGAGCAACTCGCGATCAAGGACATTCAGGACGCCAGCGACATTCTCAGAACCGTCTACGACAGGACGAATGGCGCCGACGGCTATGTCAGCCTCGAGGTCGCGCCCGACCTGGCGCGCGACACCGACCGCACGATTGCCGAAGCGCGCCGACTCTGGGCCGCGGTGCACCGGCCCAACGTGATGATCAAAGTGCCGGCGACGCCGGAGGGCGTTCCCGCCATTCGGCAGTTGCTGACCGAGGGCATCAACGTCAACATCACGCTGCTCTTCGCGCGCTCGGCCTACGAAGCCGTCGCGTGGGCCTACATCGACGCACTCGAGGCGCGCATCACCAAGGGCGAGCCTGTCGGACGCGTCTCGAGCGTGGCGAGTTTCTTCGTCAGCCGCATCGACACGCTCGTCGATAGCCGGCTTACCGAGAAACTCAAGACCGCCGCCGACGCCGACAAACCGAAACTCGAAGCGCTCTTCGGCAAAGTGGCGATCGCCAACGCGAAACTGGCCTACGCCAGCTACAAGAAGATCTTTTCGGGACCGCGATGGGCCGCGATCGCTGCCAAGGGCGCGCTGACGCAGCGCGTGCTGTGGGCCAGCACCAGCGTCAAGAATCCGCGCTATCGCGACACGATGTACGTCGAAGAGCTGATCGGACCCGACACCGTCGACACGATTCCGCCGGAGACGATCGACGCGTTTCGCGATCACGGCAAGCTGCGCAACAGCATCGAGGAGGATCTCCCCGGCGCCGAGGCGGTCCTCGATGGACTCGCCAAAGCCGGAATCTCGCTCGACCAGGTCACGAGCGAGTTGCTGGACGACGGGCTCAAGAAATTCGTCGAGCCGTTCACGAAGCTGCTGGCCGCGGTCGAGCGGCGCGCGGCCGAAGTCAACGCGGCGCACGTCAACCGCCACAGCTACTCGCTGCCGCCGGCGCTCGGCGACAAAGTGAAGGCCGAGATCGCGGCGTGGCAGTCGCGCGGCGGCACTGCTCCGCTCTGGTCGAAAGACGCCTCGCGCTGGACCAACGCCGACGAGGGTCAATGGCTCGGCTGGATTGACATCGTCCACGATCAACTCGCCAACGTCGAAGTGCTCGAGGACGTGCGCGAAGACGTCAGCACGGCGAACTTCAGCCATGCGCTTCTGCTTGGCATGGGCGGATCGAGCTTGTGTCCGGAAGTCTGGAAAGAGACGTTCGGATGCGTGCCGGAATCGCCGGAGCTGTTCGTGCTCGACTCGACCGATCCGGCGCAGATCAAGGCCGTCGAAGCGCAGATCGATCCCGCCCGCACGCTGTTCATCGTGTCGAGCAAGTCGGGTTCCACGCTCGAGCCGAACATCTTCAAGGCCTATTTCTTCAACCGCGCCACGACCGTGCTCGGCGAAGGCAAGGCCGGCGACCATTTCGTCGCCGTCACCGATCCGGGCTCGGATCTCGAGAAGGCGGCAGAGCGCGATCACTTTCGTCGTATTTTCCCCGGCGTGAAGAGCATCGGCGGGCGGTATTCGGCGCTGTCGAACTTCGGCATGATTCCGGCCGCCGCGATGGGACTGAATGTCGAGCGCCTGCTCATCGAAGCCAACCGCATGCTGCATGCCTGCTCTCCGGGCATCGCGGCCGCCGACAATCCCGGCCTCTCGCTCGGGGTCGTCCTCGGCGTGCTGGCCAACAGCGGCATCGACAAGCTGACGTTCGTGACCTCGCCCGGCATTCACGATTTGGGGGCGTGGCTCGAGCAGTTGATCGCCGAGTCGACCGGCAAGCATGGCAAGGGCATCATTCCAGTCGATCGCGAGCGCGTCGCGGCGCCTGGGATGTACGGCGACGATCGTCTCTTCGCGTACTTGCGGCTCGCCGACGCGCCTGACGCCGCGCAGGACGCGGCCGTCGCCGCGCTCGAGCAGGCAGGCAAGCCGGTCGTGCGCATCGAGGTCGCTACGAAGCTCGACCTCGCCGAAGAATTCGTCCGCTGGGAAATCGCGACGGCGGTCGCGGGCGCCATCATCGGCATCAACCCGTTCGATCAACCCGACGTCGAGGCGAGCAAAGTCGCGACGCGCGCGCTGACGAGCGCGTACGAGCAATCAGGATCGCTGCCGACGGAGCAGCCGTTCTTCGAGGGCGATGGCGTGAAGCTTTTCGCCGATCCGAAGAATGCCGACGCGCTCAAGGCCGCCGCGAAGTCATCGTCTCTCGCCGGCTACATGAAAGCGCACCTCGACCGGCTGCATGCCGGCGACTACTTCGGGCTGCTCGCATACGTCGCGATGAATCAGGCGCATGAGAGTGCGCTGCAATCCGCGCGGCATCGCGTGCGCGACACACGGCGCGTGGCGACCTGTCTAGGCTTCGGGCCGCGCTTCCTGCATTCGACCGGCCAGGACTACAAAGGCGGACCGAACTCGGGCGTCTTCCTGCAGGTCACCTGCGACGATGCGGTGGATGTGCAGGTGCCGGGGGCGAAGTACACGTTCGGCGTGGTGAAGGCGGCGCAGGCGCGCGGCGACTTCCAGGTGCTCGCCGACCGCGGACGGCGCGCGCTGCGGGTGCATCTCGGTGCTGATGTAGCAGCCGGTCTTCGCGCGCTGGATACCGCG
>Ga0070731_10005172_pt1 | contig 10893 bp, 4 predicted proteins | sample Coa_R1_2_FD_66448 | JGI IMG/M metagenome (GOLD analysis project Ga0070731, IMG submission 66448) | Surface soil microbial communities from Centralia Pennsylvania, which are recovering from an underground coalmine fire - Coalmine... | ecosystem: Environmental > Terrestrial > Soil > Unclassified ... | reverse complement strand
CATAATGCCCAGTATCAGCGCGGACAGCTTTCATCGATTCATGCGGGATTGGCATTGGCGGAAAAGTTTGGCGCAGGAGCAGCAATTATCCACCCCGTCGATCATCCCCGGGTATCATCGAAAACCATTCGGCTCCTCGCGGAAGCGGCATCCACTGCCTTGATTGCAATACCGATATTTGAGAACAAGCGCGGCCACCCCGTGGGATTTTCCTCTTCGTTATTCGATGAACTGTTTGCCGCACCCGACGATGTGGGCGCGCGCGCAGTAGTAAGGAATCATGAAAAAGACATTGTGGAGGTTGCCGCCGACGACCCCGGCATTCTGAACAATATCGATACCCCTGAACAATATGAACGTCTTCGAGCGAATCTGCGAAATATTGAAAAGTGATTCCGAAGCGGTCGTCGCGACGATCGTTTCGGCGTCGGGCTCGACTCCTGCGCCGGGACAATCGAAGATGCTCATCCGCACGCGGAAAGAGTACGCAACCATCGGCACGGTGGGCGGCGGATGTTTGGATGTGGACGTCATCGAGAGCGTGCGTGAAGCAACGCCCGCCACTGCACGCGTTGCCACGTACACACTGAACGACGATGACGGCGATACCGGATTGACATGCGGAGGCACGGTGCATGTTCTGGTGGAAGCGATCGATAGCTCAATGACGCCGATCTACGAAGAGATTTGCCGGCGGAAGACGAACGGGCGCAGTTCATATCTGATGACGAAGCTTGCGGGAGCGCAGAGCAAATCGCTTTTCGATGAGCATGGAGGATTTCTCCGCGGTTCTCCGGTTTCCGAAGCTGAAATGAAAAAGGTAACAGAGCTGACTTCGGGAGAGGGGCGGGAGAGTTCGCACATGACGGAGGAGTTCGCCCTTGAATATATCGAGCCAAGAGTGCGGGTGATTATTTTCGGCGGAGGGCATGTGGGGAAGGTAACCTCGCGGTGCGGAGCGCTTGCGGGGTTTTCGATTACGATTGTCGATGACCGCGCGGCGTATGCAAACCGCGAACGTTTTCCGGAAGCCGATGAAATTCACTGTAAGCATTTCGACGACGCGATTCCGGCCCTAACAATCACTGCCGGCGATTATGTGGTCATTGTTACGCGCGGGCACAAGTACGACGAAATGATTCTTGAACGCGTGCTGCCGTTCGAACCGAGGTATATTGGGATGATCGGGAGCCGGCGGAAGGTGCAACTGAGTTACGAAAAACTCATGGCAAGGGGTATCTCTCGCGAAGCGCTTGCGAAGGTGCACGCACCAATAGGACTGGAAATTGGCGCAGAGACAGCGGACGAGATTGGCGTGAGCATTATTGCAGAGATTATCGGGGTGCGGCGGGGGGTTCAAATTGCTGTTAAATAAGGATTTTGAGAGATCCCGCTACGTATGCGGTAATTAGTTCACGTATTGACTTTTGGGACGAGAATAGGTATTATTATCCCAACTTCGGTACCGATGTAGTTGTACATAAGAGAAGGATTTCCCCGCCACATCGACCTGATGGCCCCAGACGCCCCAATGATTGGCGAATCCTTCTTTTTTACATTCACCTCAGATTTTATCAAGATCAGCAAGCAACATACCGAGATTTTCTTTACTCACCATCGCAGATGAAGGAGCAACATCCATGAAACGCATTGCTATTCTATTCCTCATTCTCATTGCGGCAATCAGCGCGAACAGCCAGACATTTGTTTCCGGCAACATCGGTACCGATTCCACGTGGGCGATCGGCGGAAGTCCGTATATCGTCACCGGATCGGTCACCGTGAATTCCGGAGTGCAACTGACGGTTGATCCGGGAGTCATCGTCCGTTTCCAGGGCGGTCAAGCGTTGGTTGTTTATGGAAAACTTGTCGCATCGAACGCAACCTTTACCTCTGCGAAAGATACCATCGGGGGCACACCCGCGGCCGGCGATTGGGCATATATCCAGAATGGCTATTACAATGATACGGGCTCGGTGACGCTCGATACGTGCAATGTGAAATACGGCGGCAGCGGAGGGTTGGAGATCTACGATTACCTCGGCACCGCTACGTTAATCGATTGTAATGTATCGAATTCCTCCAGCGTCGGTTTGTATATCGTCGGGACGGGAGCCAAAGCAAATCTTTCCCAGACCACCATATCCTCATGCCAATGGCCGATCAGCTACGTTGGCAGCGGGTCCGTTGTTTTCGATGGATTGACCAACACCTTCACGGGAAATACCTACAACGGGATCCTTTTGCAATTCGGTTCCATCACCGGCACCGCGATGGTGCTCGATACGTGCAATATCCCGTATGTGTTTAATCAGGATCTTACGATCGATACGGGTGCGTCATTGTGGGTCGCCAATTCCAACGTTCTCAAGTTCGGAAACGGGGTGCATATCTATGTGAACGGCTGGATGCAGGCGATTGCCTCGCCGGGTTCCGGCATTTATTTTACTGCCTACGACGATGACAATTTGGACGGTGACACGAACGGCGACGGATCGGCCACCGTACCGGTATCGCAATACTGGGGCGGAATCGTGTTCGATCATCAGGAGAAGAATGCCCAATGCATTCTGCGCCGGTGCACCGTGACATTTGCCGGGTACGGCCAAACGGGCGGCGTATCGATGTACAGCGCAAGCCCGACCGTGGACAGCTGCACGTTCTCGAAGAACTATTATGGGGCGATGATGCGGGATATTTCCAACCCGGTCTTTTCGAACAACACGATCGGTTCGAGCGATATGGTGCCGGTTGCGATGTCATTCACCGCGTCGCCTGTCTTTACCAACAATACCCTTTCGTTCGAAGACAATAAATACGATGCGATCGGCATCCTCGATGCATCGACGCCGTCGAACGGAACGCTGCCTATCCGCTCGGTGACTTCCATTCCGAATATTACGTACCTGCTCCTTACTCAGATTACGATACCGCAGGGAACAACGTTCACTATTAATAAGGGCGTTGTGATTAAGGCGTACGATCCATATTCGTCGATTCGGATCGTTGTCCAGGGGAAATTGGTAGCGAACGGAACCCCGGACAGCATGATCGTCTTCACATCGGCGCGCGATGATGCGTTCGGCAACCCGGGCGACACCAACCGCGACGGGACGCAAACCTCTCCCGCGGTCAGCGATTGGGGCGGCATTTCCTTTGAAGCGACAAGCGATACCTCCTCTATCCTGAACTATTGCAAGATACACTACGGCAGCGAAAACGGGCAACATTATTATACGTTGTATTACACTAACCCGACATATATCTATGGCGGTGAAATCACCACCGTGAACGCCAGCCCGAACATTTCGAACTGCGAAATCAAAGACGTGAATTACGGCGTCTTTGCGTTCCAATCTTCCAATCCGAAAATATCAAATACGTCGATCATCAATACGGTTTATACTCCGATTGCGATGTCGGTCAATGCCAACCCGGTGATGACGGGGTTGACGTTCACGAATACGACGTGGACCGCACTTGGGATCATCGGCGAAGGCCTCGGCGTCAACGGTGAGATTGTTCAGCGAACGGTGGCGGGCTATACGAACATCACCTATGTCCTTCTCGGCGATCTGCTGGTAAATGCCGGGACGAACGTGATAGTCGATCCGGGCGTGGTAATCAAATTCAATGCGTGCGGCATCTTCGTCGATGGCGGATTTAAAGCCAAGGGCACGACGCTCGGCGGCAACGTTGTCTTCACATCGATCAAAGACGATAATTACGGAAACCCGGGCGACACGAACGGCGATGGTTCGGCCTCCTCGGCTGCCCGCGGAGATTGGAAAACGATACGGTTTGAGGCGACGAGCAACGATGCATTTTGTTTGCTCGATAGCTGTACAATCAAATTTGGAGGGAGCTCCACGGGCGCCCCGAATGGGGATTACGCAGCGTGGGGAGGAGTCACATTCACCAACGCGAATACCACTCTTTCGAATTCACTGATTGCGAGTTCGGCGTGGTACGGCGTGCGGTGCGAAGGGACTTCAGCGCCGAACGTAACGAATGTTGAAATGCGCAACTGCGCGCAGGATCCCATCGCCATGTCGCTGAAGGCAAATCCGACCTTTGCGGGGATCACCTTTACGAGCAATGGAAGCAAGGGAATATTTATTATTGAAGGGACGTTGTCATCGGATGCTACGCTGGCGCGGCGCGACGTGGCAGGTATCAACAATATCGCCTACATCGTCGATCAGTTGACGATCGGGCCGAATGCGACGTTGACGATCCAACCCGGCGTGGTGATAAAGTTTGCGCCGACCGGTTACGGCAATTACTACGGCATCACGGTTCAGGGCGCGCTGATTGCTGTGGGCAACGTCGAAGAAAAAATTATTTTTACCTCGTTGATGGATGATTCGAACGGCGGCGATACAAACAACGACGGAAACAGTACATCGCCGACCAAGGGCGATTGGTATTCGATTGAATTCGACAATTCCGCCCAGGATACTGCAGATGTGCTGAAGTATTGCGAAGTCCGGTATGCGGGAAGCGAATGGCCGAATGGCGATCCGGCGGGTCAAACGTATGGTGCGGTGCGATTCGTTAATTCCACCGGGTTGATCGATCAATGCGTGGTAGAGCAATCATACAGCTCGGGCTTCGGCATCTACGGAAGCGCAAACCCGGTGATCCAGAATACACAGATCTATAATGTGGGATCGACGCCGATCACGATGAGCATGTTCTCGAACCCGACGTTCACCACGAATGTTGCGGCATTGAATGTCGGCTACATGGCGCTGGGAATCATCCCGGAAACATATTCGGTCACTGCGACCGTGCCCGTGCGCTCCTTCTCCGGTTATGCGAACATCACCTATTTACTGTATCAATCGAGCTATCAGTATGTCATCAATTCCGGCACGACAATTACGATCCCGGCCGGAGTCGTATTCAAGGGTTTGAACTCATGGGAGGTGAACGGCGCGCTGGTGGTTGCCGGAACGCCCACGAACAACGTTGTCTTTACCGATGCGGCGGACGATCAATACGGAAATCCGGGCGACACGAACCAGGACGGTTCGGCGACGCATCCGACGGTGAGTTCCTACATTCCCTGCATTGAATTTGCCGATATCAGCGACGACCATACCTGCTCGGTGAGGAATGCGGTGATCCGGTATAAGAACCAGGGGATCAATCTTCAGCAGGCGTCGCCCGTCATCAATCACTGCACATTCGATCACGACAATTGGGGAGTTCAGTTGAACGGCGTTTCAACCCCCACGCTGGACAGCTGCATGTTCAACAACCTCTATTTCGCCCCGATGCGGACCTCGCTCGTTTCGTATCCGACATCGACGTTGGCGGATTCGATCCGCGGTACGACCTACCGTGCAATCGGCGTGCTTTCGGAGACGCTGGTGCAGGATGTGACGCTTACGAAGAAGAATTTCGGCGGATATCCCAATATCCCCTACGTGTTCGATAATTACACGATAGGCACGGGCGCGATTCTCACGATCAATCCCGGCGTTGTAATAAAATTTCTGCCCAGCACAGGACTGACTGTGCAGAAAGGGCTAATCGCGATTGGAAGCGCGGCGGCCGATAGCACGATCGTCTTCACCGACTTGAAAGACGATTTCTACGGCGGCGATACGAACGCCGACAGTTCAGCAACGAACCCGAACCAGCAATACTACGGCAATTGGATTGGCATTAAGTTTGAAGATGAATCGCTCGATCCGTTCTGCAAGCTGAAATATTGCGTTGTACGATATACGGCTTCGTACTATACGTATTACGCGGGCATTACTGCAAGCAGCGCAAGCCCGACGATCACCTATTGCTCGATTAACAACAACGGCATTGGGGTGGAGACGGTCGGCGCCTCGAATCCGGTGATCACGAATTGCGATATTTATAAGAACTCCAACTATGGCGTGTATAATGCGGATGGGTCGTTTAACTTCGACGCCCAGAATAACTGGTGGGGCAATAACAGCGGACCGACACACCATTTGAACCCCGGCGGAACAGGCGACGTGGTGACCGATTCAGTGAATTATTTGCCGTTCAGCACGACGGGCTCGCTCGATCCGACGATGGGCGATGTGAGTCTCAACGGGACAATTCAGGCGTTCGATGCCTCGCTGATTCTGAAATACGTGGTGAACCCGGGCGCGAACCCGCTGAACCTTTCGCAGCAGCGCGTGGCGGATGTGAGCGGCAACGGCGCAATTACGGCGTTCGATGGATCGCTGATTCTCCAGTACGTTGTCGGCGGTATCGGCTATTTCCCGGCCGATACGATGGCGAAGAATATCCCGTTGAACCTGCCCAAGATCTCCGCCTCGGCGATCGCCATGGCAAACACGACTGCGAAACGAGGAACGGATGTTACGATTCCTATCCATCTTGCGCACGCGGCGAACTTTGCCTCTGCAGATATCCGCCTCGCATATGACGAGAAGCTGCTGACACCGAAGGAAGTTACGTTCGATCAATCGGTGAACGGGATGACGAATTATTCGAACTTCGGCAAGGGAGTTGTCACCATCGTGATGGCGACAGGGAAGCCGTTCGATGTTGACGGCGATGTTGCCACGGTGACCTTTACCGTTGCCAACGATGTGCGGGGGACGGTAAAATCTCCGGTGACGTTCACGCAACTCTTATTGAATGAAAAAGACTACCGCGCAACGGCGGTCGGATCGGAATTGACGATCATCGGCAAGCCGATTGCGTACGCGCTCGATCAAAATTTCCCGAATCCGTTCAACCCGACCACGACCATCCGTTACCAGCTCCCGGAAGATGGCACGCACATCCGCGTGCTGATTTACAATACGTTAGGCGAACTGGTTCGGACCCTCGTGGATGCCACGCAGGCCGCGGGAAGTTACGACGTCACGTGGGATGCGCGGAGCGACGCGGGCTCGCAGGCGAGCAGCGGCATCTATTTCTACCGCATCACGGCGACCGGGACGAAGGAGTTCACCAGCGTGAAGAAAATGCTTTTGTTGAAGTAATGCTGCCTCAAGGAATACCGGAAACTCATTTTCCTCATCACTTGAGAAGCGAGCAAACATGAAACGCACATATCTGACATATTTCCTCCTCGCGCTCTCGGCATTCTGTGCCGGGGCGCGGGCGAGCGTTCAACTTTCGATGCATTCGGTCACGGTGAATTCGGGGCAGAGCATCTATGTTTCGGTCTATGCCGATAGCAGTTTGACCGGACTCCACGTGACCTCGTACCAGCTTGCGATTAATATCCCCGCGTCCGTTGCAACGCTTGACAGCGCGTATTCGACCGGGACGCTGACCTCCGGCTGGGGGTCTCCGGCGTACCATCTTTCGAATGTATCGGGATATTCGCAAATCTCGGTGGCGGGAGCCGGGACTACAGCGCTGACGGGAACCGGAGCGTTAGTGACATTGAAAATTACCGCGCCCGCAACGCAGTACAACCAGGCGGGGTATCTCACGTTTGTCAACGCGCAGCTCAATGAAGGTGCGCCTGCGGATACGACGGTGAACGGATATCTGTATGTCTATGGGTACGCAGCGATCCAGTTTTATCCCAACACGGCGCTGATGACGGTGGGCGATACGCTTCCGATCGGCATATCCGGTGGGACGCTGCCGTACACGTTAATGACCACCAATGCCGGCGTTGCAACCATCAATGCAAATTCCGTTGTGCATGCTCTTTCGCCCGGGTTTTGCAATGTGATTGCCCGAGACAGCACCGGATTGACCGACACCTCGGGCACGATTGAGGTGCGGGCGTTTATCCTGACTATGACCGATACCTCAACGCTGCAAGGGGATACGATTGATGTTCCGGTCTATACGTCAGATCTATCGCAGGTCCATGCGACAAGCGGACAGTTTACGGTGACATTCAATCAGAGTGTGTTGACTGCGTTGGGAGTAACGACGACCGGCAGCATTCTCAATGGATTCGGGACAGTAACGGCGCATCCCGGGACAGGACAGATTTCGGTCTCATTCGCGGGCTCGTCGGCTCTATCGACTGTCGGCAAGAAACTCTTGCTGCACGTCCGGTTCGTTGCCGTGAACACGGGAGGGGTGTATCTGACGTTTTCGAATATTTTGTTTAACGAAAATATCCCCGGCAACGGAGGGACGAACTATCTTTCGGTGGGTTCGAATAATTCGCTGTACGTGAGTCCTTCGACAGCGATGCTCGTTGCAGGACAAACGCAGCAGTTTAGCGTCAACGGCTCCCCGACCGGCCCCGTAACGTGGTCGATCAGCAATAACGCGATTGCGACGATCTCGGGCAGCGGTTTGCTCACTGCGCTGCATGGCGGTTGGCTGTTTGTGAACGTTGTCGATTCGATTGGGAACACCGGCAAGAGCGATACGATTCATTTGTACGACATGACGATTGGGGCGCAGAATACGCCTGCGGCCCCGAACGATATCATCGACGTTCCGATCGTGATTCCCGCATCCCCTTCGGGTGTCACCTCAATCCAATTTCTGCTGACGTTCGATACGACATTTACGGCGCAATCGTTAAGCACGATCGGCGACTTGACGAACGGCTGGGGTATTTCGTCATCGATTATGCCGGGCTCGGTGAACATTGCAATGGCCTCGGCGACGCCGATTACGGGTCCCGGCACGGTAATCACGGTGCGGTTCTCGGTTTCCGCGTATGCGCAGGGAACGCAGTACACAATAATGACAACGAACGCGCTGATCAACGAAGGCAATCCGGCTGTGCTGGGAATCCAGGGTCTGGTGACGGTGTACAACGCGCCTCCGGCGCAACCCACGCTTTCTTCGCCGGCGAATGGCGCAACAAATGTCCCGGTGCCGGCCGCGCTGAGTTGGAACGCTGCGTATCAGGCGGTAAACTACCGCGTGCAGGTCTCGACCGACTCGCTCTTTGGAACAACGGCGTTCGATTCGAGCGGCATTACGATTCAATCCGCGAGCGCGCACCCGCTTCTGCCGTCCACGAAATATTTTTGGCGAGTGCAGGGCGTGAATCCGTTCGGCGGGACGTGGTCGATAGTGTGGTCGTTCACGACTCAGGCGAGCACGGGCGTGCGCGACGGGAAGAACGGTCTGCCGACAACGTATGCATTGGATCAGAATTATCCGAATCCGTTCAACCCGACGACGACGATCAGTTATGCGCTGCCGCAGAATGCGCACGTCTCGCTAAAAGTGTATAATGTTCTTGGCGAGCTTGTGGCGACTGTGGCGGATGGGTATGAATCGGCCGGCTATAAGACCGCGCGGTTAGATGCGCAGAATCTGCCGAGCGGGATTTATTTGTACCGGCTGCAGGCGGGAAATTTCAGCGCGGTGAAGAAGATTGTGGTGATGAAGTAGAGGGAAGACCACCCCAAGCCCCTCCTTAAAAACAGGAGGGGATGTTAAAAACGCGTCTGGGATTGGTGATGAACAAAGGGTCGGCTGATTAGCTGACCCTTTTTTTGTTTGCACGTTGTTCGCGAATCTGGTACATTTGCATATCTCAAATCCAACATTTTAACCATGTATGAAGCGTAAAACCAAAATCCTGATTGTTTGCGCCATCGTTATACTGGCGATACCGGCTGCTGGCATCATTTGGTTCATGTTAAATCTTGGGCCACATGGCCCTGGAAACATACAACTCTACCATACTCATCTCACAAAAAAGAAGGTCTATGAACGAATTAAGGAGTTCTACTCGGAAAATCAAGGGTCCCAAGTCCCGGAAGAGTTTTCGGCTTGGAAAATTCCATGGAAGATTGAAGCAAATGATAATCTGAATAGGGCTAATCCAATGAACGCAGATACGGTAAACTTCTTCTTTTATTTGCCAAATCGAAAAGGAATTATATGGTCAGATTTCAGCGGTGAAGAAGGTGGATGGAACACTGATAACGATTGCATCCTTGCGTTAATTGGCCTCAGTGGACCTGAGAGATATCTCTACAATGATGATTTGAGTAGCGACCAAATTAAAGGATTACGCGGATACTTTGAGAACGAAATCTTGGCGAAGATAAAGGGTGTTACGTTTGAGCCGACTGGGCAACACAATTGAACAATTCCGTTCGGCCTTGTTTCTTCACCCACCGAAGGCGACTCAGAAGCTGTTATTCCAAAATATTATCCCAATCTATGAAATCTAAGATTAGTATCTTGGTATTTACGTTTGTTTGTCTTATCACTCTCCGCGCCCAAACGGGACAGAATCCAATTTCCGTGAACGTACGCGATAAGGGATCGAATGAAAGCCCGCTTCGGTACCTCAACGGCTACCGACGCGAGATCGAGGGATCGACGATCACGTACCACTCGGTGCATCCCGATGCGGAGGATGCGTTGATCGCGCGGGTGAACGCGGAGGCGCCATCGATTACGTGGGAGACCGATACGATGACGGCGGATTTTCCGGGCAATGCGTACCGGTTCGTGTGGCTTGCGGGAATGGACAGGATCGGGTGGGGCAACGCAACGACGCCGCACACGTTTCACATGTTGTTGAATGGCACGCAGATTTTTATTTTTCACAACCGGAAGGATTCCACTGCCCCCCACTGGACGATCACGGGCGCGAACGGCGAAGAGCTGACGTTCGATGCGCGGATGCGGGATAAGTATGGCGACCTCTTTGGGTATATGTTTCTTTCAGTGCCGAAGGACAAGTATCCGGCAGGCGCACCGCTCAAGATCCGCGTGGACGGGATGAATGAAGGCAGTCCGGAATGGTATATGGCGTTCAAGTATTCGTTCAATTTTGTGCCGAGTCTCCGCGTGGAGCCGGCGCTGGTGCGGAACCAAAACGCCGAATCGCATTTGCTGCGGATGAGTTTGGATAATTTGCGTCCCGGCAGAAGGGTGGAGGTGAAAGTCGGAGACAGCATCATAGTTTCCGATTCTCTAAAGCTTGGTGCG
>Ga0070731_10005171_pt1 | contig 10897 bp, 10 predicted proteins | sample Coa_R1_2_FD_66448 | JGI IMG/M metagenome (GOLD analysis project Ga0070731, IMG submission 66448) | Surface soil microbial communities from Centralia Pennsylvania, which are recovering from an underground coalmine fire - Coalmine... | ecosystem: Environmental > Terrestrial > Soil > Unclassified ... | reverse complement strand
CTTCGCCCAGGCCCAGACTGACCCGGACGTGGGCTACGCCCTCTCGCCGGTCGACATCGCGGCCCGGATCCGGCCGGCGCTGGGCCTGAAGGCCGGGGTCAGCACCGGCCCCTGCACGCGCTGAGGGATCGCGCTGCGGTCCGCGGGGCGGCCCTTCTACACTTCCAGCAGACCGCTCCAGTTGACCGCTCCACTCCACGAGGAACGCCCGATGAGCCCCGCCCATCCCTACGACCGGCCGAGCGATCCGGCGAAGCGCCATTCCGCGGCGCTGACCGACGGTCCCGATCGGGCCGCCGCGCGGGCCATGCTCAAGGCGATCGGCTTCACCGACGAGGACCTGGCCAAGCCCCTGGTCGGGGTGGCCACGACCTGGATCGAGACGATGCCGTGCAACATCAACCAGCGCCGCCTGGCCGAGTTCGTCAAGGAGGGCATCCGGGCCGCCGGCGGGACCCCGATGGAGTTCAACACGATCGCCGTCAGCGACGGCGTGTCGATGGGCTCCGAGGGCATGAAGGCCAGCCTCGTCAGCCGGGAGGTGATCGCCGACTCGATCGAGCTGGTCGTCCGCGGCCACCTGCTCGACGGCCTGGTCTGCCTGGTCGGCTGCGACAAGACGATCCCGGCCGCGGCGATGGCGGTCGGCCGGCTCGACGTCCCGGCCGTCGTCCTCTACAACGGCACGATCTATCCCGGGACCTACAAGGGCAAGCGCAACGCGACCGTGGTCACCGTCTTCGAGGCGATCGGCGCCTACCGGGCGGGCAAGATCAGCCTGGATGACCTGTACGAGGTCGAGAACGCGGCCTGCCCCGGCGCCGGGGCGTGCGGCGGGCAGTTCACGGCCAACACGATGAGCATGGTCCTCGAGTTCATCGGCCTGTCGCCGGCCGGCCTGAACGGGATCCCGGCCGAGGATCCCGACAAGGACGCGGCGGCCCGGACGACCGGCGAGCTGGTGATGGACCTCGTCCGGCGTGACGTCCGCCCGTCGGCAATCGTCAGCCGGGCGGCGCTCGAGAACGGGATCGCCTCGGTGGCGGCGACCGGCGGCTCGACCAACGGCGTCCTCCACCTCCTGGCGATCGCCCACGAGTTCGGGATCGCTCTCGACATCGACGAGTTCGGGGCGATCGCCGACCGGACCCCGGTGGTCGCCGACATGCAGCCCGGCGGCCGCTACACCGCCTCGGACCTGTACGACGCGGGCGGGCTGTCGCTGGTCATGCGCGAGCTGCTCAAGCGCGACCTGATCCACGCTGACGCCCCGACCGTCGACGGCCGGACGATCGCCCAGATCGCCGCGGCCGCGGTCGAGACACCGGGCCAGACCGTCGTCGTGCCGATCGAGCGGCCGCTCAAGCCGACCGGCGGGCTGGCGATCCTGCATGGCAGCCTGGCGCCCGACGGCTGCGTGGTGAAGCTGGCCGGCCACGAGCGGCGCCTGCACCGGGGACCGGCCCGGGTCTTCGACTCGGAGACGGCCTGCTACGACGCGGTCCGCCGCCAGCAGATCCACGCGGGCGACGTGGTCGTGATCCGCTATGAAGGGCCGGTCGGCGGGCCGGGCATGCAGGAGATGCTGAGCGTCACCGGCGCCCTGGTCGGGGAGGGCCTGGGCGACACCGTGGCCCTCCTGACCGACGGCCGGTTCTCGGGCGGGACCCATGGCCTGATGATCGGCCATGTCGCACCGGAAGCCGCCCTCGGCGGCCCGATCGCCCTGGTCCAGGAGGGCGACGAGGTGTTGATCGACGTCGATCGAGGAGCGCTCGACCTCGACGTGGCCGCCGATGAGCTCGCCCGCCGGCGGGCGAGCTGGTCGGCCCCGGCGCCCAACTACCCGGGCGGGGTGATGGCCAAGTACGCCGCCCTGGTCGGCTCGGCATCGGAGGGCGCGATCACGACCGGAGCCCGGATGCGGGCCGGCCTGACCCAGCGATGATCGCGTTCATGCGTCGCTGGTGAGCCAGGACGGCGGCCGGCGGATCTCGATCGGCATCAAGACCTCGCCCCAGGCCGTCGACTGGCCGACCCTCGACGCGGCCTGGGCCCAGATCGGCCGGCACGATGTCTTCGACTCGGCGTGGCTCAACGACCACCTGACCGACGTCAACCTGGCCCGGGCCGGGGCGTCGTGGGAGGCGCTGACGGCGATCGCCGCGCTGATCCACAACGTGCCCGGCAAATGGGTCGGCCATGCCGTCCAGTCGCTCAGCTTTCGGCACCCGTCGGTCGTCGCCAAGTCCGCGGCCGTGCTCGACCATGCCACCGGCGGCCGGTTCATCCTGGGCCTGGGCGCCGGCTGGTTCGAACCCGAGCACACCCCGTTCGGGATCCCCTTCGCGGCGATGCCCGAGCGCTTCGACCGCTTCGAGTCGGGCGTCCGGGTGATCCGGGCCCTGGGCTCGGCCGCGGCGACGACCGAGGCCGGGGTGACCCGTCCGGACCCATACTTCCCGCTGGCCGGCGCGACCAACGACCCACCGCCGCTGACACCGGGCGGGCCCCAGATCTGGCTCGGTGGCCAGAAGCGCCGCGGGATCGCCCTGGCCGCGGAGGTTGCCCAGGGCTGGCTGCTGCCGGCGGTCACGCCCGACAAGTCGCCGACGGACCTCGCCTACTTCGCCGGCCGGCGCGACGCACTGCTGGCGGCCCTGGCGGCGATCGGCCGAGACCCGGCGACATTCGACTTCGCTGCCCAGATCCCGACCGGCGCGACGCCAGAGAGCCGGCGCGTCGCGCTCGACGCCGGCTTCGAAGCCGGCCGGCTGGGGGCGACCCACATTATCTTCGGGATGCCGCCCCGGCTCGGGGCCGGCGGCGTGGATCAGGTCGCCCGCGACGTGGCCGAGCCGCTCCGGGCGGGCCTCGGGGGCTGATCCGGCCCCGCGCGTCGACCGGCTAGGTGGTGCCGCCGAGGGCGACGACGATCATCCCGATGATCCCGACGGCCGTGGTGATCCCCACGATCAGGGCGATCATCAGGACCAGCAGCCAGAGATAGCGCCGCTCGGTGGCGGCCGTCTTGTCCGGATCGGGATCCTGGCCGCCAGCCGGCCGGGGCGCCGAGATCCCGCGCCGCTCGGGGTCGAACTCGCTGGGCATCTGGGCGGTCGGCATGGCGCCATCATGCCCTGAACCTCGATCCGCCGCCGCTGCGGGGCATCGCGCACGTGCCAGAGACCAGCCCGCTGCTCCCGGGACCGGCCGCTACTCCCCGATCGGCCGCCGGGCCCGGATCAGCCGGCCGCGGCGGGAGATCGCGTGCGTCGCCAGGGCGGCCACGCCCATCGCGATCAGCGCCCGTTCCGCGGCGGGCATCGGCCGGACCGCGGACAGGAACTGGTCGGCGCGGGCGCGGTCGACCATCCGGAGCAGGGCGTGACCGCGCTGGGTCAGCTCGACGCTCCGCTGGCGGCGATCCTCGGATTCGATCCGGCGCTCGACCAGCCGCCGCCGGACCAGGCCGTCGACCAGCCGCGAGGTGGCTGACGGCGAGCGGTTGATCGCGTCGGCCAGGTCGGACACCGTGGTCGTGCCGGTATCGGCCAGGACGTACAGGGCGGCCAGCTGGGTGAAGCCCAGGCGCAGGCTGCCGAGCTGGGAGGCGAACCCGATCACCAGCTCGCGCCACAGCGCCCGGCCCATCGCCACCCGCTCCGAGATCTCGCGCGGATTCTGGGCCCGGATGCCGGCCGCCACGACCGGCGCCGAGAGGTCCGCCTCGAAGATCCGGGCGATCGCCCGGCGCGGGGCAGTGGGCCGGGCGGAGCGCAGCGGACCAGGGCGTTCGGACATGTCCTGAGCGTACGATCCCGGCCGAATCTGTGCAACCTTGCACCGGCTCCGACCGTGGCGGAGGCAGCTCGGGCTACGCTCGGGCGAATGAGCGCGATCGCCTTCGTCTTCCCCGGCCAGGGGTCACAGAGCGTCGGCATGGGTGCCGCCCTGGCCGCCGCATCGCCGGCGGCTGCGGCCGTCTTCGAGGCGGCCGACGCGGCGCTCGGCGAACCGATCAGCCGGCTGGCCTGGGACGGCCCGGCCGAGACCCTGAACCTGACCGAGAACGCCCAGCCGGCGCTCCTGGCGACCTCGATCGCCTACCTCGCGGCGCTCCGCGAGCGCTGGGCGGCGCGCAAAGCCGGGGGTGGACCCGGGGCCCCGGGGGCGCGCTTCGCGGCCGGCCACTCGATGGGCCAGTACAGCGCCTTTGTGGCCTCGGGCGCGCTGAGCCTCGAGGACGGCCTGCGCTTGGTGCGCGAGCGCGGCCGCCTGATGCAGGCCAGCGGCTCAGGCCGCGAAGGACGGATGGCCGCCCTGATCGGGCTCGACGACGCCCGGCTGCCGGAGCTGGTGGCCGGGGCCTCCGCCCACGGCGTGTTCGGAGTGGCCAACCGGAACGCGCCGGGCCAGGTGGTCGTCTCGGGCGAGCGCGCCGCGGTCGAGGCCGGGATGGAGCTCGCCAAAACGCTCGGCGCCCGGCGGGCGATCGAGCTGCCGGTCAGTGTCGCGGCCCACTCACCGCTGATGGCCGAAGCCGCCGACCGGCTGGCCGCGGTCCTGTCCGAAGTGACCTTCCACGACCCGCAGCCGCCCGGCCTGACCAACGCCACCGCCCGCCCGATCCGGACCGGCGGCGAAGCCCGGGCCGAGCTGGTCGAGCACCTGACGACCGGCGTTGACTGGGTCCGGGTGGTCGAGGTGATGGCCGCCGGCGGCGTGACCACGTTCATGGAGATCGGGCCCGGCCGGGTCCTGACCGGGCTGATCAGCCGGATCGTCCCGGACGCGACCGCCCTGGCAACCGACGCCCCGAACAGCCCCGACGGCCTGGCCGTCCCCTAGCGACCACCCCCAGCCCACGCGTTTTCAGCCCAACCGTTTCAAGCGAGGAGTCCCCCACTCGTGCGTCGACCCGATTACAACCGCCGCGTCGCCGTCACCGGCCTCGGCGTGATCAGCCCGGTCGGCAATGACAAGGCAACCGCCTGGGATGCCCTGGTCAATGGCCGCTCCGGGCTGGCCGAGATCACCTATTTCGATGTCAGCCCCTACGAGGCGAAGGCCGCCGGCGAGGTCAAGGGCTTCAACCCGCACGACTGGCTGGATCCCAAGCAGACCCGGCGGACCGAGTCGAGCACGCAGTTCGGCGTGGCCGCGGCCAAGCAGGCCGTCGCCGACTCGGGCTTCGAGATCACCGATGAGAACCGCGAAGAGGTCGGCGTCGTGTTCGGCTGCGGTGCCGGTGGCCAGCAGCTGATGATCGACAACCACCATCTCCTCGAGCGCAAGGGTCCCCGCTCGGTCACCCCAACGTTCATCGCCTACGGGTTGGTCGATTCCGCCTCGGGCCTGATTGCGATCGAGACCGGCGCGATCGGCCACAACGTGTGCATCGCCTCGGCCTGCGCCACGGGCACCCACAACGTCGCCGAGGGCGCGGAGGCGATCCGGCGGGGCGACTGCATCGCGGTGATCAGCGGCTCGACCGAGTCGCCCCTGCTCGAGGTGGCCCATGCCGGCTTCGGAAACATGCGCGGCCTGGGCATGCCCCGGCCGGGCGAGCCGATCACGACCGTCTCGCGGCCCTTCGACAAGACCCGCGACGGGTTCGTCCTGGGCGAGGGCGCCGGCTCCCTGTTCCTCGAGGACCTGGAGCTGGCCAAGGCCCGCGGTGCCCATATCTACGCCGAGGTCGTGGGCTACGGCTCGGCGGCCGACGGCTGGGACATGATCCAGCCGGTCGCCCATGGCGGCGGCTCGGCCCGGGCGATGAAGATGGCCCTCGACCGGCGCGGCGTGCCCGGCGACGAGGTCGACCTGCTCAACCCCCACGGCACGTCCACCCCGCTGGGCGATGTCCGCGAGGCCGAGGCGATCTGGCACGTCTTCGGCGACCACACCCCGCAGATCGCGATCAGTGCCACGAAGTCGCTGACCGGCCACATGATGGGCGCGGCCGGCGCGTTCGAGGCCTTCGCCACCGTGATGTCGATCGACGAGCAGGTGATCACGGCTACGCTCAACTACCGCGACCCTGATCCCGAATGCGAGCTGAACGTGGCCACCGAGACCCGCGACGCCCGGATCCGCTACGCGCTGTCCAACAACATCGGGTTGGGCGGCCACAACGGCGCGGTCATCTTCAAGCACTACGACGGCGACTGACCGGAACGGACGCCGGGCCGCCGGGCGGCCCGTACAATCGAGCCGCCCGTCCGGCCCCGCCCTGAGGTAACCCGTGCCGCCCAGCTCCGATCCCGCCCGACGCGCCGTGATCACCGGTCTCGGCGCGGTGATGCCCAACGGGAACGACTTCCCGACCTACTGGCGCAATCTGGTCGCCGGAGTCTCGGGCACTCGCCGGATCCAGTCCTTCGACCCGAGCGGCTTCGAGGTCCAGATCGCGGCCGAGGTCCTGGACTTCAATCCAGCCGTGGCGATGGACGCCAAGATGGCCCGCCGGATGAGCCGCTTCATCCATTTCGCGATGGCCGCCGGCAAGGAAGCCGTCCTCGATTCGGGGATCGACTTCGCGGCGATGACCGAGGAGGAGCGCGACCGGGTCGGGGTGGTGATGAACACTGGCGGCGGCGGGATCGAGCAGATCATCGACGGCACCCACGTCGCCGACACGAAGGGCCCCCGCTTCGTCAGCCCGTTCGCGGTGCCCGCCCTGTCGGGCTCGATGGGCGCCTGCATGCTCTCGATGGAGTACCACCTGACCGGGCCGGTGATGACCCAGGTCGCCGCCTGCGCGACCTCGGTGATCGCCTTCCACGACGCCTTGCGGCTGATCCGCGACGGCGAGTGCGACGTGGTGATCACCGGTGGGGCCGAGGCGCCGGTCCTGCCCATGGCGATCGCCGCCCTGGGCAACATGGGCGCCCTGAGCAAGCGCAACGACGATGCCGAGCACGCCTCCCGGCCCTTCGACGGCAGCCGCGACGGGTTCGTCCTGGGTGAGGGCGGCGGTGCGGTGATCGTCGAGTCGCTGGAGCATGCCCTGGCCCGCGGAGCCACCCCGATCGCCGAGATCCTGGGTGGTGCCCTGACCGCCGACGCCTTCCACATCAGCGCGCCCGAGCCGACCGGCCGCGGCGCGACCCGGGCGATGACCAACGCGATGCGCAATGCCGGGGTCACGGCCGCCGACATCGACTACATCGTCGCCCACGGCACGGCCACCCCGCTCAACGACGTGACCGAGACCCGGGCGATCAAGGCCGCCTTCGGGGACGACGCCCGGCGGGTCGCCATCAGCTCGCCCAAGTCGATGATCGGGCACCTGGTCGGGGCGGCCGGGATCGCCAGTGCGCTGGCCGCCTGCGGGGCGATCCGCGACCAGGTCATCCCGCCCACGGCCAACCTCCAGCAGGCCGATCCCGAGTGCGACCTCGACTACGTGCCCCTCACCGCCCGGCCGGCGCGGGTCGACACGGTCATGGTCAACGGCTTCGGCTTCGGCGGCCAGAACGCGGTGGCGGTCTTCCGGCGCTACACCAAGGCGTGATCCCGACCGGCGTGATCGGCGTCGCGCACGTCCCAGCGCCGTGGGGGCCGATCCGGCTGGCCGCCGATGCGCGAGCGGTCGTCGCCCTGGACGTCCTCTCGAGCGACGAGGCGTTCGGCGCCGGCTGCCTCAAGCGGCTGGGCACCTGGCCGGAGCCGGCCGCTGACGCGCCAGCCGCCGTCCGCTGGCGCCTGGCCGAGGCGGGCGAGGCGATCGAAGCGCTGCTGGGCGGCGACCCGCGGCCCGCGGCAGCGATCACGGTCGAGCTGAGCGGGGCGAGCGCATGGGATCGGCTCGTCCTCGATGGAGTCCGCCAGCTGGCGTGGGGCGAGACGATCGGCTACGGCGCGCTCGCCGAGCGGATCGGCCGGCGCGGCGCAGCGCGGGCCGTGGGCGGCGCGGTCGGCCGCAACCCGATCGGCCTGTTGATCCCCTGCCACCGGGTGATCGCCGGCGATGGGACCCTGGGCGGCTATGGCGGGGGCTGGCTCGGCGAGCGCGAGGCACTCCTGGAGATCAAGGTCGCGCTGCTCGCCCGGGAAGGCGTCCATCCGCCGCGGCGACTCGCGTGAGCGTCCTGGCGGCCTACCGCGGCCTGCTCCGCAACGGACCGCTGGTCCGGCTGCTGGGCGGCGAGTTCGTGTCCTCGATCGGCGACTGGCTGTACCTCGTTGCCCTGCTCGTCCTGGTCTACCAGTCGAGCTCGGATCCGGTCCTCCTGGGCATCGTCGGGGCGGCCCGGGTCCTGCCCTACGTGATCCTGTCGATCCCGGCCGGGATCGTCGCCGATCGCTTCGATCGGCGGCTCATCCTGCTCGTGACCGATGTCGCCCGGGGCCTGATCATGCTGGGCCTGGCCGTGCTCCAGGCCAGCCATGGCCCGCTCGTGGCGATCGTGGGGCTGGCCATCCTGGCGACCTGCTTCTCGACGTTCTTCGGCCCGACGATCGGCTCGTACCTGCCGGCACTGGTGAGCGACGAGACCCAGCTCGGTCCGGCCAACAGTGCCTGGTCGAGCCTCGACAACCTGGCCTTCGTGATCGGGCCGGCGGTGGGCGGGCTGCTGATCGCGATCGGCGGGCTGACCATTGCCTTCCTGCTCAACGCCGCGTCGTTCGCGGTGATCGCCGTCGTCCTCTGGCGGCTGCCATCCACGGGCTCGTCCGGGGCAGGCGACCCGGCCGCCGCCGAAGCGGCCGGCCCGGACAGCGCCGCGGCCGACGCCCCGACGGGCGGGTCGCCTCGGGCCGACCTGCCCGTGCGGCCGCTGGCCGGCCTGGCCCTGATCGACGTCGCCTCGGGCTTCGCCATTGGCGGGATCGGGATCCTGACCGTGATCCTGGCCACCCGCCAGCTGGGTGCCGGCGAGGATGGCACGGGCTACCTGAACGCGGCGATTGGCGTGGGCGGCCTGTTGGGCGCGATCGGCTCGGGCCTCGTCGTCGTGCGCAGCCGGCTGGCCGTGCCGCTCGTCGCCGGAGTCGTGGTCTTTGCCCTGGGCCTCTTCGGGCTGGGCTGGTCGACGGTCCTCGGCGTCGGCTTCGTCATGCTGGCAATCGCGTCGGCGGGCAGCCTGCTGGTCGAGGTCGTGAGCACGACCCTCCTCCAGCGGATCGTGCCTCCCGGAGCACGCGGCCGGGCCCTGGGCTCCATCCAGACGGTTGGGACGCTGGCCTATGCCGGCGGCGCCTTCGCCCTGCCCATCCTGGCCGACCGGCTGGGCGTCGGGCCGGTGCTGGCCGGGACCGCCGTCTTCGTCGTCGTCGCTGGCATGGTGGGTGCCGGCCTCGTCGGGACCGCGGGCGTCGAGGCCGGCGACCGCGAGGTGGCGGGCATCGCCCGGCGGGTCGCCGGGTTGCCGCTCTTCGCCGGGATCCCCGCCTTCCGGGTCGCGGCGACGCTCGGTCGCGGCTCGACGATCGACCTCCCGGCCGGGACCGAGATCATCCGCCAGGGCGATCCCGCCGATCGCTTCTACGTGATCCTCAGCGGCAGCGTCGATGTCAGTCGCGCCGAGCGGCCGGGTGCGCCGCCGGCCCGGCTGCGCAGCCTGGGCCCCGATGACGCCTTCGGCGAGCTGGGCCTGCTGACCGGCGCCCGGCGCAGCGCGACGGTCACCGCCGAGACCCCCGTCCGCCTGCTGGCCCTCGACGCGCCGGCCTTCCTCGACCTGGTGACCGCGGGCCCGGAGCTGGCGCCGCGGCTGCTGGCCCTCCACCGCCACAACCCCGCCCCGGGCTGAGGGGCCAGACCTGGCCTGAGGCCCGGGCCTGTCGCATCACCGACAGCGCCGGCGTCCGCCACGTGCTCGCGGGCCGGCCGATGGCGCGCTAGGGTGGGCGACAGCGATCGATGAGACCGACCAACGAGGACCGCCAGATGACCGACCAGGACCAGGATCAGGACCAGGAGCCCGGCAAGCTGGGCAGCACGCCCACGGACGTGCCGGTCCTCGGGCCGACCGATGTCGAGGGCCACGGCACGCCCCGGGCGCGGGTTGCGGCCGACGACGAGGACGACGTGGAGGGCCACTTCAGCACGATCCGCTCGACCGGCAGCAAGGGCGAGTAGCCGGCAACGCCGGGGCGAGCCGGCGGCCTGACCGGCCCGCCGGCCTCAGGCGGGCCGGTTGGCGGTGGCGGCCAGGATCGTCTTGACCTCGAACGGGGTGGCCTCCGGATACCGCCCCCGGACGAGGGCGGCCAGCCCGGCGATGTGCGGGGCGGCGAAGCTGTTGCCGGTCGCGACGACGTGGCCACCGCCCTTCCAGGCCACCTCGACATCGACGCCGTACGCCCCGAACTCGACCGGCGGGGCCGGGTTGTAGAACCAGGTCCAGGGGTCGGCCACGTCGTGGGCGGCAACCGAAACGACGGCCGCGAAGAGCGACGGATAGCTGGCCCCCTGGACGTTGTTGGCCGCGCTGACCAGCAGGCAGTTGGCAAAGTAGGCCCGGTCGGCGAGCTCGTGGAAGATCGGGAACATCGCCTCGCTGCGGGATGACAGGCTGAGGTTGACCACGGTCGCGCCCGCGTCGATCGCCCAGTCGAGGCCGGCCGCGAAGATCGCCCCCTTGCCCTTGTTGTCGGGGCCCAGCACCCGGACCGAGACCAGCGTGGCGGCCGGCGCCAGGGCGTGGATGATCCCGGCGCAGGCGGTCCCGTGGCCGCAGAGGTCGCCCGAGTCGTCGTCGGCGATCGTGATCTCCTCGCCCGACTTCGTGACGGCGACCGACCGCTCAACGGTGCCGACGAGCGGGTGGTCGAGCTCGATCCCGCTGTCCAGCACGCACACGCGGACGCCCTTGCCCGTCGAGCCGCCCCAGGCCCACTCGCGCGTCACCTGGTCGGGCAGGGTCGCGGGCACGCGGATCTGGTC
>Ga0070731_10005170_pt1 | contig 10899 bp, 9 predicted proteins | sample Coa_R1_2_FD_66448 | JGI IMG/M metagenome (GOLD analysis project Ga0070731, IMG submission 66448) | Surface soil microbial communities from Centralia Pennsylvania, which are recovering from an underground coalmine fire - Coalmine... | ecosystem: Environmental > Terrestrial > Soil > Unclassified ... | reverse complement strand
GTCGCCTGCAGCCAATAGATACCGACCGGCTTGTCGTTGAGTTGCTGGTCCTGGAAGCGAATGTCGACGTAATCACCCGTATCCAGCATCTGCTTGGTTGCTTGGGCGTATCGCGGCTCATCGCGATCGACGGGTGGAATTTGCGCAAATCCCGGCAGAAAGGCGCTGAGAGAGACGAGAATGAGCAGGTAGACCGCGCGCTGATGCGCGCTTGCGGCGAAATCCAAGAATCGCGTGAAACCGCTCGCTGGCCAAAAAAAAGAGCGCGACAGTGTACCACCTGCGCTGCTCATGCTTGCCCCGTGACGTACTTTTGCCACCAGCCGCAGTCGGTTCTTCGCAGTATCGTAATACCGCCAACCGTGGCGGCGACGATCGCACTGGATGCGGCTTCGGCGCACCGGATATCGGCGGCGCTGTTCGACAGCAGAATCATCAAGTCACCCGGCATTGTCCGCGGACACCATAGTCCGCAGATCGCGGTGGCGACAACGGCGAAGCGGCGCGAACTGATGGCGATGGGTGGCGCCGGTAGCGCCGCAACGACCGGCCGGCCGTGCGAGCATCTACGCGCTAGGCATTGTTTACCTCGAACTACGTCCTGACGCCGCGCCACTTGCGACCGACGATTGAAATTCGGTACAAACTCTTGGGTGGCCGGGGAGTTGTTGGAAGCAGAGGCCGCTATGGTGAACGAAGAACTGGTCGACGAACTTGCAAGCCTGGAGTTCGAAGCCGGCTACGAGTTTGAGAATGGAAAGCCGTTCTACGAGACCCTCGGTCTCGCACGCGCAAAGGGCTTGCTCAAGGCACTCGAAAGCCGCGGTCTAGAGCTCGCACCTTCGCCCGCAGCGTCATTGTCAGGATCGCGCGAAGACGGTCCGTCGAAGAGCTCAACTTTCGGCGCGCGATCGAGCTAACAGCTAAACGCCGGCGGCGCGCCACTCGTCACGTACGCCGGTCGAATACCCACTTGTTGTTTTGCAGCCAATCGACCGTACGCAAGACCCCCTCGCGAATGGATGTTTTCTGCTTCCAGCCGAGCGCGCGAATTCGCGCCGTATCGAGGAAGATGAAGGGATTGTCCCCGATCCACCCGCGATCTCCCCCTGTGTACTGCAATTTCGGTGAAAGACCCAGATGCATGGTGATCCACTTCACTGAATCGTTGACCTCGCAGTAATCCTCGGCGCCGAGATTGAAGATGTTCACTTTGCCGTCGGCACGGGTGATCGCCTGGATAATCGCGTCGAGGCAGTCCTGGATGTAAAGGTAAGATTTACGCTGGCGGCCGTTGCCGAGAATTTCGAGCGTAGATGGATCCTTCATCAGCTTGCGAACGAAGTCGAAGACGTGGCCGTGCGTGTAGCGCTCTCCCAGTATCGAGACGAAGCGAAAGATCCACGCTTGCATTCCATAGCCTTCACAATAGGCGGATATGAGCCCCTCGCAGGCAAGCTTCGATGCGCCGTAAAGCGAGGTCTGGATCGGGAATGGCGCATCCTCCGGCGTGGGAAATATCGTAGCCTCCCCATAGACCGGACCTGTCGATGGAAACGCAATCTTGTGCGTTCCGTTTGCCCGCATCGCTTCGAGAACATTGAACGTCGCGATGGTATTCTGTTCGAGGTCCTTGCGGGGGTTCTCGAGGCCGAAACGCACGTCGGCGTTGGCGGCCATGTGAAAGACGAATTCGATATTCGCCATGCTTTCGCGCAATTGCGCCGCATCGAGAAGGTCACCGCGCACGAACGTGAATTTTGAATCTGCGCGAGCGTTGTCGAGAAACTGCTCCATTCCGGTCGACATGTTGTCGTAGCCGAGAACCCGAACGCCGGCCGAAAGAAGACGGTCGACGAGACTGCTGCCGATAAAGCCGGCGGCTCCCGTCACCAGGGCACTTTTGAAGCCCAACGCCGGTTCGCTGCTCACGTCACACTCTCGCGAAGGCTAAAGGCATTTGCCGGTTTTCGCGCGTGGCCGGCCGGTCACAGATGCCCAGCGATATCATTCGCGCGCGCTCGCGGTCGGCTTCACGTCCGGGTGTGGTCGAGCGGGTTGCTCGTGAAACGCCGTGTGGAGTTCGCTGCTGGGGCCGCGCGGGTCGCGCACAGGAAGATTGACTGCCGTCTGCACGATGTAGAGCGGACGCCGCCGCACCTCATCATAAATACGCCCGATATATTCGCCCAGCACGCCTACGGCCGCGAGTTGCACGCCGCCGATGAACAGCACCAAAACCGTAATCGTCGGCGTGCCGAGCGGATAAGCATTGCCTTTCGCTATCTTCAAAGCGACGACAATGAGGATGGCGACGGCACTGAGGGCTGCAATGATAAAGCCGCCCCACATCATCACCTGCAGCGGCACGGTTGAAAATCCGAATATGCCGTTGAAACCGATCTTGAGCGAACCGAAGCGGTTGTAGTTGCTTGTTCCGGCATGCCGCGCCTCGCGGACGTAAGTGACCTCCGATTGGGGAAATCCGACCAAGGACACCAGCCCGCGCAGAAAGCCGTGAGATTCGGGAAAGCCGCGCAACTCCTCGATCACCCGGCGGCTGATAATGCGGAAATCCCCGGTATTGCGAGGGATCGGCACGACCGCGATGCCGTTGACCAGCCGATAGAACGTGCTGGCGAAAAGGGTCCTGACCCAACTCTCGCCTTCGCGAGACAGCCGGCGGGCCGTCACCACGTCATAGCCATCCTGGGCTTTGCGCAGCAGTTGCTCGATCACCTCAGGGGGATCCTGAAGGTCGACATCGATTGCCACGCACCATGATCCCCGGCAGTTGAGAATCCCGGCCAGCGTCGCCGCCGGTTGGCCAAAGCGGCGGCTGAAGACCAGCAAGGAGACCTTGGGGTTGCGCGCAATCTCGGTGCGAATGCTCTCCTCGGTATTGTCGGGAGAAGGGTCGAGACAGAAAATAATTTCGTAAGGGCCAAGCCGCTCCAAAATAGGTTCGGTGCGACTGAGGAACGGCCGAATGTTGGTCGCTTCTTTGTAGACCGGAACGACCAGCGAGATCAGCGGCTCGCCGCCAGCAGCGGCTTCCGAGTTGTACGAGGTCGGCGCGAAGTTCGACACTGTCATTCCGGTTCACTCGACCATGACAAACGATTCGGGGACGCGGTTGGCGCAGCGCAGTGACTAAGGCTAAGCCTTGCGCTTCCACCCCAACGGACCTTATTTCTCGTTTCTCTCCTGAAAGACTATAACCGACCCCAGGCGTTCGAACCACATTCCCACCTGGCGGTATTCAGACAGCGCCCGGGTAATCGCGTCATGGCGATCGGGCGGCGCAGTCAGAAGAAGAAAACCGCCGCCGCCTGCGCCTAGGATCTTCCCGCCGACGGCTCCGGCGGCGCGGCCGCGTTCGTACAAATTGTCGATGAAGTTCGACGAGACGCCGGAGGCCAATTGCCGCTTGAGCATCCATGACTCGTGAAGAATTTCGCCGAAACTTGCCGCATTGCCACCGACGATCTCGTCGCGAAGCTGTTCGGCGAGACGCACCATTTGTCCAAGTGTTTCGCGTGTATCCTTGCGGGTTTCGAGATTCGATTTCTGCTCGGCCAAAATGGATGCGGCCGGGCGGGTGACGCCGGTGTAAAAGACCAGCAACGACGACTCGATCTTCTCTACGATCGACCAAAGGTGAGTAAGCGGCTCGACATCGACGGAGTCGTCGGGGTTAAAGCGAATGAAATTGAAGCCGCCAAACGCCGCCGCATATTGATCCTGCTTGCCGATGGGATCGCCCAGGCGTTCAATTTCTATCTCGCACGCTTGCTTGGCCAAGGTTTCCTTGCCGACGAAGCGGCCGTTGAACCCGTGGATCACGTTGAGCAAACCTACCGTGAATGCGCTTGACGAACCGAGGCCGGTGCCGCGCGAAGGAATGTCGGCGACCGAAGTGATTTCGATGCCGCGATCGACCTTCTCCATGCGCAGGACATTGCGGACCAGCGGATGCTGGATCTGGTCCGGCGTATCGACTTCCTCAGTCCTGGAATAGCTCAGGCGAATGCGGTTATCGAATTTCTCGTTCACCGTAATATAGATAAAGCGCTTGATTGCAGTGCTGAGCACCGCGCCGCCGTGGTGGCGATAGTAGCTCGGGAGGTCACTACCACCACCGACGAAGCTGATCCGAGTCGGAGTACGGCTGATCAGCATGCGGGACCGACCAGAAGTATGAAATTACCCGGACCGATTTTCATTTCATTGCAACTCGACGACGAAATCCGCAGCGCCGCGGGTTTGGCTGATGATCGGCACTTCGTCCTCTTGCCTTTCCGCGTACAGCGCGTTGAATTCTTTATCGGTAAAGCCTCGAGCGCGATAATCCATCGCCATCGTCTCGTAACGGATATCCTCGTCGCGCACGACATAGATCCTGACGACGCGCTTGGCGTCCGGAAGCTTCACCAGTAGCGCGACAACACCCTCTAGAATGACAATATCTGACGGCTCGATCGCAACCGACCAGATTTTGTCGGGCCGTCGCTGCTGACGGTCGTAGAGCGGCACCTCAACTTTGCCGCCGTGGGTCAGCGCGGACGCAAAAGCCGATTCGATGCCGCGCACGTTGAACCGGTCGACTACGGTGCCGTTTCGCCGCTGTTCGACTGGCGTGATCCAGCCGTCCAGTGAGATCGGTATCGCGTTGGTCTGATAGGTTCGTCGTAGTATCCACGCCAGCGCCGAGGCAAAAGTGCTCTTGCCGGAGCGCGCGAGGCCGCCGATCAGGACCGTGTCGCCAGGGCGCAGTTGACGCGCAACCTCTGCGGCACGCCGTTCGACCGCGGGCCAGGCATCGAGGATCAGGTCGGCCGCAGCGGCGAGATCAGGCACTTCGAAGTCGGCTCGCTGCGGGTGCCGTCCATCCTTGCCGCCGTGCCCCGTGCCGACCAGGACGGAGCGAATACCGGCGCGCCGCGCCATTTCCACATCCGTGGACGTATCGCCGACGACCCAGGACTGCGCCAGATCGATGTTCATATCCGCTTGCGCGCGCTCGATCATGCCAACGTCCGGCTTGCGGCACGCGCACGCGATCTTGTACTTGGAATTCTCGCCAGCAAACCCGCCGTCGGGATGATGCGGGCAATAATAAATCCCATCGATATAGGCGTGTCCGCGGCCGAGCATTTGCTCCAGCCTGTTATGGATGAGCTTCAGGCCGCGTTCGTCAGTCCCGCCGCGCGCAACGACCGACTGATTGGTCACGAGCACCGCCAGATACTCCGACTTGTTAATTCGGCGGACTGCGCTGCTGGCATCGCGAAATAGCTCGACCTGATCGGGATTGTCGATATAGCCGAGATGGTCGACCAAAACACCATCCCGATCCAGAAAGACCGCGGCGGCAGGAGTCATCAGCGATCCACGCGCGACGCGGCCCGATATGATATCGGCCGCGACAGCTGCCAGTCGTTCGCGGGTGCCGGCATCCTTGATGTATTCGCGGCTTGGGTAGGCGTTGAGATACTTTCCGTTACGCAGCAGCGTCGGAAAAAGATGCTTTGCCAGATCAGTGCTGCCTTCTTTCGGAATTCGAATCTCTTCCAAGCATGCTCTTTCGACGACGTAGAGTGCGGCGTTGACGAGATTGGGGAGATCGGCGCCGCGCGGATGCGGATAGGCATGTAACGCAACGACGCGGCCCTCAGGATCGGTTTCGACGATGTCGGAATCGAACGGGTGATCGTTCGGATGAACGAACAACGTCACGTCCGCCGCACGGCGGCCGTGCTCGGCCCACATGCGGCCAAGGTCGACATTGAGGACCGTGTCGCCGTAGAGAACAGCGAAACGCTCGTCGAGCTTGTTCAAGCCATCGAGCAGCGCGCCGGCGGTGCCCCGCGGCTCTGCCTCCTCCAGATAATCGATGGAAAGTCCCCAGGCCCCGCCGTCCCCACATGATGCGCGAATGTCGCCGGCGCCATATTTGACCAGCAGCAGAACGCGCGCAAAGCCATGATGGGCGAGGAGTTCAAGTTGGCGGTGCAACAGCGGCTTTCCAGCGACATCGGCAAGCGCCTTTGGAAGGTTGCCAATGACGCTCCTAAGACGGCTTCCAGCTCCGCCAGCTAGAATAACTGCCTGCATTACAGGATCTCGCCTCGAAGCCGCCGCGCGATATTCCACCCAGCCTTGCCGGTTCTCGCGTCCGCCAAGCGTAGCGTCTTTGATGGATTGAGAGAAACGCCCCGCTCTGCAGGATAAACCCTTGATAATTGGTTGACAAATGCCCCTGGCGCGTTCGCTAGAGCGTCCCAACAAACTCCACCATCCGCCGCCGCTGGTCCGGATCGGGTAAGGCGCCGCGCATGGCGCCGAGATTATCGGTCATATGCGCTGGATCGGACGTGCCGGGAATCACCGCAGTTACGCGCGGGTCGCCTAGCAGATACTTGAGAAAGAACTGTGCCCAGCTGCCGGCGAATCCCGCAGCCCAATCGGGAACGGGTTTGCCGTGCACGGCGCGGAACAGCCGGCCGCGGCCGAAAGGCAGCGCCGTCAGAACTCCTGCTTTCACTTCGGCGGCGAGCGGCAAAATGCGCTGCTCGGCATCGCGGTCGTCGATCGAATAATCCACCTGCACGAAATCCGGCTTTTCCCGCGCTAGGACCGTTTCGAGCGCCGGCTTCGCGTTGCGAAACGTCGACGTTATGCCGATGTAGCGGCACACACCTTGCGCTTTCCATTCCTTGAAGCGCCCCAGCGACTGCTGCGGATCGCGCACATTGTGAAGCTGGAGCAAATCGAGCTCGGTGGTTCTCAGCCGTGCTAGTGAGCGCTTCAGCTCAGCTTCGTCGGGGGCTTCGAGTTTGGTAGCGATGAAGAGTTTCGGTCGCAGCTCGGCGGGCGCGGTGACCTCGCCTACGACCTGCTCGGCATCCCCATAGGTCGATGCCGTGTCTATCAGTTTGCCGCCGTTGTCGAGCAGCGCCCGCACCACCGCGGCCGCTTTCTGCCGGGTCGTTTCGTCGTCGCTATCGAAAACTTCGGCAGTGCCGAGCCCGACCGCCGGCAGGAGTTCGCCGCTCGACGGAATAGCGCGGGCAATCATGACCATCGGCCTTTGCGCCGACGCGGTGGTCGCTCTCATTACGGCGGCCGCCGCGGACAGCGCGCCAAATTCACGCCGGGTCAATCGCATCGTCATCTCAATTTCCTCCTGCCGCTCCCGCTTCCCTGCCCTCCTCCGTGAGCTTGGCGCGACGTTCCTGTGCCCGTCCCAAAGCCGCCGACAGAGCGACCCAGATGGCAGCCACCGGTGCGGCCACGAGTGCAACGGCGCCGAGCTTCAATCCCAGCGCTTGCAGGCTGTTGAACACCCAGCTGTAGAGCGCGTCGGAACCGCGATAAACGACCACGTCGATCAAATTCTTGGCTTTGTATTTTTCTTCCCTGTCCAGCACCGTGTAGAACACTTGCCGTGCCGGAGTGGCGACGGCGAAGTGCGTCCAGCGCTGCGCCACTTGCGCGATCAGCACTACCAAAAGGGTCGGCGCCAAGAAAACAGCGAGGAAAGCTGCGACATAGACGGCGGGCAAGGCGGCGGCCACCAGGCCAGTGCCGAAGCGCTTGAGCAAATGCGCGGTGGCGAAAATCTGCGTTACCAGCGTGAGCACATTCACCGCGAGATCGACGCTGGCGAAAATGCGGGTTTGCGCGCCAGCCCCTTTCACGTCGGCCGCGACCATGTGAATTTGCTCCAGATAAAGCGTCGTCGCGCAGAATGACAGGAGCGTGATCCAGCCGGCGATGCCGAGCAAATACGGCGAACGAATAAGCTCTGGCAGCGCCGCGAAGGCGCTGCCGCCGACGCGCTGCGGCGCAGGCTCCGAGCCCTGTCGTACGCTGGCTGCATGCTCAAGCCGCCAGACGCAGAACACCGCCAGTTCCAGAAATACCGCCGCCACGATCAGCAGGTTTATCGGGTTAATCCGTTCCGATAGCTCAATGGTGATCGTCGGACCGAGCAGCGAGCCCGCGGTTCCGCCCGCTCCGATAAAGGCGAACAGGCGCTTGCCCTGCTCCGGCGTAAACAAGTCAGCCATGAACGACCAGAACACAGCGACGGTGAACAGGCTGAAGAGAGCGACCCACACGTAAAACACGCGCGCGACCACCACTGTATCGATGTGGAGTATCAGAAACAGCCAGAACAGCAGGAGGTTGGCGGCAAAGAAATGATAGACGATGGGAATGAACCGGGCGCGGGGCAGTCTCGCGACCAGCGCACCGTAGAGCGGCTGTACCGCAAGCAGCGTGACGAATGTCGCCGTGAACAGCCACGGCAAGTTCTTTTCGCCGCCGGCAATGCCCATTTGGTCGCGTATGGGACGCAGCACGTAATATCCGGCCAGCAGCATGAAGAAATAGGCGAACGACCACAGCGCGGCGGAGCGCTCTTGCGGCGTCGCCGGCATGACCTGCGCCAGCCACCGCTGCAGTGTTGCCCCACGGCCGGCCGTTCCGCCTGCCGCGGCAGAGCCGGTTACTTCACTGATCATTGCGTCAATGAAAGCTTCTGCTTGAGTTCAGCCGCGGTCACGCGCTGGCCATAGCCGGGCCCGCCACGCTGGAACAGTTTCGCGTCAGCCAGCTTGCCGACGACCACCGGCTCGAAACCCGCATCGCGCACGAGGCTCGCGGCGATCTTGACGGCATCAGCGTCGTCGCCGGCGATCGGGACAGCCAGCTTCGGGTCGGGCCGGTTGGCGTCTTCGGCGAAGAATTTGTAGGACATGGTGTTGAAAGCGCGCACGATGCGCACGCCCGGAAAATATTTTTGCGTGGTTACGCCAATCCCGTTCTGCTCCACCTCGTCCGCAATGGCACCGTCGCGCGCCGCAACCGCGTTGCAGGTATCGAGCACGACCTTGCCTTTGAGCTGCGCACTGTAGTCGTGACCGACCTGCGGAATCGCGCCGTACGGCACGGTCAGCAGCATGGCGTCGCCGAAGGCAATCGCCTGCTCTACGGGTCCCGCCTGCGCCAGCGGACCGAGTTCCGCGACGAGTCCTTTGAGTTCGTCCGGATGACGGTCGGAGAAAAACACCTTATGACCGTTTTTGACCCATAGCCCGCCGATCGTGCTGCCGATGTGGCCAGCGCCGATGGTGCCAAGGGGGATCTTGCCGCCACTCGCTTGGGCGAAGCCGGCTGCCGGCCAGAACGCCGAGCCCAGCATCAGGGCGCCGCTCGCGGTCAAAAGGCTACGGCGGTCGCAATTCATCCAGTCATGCTTGGACATAGAAATCTCCTGGTTCGGATCGCGAAGGAGAATTTCGCGATGCGCAAAGGGTTGGCGGTATCTAATGAACCCCGCCTGCGCGCGTCAGCAGTCAGATGCGCAGCGCATGGTCGGCATGCATGTAGGGCAATTTGAGCGCATCGGCCACCGCCCGGTAGGTCACATGTCCGTCATGGATGTTGAGACCGTTGCGCAAATTCGCATCGGCCGATAGCGCCAGCCGCCAGCCTTTATCGGCGAGCGCCAGCACGAAAGATGTCGTCACATTGCTTAGTGCGAAGGTCGACGTGCGCGCCACCGCGCCCGGCATGTTGGTCACGCAATAGTGTACGACGTCGTCGACCACGTAGGTGGGATGCGAATGCGTCGTCGGCCGCGAAGTCTCGGCGCAGCCGCCTTGGTCGATGGCGACGTCGACAATGACCGAGCCGGGCTTCATGGCCTTTACGGTTTCGGCCGTGATCAATTTCGGTGCGGTCGCACCTGGGATGAGCACGGTCGCGATCACAAGATCGGCGCGCCGGCACAACAACTCGATCACGTCGCGGGTCGAGAATAGCGTGCGCACGCGGCCCAACTGGGCGGCGACGCGGCGGAGCGCTTCTGGATTGCGATCGAGCACGGTGACCTCGGCCCCCATACCGGACGCAATCAGCGCCGCGTTGGTGCCGGCGACACCGCCGCCGAGAACGAGGACGCTGGCGGCGCCAACGCCCGGCACGCCGCCGAGCAGGACGCCGCGGCCGCCATTCTCCTTTTCCAGACAATGGGCACCGACGTGGGCTGCCATGCGGCCGGCGACTTCCGACATGGGCGTAAGCAGCGGGAGCGTGCCTTGCGGGCCGGTCACCGTCTCATAGGCGATGGCGGTCACGCCTGACGCCAGCAAATCTTCGGTCTGCGCGCGGTCCGGTGCGAGGTGCAGGTAGGTGAACAGCACTTGGCCGCGGTGCAATTTTTTTCGTTCCGCGGCGAGCGGCTCTTTCACCTTCGCGATCAGTTCGGCGCTGCCGAACACCGCATCGGCATTACCGACGATTTCACCGCCGGCGGCGCGATAGTCCGCGTCGGGGAGACCGGCGCCCACGCCGGCGCCGGTCTCGACCAGAACGCGATGTCCCTTGTCGGTCAGCTCGCGCACCGTCGAGGGTACCAGCCCGACGCGGTATTCGTTGTCCTTGATCTCCTTAGGCACGCCGATCAGCATATCAATCTCGTCATTGTCCCCCGCGTGTCATGTCGCGTTACATAACGTAAAGCCGGTCCGGCAGAGCATTGGGCGAGCCGTCGGGCGGTGCATGCTGCGCCAGTACTGTGCCGCAGCGTTCGATAGCCGCGACGAAACCTTCAGTGATACGGCCGTCGCGCATATGGCCGATCAGCGCATCAACGGTCGACTGCCATTCCGCGGCGCCGACTTTGGCGGCGATGCCGTCGTCGGCGACGATGCGCGCATAGTGCTCGGCGAGTGAAACAAAGATCAGGATGCCGCAACGATTTGCGGTTTGGCTGACGCGGCGGATGAAAAACTGCTCGATCGCGGCGCGGTGCGCGCGGATCCGTTTCACCGCGCGTGGCACCAGCGCCAAGCGAATGGGCCACCACCAGAACACCGCGGCGGCGAC
>Ga0070731_10005169_pt1 | contig 10900 bp, 10 predicted proteins | sample Coa_R1_2_FD_66448 | JGI IMG/M metagenome (GOLD analysis project Ga0070731, IMG submission 66448) | Surface soil microbial communities from Centralia Pennsylvania, which are recovering from an underground coalmine fire - Coalmine... | ecosystem: Environmental > Terrestrial > Soil > Unclassified ... | reverse complement strand
CGATACATTTCCTCGATCGGCACCGGCTTCGAGAAATCATCGAACTCGTTGCAGTAAGTGCAAGCCAGATTGCACCGCCGCATCGGGATGATGTGCGCCAGGAGCGGATGATCAGTCGAAACGAGAGCGCGGACGGCCATATTCGCCCCGCGGATATTGCGGTGCACGGCTTTGGCGCGTCGGCGCAGAGTTGTTAAGACGGATGCCATGAATTGGTTAACTACTATTACATCACAGGCTACGGACAAGTGCATGATGGCATGGCATCGGATGGCATGATTCTTATGCCGGACGGCGCATTAGCCCAAGCCAGTGGAGGGTGATTAAATGCTGTCATCAGCTTTCGCCGAAACTCTGCAAAAGCGTCGCATTCGTAGTTCGTTGCCCGATCTTGGGTTCAGATCGAGTTCCTTAAGAAGTCCGAAAACCCTGTCGTGAAACTCCTTCGTGCGGGCGACGACGGTCATATATGAATCGTGGCTTACATAGAGAAAAAACTCGCCCGTTCCATAGGACCACCGAGGAAGATAATATGCGTCGAAGCCGAAGACCATAGGCTGGAGCAGCATGGCAACTGCATCTTGTAATTCATCCCCCCGAAACAGATGGCCCGGAGCGGCCTCGAATGACTTGGGCTGACCGGCAGCACGGTGCATTGACTCGACGATGCGATAGCCGATAGCTTCGTCACGCGAGTTCCACACACCCCACTCCGTAAACCAAAGCAGAGCGCCCTCAAAGTCTCTGTCTTCGTAACCGACTGTGGCGAGGAAGCGCGCGAAAAATGGTAGCCTCTCCAGTTTTGGCGGGTATTCGAGATCGATACAGTTCGCACCTGGATGGGTGAAGAACAGACCTTTCCCGTCACAGTGAGCATAGTCGTCGCTCGATCTGGGAATTGCGCAGGCCAAGAAAGCCATTCGACAGCTTCTGCCGCGGTTAGGACCTTCAATTCGTCCTCCTGCCAAGCTCAGGTGCTAGAGAATATCAGCAAAGCTGCTCGGCGTTACAGGTCGATTAACGAGTTCATGCCCGGCTTCACGCAGAACGTCGAGTGCACGCACGTGATCTTCCTGGATCAGCACGTAGTCAGTATCGTAAGTCGAGATGGCGAAGATAGGGATGTCATTTTTCGAAAGCGGATCGATGAAGGAAAGTAAGACCCCAGTTAACGAGAACGGGAATGGGCCTTCGAGTTTCAGGCAGATCCAGCGGTGCTGAGAATCAACGTCCCGCTGAAGGTTGTCTGCCGGGCAGACGATGGAGAGTTCGTCGGCAGTTCGGGTGATCGAAGTGAACTCGCCTTTGGTCGCCCAGTCAGGGACGGGCGCATCGGGTGCAAGGCGCACTATGGCGTAGGTGCCTGGGAGTTGGCGGAATTTGAGTTGGTGGGTCTGCATGTCTCTCGTTCGCGCGGTTTGTAACTTACGAGCCTAAAAGCAGGTTTTTCGACTCGCCATCGCTTTCGCTCCGGCTCCCTCGAAATGACAATTTCTGTTTACTCTTCTTCGTTTGGCGAATCCCGATTGCTACCCTTCGACTGCTTTCTTCAGAGCGGCCCGGGCCAGGATGCGCGTCGAGTCCAGCATCGGCAGCGGAGATTGTTCTTGCGTCATCAGCAGAGGAATTTCCGTGCAGGCCAAAGCGACGGCATCGCAGCCTTCATCTTTCAAACTGCGGATCACTTCCGTGAAATAGGTCTGCGTGCGAGGCCGGAACGTTCCCTGCACCAGTTCATCGAAAATAGTGCGATGGATGCGCTCGCGCTGCTCGGAGCCGGGGATGCGATGTTCGATACCCGCAGCCTTCAAAGTCTCGCGGTAAACCGGACCGTCCATCAGCGAACGCGTGCCGAGCACTCCGAGCCGTTTGTATCCGTGCCGCTTGGCTTCATTGGCGACTTCGACGGCAATGTGCAGCCAGGGACGCGGCGAACGATGCTCGACCAGATCGAACGCCTGATGTACCGTATTCACGGGAGCAATGAGGAAATCGGCGCCCGCCCTCGCCAGCTTTTCCGCCGACGAAAGCATGAGTTCGGCGACGCCCGCCCAATCTCCGGCGTCGATGCAATTCTTATACTGAACAAAAGGATGACCGTGCATCGACACTTCAGGATGGTTGTAGGGGCCCAGCAACTCCGCACCTTCAACGCAGATTGTGCGATAGCAGAGCGCAGCGCCCTCCGCGCTGCATGCGACGATGCCAATGTGTAACATCCGTTGCCAGTTTCCTCCGCCTGAGCGGCTACTTGTTCCACGCGTCGCTAAGATGCGTGGAGACACGCAGTCCCGGCCTTATCAGATTCGAGACGGCATAAGTCTTCCACGAACGAATCCAGAGCTGCGGGTTCGATATAAACAGACAAGACCACAGACTGAGTCACTCCTGCGATCTGCGTACCCGATTCGATCTTCAATTCCACATAAGCATGGCCGGCCCTGTCCGCACAATAGAACCGCATGCTGACAGCTCCGAGCTTTCGACCAAACTGCCCGAACACGAACTCACGCTTGTAGGTCGGACTACGCGGGAAACCCTTAAGTTTGTCTGCAGTTTCCTTGAGCTCGCCTATCGCGACATAGACATTAACCGCACCGCCAAATGAGCCGTTCCAAGCAGCGATGGCGACCTCCAATAGGTCATGGTCATGCCACATCACGTCGAGTTGCACACCTTTTTCCATGAATCCTAGGCGCAGTCCATAGCATTCTGAAGCATACCAACGATCGGAATTCTCAAAAGTGAAATCACGTCGAAGGGGTGACCGCATACGGACTCGTATCTCGGTATCGCTTTTCAAATTCTTCGCGAGTGCAAATCGTCTTCATGTCGACAACCCGGTCAATCGCAAGGATGCCGTCGAGGTGATCGATTTCGTGCTGCAGGAGTTCGGCGAGATCGCGCTCGTCCCCGGCTTCAACTTCACAAGTCTCGCCGTTAAGCTTCTGATAGCGGACGGTGATCCGCCGGTGGCGTTCGACCTGCATGAAGATCGAAAGAAAACTCAGGCAGGCGTCCCAAACGATGATTTTTTCTGCGCTTCGCCCGACAATCTCCGGATTGATCAGCGGCCAAGGCTCAGCGCCGGGCAATTGCAAGAAGATGACGCGTTTCAACACGCCGAGTTGCGGAGCCGCAATGCCGCGTCCATAGCCAGTTTGCGCGCGCCAGTGAGCAAGCGTGTCCGCCAGATCGCGGATCAGATCGTGAATTTCACCCGCCGTGGGATCCGCGACCGCGCTCGATTTCTCTCTAAGAACTGGATTGCCGAGTTGAAGAACTGGTCTGACTGACATTGGGCGACTCACCTCGCCGCAGCGGCGTCGAATAAGCTCAACAACTCCAGCTTCTTTTCCGCCGGCAGGAACGAAGCCTCGAATGAATTGCGTGCCAACTCGCGCAAGTGTTCGTCGGTGAATCCAAAGGCCTCTTGGGCGATCTGGTATTCGCGCGAAAGCGTCGTGCCGAACAGTGCCGGGTCGTCGGTGTTGAGTGTGATCATGATTCCCTGGTCAAAGTAGTTTTTCGTCGGATGCTCAGCAATCGTTTTGCATATCCCTGTACGAAGGTTGCTGGAGATGCACAGCTCAACCGGAATTTGGCGCTGCGCAAGTTCCTCGATCAGGTCAGCATCCTGGCTAGCTGTAAAGCCGTGGCCAATGCGCTCGGCGCGAAGATTGAGCGCTCCCCAGATCGACTCCGGCGGACCAGTCTCGCCGGCATGCGCGGTCAGGCGCAAGCCATTATCCGCCGCGTAGGCATAAACCCCGCGGAAAAGTTCCGGCGGAGCCTTCTGTTCGTCGCCGCCAATGCCAACGCCAACAACATGGCGATCCTGATAACGTACTGCCAGTTCGAAAACTTTTTGCGCCTCCTCCACTCCGAAGTGGCGGGTGGCATCAAAAATCCATAACAGCGAAACTCCGAAATCGCGGGTCCCGCGGGCACGTCCCCGCTCCAATCCTTCGAAGATCGCAGCAAAATCCTGCTTACGGAAGAGACTCACCCCGACGGAAACGTAGACCTCCGCATGCAGCACGGTTTCTTCTTTCAGTCGCTGCATCAGGCGATAGGTAATCAGCTCGAAGTCGTCCGGCCCGCGCAGGTGGGCGCTGACAGCCTTGAAAGCCATCAGGAAACTCTGAAAGTCGGTGTACGCATAGAGAGACTCGACTTCGCGCAGTGTAGGACGTTCGCCATGCAGCCTGCGCAGTTCAAGTAGTGTCGCAGGCTCGACCGCGCCCTCGAGGTGCAGGTGCAGCTCCGCCTTGGGCAACTGGCGGATGAAGGCGTTCGGCGGGCGAAGCGGCACGGAAGTCATCTTCTTGATTGTAGTTTCTTGGCCGAGGATTTGCGAGACAGCGGCAATCTCCGTCCAAGGATTCTTTTCCGCTACAATTCGATGTTTCTATTTCCAGTTAAGGGAGAGCGCATGAATGCCGGGAACGCAAAGATCATCCGCAGGTCGCTGGTTATGTCGGCTGTGTGGGGGATGCTGGCTGTGCCGTTAGCCCTGTTCGGTGGCTCGTCAGCGCCGCAGGTGAAAACTGCTTCAGGCATAGTCGAAGGCAAAGAAGACGGCGCAGTGCGAACGTTTCTCGGAATTCCATACGCCGCGCCGCCAATGGGGGACTTGCGTTGGAAGCCGCCCGTTCCCGCGGCGAAGTGGAGTGGCGTGCGCAAGGCCACAGATTTCGGGCCGCATTGCATGCAGGGGAATGTTTACGGCGACATGACTTTTCGCGACCCCGGTGCCAGCGAGGATTGCTTGTCGTTGAACGTGTGGGTTCCGGCAAAAGCTGCATCCACAAAGCTGCCGGTCATGGTGTGGATTTATGGTGGTGGATTCGCCGCGGGCAGCACTTCTGAGGCGCGCCAGGACGGCGCCAATCTCGCGCAGCAGGGCGTAATCGTGGTCAGCATGAATTACCGGCTCGGCGTTTTTGGATTCTTCGTACATCCCGAGCTGGCGAAAGAATCCGGGCACAACGCCGCCGGCAACTACGGACTGCTCGATCAGACGGCCGCACTGCGCTGGGTGCACGACAATATCGCGGCGTTCGGCGGCGATCCCGGAAACGTAACGATCTTCGGAGAAAGCGCGGGATCGTTTTCGGTGAGCGCGCAGATGGCCTCGCCTCTTGCGGAAGGCCTGTTCCAAAAAGCAATTGGAGAAAGCGGCGGCGCGTTCTACAGCGGAGGCCTTTCCTTCGAGCCGAGGTCAGTGCGGGAAGAAGAAGATGCAAAGATCGTCAGCACAAAGCTTGGTGTAAGCACGCTGGCAGAATTGCGCGCAGTCCCGGCACAGAAACTCCTCGATGCTTTCGCACCTCCGCAGTCCCCGGGCTTTGATTTCGGCCCCGACGTGGACGGATATTTTCTGCCGGAACCGGTGCCCGCAATCTTTGCCGCCGGAAAGCAGAACGACGTGCCGCTGCTCGCGGGATGGAATCACGACGAAGGCAGCTATGAGGTCGCGTTCAATCCGCAAAAGCCCACTGCCGAAAGCATGAAAGCCGACGCGCAAAAAGAATTTGGCGGCAAGGCCGGGGAATTTCTCAAACTATATCCTTCCGACACGCCGGAACGGACGTTCCGCTCCGCGCAGGACTTCGCCGGCGACAAGTTCATCGCATTTTCGACCTGGGCATGGTTGGACGCGCAATCCAAGACGGGCAAGCAGCCTGTCTACCGTTATCGATTTGACCTCGGCCCGCCCGCTGATCCTAAGGGGCCACAGCTCGGCGCGTATCACTCCGCGGAAATCGAATATGTGTTCGGGCAACTCGATTCGAAAGCCGGCGTGACGTGGAGTCCGGAGACTCGCGCCCTGAGCGCTCAGATGCAGAAATACTGGGCGAACTTCGCACGCACCGGCGATCCGAACGGTCCGGGCCTACCGAAGTGGCCGGTGTATTCCGCGGCGGATGGATGGCCAGTAATGTACCTGAGCGCGACATCTACCGCACGCAAGGATGATCTACGAGAACGATATTTGTTTCTGGCAGGAGCGTGGGCGAAGTAGCGGTCATTGCTGGCTGACAGAAGTGCAGAGATCCTTCACTACGCAGCCCGATTCGCACTCGCGGATCGGGCTGCTTCGTTCAGGATGACAAAAGTGTTAGCAGAGAACTGACAGCTAAGAGCTCGCAGCTACTTCTTCGCAAACTCGCTCTTGTGGCGGCTGTAGAAGACGTAGATCAGCAAGCCTAGAAAAAGCCAGATGAAGAAGCGGAGCCATGTGATCAGAGTAAGGCCGAACATCAGGCCACCGCACAGCAGCACGGAAATCAGCGGGAACCACGGCACAAACGGAACTCGGAAGGCGCGCTTGCGGTCGGGCTGCTTGCGGCGGAGGAAGATGACTCCCAGCGAAACCAGAACGAAGGCAAACAGAGTTCCAATGTTGGCAAGGTCGGCGGCATCTCCAATGTCTACGAGGCCAGCGGGAATTCCTACGGCGAAACAGGCGATCCAGGTAGACCAGTGTGGCGTCTTATATTTCGGATGCACCGCGGAGAACAATTTCGGCAGCAGGCCGTCGCGGGACATGGCATACCAGATGCGCGCCTGCCCGTACTGAAACACGAGTAGCGAAGAGATCATGCCCGTCAGCGCTCCGATCACGATAACCGAGCGGAAGAACGGGTGTACGCCAAGATATTTCATGGCGTAGGCAACGGGCGCTTCGGCGGCGGCGCCGGAAACGAAAGTTGTGTATTTCATCATGCCGAGCAGCACCACGGCAACGCCGACATAGAGCAGTGTGCAGACAATCAGCGACATGATGATGCCGAAGGGCAAATCTTTTTGCGGATTCCGCGATTCCTCCGCGGCGGTGGAAACGGAATCAAATCCGATGTAGGTAAAAAAGACGATCGCCCCTCCGGTGACAATTCCTGCGAAGCCAGAGGGCGCAAATGGTGACCAGTTCGCGGGTTTCACCAGCATTCCACCGACGACCAGAAAAGTCATGATGGCGCCGATCTTGACCATCACCATGATGTTGTTGGTCTCCGCCGACTCCTTCACTCCGCGCACCAGCAGCAGCGTGAGAATAAAAACGATGAGGAATCCGGGCAGATTGAAATAGGAGCCCGTCCATTGCCCGCCAGCCCAGACCGGACTCGCCCATTTTTCCGGCAAGTTGAGGCCGAAGACCGCCAGTTGCGCTTTCGTATAACCGGCAAAGCCCACGGCGACCGCGACATTCGAGACCACGTATTCGAGAATCAGGTCCCAGCCGATGATCCAGGCGAAAATTTCGCCGAGCGTCGCGTAGGAATAGGTGTAGGCGCTGCCCGCGATAGGAATCATCGAGGCCAGTTCCGCGTAGCACAATCCGGCAAAGCTGCAGGCGATCGCTACCAGGAAAAATGAAATCGCAATCGACGGTCCGGCCGCCGGCCGCCCGTGCATGAGCGCTCCCGCGGTGCTGCCGGTACGCACGAAGTTGATGATTACATCGAGCGCCTGAGCATGCAGGATGGACGGAGCCTGAAAATATTCTCCGGCGGCCGCCGTCCCGGTAAGCACAAAAATGCCGGACCCGATGATTGCGCCGATACCCAGCGCCGTCAGCGACCAGGGTCCAAGCGACTTGCTGAGCCGGTGTTCCGGGTTGTCAGCGTCGGAGATCAGCTTGTCGATCGACTTGCAGCAGAAAACCTGTTTGTCGGAGGTACGGATTACTTCGGAGGGATCCGTGGATATTTGTGACAAGCGGTTGTGGTCTCCTGAGCGCCCAGCTAAAGGCTATTAGCTCTTAGCCTTTAGCTCAAACCCTGCATCGCTTCGCGACGGAGCGGGCGAGGGCGCCCGCTCCTCCACGAATTAATCTTGCAGCCCTTTACCGCTTCGCCTGGCCGCGGGCCAATTTCTTGACCTTGGGCTTTTTCGATCCGCGCGCGTAATCGCGTGGCTTCAGCGGCTTCTCCGCTTTACGTTTCTTGCGGGCGGTGCGTTTGGATTTCTTACGTTCGTCTTTGGTTAACTTCGCTGTGTTTGCCATGAATGCTTGTATTTTTCCTCTTCTCAGTATGGATTGTTATTCGTGCCTCAAAATCTTTGTGCGACAGGATTGGTGTAATTCAGAATGGTGGGAACCGGTCTCTCGACCCCCAGCATTCGATGTCGTCGCTCCACCACACCTGGCCATCTTCGTTGGTCTGGATCGTGCGTGCACCTTGTGCCACCGTGAACTCAATGTAGGACCACGTCGGAGCATTCGGAGGCCGGATCGTCATCTCCTTGGTCACCAGCCCATTCCAGATCTTACAGTCGCGGGCGTTGTGCGGATTCGGAGCGGTATTCGGATCCACCGGATTCGCCGTGTAGAAATTGAAAATCTGCAGTCCTTCCGGCTCGAAGTTCCCATCCGAGTTCAGTACCTGTAACTCAATTACGAACTGGTAGACGTCGATCGGCTTTCCAGTGCCCACTTCAGTGTCGTGGTGAAGCTCAAGAAGAATCGGCATACCATCGAGAATCGAGAAGTACTCGTAGTTAGGCTGCTTTTGCGGCGTTGTCGCTGACGCAGCATCGGGAAGCGCTGCCGGCCGCCGCTCATGCCGGATCTGCTTGACCTGCGCAAAGGCTGAACACGCCAGCAGCCCAGCGAAGACAAATGTAATCGCTGTTTTCATGCCCCACTCCTTAAAATTACGGTGTTATTGCAGCAACGACCACTTCTTGATGGCGGGCTAGGCCCGTTCCAGCTGGGCGTACTTCTCTACCAGCTTCTTCAAGCCGAAGCGAGGAAATTGTACCGTAATCTTGGCTTCTTCGCCTTCTCCTTCGCGCTGGTAGACCGTTCCCTCGCCATATTTCGGATGCCGGACCTTCTGGCCCGGACGGAATCCGCGCTTGCCCGTAGGCTCTTCGACCGGCGTTTTTGGCAGGGTGAACTTCTTGCCGCGGCTGGCAAAGAATTCGGCGATGTTCTCGATCGAGTTGTAAGGACGCGCCGGAGCAGTAGGTTTCGCGGCGCGGGTACCGCCGCGGTTGCTGTCTCCATCGTGCCAACTCGCGCTCTGGTCCTCGTCTTCATAGGAATAATGGGTACTCTCAGCGCGGCTTTGTCCGGCCGGACGACCGTAAGAACCCGTCGCGACGCGAGCCGTGCTGCTCCGCCGCGTTCCCAATTCTTCCAGCAGCGGGGCCGGAACTTCCTCCAGAAATCGCGAGGGGACGCTCGCCTCCGGCAAGTCGGTACCGTATCGCCGGCGGTAAACAGCCCGCGTCAGAATAAGCTGATCCATGGCGCGCGTCATGCCGACGTAGCAGAGGCGGCGCTCTTCCTCAATATCTTCCGGGACGAGCATCGTGCGCGAATGCGGAAACAGTCCTTCCTCGAGCCCGCTGAGGAAGATCAAGGGAAACTCCAGCCCCTTGGCAGCGTGCAGGCTCATCAGCGTGATCTGCGCGCGTGCGTCGTAGTCGTCAGCATCGGCAACAAGGGCGGCATGGTCGAGGAACTCGTCAATAGTTTCACCACGATCGCGCGAGTCCATTGCAGCGTTGACCAGTTCGCGCAGATTCTCGATGCGCGACAACGCCTCCGGCGTGTCCTCTTCCTCAAGCAACTTGATGTAGCCTGTGCGATCGATAAGAAATTTGAGAATGTCGGCGGTGGAAACTGTAGGCGCTGGAAATGATTCCGGCACCGAGCCAATCTCCGGTTCCGCCGGTCGAGCCCCGTCTGTGGCCTCCGAAGCCGCAAGTTCCGGATCAGGGGCCGGAAGCTCTGATTCCGCAGCCCCGAAGTCGAACGAGAAATTCCCAAACTCATTCGGATCGAATGCCGTGGAGTCCTCCGGCTTCGACTCGTCTCCCGAGGCTTGCAGTTCAACATACTGGTCCACGCCTGATTCCGTAACGCTATCGGCACGCGCGGGCGAGTCACCCGCGCCCACACTTTCGTTCAAGCTGTTCGCAAACGATCCCGCCAGCATCGCTCTCGCATCGACAATCAATTGCTGAAAACTCTTCAGCGCCAACAACGCGCGCTGCGGCAACAACTGCCGGCGGATCGCCTCGCCCACCGCGCCCCACAGCGACATCCCAGTCTCGAGCGCAAGATTTTCCAGCGTATCAATCGTACCCTTGCCGATGCCGCGAGTGGGCGTGTTGATGACGCGCAGCAGTGAAATCGAGTCGTCTGGATTGTGGATGACTTTGAGATACGAAATCAGATCCTTGATCTCGGATCGCTCGTAAAACGAGAACCCGCCCACTACTTTGTACTTGAGCCCATAACGCCGCATGGCTTCTTCAAACAGCCGCGACTGCGAGTTGGTGCGATAAAGTACCGCGGCACGTGGAGTCTCGCCGTGCGAATTGTCATTGCGTCCTGCCTCGCGCAAATATTTTGCGATGTGATCGGCAGCGAACAACGCCTCGTTCTCACCGTCCGGCGCTTCGTAGTATCCAATCTTGGTGCCGCCCTGGCGGGAAGTCCAGAGGTTCTTACCCTTGCGGCGGATGTTATTCGCGACGACCGCAGAAGCGGCCTGCAAAATATTCTGCGTCGACCGGTAGTTCTGTTCGAGGCGGACAATCTTCGCCTCCGGAAAGTCCTGCTCAAATTCGAGGATGTTGCGGATGTCAGCGCCACGCCAAGAATAGATCGACTGATCCTCGTCGCCAACGGCGCACACATTGTGACGGTCCCCAGCCAGCATGCGCATCAGTTCGTACTGCGGACGATTCGTGTCCTGATATTCATCGATCAGCAAATACTGAAAACGCCGGTTGTAGTACTCGCGCACTTGTGACGCCGACTTCAACAGCCGTACGGCATCGAGCAACAGATCGTCGAAGTCGAGAGCGTTTGCTTTGCGCAGCTCTTTTCGATACTCCTCGTAGAGGTGCGCAATCTTCTCCGTCTTAGGATCGG
>Ga0070731_10005165_pt1 | contig 10903 bp, 9 predicted proteins | sample Coa_R1_2_FD_66448 | JGI IMG/M metagenome (GOLD analysis project Ga0070731, IMG submission 66448) | Surface soil microbial communities from Centralia Pennsylvania, which are recovering from an underground coalmine fire - Coalmine... | ecosystem: Environmental > Terrestrial > Soil > Unclassified ... | reverse complement strand
ACGCGGACCGGTCACCGAGGTCGTCACCGACGATGTCCGGTTGACGCGGCTACCCGCGTTGACGACGTGGCCCGAGGATGGCGGTCCATTCATCACGCTGCCGGTTGTGTACACCGAGCATCCAGACGGGCACGGACACAACCTCGGCATGTATCGGCTGCAAGTCCACGGCGACCGCCGGACGGGCATGCACTGGCAAATCGGCAAGGGCGGCGGTTTTCACTATCAAGTCGCCGAACGCGCCGGCCGGCCGTTGCCCGTCACCGTCTTTCTTGGCGGCCCACCCGCGCTCATGTTGGCAGCCGTCGCACCGCTGCCGGAGAACGTGCCGGAACTGATGCTGGCGTCGCTGATTCTGGGCGACAAGATCCGGATGGCGTCCGGGATCGGTCCGCATCCCATCGTGGCCGGCGCCGAGTTCGCGCTCGTCGGCGAAGTGCCTCCCCGCGAGCGTCAGCCCGAAGGGCCGTTCGGCGATCACTACGGCTACTATTCCCTGAAACACGACTACCCCATCTTCAACGTCACTCGCATGGCGCGTCGTAAAGACGCGATCTTTCCCGCGACGGTCGTCGGCAAACCGCGGCAGGAGGACTTCTATATCGGCGACCTGCTGCAGGAACTGCTGTCGCCCCTGTTTCCCCTCGTGATGCCGGCGGTCGAGCGGCTGTGGTCGTACGGCGAAACGGGATATCACTCGCTGGCGGCGGCGATCGTCAGACAGCGGTATCCGCGCGAAGCGATGGCGAGCGCATTCAGGATTCTTGGCGAAGGACAGCTGTCGCTGACCAAGTTCTTGTTCGTGACGGACCAGGCGGTCGATCTGAAGGACTTTCGCGCGACGCTCGAACACGTGCTCGCACGGTCGCATCCAGAGACCGACCTCTACGTCTTTGCCAACCTGTCGATGGACACGCTGGACTACACCGGTCCCGAGGTCAATCGAGGCTCGAAAGGCGTGTGGCTCGGGCTGGGCGACCCGGTGCGTTCGCTTCCCAGAGAATTCAGGACAGCGGAACTGCCCTCATCGGTGCGCGACGTCCGCGTCTTCTGCGGCGGATGCGCCGTCGCCAGCGGACCTGCCTACGAAGACGAACCGGCCGCGGCGTCTCGCATCGCATCGCATCCGGCGTTCGCCGGCTGGCCCCTGGTGGTGCTGAGCGACGACGCGCCCCGCGCCACCAGGAGCGTCATGAATTTTCTGTGGACCACGTTCACCAGATTCGAACCTGCCGCCGATGTGCACGCCGGCGGAACCCGTATTGCCGGCAATCATCTCGCGTACTCAGCGCCAATCGTGATCGACGCCCGCATGAAGCCTTGGTACCCCAAAGAACTCACGTGCCGCGACGATGTCGCATCGACCGTGACCCGCCGCTGGCGGGAGTATTTTCCGTCGCGCGACGTCGGGATGGGCGATTCGGAGCGCGGCCATCTCGACTGAGGGAACGCTCTTCCGCGTCCAATCTGAGCTAAGCTCGGCGAGCGGATGGCGGCGGAGCAAAAACAGACGTTCACGGGTCGGCACCTCGCGAACGTGAAACTCACGGGCCCGGGATCGGCAAAAGATACGCGGCACCACGAGATCGCGATCGAGGGTCCGGCGGCGGAGTACCTGCCGGGCGATGCGCTCGGTGCGCTCGCCCCCAATCCGCCGGCCTTGGTCGAGCGCATTCTGGCGGCGACCGGGGCCTCCGGCGACGAAATCGTGAATGGTCCCGACGGCATGCCGGCGCCCATCGGCCGATTGCTCTCGGACGTCTACAACCTCACGACGCCGAGCCGCCGGCTGTTCGAGCTGATGGCCGGCCGCGGCGCGACCGAGTTCACGTCTCTTCTCGATCGCACGAACGCCGAGCAGTTCAAACACTACGTGGGTGGCTGGAACAACGCGCACGACGTGCTCGATCTGCTCGAGGAATATCCGCGCATTCGCGTGTCTCCGGCCGAGCTGGCCGAGTGTTTGCGGAAGAATCTCCCGCGGCTCTATTCGATTGCGTCGAGTCTCAAGGCGCATCCAGGCCAGGTCCACTTGCTCGTGGTGTCCGTGCAGTTCGACATTCGCGGACGATGCCGGCAGGGGCTGTGCTCGACATGGCTCGCCGAGCGCTGGCCGATCGGTGCCACGGCGGATCTGTACCTCCAGAATCAACAGAAGCACTTCGCGCTGCCGGCCAGCGGATCGACCCCCGTGATCATGGTCGGTCCGGGAACGGGTCTCGCGCCATTCCGCGCGTTCATCGAGGAGCGGCGCGCGCTCGGCGCCGGGGGAAAGAACTGGCTCTTCTTCGGCGAGCAGCGGCGCGCGACGGACTTCTTCTACGAAGCCGAGCTGACCGGCTTCGCGCGCGACGGGTTCTTACGCCTCGATGCCGCGTTCTCGCGCGACCAGGCCGAGAAGGTGTACGTCCAGCACAAGATGCGCGAGTCGGCGCGCGATCTGTGGGCCTGGCTCGAAGAGGGCGCCGAGTTCTTCGTCTGCGGCGACAAAGAACGCATGGCCGCCGACGTCGAGCGTGAGCTGCTCAGCATCATCGAGACCGAGGGCGGCCGCACATCGGATCAAGCACGTGAATATTTGGAAAATCTGCGTAGGACGAAGAGATACAAGCGGGATGTCTATTAGCGGCGGGTTCAACGAGGTTCAAGGGGTTCAAGAGGTTCAAGGGGTTCAGCGGGTTCACCTGGCGCCCGAGGACATTCAGCAGCTCGTGCCGGCGTTCATCGGCGCGGCTGTGGTGATAGTGATCGTCGCGGCCGGCGTGCTGGTATTCGTTTGGCGCCAATATCCCGCGGCGGTTCCGGCGATGCCGGCCTCGCTCGCCCCGGATCCCGATCGGATCGCCGTCAAGCAAGGACTGAAAGTCAGCGGCCTTGTATTCGCCGCGCTCGGCCTCGTCGGGCTCTCAGCCGCGATCGTATTCGGAGCCGCCGCGATCTTCGGGGCCGCGTCACTCCTGGTGCCTGCGTCGGTGACTATCGATGGCTTGCTGCTCGTGATCGCGGCCGCGCGCTTCTCAACGCTCTCAGATCACGCAAACCGTTGAACCTGCTGAACCGCGTGAACCGCTCTTGAACCTCGTCTGAACCCGTTGAACCCGCTGAACCCGGTTCACTGACTCTCCCATCTCCTCGCGAACATCCGTGCGGCAGCAAAGAAGACGGCCGCGAGCGTAGACAGCACGAGCACCTGCGGCCAGAGATGCGACAGCGGCTCCTGGCGCCAGAACACCTTCTGAAATCCATCGAGCGCCCACGCGTTGAACGTCACGAGTCCGATCTTCTGCATCGTGTCGCTCATCAGAAACCTCGGAAACATGCTGCCGCCGACGGCTGACATCGCCAGAATCACAATCGTGGAAATCCCGGATAACTGCTGCCGAGAACGGCTCATCGTCGCCAGCAAGATGCCGAACGCCGACGCGGCGGCCGCCGTCGCGACCGTCATGATCGCGAAGCCCTGAAGATGCCCAGCGAGCGTCAGGTGAAACATGAGCGAGGCCCACGTGAACATGATGACGGTCTGCGCCACACCGACGCCGGTCAGAAACAGCCATTTGCCGGCCAGGACGCCGGTCATCCCGAGCGGCGAGCTGATCAACCGGCCGAGCGTGCCGGCTTCCTCTTCCTCGAGCAGCGCGCCGCCGGCGCCGGAACACGAGAACAGCAGGAACATCACGCCGATGCCCGCAGCGTAGAACGCGACCGTCGCGCCATCGCCCTTGCCGGGCTGCATCACGTTGACGACTTCCGTCGCCAGGCCGACGGCCGCGCCGCGCGACGAGTTCGCGGGAGACGAAACTCCGGACTGCGTCTGGCTGAGCCAGGTGTCGACCGAGTGCTGCTGGGCGGGCGTCAGCGGTCCGCCGTACCGTTCGAACATCCCGATACCTTCAGCCGCGAGCGCCTCCGGCATTGCCGTGAAACTCACTTTCTCGAGTAAACCCATCACCATTTGAGGCGCCACAGGATCAGAGACGTCTGCCAACAGTTGGACTTTCGGCGCAGCTGCGTCGGTGCTGAATACGTGCGAGTGATCGCCGAGGCCTTTCGGCAGCACAATCGTGACCGGCACCGTCCCCTGTCGCACGAGCGCTTCGCCGGACTGGCGCGTCAGCGTGTCACCAGTGCCGTCGGTCTTCGTGGTCGTCTGCACGTGTAAGCCGCCCTCGGCGGACAAGGCGCTCGCCAGCCGCCGCGAGTAGTCGGACTGATCCTCATCCACCAGGCCGACACGCACCCGCGACGTCACGCTGCGCTGATTGCCGAACATGAGCGCGAAGATCGAAAAGAACATCACCGGCAGCAGGAATGTCAGCGCCTGCACCACGCGATCGCGCTTGAGATTGATCCACCCGATGCGAAACAGCGACCACATATGTAGATGTCCCGAAACGAAGGACCGGATGCTATTCGCGCAGCTCGCGGCCCGTCAGCGAAATGAATACGTCCTGTAAACTCCGCGTCTCGAAGCGCACATCGGCGATCGTCGCGCCTGCTCGCGCGAGCGCCTCGAGCACCGGCGGCAGATCGACAGCGATATCGGCGATCGGCGTCCTCAAGGTCTTGCGGTCCTCGTCGAATGTCGCCGTCGCCGGCAGCGCGCCGGTCAGGCTGCTCGTGATTGCCGTGCGTTCAACCGGGAGCGGATGAACGAATGTAATCGTCGCCGCGCGGGCGGCGTGCGGATCGCCGTCGATCAGCTCCCGCACCGTGCCCGACGCGACGATGGCCCCGTGGTCGATGATGACGATGCGATCGCAGCGCTGCTCGGCTTCTTCGAGGTGATGGGTCGTCAGAAGGATCGACACGCCGCCTTCCTGCAGCGAGCGCAGCATCTCGTAGATCCGCTCGCGGCTCTGTGGGTCGACGCCGACCGTGGGTTCGTCGAGCAAGACCACCGTCGGCTCGTGGACGAGACTGCAGGCGATGTTGAGCCGCCGCCGCATGCCGCCCGAGTAGCCGCGCACCGGCTCACCCGCGCGCTCCGTCAAGTCTGACCACTGCAGCGCCCAGCGCACGCGGTCCTTGATCGCTGCGCGCGAGACGCCGTTGAGTCTCCCGAACACCTCCAAATTCTCGGAGGCCGTCAATTTGGGATAGATGGCGAGCTCTTGCGGCACCACGCCAATCTGCGGCCGCGGATCCTGCGGCGCGAGCGGGCGGCCGAAGAGCTGAATGCGTCCCGCGTCCAGGCGCGACCGGCCGGCAATCGCCTTGATGAGCGTCGTCTTGCCGGCGCCGTTTGGCCCCAACAGACCGAGCAACTCGCCGCGCCGGAGCTCGAACGAGGCGCCCGCGAGGGCCTGAACGTTGCCAAACCGCTTGACCGCGCCGTCGATGACCAGTGGAGCGTCGCTCATGCTACCCGCCACCGTACGACGGCAAGCCGGGAAGAACGTTCATTCGAATCGGTGAACGGCGACCCCCAGTCGGTGAAAGGCGGAGTCGCCGAACCCAGAACCCAGAACCCGAGCCGTGTCTCAGCGTTCGCGCTTCTGCTGCAGCTTCGTCAGCGCCTTGTTGGCGATCTTGGCCTGACGCTTGTTTTCGAGCAGCGCCCGCTCGTCCTGTCGACGACTGAGCGCGGCGCGTTCGGATTGAAGCTTGAGGAAGCCGGCGTGGCGATCGGGCGCGAGCCGCCCGGCGTCCACGGCGGCCTTGACCGCGCAGCCGGGCTCGCGGTCGTGCTGGCAGTCGCGGAATCGGCATGCACCCGCGAGCTCGGCGATGTCGCCGAAGGTCTCATCCAGAGCGGCGTCCTCGGGCGCGTCCCACAACTGGAGTTCGCGCAATCCGGGCGTGTCGATCAGGAGCCCGCCGGCATCGAGAGGAATCAGCTCCCGGTGGACGCTCGTATGCCGGCCCCGGAGGTCCCAGTCGCGGACGTCGCCGATGGTTTGCGTCGCGCGGCCCGCCAGCGCGTTGACCAGAGATGACTTTCCCGCGCCAGAGGGCCCGAGCAGGGCGGTCGTCTGTCCGACGCCGAGATAGGCCTCGAGCGCGCCGAGTCCGGCGCCGGTCTTCGCGCTGATGACATGGATCGGCACGCCTGGAGCTGCCTCGGCCGCGTCGATGAGCGCCTGCCCGATGTTCCCGGCCAGATCGGCTTTGTTCAAGACGATGACGGGACGGGCGCCGCTCGGCCGCGCCAGCATCACGTAGCGCTCGAGACTGCGCTGCTTGATCGGCTGTTGCAGGCTCGCCACGAGAAAGACCGTGTCGATGTTGGCCGCCAGCACCTGCTCCAGCGTCTCGCGCCCGGCGACTTTGCGCGAGAACTGGCTTCGTCGCGGCAGAATCACGCGGATCACGGCTCGGCCGCCTGCGGCATCCGTCCGCAAGCCGACCCAGTCGCCGACGGCCGGCAACTCCTCGCGGCCGCTCGCGAGATACTTGATCCGGCCCGCCGTCTCGGCCAGCCACTCGCGATCGGCCGCCATGACCCGGTACACGTGATTGTGTTCGAGCGACACGCGGCCAGGAACCAGACCGGCATCGGCGTGCGGGCGAAAGATCCCGGCCAGCGAGTCGGTCCATCCCAACGCGATCAAATCAGGCACGTGGGGCTACTAAACCACTCTCTGCCCAATCTCGTCCAATTGGCTAATCCGGGACTGGGGCTTCCCGAAAGCGCGGAACTGGACAGACTGGCGATTGGCGTCTGATGACTTCTAACCCGATGCTGGTCAATGCGTTAGCGGCGGCGAGCCAGATTGGCACGGGGTTTTGCATGTCCGATACAGTAAGCCTATGGCCATGGACATCAAGCGCGACCCCAAAATCCTCCGTCGCAAGAGGATTCGCCAAATCATTTTGCTCAGCCTCGCTGGTGTGGCGGTGCTGGTCATCTCGGTGGCCGTCAGCCGCCTCAGGCCGGCGGCTCCGAGTGTGCCGAGCACCAATGTCTGGCCCGGCACGGTCGTGAGAGGCGACATGACACGTGAGGTGCATGGCGCCGGCACGCTGGTGCCTGAGGACATTCGTTGGGTGGCACCGACGACGTCAGGCAAGGTCGAGAAGATCGTGTTGCGCGCCGGAGCGCAAGTGCGGCCCGGCACGGTCATTCTCGAGTTGAGCAATCCGGATCTCAGGCAGCAGTACAACTCGGCCGAGCTCTCGCTCAAGGCGAGCGAAGCGGCGCTCGCCAACCAGGTCGTGACACTGCAAAACCAGCGAGCGAGTCTCGTCAAGTCGGTCTCGGACGCTCAGGGCGCGACCGATCTGGCCGTTGCCCAGCTCGATGCCAACCAGAAGCTGGCCGACGAGGGCATCACCAGCCAACTAGTGATCAAGCAACTGCAGGTGGCGCTGGCATCCGCCAGGAGCGGTCTGGAACTGGCCAAACAAAATCTTGCCAGCGCGGATCAAAATCTCGAGTCGCAGCTCGCGCCGGCGCGCGCCGACGTCAATCAGAAGAAGGCGCAGCTCGACGTGTACGCCCAGCAGTTGGATGATCTGCACGTCAAGTCGACGGTCACCGGTGTGCTGCAGGTGGTCAACGCCGAAGAGGGCGCGCAAGTCGGGCCCAGCAACAATCTGGCTCGCGTCGCCGATCCGAAGAATCTGATGGCGCAGGTGCGCATCTCGGAGACGCAGATGAAGGATCTGCAGATCGGCCAGCACGCCACCATCGACACCCGCAACGGCATCGTCAAGGGCCACGTCACGCGCATGGATCCGTCGGCCGTCGGCGGCACGGTCGGCGTGGATGTCGTCCTCGATGAACCATTACCGCCTGGCGCTCGTCAGGATATGAGCGTCGACGGCACGATCGAGCTCGAGAAGCTCGTCAACGTGCTCAAGGTGCAGCATCCGGCCTTCGGCCAGGAGAACAGCACGGTGACGGTGTTCAAGTATTCGGCGGACGGCACCGAAGCGACCCGTGTGCAAGTGAAGTTCGGCCGCGCGTCGGTCAACGAAATCGAAATCGTCGGCGGCCTGAACGCCGGCGACAAGATCATTCTCTCGGACATGTCGGCGTGGGACTCGTACGATCGGATTCGACTGAACTAGTGAAGACCGAAATTCAAAAGGAGTGCAGATGGCGAACACGGGCGAACCGCTAATCAATCTCGAAGGCGTCACCAAGGTCTTCTACACCGATGAAGTGGAGACGCATGCGCTCGCGGGCATCCATCTCGAGATTGGGCGGGGCGAGTACATCTCGATCGCCGGGCCGTCGGGCTGCGGCAAGTCGACGCTGCTGTCCATCCTCGGTCTGCTCGACACGCCGACGGAAGGCAGCTACACGCTCAACAACCGCCCGGTCGCCGACCTGCCGCTGTCGGAGCGCGCGCGGGTTCGCAATCGCGAGATTGGCTTCATCTTTCAGAGTTTCAACCTCATCGGCGATCTCACGGTGTACGAGAACGTCGAGCTGCCCCTCACCTATCGCGGGATGAAGTCCGCCGAGCGCAAAGAGCGCGTCATGGCGGCGCTCGAGAAGGTGGGGATGTCGCACCGCGCCAAGCATCTGCCCAGCCAACTGTCCGGCGGTCAGCAGCAGCGCGTCGCGGTCGCACGCGCCGTGGGTGGGTCGCCGTCGATCCTGCTCGCGGACGAGCCCACGGGCAACCTTGACTCGAAGAACGGCGAAGCGGTGATGTCGCTGCTGCTCGAGCTGCACAAGGAAGGCGCCACGATCTGCATGGTCACGCACGATCCGCGCTATGCCCGGCACGCCGAGCGTTCCATCCATCTCTTCGATGGACGCGTGGTCGAAGAGGACGCCACGAAGAGCGGCCTCAAGGATCTCGAAGAGAGCGGATTCCATCTGGGGAACTGAAATGGCCTCGACTGCATCTGGTATTGGTACGGTGCTCGATCCGGTAACACACGACAGCGACCTGACCCGCGCGCTGCGCCGGGTTCAAGAACTCGAAGCGGAACTGGGCCGCGTGAAAGACGCGCACGTCGCCGGAGCGACGTCAGGGCCGCTGGGAGACATGCGCCTGCTCGAAGTGGAAGGCTTCCTCGTCAAGCAGGCGATGGACAAATATCAGGGCAACGTCAGTCGCGCCGCCCGCGCCCTCGGTCTCAGCCGGTCCGCCCTCTACCGGCGGCTCGAACGGCACAAGATCTGATTCTCACATCGATGATCGGGAATCGGTAATAGGCAATCGAAGAATCGGCGATCGTCAATCGGGAATCGACGGGTTCCTGAGGCGAAGACCGAGGTCGATCGCGATTACCGATTCCCCGATTACGATTCACGATCCACGATTCCCGCCGTCGATTCTTCGGTTACCAATTCCAGATTCCCGATCGTCGATTCCGGTCCGGGTGCTAATCTTCCCCGGTGTCCTTTTGGAAGCGGCTGCTTAGCCAAGATCGCCTGCTGCTTCGGCTGATTCGACTCGCAGCCGTTTTGCTCTTGGCCGGCGTGCTCGTCGAGCCGGCCCTCGAACTGCTGGGCCGTCCGCTCCGTGACGGCCTCACCCTCGCGACGCTCGTCCATTGGCTGCTCAATAACGGCCTGCGCGTCCTGCTGATTATCGGCCTGGCGTTCGTCGTGATTCGCGCGTCGAGTCTGGCCGTCGATCGGTTCGAGCGCTATCTCTCGGAGGGATCGGGCGCGTCGGCAGCCGAGCAGGCCAAGCGCGCGCGAACGCTCGGCGACATGGTCCGCAATGCGGTCCGCGCCTTTGTCATCGTCACCGCCGGCGTGATGATTCTCGGCGAACTCGGCATCAACACCGCTCCGCTGCTCGCCAGCGCCGGCATCGTCGGCCTGGCGATCGGATTCGGCGCCCAGACCCTGGTCAAGGACGTCATCAGCGGATTTTTCATCATTCTCGAGAATCAAGTACGGGTCGGCGATGTCGCCGAGATCAACGGCACCGGTGGACTGGTGGAAGCGATCACCCTGCGCACGCTGGTGCTGCGAGACGTGCGCGGGGCCGTCCACGTGTTTCCGTGCGGCTCGGTGAATAGCCTGGCGAATCTGACGAAAGACTATTCCTACGCGGTGCTCGACGTTCAAGTCGACTATCAGCACGACACCGACCATGCGCTCAGCGCGATTCGCGCGGCGGCCGAGGCCGTTCGTCTGGACCCGGCATTCGCGTCTTTTGTGCTCGCGCCGCTCGAGGTGATGGGCATCGAGAACCTGACCGACACCGGCGTCAAGCTTCGCGTGCGGATGAAGACGCTGCCTCAGCGTCAGTGGGATGTCGCTCGCGAACTGCGGCGCCGCGTCAAGAAGACGTTCGACGAACAAGGCATTCAGATACCAGTGCTGCCGCTCAGGGCATCAGCGACAGAGATCAAGAACTAGTCGGCATTCGGGGTCGGCACTCGGCACTCGTGATGCGCTGAGTCACGCCACCCAGCGGCGTCCCACGAATGCCGAGTGCCGAGCGCCGAATGCCGTCTACGTGCTTTGGACGATTTTGACGCTCGCGCTGGCGCCGACGCGAGTCGCGCCGGCCGAGACCATCGCTTTCAGCGTCTCGAGGTCGCGAACGCCGCCGGCGGCCTTGATGCCCATCTCGGGGCCAACCACGCGCCGCATCAAGGCGACGTCGGCCGTTGTCGCGCCGGTCGGAGCGAATCCGGTCGACGTCTTCACGTAATCGGCGCGCGCGGCCTTCGCAAGCGTGCACGCTGTCACTTTCTCGTCGTCCGACAAATAGGCCGCTTCGATGATGACTTTCGACACGACGCCTGACTGCCGGCAGGGTCCGGTCACCGCAGCGATGTCCCGCTCGACCAGCGCCAGGTCGCCGGATTTCAGCGCGCCGATGTTGATGACCATGTCGACCTCTCGCGCGCCCTCGGCGATGACCCGCCGCGTCTCGTATTGTTTGACGTCCGGCGTGGTCGCGCCGAGCGGGAACCCGACGACCGTGCACGTCAGCACGTCCGTCGGCCGCAGGCGCTCCACACACAGCCGCACCCA
>Ga0070731_10005164_pt1 | contig 10904 bp, 7 predicted proteins | sample Coa_R1_2_FD_66448 | JGI IMG/M metagenome (GOLD analysis project Ga0070731, IMG submission 66448) | Surface soil microbial communities from Centralia Pennsylvania, which are recovering from an underground coalmine fire - Coalmine... | ecosystem: Environmental > Terrestrial > Soil > Unclassified ... | reverse complement strand
TGAACGCGGCGTCGGTGTTGAAAGCGGCGGAGGCGGGCGTGCACGTGGCCGACGGGGCCATCGCGTCCATGAGCGGCATTACCAGCCAGCCGAATCTGAACTCCATGGTGGCCGCGTTGCGAAATACACCGCGCGATAGCGGCGTCGACCTGGATGCGCTCAACCAATGCGCGGATTACTGGGAGACTGTGCGGACTTATTATGCGCCGTTCGACTCGGGGCCGAAGTCGGGCACCGCCGAGGTATATATTCACGAGATGCCCGGCGGGCAGTACACCAATCTGCGCGAACAGGCCGAGGCCATGGGGCTGGGCGCGCGCTGGCATGAAATCGCGCGCACCTACGCGGAGGCCAACGCCGCGCTGGGCGATATCGTCAAGGTCACGCCGTCCAGCAAGGCCGTGGGCGACCTGGCTATCTTCCTGGTGAACCATCATATGACCGTGCAGCAGTTCGAGCGGCTGGGGCCCGATCACAACCTGACGCTGCCAGGCTCAGTGATCGAAATGCTGAGCGGCGCTTTGGGAGAACCGGAGGGCGGCTGGCCCAAACGTCTGCAAAAGGCCATCCTGAAGGGCGCCAAACCACAGCGGGGCCGGCCCGGCGCGCACCTGACCCCGGTCAATTTTGAAGAGACCGCCGCCACGCTCTGCCGAAAAATCGGCCGCGAACCACTACCGGATGAAGTGCTGAGTTTCCTGATGTATCCGGACGTGTTTCTCAAATTCGCGAAGGCCCGCCAAAGTTACGGCAACGTGGAGGTGCTGCCCACTCCGCAGTTTTATTATGGTATGCAGAAGGGCGATGAGATCGCGGCAGAACTCGAGCAGGGCAAGACGCTGGTGATCAAGTTTCTGACGGTGGGCGAACCTCATCCCGACGGCTTTCGCACGGTGTTCTTCGAGTTGAACGGCCAGCCGCGGGAAGTGAACATCCGCGACAAGAGCCTGGAAGTGAAGGTCGCCGCACAACCCAAGGCCGACCCCGCCAAGCCCGGCCAGATCGGCGCGCCCATTCCGGGAGTAGTCTCGACCGTGGCTGTGGAGTTGCATCAGCAGGTGAAGAAGGGCGACCGTCTGCTGGTAATGGAGGCCATGAAGATGCAGAGTACCGTGTATGCTCCGGTGGGGGGCAAGCTGACCCAGGTGCTGGTGCAGCCGGGGCGCCACGTGGAGGCTAAGGATTTGCTGCTGGTGATTGAGTAACTGATTGACGCGGGTTAGGGTTCTCGGTCGGGCGTCAGGTCGGGCTTGCTGGAACTCTGCCGCGGCCGATACGCCTCATCCAGCAGCTCCACCACATGCACCACGCGCTGCTCCTTCCCGTGCAGGCTCACGCCCGCCCGTAGTTGCAGGATGCAGCCGGGGTTGGCGGTGGCGATCACATCCGCGCCGGTGCGGTTGACGTTTTCCATCTTGCGCTCGAGTATTTCCAGGGCCATCTCGTTTTCGACGACGTTGTAAATCCCGGCGCTGCCGCAGCACAAATCGGAGAGCGGCATCTCGCGGAAGGTCAAGCCCGGCACAGCTTCCAGCAGTTCGCGCGGCGCTGAGCGGATGCGCTGGCCATGCGCCAGGTGGCAGGAATCCTGATAGGTCACGGTGATGGGCAGCGGGCGCATCGCGCGGTTCAGTTCGATGGAAGCCAGGAACTCCGTCACATCGCGCATCTGCGCGGAAAACGCGCGCGCCCGCGCAGCATAGTTCGAGTCTTCCGCCAACAGTTCGCCGTACTCCTTCAAGGTCGAACCACAGCCCGCGGCGTTTGTCAGTATCGCGTCGAACCGGGTCACCGCGAGCGCCTCGATATTACGCCGGGCCAAGCCGCGCGCCTCCTCACGTAGGCCGGCATGCACGTGCAGCGCCCCGCAGCAACCCTGCCCCGCGGGCACTACCACCTCGCAGCCATTCTTCTGCAAGACGCGCACGGTGGCTTCATTCAGCCGGGCGAAGCATACGTTGGCGATGCATCCTGCCATGAGCGCTACGCGATAGCGCCGCTGGCCTTCGGCCGGAAAAGTCTTGCCGATCTGGTTAAAGAAGAACGGCGGCTCGGCGCGCGGTGTGAGCTGTTCTATATCGCCCAGCTTACCCAGGAGCTTTAGAAATCCGAGGGCGCGCACCAGCCGCTGCAATCCGCTGCCTTGATACAGATAAAGCATGGCTCCCAGCAGCGTCATGATGGCCGGCGACTGCAACAGCCGTCCGAAAACGAAGTGCCGCACCAACCGCGACCACCGCGAGCGCGGCCTGGCCGCTTCGATTTCCGCGCGGGCCGCCTCTACCAGGCGGCCGTACTGCACACCGGACGGGCAGGCGCTTTCACAGCCGCGGCAAGCCAGGCACAGGTCGATGTGCGCGATGTATGACGGGCCGATCGGCGCACCGGATGCCACCTGCGCCATCTGATAAATGCGCCCGCGGGGAGAGTCCATCTCAATGCCGAGTTCCCTGTAAGTTGGGCAGGCGTTCAGGCACAGGCCGCAATGCACACAGCGGTCCAGGTCCGCTTGGCGGGGTTTGTCCGGCGCGCGTTCAGATAACACCATAGAGTCGGCCACGGTTGAGTATAAGCTGCGGATCGAACATCCGCTTGATCCGCTTCATGATTTCCAAATCCTGCCCCGGCGCGGGCCACAAATCCAGCGCTTCTTTGCGGCCTTCCGGCGCAAACTCGATCACGGTCTCGGAGTGCTCGCGAACCATGCCGGCGGCATAATGCACCGCGTCGTCGGCATGTTCGAAGTACACATGGCAGACGCCCGAGCCCGCGCGCGCCACAGCCGGTCCGGTTATCGGCCGCATCACCGCCGCCAATCCTTTCAACGTACAGGAAACCCGCACCACCGCGCCATCGGGATGCAGATCCAGATACAGGGGCGTGAAATTCTGGAGAGTGCTCCAGAAGCCGGCGTCTTCGCCGGGGCGCATCGGTAGTGCTCCCATGGCGGCCAGTTCGCGTTCATATCGCGCAATGGCTGCGGTATTCCCGCCCGCTCGCACCGCCAGTAGATAAGCCGGCTTGGCCGATTCAGTCGCCGCGGGATTCAGCAGATCGATGGCCGTAGGATCGAGCGGGCTCTTGAGGATGGCATCTCGCACCCCTAGGGCTTCATCCAGGCCAGCAAAGGAAAAACGGAACGAGCGCTCGCAGGGAGGCTGCGGGATCACCTTGAAGTTCACCACCGCAATGGCCGCCAGCGTGCCGAACGATCCAATCATCAGTTTGCCCATGTCCAGACCGGCCACGTTTTTCACCACCATGCCGCCGGATTTCACCAGCTTGCCATCCAGAAGGGCGAACTGCATGCCGATTACCAGGTCGCGCGCGGTGCCGTAGAGCCGGCGGCGAGGCCCGCAGCAGTTCGACGCCACGACTCCGCCGATAGTGGCAATATCCGAAAACGGTGGGTCCAGGGGGATCATCTGGTGGTGTTCGGCCAGCAGGCGGCTCAGCTCGCAATATGTAATTCCGGCTTCCACGCTGATGGTCAAGTCGCGCGGTTCATATTGGCGGACGCGGTTCATGGCGGCGGTCGAGATGGTTATGTTCGCCGGTTTGGCCGGTCCACCCATGCGCCTTTTGGAGAAATTACCACCCAACTCGATAGTCTGCCCGCGCGCGGATGCCCAGCCCATGGCCTCGGCCAGATCCTCGGGGTTCTGCGGCCGGACGACGTCAGTAAAGTAGTCCGCCATGGGGAAAGATCATACGCCCCAGAATGAACTGAAGCACGGTGAGCAGTATAGATCCGAAAAATGCCGCGAAGAAACCCTGTACAGTAAAACCCGGCACCAGCATGGACGCCAGCTTCAGCAGGAAGGCGTTCACCACCAGCCAGAACAAGCCCAGCGTGAGTATAGTCATCGGGAAAGTAAGGATGTGCAGCGGCCATCCCAGCAGCGTGTTGACGATGGCGATGACGATAGTGGCGATCAGCGCCGCGCCGTAATCCCGGACGTAGACTCCCGGAACGATGCGGGCCACCAACCACAAGGCCAGCGCGCTGAGCATCCAGTTGATGAGCAAGTGCACAATGAGTCCCCGGAGATCCATAATAAGCCAATGGCCCGACTGTATGCCGGAACATCCGGATTCGCCTATGCCCAATGGAAGCCGCTGTTCTATCCCGCCAAGCTCCCGGCCGCCAAGTTCCTGGAGCACTACGCGCAGCGCCTGAACTCGGTCGAGATCAACTATACGTTCCGCCACTTGCCCGCCGCCAAGACGCTCGAAAACTGGGTGGCCGCCACGCCGGCCGGCTTTGTGTTTGCGCTGAAGGGCCACATGCGCATCACCCACATCATGCGGCTGAAGAATTGCGCGGAAGCCACCGCGGTCTTCTTGCGTGCCATCGATCCGTTGCGCGCGGCGCGCCGGCTGGGGCCGGTCTTGTTTCAGCTCCCCCCGCAGATGAAGTGCGATGTAATTTTGCTGGGTGCATTCCTGGAACTCCTGCCCGATGATTTGCGCTACGCATTCGAGTTCCGACATTCGTCGTGGCTGGTGGATGAAGTCTATCGCCTGCTGGAACGGCGCAACATCTCGCTCTGCGTGGCCGAGTCCGAGAAGCTCGAAGTGCCGGAGGTTATCACGGCCGATTTTGTCTATTACCGCTTGCGGAAGCCCGCGTACACGGCGGAAGATGTGGATGCGATCGCGTCGCGCGCCGGGGAACTGTTGGACCAGGGCAAGGAACTCTACCTGATGTTTAAGCACGAAGAGACGCCCAATGGCGCGTTGCATGCGGAGGAGGTGTTGCGTAAGGTCGGGAAGGCGACTTAGCGCCCGGCGGCTTCCGTCGCACGGAACTTCGCGTGCATGCGATCAACTTCATGGGGGCCGGCTGTTTGTAAGTGGGGATTTGGTAAGAGATAACTTCCCCCGCGCCTGGCAGAGCCTTGTGGACGGTGCTCCGCACCGCTGAAGTACGGTCTGTGCGGCCCGGGATTTGCGAGGCAATGTGTTCGTCTGCGGACTTGCAGTCGGTTTTTCGCCGTCGGACGTCGGATTATCTCACTGAGGACGGAAAAGAAACTAGAATATGAGAAAGAGAGCTGATCCAGGCAATTTCCATGTGGATAGTCCGCCTCGCCCTGCGCCGCCCCTACACCTTCGTAGTCATGTCCATGGTGATCGTCATTCTAGGCATGCTGGCCGTCTTTCGCATGCCCACCGACATCTTCCCCGAAATCAACATTCCGGTGGTCAGCGTCATCTGGTCCTACGGCGGCATCTCGCCGGAAGAGATGGCGGAAGTCGTCACCATCCGCTGCGAACGCTCCTTCACTACCTCAGTGAACGACATCGAGCACATGGAGTCCCAGTCGCTTCCCGGGCTCAGCATCATCAAGGTATTCTTCCATCCCAAGGCCAAGGTGGAAGCCGCCGTGGCGCAACTGGCGGCTGCTTCGCAATCGGTGCTGCACTCCCTGCCTACCGGCATGACGCCGCCTTCCATCCTGCGTTATAACGCGTCCAGCGTTCCCATCCTGCAGATGAGCATCTCGAGCGACACCATGAGCGAACAGTCGCTCTACGATTACGGCTACAACTTCATTCGCACGCAGATGGCAACCGTGCAGGGCGCCAGCTTTCCGATTCCCTACGGCGGCCGGCCCCGCCAGATCATGGTGGATATCGACCTGAAGGCGCTGTACGCGCAGGGTCTTTCCGCCAACGACATCGTCGGCGCCATCAATGCCCAGAGCCTGATTATTCCTTCCGGCATCGCCAAGATCGGTCCCAACGAATTCGTGGTCCGCTTAAACAGCTTGCCGCCTTCGGCCGAGGCATTCAACAGCATTCCGATCAAGCAGACCGCCGCCGGCACGGTCTTCATGCGCGATGTAGGCCACGTGCGCGACGGCTATGCCATCCAGACGAACATCGTGCGGCACAACGGCAATCGCGCCACCCTGTTGACGGTACTGAAGAACGGCGGCTCCTCCACTCTCGAAATCGTCAGCCAGATTAAAAAAATCCTGCCCCGCATCCGTTCCACGCTGCCCGCCGCCCTGAATCTCAAACTGCTGTTCGATCAGTCCGTCTTCGTGCGCGCGGCCATCAACGGCGTGCTCAAAGAGGCCGTGATCGCCGCATTCCTGACTGGCTTGATGATCCTGCTGTTTCTGGGGAGCTGGCGCAGCACGCTCATCGTCTGCATATCCATTCCGCTTTCGATCCTTACCTCGCTCGCCGTGCTTAACCTGCTGGGCGAGACCCTCAATGTCATGACTTTGGGTGGTCTGGCGCTGGCAGTTGGAATTCTGGTAGACGACGCTACCGTCGAAATCGAAAATATCCATCGCAACCTGGGCCAGCGCAAGCCCATCATCCGGGCGATCCTGGACGGGGCGCAACAGATTGCCATTCCGGCATTCGTTTCCACGTTGTGTATCTGCATCGTGTTCGTGCCGGTGATCTTTCTTACCGGCGCTGCGCGGTATCTGTTCACTCCGCTGGCGCTCTCCGTGGTGCTGGCCATCATGGCGTCGTACATTCTATCGCGCACCCTGATCCCCACCATGGTCAAGTTCCTGCTGCGCGAGGAAGCCGCGCGCTATCAGGATGAATCGGGCGAGATGGAGCAGGCCGGCTCCGGCTTGTTCGCCGGCATCCACCAGCGCTTTCAGACGCGCTTTGAGCAGATGCGCAACGCCTACCGGCGTCTGCTGGGGTCCGCGCTAGCCCATCGTAAACTCGTGGCGGTCTGCTTTGGGCTGATCGTGGCTGCCTGCGCGGCGCTGGTTCCGTTCATCGGCGAGGATTTCTTTCCGAAGGTGGATGCCGGCCAGATTCGCTTGCATGTGCGCGCTCCGGCAGGCACGCGCGTAGAGGAAACCGAGGCCTACTTCCGCCAGGTTGAGGACCTCATCCGCCAGATCATTCCTCCGGCGGAACTCGCCGACATCCTCGATAATATCGGGCTGCCTTATAGCGGCTACAACATCGCCCTCAGCGACACCGCCACCGTTGGATCTTTCGATGGCGAAGTGCTGGTTTCACTGAAGCCCGACCACGCCTCCACCTGGCAATACATCCGCGAGTTGCGCCAGCGCCTCAATCGCCGGTTTCCGGAGCTGACATTCTTCTTTCAGCCCGCCGACATCGTGGGCCAGATCCTGAACTTCGGATTGCCGGCCCCCATAGACTTACAGGTAATCGGGCCGCTGACCAATGCTTCCGCCAACTACGCGCTGGCCCGACAGATCACGGCCCGTCTGGCCCGCGTACCGGGCGCTGTGGACGTCCACCTGCACCAGGTCGTGGACGCGCCCGAACTGCGCTTCAACGTGGACCGCACGCGCGCCGTGGAACTCGGCCTGACCCAGCAGGATGTTGCCAACAGCTTGCTCATCTCGCTCAGCTCCAACATGCAGCTCGCACCGAATTACTGGATCAATCCGCAGAATCAGGTCGATTACCCCATCGCCATCCAGACTCCCGAATACCACATGGGTTCCACCGCGGAATTGCTTGATACGCCGGTACACTCCGGCGGGGCACACGCCGGCACGCAACTGCTCACCAACGTCGCGCGGCTGGAACGCGGCGCAACCGCCTCGGTCGTCAACCACTACAACGTGCAGCCGCTTTATGACGTTTACGCCAACGTCCAGGATCGCGATCTGGGGAGCGTGGCAGGCGAGGTGCGGAAGGTGCTGGCCGATTTCAATTCCAAGCTGCCCAAGGGAAGCTTCTTTCAGACCCGCGGGCAGGTGGAGACCATGCGCACGTCATTCATAGGGCTGGGAGTCGGGCTGGTGTTCGCGGTGCTGCTGGTGTACTTCGTGATGGTGGTCAATTTTCAGTCCTGGCTGGACCCGTTCATCATCCTGATGGCCCTGCCCGGCGCGCTCTCGGGAATCCTGCTGATGCTGTTTGTCACGCAGACGACCATCAACGTCCCGTCGCTGATGGGCGCTATCATGAGCATCGGGGTAGCCACGGCCAACAGTATTCTGCTGGTAAACTTCGCCAACGACCTGCGCGCCACCGGCGCCGACTCGATCACCGCCGCGCTCGAAGCCGGCTACACGCGCCTCCGCCCGGTGATCATGACGGCCCTGGCCATGATCGTCGGCATGCTGCCCATGGCGCTGGGCATTGGCGAAGGCGGCGAGCAAAACGCCCCTCTGGGACGCGCCGTCATCGGCGGCCTGCTGCTGGCTACGCTGGCCACGCTATTCTTCGTACCGGTGGTTTACAGCGTGTTGCGTCGCAATGCGCCCACGTATCTGGAACACGAAGCGGAAGTGGAGGCGTATGATCGCTGATCCGCCGCCGAGGGCTCCCGCCCGCCCGAAACCGCGTACCGGGCGCCGCGGACTACTGGCGTTCTTCGCGTTGCTCGCTATGCTGGTAGCCGCCGCGGTGATCGGTGGGATACTGCCGCGCCTTACGCGCGAGCGAGCGCTCTCGGCCGCCGCTCAAAGCGACGCTGCCGCGCTCCCCGTGGTGGAAGTGGCCGTGGCCCGTTCGGCCGCCGCGCGCGCTATGCTCGAACTGCCCGGCGACATGCAGGCGTTGGTCGATGCGCCCATTTTCGCCCGCGTGGACGGTTACCTGCGATCGCGACTGGTGGATTACGGCGATCGCGTGAAGGCCGGCCAGTTGCTCGCCGAGATCGATACACCCGAACTCGACCAGCAGATCCACCAGGCAAGCGCCACCCTTCAGCAATCCAAATCCGCGCTCAACGAAGCGCAGGCCGACCTGGATCTTTACAAAGCCAACCTGAACCTGGCGCGTCTCACGGTGGAGCGCTGGCGCCGTCTGGCCTATCGCGGTGTAGTGGCCCGCCAGGAGGCCGATCAGAAAGAAGCCGATTTCGCGGTCACCGGAGCGCAGGTCGCCAAGGCCCAGGCCAGCATCGCCACCACGCAGGAAACCGTGCGCGCCAACGAAGCCAATTTGCACCGCCTCGAGGAAATGAAGGTATTCGCGCGGATCACGGCGCCATTCGACGGCGTGATCACCAATCGCAGCGTGGATATCGGTACCCTGATCAATTCCGGCAACGGTGGCGCGGCCCGTGAGCTGTTCCACATGGCGCAGATCCAGACGCTGCGCATCTTTGTCAACGTGCCGCAGACCAACGTGGGCTCGGTGCACCCGGGGCAGACCGCCGAGCTGCGCGTGCAGGAGCTGCCGGGGCAGGTTTTCTCCGCGCATGTGACGCGCATATCCAATGCCCTGGATGCCGGCTCGCGCGCCATGTTGACAGTGCTGGAAGTGCCCAATCCGCGAGGCGTCCTGATGCCCGGCATGTATGCGCAAGTGCGGTTTTCCACCGGGCGGGCGGAAGCCGCCATCATCATCCCGGGCGATACGTTGATTTTGGGCCGGCAGGGTCCCCGGGTGGCGGTGGTGGCGCCGGATCACCGCGTCCACCTGCGCCAGATTCGGATCGGCCAGGACATGGGCTCGGAGCTGGAGGTAGTAGCGGGTCTTTCAGCCGGAGAGATGGTGGTGGCCAACCCTTCCGATTCCGTTCACGAGAATGCCCTAGTAGAGGTTCGGAATATCGGTAAATAGCGCTTCAGACGCGTATCGAGTATAATCTCCCTATCCGCGTTCTAGGAGGGGAAGTGGAGCGCTTTTATTACCTGGTCGTTCTGTGTGCGCTGGTGCTGCTTACGGGGGCGCCCGGAGCGATCGCCAAGGACAAAAATCCCGAACATGATCCCGACCAGATCGGGAATCGCGACGTCGGCAAAGGCGTCAATTTCTACTCGGTCGAGAAAGAGATCGGCCTGGGCAGACAGATGGCGCAGGAGGTGGAACGTCAGGCCAAACTGGTGGACGATTCCGCTGTCGCGGAGTATGTGAACCGGCTCGTTCAAAACGTGGCGCACAACTCCGACTCCAAGGTCCCGTTCACCATCAAGATCGTCGACTCCGATGAGGTCAACGCATTCGCGCTGCCCGGAGGTTTCATGTTCGTTAACACGGGTCTTATCCTGAAAGCCGACAATGAAGCCGAGCTGGCCGGCGTGCTGGCGCACGAAATTGCGCATGTAGCCGCGCGCCACGGTACGCGCCAGGCCACCCGCGGACAGCTCGTCAACTACAGCACTATTCCGCTGATCTTTATGGGCGGGTGGGCCGGCTACGCCGTTCGACAGGCGGTCGGACTGGCCGTGCCGATGGGGTTTCTGAAGTTCTCGCGCAACATGGAAACCGAGGCCGATCTGCTGGGCCTCCAATACATGTACAAAGCAGGCTACGATCCCACCGAGTTCGTCAATTTCTTCGAGCGGATCCAGACCCTCGAAAAGAAGAAGCCGGGCGCGGTCTCCAAGCTCTTCTCCACGCACCCCATGACCGGCGATCGTATCCGGGCCGCGCAGAGGACCATCGAACAGGATCTGAAAGCAGAGCCGCGGTATGTGGTGGATACCTCGGAGTTCCACGGCGCGCGGACGCGGCTGATCACGCTGGGAAACCGGCTGAAACTGCGCGAAGATCCCGGCCGCCCCGTGCTGCACACGCGGCCCGCGGCCAAAGTGGATCAGGATCAAAAGGCCGAAACTGCCGACCCCGAGCGCCCCACTCTTAAGCGGCCCAGCTAACCCTCGTCCAATGTGGCGAAAACAACGGATGATACCTTTGGTTGGTCTGTGTTCCGTAGCCCCCGTATAGTATTCTGGAACTGAGCCGCCGTGTATCAGCTCAAAGAGACCTCCCTGCACAGCAGCGTTTTCGCGCTGGCATTGACCACCTTCGCGGTACTGGTCTCGCTCCTTTTGCGGCCTCTGCTGCAACCGAACTTTTTCCTTCCGTTTCTGGTGGCCGTCTTTGCAAGCGCCTGGTACTACGGGCATGTGGGTGGATTCTCCGCCACGCTGCTCTCCACGGTGGCGCTGGGAGCGTTGCTGGTAGAACTGCGCGAGCCCTGG
>Ga0070731_10005163_pt1 | contig 10904 bp, 11 predicted proteins | sample Coa_R1_2_FD_66448 | JGI IMG/M metagenome (GOLD analysis project Ga0070731, IMG submission 66448) | Surface soil microbial communities from Centralia Pennsylvania, which are recovering from an underground coalmine fire - Coalmine... | ecosystem: Environmental > Terrestrial > Soil > Unclassified ... | reverse complement strand
GCGGCTGTGTACGCACCGATGCCCGGCAGCGCGCGCAACTCAGTCTCGCTTTGGGGAAATTCTCCATCGTGCCGCTCGACCACGGCGCGGGCACAGGCATGCATGTTGCGGGCGCGCGCGTAGTAGCCAAGCCCAGCCCAGGCTTTCAACACGTCGTCGAGCGGGGCCGCCGCGAGCGCGCGCACGTCCGGCCAGCGCGCCAGGAAACGGGCATAGTAGGGCGCGACGGCCTTCACCGTCGTCTGTTGCAGCATGATTTCAGAAAGCCACACCCGATACGGATCGCTGCGCTGACCGGGCGCCGCACGCCACGGCAACACGCGGCGATGGCGGTCATACCACTCAAGCAGAGCTGTGGGTTCCGGAGATGAATGCGCGCCGCGGCCCTTGCCGCGCTGTTGCCGGAGCGCCTTGGCTGCTACGTTCATGACAGCGAGGGATGGCAGAGCGCGGCACCATGAACAAGCCCGGTGGGCATTTCGCCAAACAATTGCGCGACATTACCGGCAAGATTGTCGGCAAGACGTTCGTGCAACAGGGATTTGGGTCGGCCGAGCTGGTGACGCGCTGGCCCGATATCGTCGGCGCGGATATTGCCGCCTACAGCGAGCCAATAAAAATCCAGTGGCCGCGTGCGGCGCCCCACCGTTCTCCCGCAGGGGGCGAACGGTCGCGGGGGACGCAAGAACCGGGGACGCTGCTATTAAGGGCCGAGGGACCGGCCGCGATCGAAATCCAACATCTGGCGAATGTGATCTGCGATCGGGTCAACCAGTTCCTCGGCTGGCGGGCCATTGCACGCATCAGGCTGCAACAGGCGCCGCTGCGCCGCGGCGAGCGTGCGAAAGCGCAAGCGCCCGACGCTGTCGCTGCAGCGCGCATTGCCGCCACCATGCCGGAGATCGGCGACGAGGATTTGAAGCAGGCCCTGGCGCGACTAGGCGCCGCTGTAAAGAAAAGTTGAGATACAGCCGCTAAGCTGAGACACCACAGGGTCTTGGCGCGCGGGCATCCAAATGCCACATTGATGCCGCAAGGTTTTCGGCCTGAAGATTGGGAGTTGCCGTTGGCAGTTACTCGTCGAACGATGTTCATCGCCGGGGGCAGCGTCGCGGTCCTCGCCGCGGCGGGGGCTATTGCCGCCGTCGTCCTTCCGCGCATTTTCGCGCCGCTAGCTCCTGCCCCGGCTGAGGCTAACCTGCCTGCCGGCGATCTCAGCGCGGAACTGGCACAGCCCGCGCCGGACGGCGACATGGCCATCGGTTCTGACAAGGCGCCGGTGACTATCATCGAATATGCGTCAATGACGTGTCCGCATTGTGCGCATTTCTCCGACACGACCTTCCCCGAACTGAAGCGGCGCTACATCGACACCGGAAAGGTACGGTTTATCTTCCGCGAGTTTCCGCTCGACAAGCTCGCGGCGGCCGGATTCATGTTGGCGCGCTGTGCCAGCAAAGACGGGGGCGGCGAAAGATATATGGCTGTCGTGGAAACGCTGTTCGCCAAGCAGCAGGAGTGGGCCGTTCCCGATAATCCAGTTCCGCCACTCAAGAACATTGCCAAGCAGTTCGGTTTCACCGAAGAATCTTTCAACGCCTGTCTGACGAATCAGAACATCATGAACGGCATTGAGGCCGTGCGTGACCATGCTGCCGCGAAGCTCGGCGTCAATTCAACACCGACCTTCTTCGTGAACGGCAAGAAGGTTACGGGCGACGTAACGATCGAGACCTTGGCAAAGGAAATCGATCCCTCTCTCAAGACCGGATAAGTCTCGTCGTCGCCTGCTCGCCGGCAGTCCCGCCACCGAAGGGTCCCTGGGGCGACTTGGCGAATCAGTGTGCGCGCGAGCGCGCGACTTGGCGCGCGGGGGCTGGGCCAGAGCCCGCTCGCCAACCCTCTTCGTCTGCGGTGATAAGCTCGGTCGTGACTTTTTTTCCGAACGCCCAGGCCAAAGAGGATTGAGCCTAAATATATGAATAATAAAGATTTTTAGGTCCGACAAACGTGGAACGTGTGGCCTTGCCGATGAGGAGTGCCGTGGCAGGAGCGCGAATGCACAAAATACGGCGCAAAGCTGTTGCGCTTGCGGCGCGCTCGATTCATTGTCGGCACCGATGCGGCAGCGCGCCCATGGCATCGTCATGGGGCACGGGTGTGTAGTGTTCCCTTGAACGCCGCTGCAAGGGGCTGGGCACAAGATCCTAATGAAGCTTACGCGGCTACGCCTGATCGGCTTCAAATCCTTCGTCGAACCGACCGACTTCATCATCGAACCTGGACTGACCGGCGTTGTCGGGCCCAACGGCTGCGGCAAGTCGAACTTGGTCGAGGCCGTGCGCTGGGTCATGGGCGAAGCGTCCTACAAGGCCATGCGTGCGTCCGAGATGGACGACGTCATTTTCTCCGGCAACACCGAGCGACCGGCCCGCAATCACGCCGAAGTGGCGGTCCACGTCGACAACACTGAGCGTAACGCTCCTTCGGCCTTCAACGATTCAGAGGCGCTCGAAGTGTCGCGCCGCATCGTGCGCGAGCAGGGCTCGACTTTCCGCGTCAATGGCCGGGAAGTGCGCGCTCGCGACGTCGCCATGCTGTTCGCCGACGCCTCGACCGGCTCACGTTCGCCGGCGCTGGTACACCAGGGCCGCATCGGTGAGATTATTCAGGCGCGGCCGGACCAGCGCCGCCGCGTGCTCGAAGAGGCAGCCGGCATTTCCGGCCTGCACGCGCGGCGGCACGAAGCCGAGCTGCGCCTTAAAGCCGCCGAGCACAATTTGGCGCGCGTCGAAGACGTGATCGGCCAACTTGCCGCGCAGGTCGCGGCGCTAAAGACACAGGCGCGACAGGCGGTGCGCTACCGCAACATTTCCGGGCAAGTGCGGCGGTTGGAAGCGTTGCTATTTCACTTGCGCTGGACCGGTGCCCGCGCCGAAGTCGCCGACGCCGAGCGTGCTCACGACGAGGCCGTGCGTGTCGTCGCCGCCCGCACCGGCGAGCAGGCGCAAGCTTCGACCCGGCAGGCCAACACCGCGGCCGGGCTCCCGACGCTGCGGGAAGTGGAAGCCAAGGCGGCCGCCGCCCTACAGCGACTCATCATCGCAAGGGAAACGCTGGAACGCGAAGAGGCTCGGGCCAAGGAGCGCATCGGCGAACTGGATCGCCGGCTCGAACAATTCGCGGCCGATCTCGAACGCGAGCAAACTCTTGCGGCCGACGCCGCAGCCGCGCTTGAGCGCCTGGCCCTGGAAGAAGCTGCTCTAAAAGCTGAGGCGCATGAGAGCGCGACACGGCTATCCGGCGTCAACGAACGGTTGACGGCGGCGGATCGCGCGCTGGCGGCGTCGGAGAAATCCTTCGGGGAACTTACCCGGGAGCTTGCCGATCTCACCGCCCGGCGAAATCAACTGCAGGCGGCTCTGCGCGACCATGGGGAGCGCGCGGAAAGGCTGGAAGTTGAACTAGCCAACATCGAGGCCGGTCTGGCCGCGACTGGCGGCAGCGAGCCTGACGTACCGGCGCTGACCGGCGCCCTCACCGCCGCCCAGTCGGCACTCGCGGAAGCCGAGAGCGCCGCGCATGCTGCAGAACTCGCGCACGCATCCGCCCGCCAACAGGTCGACGCGGTACGCGCACCGCTCGCCGCCGCCGAGCGTAACGTGCAGCGGCTGGAGACCGAGGCAAAGACGATCGGCAAGCTTCTCGCGGTCGAGAACAAAAACCTCTGGCCTCCGGTCATGGATGCGTTGGTCGTAGCAAAGGACTACGAAAAGGCACTCGGTGCGGCGCTGGGTGACGATCTCGACGCGCCAGTTGGCGATTCAGCGCCCATGCGCTGGGCCGGTGCAGCGAGCCATCCAAGCGATCCCGCCCTGCCCGAAGGTGTCGTTCCGCTTTCGCAATTTGTGCAAGGCCCGACAGAGTTGGCGCGCCGACTCGCACAGATCGGCGTGGTCGAGCGAGCCGACGGGGCACGCTTGGCGAATATGCTCAAGCCCGGCCAGCGGCTGGTATCTCGCGAAGGCGATTTCTGGCGCTGGGACGGCTTTGTGGTTGCGGCGCACGCTCCGACCGGAGCCGCGCGCCGGTTGGCCGAACGCGGCCGCTTGCAAGTCATCCAGGGCGAACTCGCAGCAGCCCGCAACGAGGTGGAAACGCAGCGCCGCGCGGTCGAAATCGCCGAGACGGCAGTCGCGGCGGCCGCCACGGCTGAGACTCAGGCGCGCGAGCGCCGGCGCGAGGCGCAACGCCTCAGCGACGCTGCGCGCGACGAGCATGCGGTGGCCGAGCGCGAAGTCAGCCGCAACGCGGCACGCGTTTCGGCGCTCAAGGAAGCCAAGACTCGCATCAGCGCGAGCCGCGATGAAGCAAAGGCGGCGCGCGCCGCAGCCGAGCACGCGCTGGCTACGCTGACGCCGGTCACCACCATCGAAGCAAAGCTGAACGCCATCACCGAGGTCATCGCCGGCGAGCGAAGCGCCTGCGCCGAGGTGCGCGTCGAGGCGCAGGCCATTGCCCGCGAGGCCGAACTGGCGAACCGCCGCCTGCAAGCGATCGCCGACGAGCGGAGAGCTTGGAGCGAGCGCGAGGAAGGGGCGACCGCGCAAATCATCACCGTCGGCGAGCGCAGCACCGAGGCGGAGACCGAGCGCGGCGAGCTCAAGAACGCGCCGCAGAAATTTGCAGAAACACGTCAGGGGCTGATCGGCGAAATTGAGAGCGCTGGCGCCGCGCGCCGGACAGCTGCTGATCGGCTGGCTCAAGCCGAGACCGAACTTGCCGAAGCCGACAGGGCCGCGCGCGCGGCACTCGAAGCGGTCGGCGAGGCCCGCGCCGAGGCGGCACGCGGCGAGGAACGGCGCGATGCCGCCAAGCGCCGGCTGGCCGATATCGAACATGAAATCCGCGAGGCTTTCGAGGTTGAGGCTGCCGCTGCGGCTGAGATTGCCGAGATCAAACCGGACGCCGACTTGCCGCAGATTGTGGAGGTCGAGGAAAAGCTCGACCGCATTCGCCGCGAGCGCGAGCGGCTCGGGGCCGTCAATCTGCTCGCCGAACAGGAGCTGAATGACGTCGAAGCGCAGCACCAAAAGCTCACCGGCGAGCGTGACGACCTCATCGAAGCAATCCGCCGGCTGCGCCAGGGCATCCAAAGCCTCAATCACGAGGCCCGCGAACGCCTTCTGTCTTCATTCGCCGTCGTCAATGAGAACTTCAAAAAGCTGTTCACCGAGCTGTTCGGGGGCGGCAACGCCGAATTGCAATTGATCGAGAGCGAGGATCCGCTCGAAGCCGGCCTCGAAATCATGGCGAAGCCGCCGGGTAAGAAGCCGGCGACGCTTTCACTGCTGTCCGGCGGTGAGCAAGCGCTTACCGCGCTGGCATTGATCTTCGCCGTGTTTCTCACCAACCCGGCGCCCATCTGCGTGCTCGATGAGGTCGACGCGCCCCTCGACGATTACAACGTCGAACGCTTCTGCGACCTGCTCGACGAGATGACGCGCTCGACCGATACCCGCTTCATCATCATCACCCACAATCCGATCACCATGGCGCGCATGAATCGCCTCTACGGCGTGACCATGGCGGAGCGCGGCGTGTCGCAACTGGTATCGGTGGACCTGGAAGGCGCGGTGAAACTGCGCGAGGCAAGCTAACGGCGGCGCTGAGGACAGACGCTCACTTGCCTTTCGTCCCTGGGTTGTTTCCCTGCGTGCCTGGGCCATTCGCTTGCGCGCCGGCGTTATCATCCACCTTGCCGTTATTCGTGAGGCATTTCTGATAATAGGTCTGGGCCGCCAGTCCATCTCCCTTGGCCCTGCCGGCCGCGGGATTACCAGGTTCGCGCAGCGGATACGCCTTGGCCATAAGCGCAGAACACTTTCTCGCAAGATCCGCAGTTACAGCCGCCGCGCTGTTCCCCGTCAAACCAACAGCGATGCAAGTCAGCGCGACACTCATAGTCACCGAGTTGACTCTGCTGAACACGACGTTCCTCCTCGTCTCTGCCGCCAGTATGCGCTGAAACACTGCCGAGCTAAAGGTGCTCGCAGACGCGCGAACGCTGACTTTCGCCGAAACGATTTCGGCAGCGGACGTTGGAGAAAACCGCAGTTCTAACTGGCGGTTCCGTTGGCGTCACCGCGAACGCCGCTAGGCGGCAATTTTTTCCTGCTCGACCAGCAGCGGCGCGCGCCCGGTTCCGGCCATTCCAAATTGAGACCGAGTCCAGCCCCACAGCGCCTCGACCTCCTGGGCGGCCCTGCCCCCGCGCGCGTACTCGGTGACGCCCAAACCCGCCGCCAGCGCATCCTGATAGTCCATGCGCGCCGAGAGCATCGGGTCAGCCAGAACACCGAGCGACGTCAGATCCTTTGCCGCATCGCTTGCCCGCGTGCTGCGGTAGGTGGGCGGACACTGATTGAGCACGAACGCCGCCCTGCGCCTTGCCAAGAACACGGCGCGAAAAGTGCCCGCGGTTGCTTCTACATCCAGACGCGAGGGTCGCGACGGCAGGAGGCAAATATCCACGGAGTCGGCGACAAGACGGACCGCGGCGCTGTCGGCACCGGCGGTGTCGAATACGGCGAGGGTAAAGCCAGCGCCTGCAAGCCCTTCGAGGATCGCGCGCAGCCGCGGCAGGCGCTCACGTTCCAGCGGCTCGACCATAACGGGGTTGGGAGCATTTGCGGCGGCTCGGCGTTCGCCCCAGCGAGCCAACGACCCTTGAGGATCGAGGTCGAGCGTAATCACCTTTTCACCGGCTTCAGCTGCCGCTACGGCCAGCGACGCCGCGAGCGTTGTCTTTCCTGTTCCGCCCTTTTGAGTGAGAAACGCGATTGTCCACATTACGCCACCTTTTGATCCATTGCGGGCCCATACTCGTCAGCACCGGAATCGACCTTCAACGGAGTGTAAGGTGGAGCTATGCCGGAAATTTGTTCGCTGTTTGGAATTTCGATGTCAACGGCGAGCGTCGACACTGATTTACCGCGGTCCACCTCGATGCGGACCTTCTCAGGATCGAAAGGGACGTGCCGGCTGATGACGGCGAGAATCTCCTCGCGCAGAACGCCGAGCAGATCGGGCTGGCTGCGCGCGATGCGTTCATGCGCCAGTAGAATTTGCAGGCGTTCGCGCGCAACGGGCGCAGAGCTGCGACGAAACAGATGGAACAGGTTCATGCTGCTGCTTTCCGTCCGAAGAGCTTATTGAGAAAGCCACGGCTTTCGCTGTGCACATTCATGGGGATTTGTTCGCCCTTGAGCCGGCGAACAGCATCGAAATAAGCCTTGGCGGGAGCGCTCTGTGCGCTATTGAGCGTCACCGGCGATCCGACGTTCGAGGCGCGCAGCACTTCCTCACTTTCGGGAATGATGCCGAGCAGCGGCACCGACAGGATCTCGAGTACGTCGTCGATCGCCAGCATCTCGCCGCGCGAGGCGCGCCAGGGATCGAAACGTGTGATGAGCAGATGCTTGTCGACGCGTTCGCCTTTTTCCGCCTTCTCGGTCTTCGAATCGAGAAGGCCGATGATCCGGTCCGCGTCGCGCACCGACGACACTTCAGGGTTGGTGACGATGATCGCCGCATCGGCGTGCCGCATGGCCAGCGTGGCTCCGCGTTCGATGCCTGCAGGGCTGTCACAGATGATCCAGTCGAATTTCGGACGCAACTCGGCGATGACCTTGGCGACGCCTTCTTCGGTCAGGGCGTCCTTGTCCCGCGTCTGCGAGGCGGCGAGGAGATGGAGGTTTTCGACGCGCTTGTCGCGAATGAGCGCTTGCTGGAGTTTCGCGACACCGTGGATGACGTTGATCAAGTCGAACACTACGCGCCGCTCGGCGCCCAGCACCAGGTCGAGATTGCGCAAGCCGACATCGAAATCGATAACGACGACGTTGTCGCCTTCATGAGCGAGAGCGGCGCCCAGCGCAGCGGTCGAGGTGGTCTTGCCAACGCCGCCCTTGCCCGACGTGACCACCAAAACGCGGGCCTGTTTCTCCTCGCTCATAATCACGACCTTTCGCTGCCTTAGTTGATCGCCGAAATTCTCAATGTCTTGCCGTCGAGCCAAGCCTGGGCGGGTCCGCGGCGCAGACTTTCCTCGATCTCGTCCGCCGTCTTGTAGTAGGCCCCGATAGCCAAAAGCTCAGCCTCGAAGCGGTGGCAAAAGATGCGTGCCCGGGGATTGCCGGTGGCGCCTGCCATCGCCTGGCCGCGCAGCGTGCCGTAAACGTGGATCGATCCACCGGCGATAATCTCGGCGCCGGATCCAACTGAACCAAGGATCGTAACGTCTCCGTCGATGTACACGACCGACTGTCCCGATCGGACCGGACTCTCGATGATAAGCGATGCAGGCTCTTGCTTCTTCTTGACCGGCTTGTCGGCTTCGGAATCAAGCTCGGGTGGCGCGGTATCTTGGGAGCCGCGCCCGCCGCGAAGGATCGGAGGAAGCCGCTCAGCCCCCTCAGACACCTCGACGCCTTCGATGCCGAGCACGCGGATCTTACGCTCCTCAAGCTTCGAGACGAGCTGCGCGATCTCGCTCGGCGTCAGTTGCACCGCCGAGAGGTCGAGTGCGATCGGATGGCCTGCAAAAAAACCCTTGGAACGCTCCAGCGAGGCATCGAGATCCGACAGCCAGTCGGCGATCGGCGACTGCGGCGTGATGACGAACGACATATAAGAGCGAACTCGAAACGTCAGGGACTGGCGTTGACGAATGAGGCTCGACACTGCTGCCCCTCTCCGATTGCGGATGATACAGATCGGTTAGCCAACCTGATCTGATATGGTTAAAGATCGGTTAATTGAGCCGCCCTCGGCATCCCCTCAGCCGAGAATCCGATTAGATTTCAAATGAGAATCAGATGAGGTCAAAATTTGGGCGGTGTCTTAAGTTCGTCGAATTTTTTCTTGCGAACAAATGGCCTGACTTGCGTCGTTCGGCTCCGGGCCCGATCCGCTCAATCATTGCCGAGCTTGAACAGCCGCCGCGCATTGGTGCGTCCGATCTTGAGGCGATCGTTCTCACTGATCGGGCACGCATCGAACCAATTCGCAGCGTGATCGATATTCTCGAACGGCCAATCGGTCGAGAACATGATGCGATCGGCGCCGATTTCCAGCATCGCATTTATCAACGCCTGGGTGCGGAAATTGCCAGAGGTGGTGAGATAGAAATTGGAGGAGAAATACTCGCCTATGGGTTTTTTCGCGGGCCATTTGTTGCGGTTCGGGATCCACGCATTCGAATTGTCGACGCGCCAAATACCGTAGGGCAGGTTCTCGCCCATATGGCCAAGGATGATCTGCAGACGCGGGTGAGCATCAAACAACCCAGACGCCATGAGCCGCAACGCATGCACAGCGGTCTCCTGGCCGAAGGCCCAGATCGGCCCCAATAGCCAGGGATGCCCGTCATAAATACGCGCATCGCGCGCCAGAGGATTCCGCGGGTGCAGATAAAACGGCACGTCGAGCCGTTCGACCATGGCCCAGAACGGCCGGTATTGCGGCAGGTCATAGTAGAAGATGGCGTCCGCCCCATCGGCCTGTGAGAAGCCGTTCACCAGCGCACCGCGAAAACCAAGCTCCTTCACGCAGCGTTCAAGTTCGCGCGTTGCCAATTCCGGGTCCTGCATGGGGAGCGCAGCGAGTCCCTGAAAGCGATCGGGCCGTTTGCTCACCTGTTCGGCGAGATAGTCGTTGGCCTTGTGGGCAATTTCGTTTGCGCGAGTCTTATCCGGTATGGCCTGAACGGCCGGCGCGTTAAGCGACAGCAGCATCATTTCGATGCCGTACTCGTCCATCAGCTTGAGCCGCCTGCCATGAATGTCGGCGTTGCGGGCCGCGACTTCCGCCTGCACCGGTTCGGGGAAGTAGCCCATGGAGTCCGCGGCGGTTTCCGGAATTGCGAAATGCTCCTCGAGCGCGATCTTGCCCTTCATGCTTTCTCCTTACGCGCGCTCCTCGTTCGCCAGGCGGTGCGCAACGATCCTCGCCTCACGCGGATGGGCCGCTGGCTGCGACGGTGGAATATCGACGAGATCCCGCAACTGTTCAACGTGCTCGCCGGCGATATGTCACTTGTGGGCCCACGACCGCACGCGCCGGCACACGACCGCGAATACGAGCACCGCATTTCCCTTTACGCGCGTCGGCACAACGTCAAACCCGGGATCACCGGTTGGGCGCAAATCAATGGGTTTCGCGGTGAGACTGATACCGAAGAAAAGATGAGAATGCGCGTCGAGTGCGATTTATTCTACATCGACAATTGGTCGTTCTGGCTGGACCTGAAAATCATCGCCCGCACGGTGCTTTCGTTCACCGCGTATCGAAACGCCTATTGAGGCGTGGTGAGCGCTGGCTATTCCTGCGTGGGCGGGAGTCCAGTGTGCCATGGAGACAACCGCGCAACCGGCGACCAAGGCCAACAAAAAACACATCACGCCGATCACCAGCCATACCGAAGGCGGGCGGGGCGGCGGCATGATTGTCAATGGATCCTCGAAAGAGGTCTCGACCGAAGGTTCTAGCGCGGGTGTGGCTTTGCGCAGTGCGACAACGGCGCGTTCGATCTCGGCGTATTCACGTTCAAGCTCGTCGGTGTGAGGCTCCAGATCCGGCGCCGCGTGGCCGTTTTCGTCGGGACCGCGGAGGGAAGCGTCGGAAGTGCCAAGCTCGTTTTGCTCTACTGTGCCGTCCGATTTTCCGGACGGCACGAAGCCAAAGTAATGTTTCGACATGCTGCCCGCCAGTCGATGGTCTTCGGAATCCCTAAACGAGACGGCGGCGCAGCGCGACGTTCATCAACTGCTAACCTTACCGGCGGCGGTCGGAGCCTCTATATGAGGGCGCACCGGTGGAAGCCGTCTCGCGCCGCTCGCCGT
>Ga0070731_10005162_pt1 | contig 10905 bp, 9 predicted proteins | sample Coa_R1_2_FD_66448 | JGI IMG/M metagenome (GOLD analysis project Ga0070731, IMG submission 66448) | Surface soil microbial communities from Centralia Pennsylvania, which are recovering from an underground coalmine fire - Coalmine... | ecosystem: Environmental > Terrestrial > Soil > Unclassified ... | reverse complement strand
CCCTGGTTCGCCGATTGACTTCGCATCGACGCCATTCTGTTGCAGTATCGGCGCGATCTTTCCGGTTGCGTAGACCACCGCGTCCGTCTTCGAAAAGGCGACGGTCCCTCCGGCTTCGAGAATGTCGTTCACCGCGCGAAACGCCGCATTCGAATTTCGCGAAAACGCGAACGTCGGCCCAGTGCCTTCGACCTTCCCGCGAACAGGCTCCACCGTGTCGATCTTCCGAAGCACTGCCCGGCTTGCGTCAGCAATGGGTTCGGAAACGCCGACTACTTCGACGCCCATCTGCATCGGCAGTGTCCAGCCGGTGACGTCGTAGGGCAACTGCGATATCGCGGGCTGCGCGGTCGGCGGCGTTGAAGTTCGCCCCGCCGCGGCGGCTCCCGCAGCGTGAAACTCGGGATACTTTTGCACCTCGAACAGCTCTTTCACCAGCGCCGCGAATGGTTGATCCATCAGCACCACCCAAGATCCGGATTTGTAAGTCGCTCCATTCGCCTTGAAATTATCCGAAGCCCGCTGCACCTCGATTCCGTTCAAGATCAGCTTCTCGATCAGGGTCGCGGCCGTCGGCAGATCGCGCTGCTCATTGGGGATCACGTAGGCGTACGGCGGGTCTTTCTTGAAGCGTTCGATCACATCGCGCCCGGCCTGGTAACGCGTATACAGCAGCTCTTCGCGATACTTCGCGGCCGTATCCAGCACCGCCATGGACGCGGCAGTCATGGTGTCGACCGCATCCTTCAGCCTCCACCACCCGCCCCGCCACGGGCTCGAATAGAACACTTCCGTATGCAAATCCTGTTTCTCGCGCGGAAATTCGTCGAGGGTGTAAAAGTGCGGCGTGGCGTACCGATACAGCGCCGTTTCCGTCAGGAAGGAAACCGTGTTCCGAAAATTGTTGACATGATCGATGAACCCCGGATACCAGTCGTCGTAGCGGCCGCGATGCATCGCCCCGGACATCCCATGCTCTTCCAAGTACGCCGCCATTGACGTGCCGAATTTGTTCACCCATCGCCACATCAGCGGATGCGTCTCCGCCGAGATGGGATCGCCAAACGGCGGAATCCAGATGCGCGCCGGAAAGGGAGCGGACTGATGATGGTTGTAAAAGACCGTCGGATAATACTCCAGTTCATATCTGGTGACCACGCGCGACTCGATCATGTTGTTCATGTAGCCGTCGCGATTGTTGTCGTGGCCCACGTATTCCTGCCACAGTCCCGGCATGTTGCTGACTTCGAATGGCGATCCGAGATTCTGCCTGTACCAGTTCGCCACCATGTTCTGGCCATCGGGGTTGATCGAGAACCATAGGAACAGGATGTCGTTCTCCAGGATGTTCAGGATCTCCGGCGACGTCCCGGTCACCAGGTTGTAGGCAAGCTGGATGGTATGCTGCGCCCCAGCGACTTCGGTAGCGTGCAATCCGCCATCGATGTGGACCATCACTTTCCCGCCACGCGCGAGCGCATGCGCCTCGGAATCGCTCAGACCCTTCACCAGCGCCAGCCGCCGCGCCGCGTCGCGATGTTTCTCGAAATCCTGAAGGTTTTTTGCGGATGAGACGATTGCGATATACCAGTCCCGCCCCTGCGTGGTCTGGCCGACTTTGACCAGCTTCAGCTTGTCCGTCGACGCAGCCAGCTTTTGAAAATACGCGAGCGACTCATCGTAACTGGCGAGGAAAAAATCGTCCCCCGGCTTGTGTCCTAGAACGGATTCGGGCGAAGGAATCTGGGCGTAGAGACAACAGGACAGCAGCGCCAGCGGGAACAGCCTCATAAGAAGCAGGCTAACATTCCCAAGTCGTTTTCGTTCAGTGACGCTGGCTCTCGATCCGGATGAGTCGATTGTCGATTTCCACGACTTTGCTGAGCGGCAGGTCGAACCTCGTGTCGAACTTGGTTTCGAGGCGCCAGAGCGACAATCTGATTGTGATCCATGTCCAATTTGAGTCTAGCCTTCGCGGTCACGGCTCAAGCGGACGCGCTAGAATCGTTGAGTGGTATCGACCGAAGCCATCGAGATTTTGAGTCAACTCGCAGCGACAGCCGCGGAGAGACACCTGTTCGGACCGCGGTTCGATGACGCTCCTTTGACGCTGGTCGACGCCGGAGGCGGTTCGGTGCTCCAGGTCGATCGCAACGTTGCTGAAGAGCTGGTAATCGGCGGCTTTGTCGAGGATGAAGCGCAAAGGGGCGAGTCCATTAATGTCTGCTTCCGGATCACAGAAAAAGGCAGAACATTTCTGGCTTCGATAGATCGATCGATTTTGCCTGCGAGATAAGAGCCTCGTAGGATGCGGGCGCGTAGCTCAGGTGGATAGAGCATCAGCCTTCTAACAGAGCAACACACCACGTAGGGTACAATATCATATTCTCCTTTTCTTCGCTGTACACGAAAACGGCGGCGCCCGTGATTGGCAAACGTCGAATAAAGTAGATTGGACTCCCGATGGCGATCCGGCCAGAAATTCTGACATGGGCAAGAGAGACAGCGGGGCTGTCCAGGGAAGACGCCGCGCGCGCAGTTGGCTTGACAGGCAAAACGGCTTTGCAACGGCTTGCGAAGCTGGAAAGCGGAGAGAAAGAACCAGCGGTTCCGTTGTTGGAAAAGATGGCGAAGGCCTATCGCCGGCCGCTCGTCGCGTTCTATTTGAGCCAGCCTCCAGCGATTGGAGATCGTGGGCAGGACTTCCGGACATTGCCCGGAGAAAAGCTGAAGAATCCCGACCTCGATGCGTTGATCCGCGACATCAAGGCACGCCAGGAACTGGTTCATTCAATTCTGGAAGACGAAGAGGCACCTCAGGTTGCGTTTGTCGGTTCGGCGACGATGGACATTCCGGTGACCGATCTGGCACTGCGGATCGCGGAACGAATTGGGTTCAAGCTGGAGGAATTTCGTAGAGAGCGAACGCCGTATGACGCATTCGATTATCTGCGAAAGAAAATTGAAGAAGCTGGCGTCTTTGTCCTTCTGATCGGTAACCTCGGCAGTTACCACACAAACATTCCTGTCGAGATCTTTCGAGGCTTTGCTATCGCGAACCGTCTTGCTCCAATGATTGTGATAAACGATCAGGATGCGCGGCCGGCTTGGTCGTTCACGGCTTTGCATGAAGTCGTCCACTTATGGCTCGGTACGACCGGCGTAAGCGGAGAGGATGCGACGGCAGGTATCGAGCAATACTGCAACGATGTAGCGAGCGAAGTGTTGTTGCCTGCGCGAGACCTCAACGTGTTTACAGGCGGCCTGTCGCGTGACCGTGCCGTCGAGATGATTGACGAGTATGCGCCGCAGTGGCGTCTGAGCCACCAGATGGTCGCTTACAAGCTCTTTCGTCAGGGCAAACTCGGGCATCACACCTGGACGGAAATCAAGCAGGTCTTCCATGAGAGGTTTCTGGCGTTCAAGGCGCAACAGTCGGCGAAGCAAAAGGAATCGGAAGGCGGCGCGAATTACTACACCGTCAAGCGACACCGTGTCGGATCGGGGTTGCTGAGCCTAATGCGCCGGGCGCTGAACGATGGAAAAACAACCTACACAAAAGCTGGACGGGTGCTTGGAGTTAAGCCGAGGAACGTTGAGAATTTGCTGGCACCTGCAACGAATCGAGGTCTGCGCTAAGAGTGCTCTACCTCTTCGATGCGAACGTGTTAATCACGTTGAACAATACGTATTATGCAATCGATCAGGTGCCGGAGTATTGGGACTGGATTCAGTACCAGGCCGAGATGGGCAACATAAAGCTTCCGGTCGAGATCATGAATGAAATCTTGGCAGGCAAAGATTCTCAGAAGGCGAAAGATGACCGCTTGCTGAAGTGGATCATCCAACCTGAAATTCAAAAGATTCTTGTTCTCGATGAACGTGTCAATGACGACTTCCTTAGGCGGGTGATTGAAGAGGGCTATGGGCCGGAGGTCACGGACACCGAGTTAGAAGTAATCGGACGTGATCCATTTCTGGTTGCTTATGGAATGGCGGATCAGGGCAATCGGTGTATCGTGACGACGGAAGTGTCGGCGCCTTCGAGACAGCGGCAAAACCGACAGCTTCCGAATGTCTCTGAACAATTTGGTATCCAGTGGTTTCCGCCACACGTAGCAAATCGAACGTTGGGATTCAAAACGGGGTGGAAGAAAGCTTGAGGAGCGCTCGAAATGCTGCTCCCACCTGAGCGCGAAAGTCTCGCCCGGTCGCATGCCTGCTAAAAGTGCAAGCCTTACGATCAATCTTTCCCGTGTGCCGAGACAATCGAGAGCCTTCCGAACATGGAAACGCGGAAGCGTTCGTATTTCCGTCTGAACGGGGAACACCGCTGAGTAAAAACAATATCTAGCGCAGGAACATGCTGCCTTCGCTGAAAGCTGCAGGGTACTAAGCTTGACCTGACGGGCTTTCCACTGATCCGTGCGGCATCTCCTATCGCGGTCACTCCAATAGCGGTCTTCAGGTGAAGAATCGAACATACTCTGCGACCGTGTTTACTTAGTCGCCAGTCGTCTCAACGCCGCCGTAATTGGAAGAAACAGGCGGTGCCCCTGCCCTGCGAAAAGAGTAAAGCCGTGATGTTCATAGAATCGCTGTGCGGCGGCATCCTTGGCATCAACGACCATAGCGAAGACACCGAGTTCTGCGCGCGCCGATCGCTTCAGCGCATCGGCAATTAGAATGCCGCCGAGCCCGTGACCCTGTTGTGAACGCGAAACTGCCAGGCGCCCCAAGAGCACAGCAGGAACCACGGGATAGCGTGGCAACTTCTTGGTGACCGCAGGGGACAATGCATCCAAAGCAATGCTGGTGGCTGCGAGCGTGTAGTAGCCCGCAATTTCATCCTTATCGTGGCTTAGCGCCACGAAGCAGGTTGCGACGCGGCGACGGATATCCTGGGTTACTTGGGTCTGGAAATAGCGGTCGAGCGATGCCGACCCGCTTTCGAAGCCGGAACGGTCGTGCTCTTCGCCGAGAGGCTCAATGCGAAAGCTTCCGCCCACTTCCTTATTTCCGGACAAGAGCGCGATGGCGCGCGAAAGCCTTTTTCAATGCCGGAGCGGGAGCCGGAGGTTTTGTCAGAAGCGCCGCAAACTGCTCTTGAGCCGCGCGCGACAGGCGAATGACCTCAACCTCGGATACGGTTCTTTGGGCGGCTTCTTGAGCCGCGGCGACAACAAAATCGCTCACCGATCGGCCCTGGATTTCCGCCGCGCGTCGGACGACGGCGAGCGCCTCTGGCGCAATCCTCGCTTCGAGGCGAGCGGTCCGGCTTGGATGTTGCTCAGGCATGCGTTTCACTCCTGGTTACGAAGAGTAATGTACGTCATTTTACCGTACAAGTCAAGATAGGCCATAACCCCTTGTTCGGGCCGAGAAACGGTAGCCACGGCCGTTTTCAGGCGAGTCGCGTTTCCGGTCTGCCTAGCGTTCAGCGACTAACTGCGCTTTGCGCGTTTCTTCTGGGTGCCGTTCGATTCGGCGGAGGCTTGCGGCGCCAATGCTTGAGCTCTCGCCTCAAGATCGAGGAAAAGCGTGGACAATGGCACGCCGAGAGTTGTAGCGACCTTCGCGATGTTCTGGAAGCTCAGATTTCGCAGCCGGCGAATGCTTTGAAGCCTTGGGTGTACCATGCTACAGTGCGGGGTGAGACGTTGTGCAAGTACTTGCGCCCGGATGAATTGCTCGCGCGTCATGGACCTCTCCTTGTGGGCAGAGGCTCAAAACACTCGCCAACGGTTCTAAGGTGTTCATTTTGCGGGCGCGTAGCTCAGGTGGATAGAGCATCAGCCTTCTAAGCTGAGGGTCGCTGGTTCGAGTCCAGCCGCGCCTACCAAATCACCGCTCTTACAGTTTGTTCGCGCGGTCCATCCTTCGCTCTAACCAGTCGAATCGATCCATCATGTGCGCGCGGAATTTCTTCAGTTGCAAATCGTTGATGAAAATGCCGATTACTATCGCCAACGTCTGTACGCCGGTCACCAGCGCGATCTGAAAAGTGCCGTTCATCGTCCGACGACATGATACAGCAACTCTTGCTTCCAATTGTTTCTCTCCTGTTAAAGCCTGCCGGAACTGTGATAAGATCCCAGTTCTGCGAGTCCAAATAGGAGCTTTCTCGGGTGAAAGTTTACGAAACGAATGACATCCGGAACGTCGGCCTGGTCGGTCACGGACATTCCGGAAAGACCTCTTTAACCGCAGGACTTCTCTACACCTGCGGCGGCACCAATCGCCTGACCCGCGTCGACGACGGCACTACCATCACTGATTTTGACGAAGAAGAAATTCAACGCAAGATCACCATCTCCACCGCCGTCGCGGCCACCGAGTGGAACAGGAAGAAAATCAACCTTCTCGACACACCCGGTTTCAATATCTTTATCAACGACACCAAGTCCGCCCTCATCGCCGCCGACGCCGCCATGGTGCTGGTGGACGGCGTCGCCGGCGTCGAAGTTCAAACCGAAAAGGTCTGGTCCTTCGCCGACGAATTCAATCTGCCGCGCGCCATCGTGATCAACAAGCTGGATCGCGAGCGCTCCAGCTTTGAGCGGTCCCTTGAAAGCGTCCAGCAGTTTTTCGGCCGCGCCGCCGTGCCGATTCATCTGCCCATCGGTGCCGAACGCGAGTTCACCGGCGTGATCGACCTGGTGCGGATGAAATCGTACACCTACGCCAACGACGGCGACGGCAAGGGCAAAGAGGGTGAAATTCCCGCCCATCTGGCCGACCCCGCGCAGGCCGCTCATGAAGCGTTAATTGAAATGGTGGCCGAGGGCAACGATGCCCTGATGGAGCAGTTTTTCGACAAAGGCACTCTCGAACCCGAGCAAATCCTGACCGGCCTTCGAGACGCCGTCCGCCAGCGGCGCATTTTCCCGGTGCTCTGCGCTTCTTCGCTCCACAACGTCGCGAGCGATCTGATTCTCAATTTCATCCTTGACTATTTCCCCGGTCCGGCCGATCGCGGCCCATGGCACGGTACCTTGAACGGAAAAGAAGCCGACCGTCCTGTGAAGGACTCGGAGCCCGTCGCGGCGGATGTCTTCAAAACTGTCGCCGATCCGTTTGCCGGGCGCGTCTCCTACTTCAAGGTAATTTCGGGCGTTCTCAAGAACGACGCGAATCTGGTGAATGCGCGCACCGGCGGCGGCGAGCGGCTGGCCCACATCGGCGCGCTGCAAGGGAAAACCATTCTGCCGGTTCCTGAGATTCACGCGGGCGATCTCGGCGGCGTCGCGAAGCTCAAGGAAACTTTGACCGGCGATACGCTCGACGACAAGACCAGTCCCATTACGTTCCCCGCCGTCGCTCTGCCCGAGCCGTCCATCGCCTACGCGATTTCCGCCAAGACGCGCAACGACGAAGATCGCATGGGCAACGCGATTCAAAAGATCCTCGAAGAAGACAAATCGCTGCGTTTTTATCGCGATCCTCAGACCAAGGAATTTCTGCTCGCCGGTAGCGGCCAGCAGCACGTGGAAATCATCGTCAGCCGCCTGAAGAAGCGCTACGGAGTCGACGTCGAGCTGCACGCGCCGAAGATTCCTTACCGTGAAACCATCCGCGGCAAGGCCGATGTGCAGGGGCGCCACAAGAAACAGACCGGCGGCCACGGGCAGTTCGGCGATTGCTGGATTCGCGTGGAGCCGCTCCCGCGCGGCGAAAAGTTTGCTTTCGCAAACGAAGTCTTCGGCGGAGCCATTCCCCGGAATTTCATTCCGGCCATAGAGAAGGGAATTGTCGAAGCCGCGGAAAAAGGATATCTGGCCGGATATCCCATGGTCGATTTCAAAGTAATTGTCTACGACGGGTCCTATCACGATGTTGACTCCTCGGAAATGTCGTTCAAGCTGGCCGCCCGCAAGGCGTTCCGCGCCGCCATGGAAAACGCCAAGCCGGCCCTGCTCGAGCCGGTGATGAACGTCGAAGTGCAGGCTCCGGTCGAATACGCTGGTGATTTGATGGGCGACATGAACGGCCGGCGCGGCCGTATTTCCGGTATGGATACCAAAGGCCCGACGCAGATCATCCGCGCCCAGGTTCCCATGGCCGAGATGTTGAATTACCAGAACGATCTCATTTCCATGACCCAGGGGCGCGCTTCTTTCAGCATGGAATTCGATCATTACGACTACGTCCCGGGCTTGCAGGCGGAGAAGATAATCGCCGCGGCCAAGGCTGCCAAGACCGGTGAAGAGGAAGAAGAAGAGTAACGCAGCGCGTGCATTCTTAACGCGGCGATTCTCGGCCGTCCTTCTATTCACATCGGCCGCCGTTGCCGGTTGCGCTCAGGACCGGACGCAATTGCTCGACGTCGTGGTTACGGACGCCACGGGACGTCGCGTTCCGGATCTGACAGCCGCCGATTTCGAAGTCTCGCTGGACGGCCATCCGCAACACATCCTCAGTAGTTCGTTTGAGGCGGCGGCACAAGAGCCCCAGGCAGCAGCGGCGCCGATGCTGTTGCGCCCGTCGCATCACGCCGCCGCGAGACGTATGGTCCTGGTGGTCGACGACCTCAATCTTTCCGTTCGCGGCGCGGAACATCTGCGTCAGACACTTCGGCGGTTCGCCGGCGAACAGATGCAGCCCGGCGATGAGGTGGCCGTGATTCGCACGTCGTCTGGCGTAGGAGCGCAGCAACGATTCACGAGCGATCCGAATTCTCTGCGCGCCGCGATCGATGGGCTTAAACCGCGGTCCTTCCCTGGGCCGCCGGCCGGTTCGATTTTTTCCGCTGGGACGATAGGTGTTCTAGAACTTGTCTTCGACGGCCTGCGTGCGTTTCCGGGGCGAAAAAGCGTGGTCCTGTTCACCGAAGCGAAACCCGCAAATTCAGCCGGCCTGGACATTTTGGTCGACGAAGCCAACCGCAGCTTTGCCGTTCTCTACGCGCTCGACCCGATTGGGGTGGATACAACGTTTCAGGAAGTGACTCCGCCAGTTACGGCGAATTCCACTCCGCGTTCGATTTCCCCTCTCGTTGCAAACGCGCCCGCGGAACCCCTCGGGTCGATCTTCGAAGCTCTCGCCAAGGCCACCGGCGGCCTGGTTCTCGACCGCGGCGACATCGCATCGGAGTTCGCGCGGGTTTTGGCGGACCGCCAGGGTTACTATCTGCTCCGCTACTCGCGCGACTTCGCGATTTTTCGGCCGGCGACCGGCGAGAAACTGGTGGAACATATCAGCGTGAGGACAACGCGCGAAGGCTTGACGATCCGCACCCGCGATGGATTCCCGGAGGCCAGCGAACTCTCGCCTCCCCTGTCCGCAACTTCGGAGGAAAAGTTACGCAAGGCTCTCCTTTCGCCTTTTACCGCAGGCGACATCCGCTTCGGTCTCAGCGCCATCTTTTTTCACACGGCCAAGGAAGGCCCGCTGCTGAAACTGCTGATGCACGTTGACGGACGGGACCTCACGTTTCGAAAAGCGCTCAACGGGGTCTATCACTATGGCGTCGACGCCGCGTTCATGACTTTGGGAGAAGGTGGCGCCCCGACGGTTCAGGCGCAGGTTCATCTGGGTGAAATACCGATGACCGAGGCGCAGCATCAGGAAGCCTTGCAGCGCGGAACGTCGTTCGAGATCCGCGCTTTGCTCGCGCGCCCGGGCCCGTATCAGTTGCGGCTGGCGCTCAGTGACGCGATGAGCGATCGCGCCGGATCGGCGAATCAATTCGTCTACGTTCCCGATGTCGCGAACGGTCAGTTGGCGATTTCCGGAATCACCGTGGGCAGCGCCCTCCCCGGCGAGCCGCCAATCATCCGGTTAAAGCCGGCCGAGCCGCTCTACCTTACTTACGAAATCTACAACCTCTCCCACGGAGCCGACAATCGTTCGGAAATAGACTTGCAAATCCACTTGCTGGACGCATCGAATCAACTGACGTCCGCCACCAGCGTGATTCGGTTCGACCCGAGCGGCGATCCAGCGCATCGGGCCGTAACCAGCCGCATCAGCCTTCCTTCGGCCCTGCCGCCGGGCGCTTACACGGCTCAACTGACGGTCACCGACAAACTTTCCAGGACTCAGCGCCGTGTCGCCACACAGGAGATCCTGTTTGAAATTCCAAGTCGATAAGGTTGGTCAGGCGCGCGCGGCCGTTTCGGAGGCAGGTTCCAACGTGACGCCTTCCCATCGTGCGACCACGGCAGTCGCCAGACAATTGCCCAGCACGTTCACCGAAGTCCGCGCCATGTCCATCAGCGTGTCAATCCCGAGCAACAGCGCAATTCCTTCGGCGGGCAGATTAAAGCTGGCGACGGTACCCGCCAGGATCACCAGTGCGGCTCGCGGAACGCCGGCGACGCCCTTGCTTGTGAGCATCAGCGTCAGCATCATTACGAGCTGTGTCCCGAACGGCATGGCGATATCGCCCGCTTGAGCCAGAAATACGGCGGCGAGCGATAGGTACAGCGTCGTTCCCACCAGATTGAAGCTGTAGCCGGTAGGAAGAACGAAGGCGACGATGTGTTTGGGGACGCCGAAGGCTTCCATGTTCTCCAGCGCCAAAGGCAGCGCGGCCTCGCTGGTGGCGGTCGAGAACGCGATCAGAAACGGTTCCTTCGCGTAAGCGATAAACCGTTTTACTGGAATCCCGGCAATGATGGCCGAGCCACCGAAGACGGTCAGAACAACGATTGCCTGGGCGACGTAAAGCGTCGCCACCAGCTTGCCGAGGTTCACCAGAACCCCCAGGCCCTTCTGTCCAACCGTGGCGGCGATCGCGCCGAAAACGCCTAACGGCGCAAACAACATGATGTAATTCGTGAAGCGAAACATCACTTCGGCGAGCGAGTCGCAGAATTGCACGACGGGCCGCGCCTTCACGCCGATGGCGGCACAGGCGGCACCGAAGAGGAATGCGAACACGACGATCTGTAGAACATCGCC
>Ga0070731_10005161_pt1 | contig 10906 bp, 9 predicted proteins | sample Coa_R1_2_FD_66448 | JGI IMG/M metagenome (GOLD analysis project Ga0070731, IMG submission 66448) | Surface soil microbial communities from Centralia Pennsylvania, which are recovering from an underground coalmine fire - Coalmine... | ecosystem: Environmental > Terrestrial > Soil > Unclassified ... | reverse complement strand
AGCGGCAAGTTGCGGCTGGGATTCTTCACTTCCCCGGCGGTGAATGTGACGTTATTCCAGGCGTCGGCTGAGAAGAGCGAACCGACTTGTGCGACCGCGAGAATGGTCAAAGTGCCGACCAGAACAATCGGGCCGCCAACTCCGACTTGAACTCCGTGGTGAGCGCTGAGCGCGGCGTTTTTCCAGAAGTTTGCGCCGAAGTTCGCCGCCAGAGCGACCGCATTCCGTCCCAGCGCAAGGCCGAATACGACCAGCCCCAGCAACGCCGAAACCTTGGCCGCGGTAAACACGTTCTGGATCATCGCCCCGGTCTTCACTCCAAAAATATTGACGACCGAAAGAAAAATAACCAGCAGCACGGCCACCAGATTCTGCGTATTCAGACCCACATCCATATTGCCAAGAACCATTGGCCCGATGGGAATCGGCGGAACTTTCCAGAGATGCAGAATCCAGTGTGAAGACGAAATCGCCGGAAAAAAAACTCCGAGAAACTTTCCGAAAGCCACGCCCACCGCGGCAATTGTGCCGGTCTGGATGACCAAGAATAGAGTCCACCCATATAGAAATCCCCACAGTGGACCAAGCGCCTCGCGCAGGTATACATATTGGCCGCCGGCGCGCGGCATCATTGCAGCCAGTTCGCCGTAGCTGAGCGCGGCGACGATGGTCATGAATCCGGCAATCGCCCACGCGCCGATCAGCAGGGCGGGCGAGTCGACCTCACGCGCAATCTCGGCGGAAACAATAAAGATGCCCGAGCCGATCATCGAGCCGATCACCAGCATGGTGGCGCTGGTCAGACCGAGGCCCTTCACCAACTCGGTGTCTTGGTGGCTATGAATTTCCCAATCGCTCGCGGCGGGCGGACGCGTTATTGGTGCGCTCAGGGCTCCTCCTTGGATTGCTCGCGGCTATGAAGCGCTTCCACGAACATTCTCAGGGTGGAATGACTTTACCTCAAGATGCGGAAAAATTCCTCTGCTGATTTGCGCGGATCCCGTAACAAATCGGATATCACCGCCACGGAGTCGGCGCCGGCCTCGATCACCGGGGCGGCGTTGGCGCGCGTGATGCCCCCGATTGCGACGAGCGGCTTTCGGGTTAGCTGGCGGGCGCGGCGGACGCCTTCGAGACCGACCACGGGATCAGGCTTCTCTTTGCTGCTCGTCGAGTAGACAGGGCCGATTGCTACGTAATCAGCCGAAGTGAGATCGGCCTCGGCTAGTTGCTCAGGATTGTGCGTCGAAACTCCCAGCCAGCGATCGGAACCGATGATTTTGCGGACGGACTCAGGAGGCAGATCGTCCTGGCCGACGTGGACGCCGTCGAAGCCAGCAACCAGCGCCAGATCCGCGCGGTCGTTCATGATCAATTTGAGTCGGTGTGGAGCGGGCGCTCTTGCCCCCGAAAGCCGGCGCAATTCCCGCGCCTGATCGAGCATTACCCGTACATCTTCCGTTTTGTTGCGGTATTGCAGCAGTGTACAGCCGGATTGAGCCAATTGTTCAGCGAAGTCAACAAGCTCGCCTGCAGTCGCGAAACAAGACGCATCCACAATCGGATAAAGCCGCGGAACAGAGATCACGCCGCCGGTTCCTTTTTCCCGTTTTTCGCAAGAAATCTCTCAATAAATCCGGTATCAAAATTCCCAGCCCGAAAATCCGGATCGGCAAAAATCCTGCGATGCAGCGGAATCGTCGTATAAATGCCTTCGACAATGAACATCTCCAGCGCGCGCGACATGCGCGAGATCGCCTCATTTCGATCTTTGGCCCGCACGATCAGCTTGGCGATCAGGGAATCGTAATAGGGCGGGATCACTCCCTCGGCATAGGCCGCCGTGTCGACGCGCACCCCTGTTCCTCCAGGCGGATTGAATGCCGTAATCTTGCCCGCCGAAGGCGTGAATTTTTCCGGGTGCTCGGCATTGATGCGGCATTCGATGGCATGGCCGCGATGCACAATCGGCCCGTGCAGCACCTCATCCATGCGCGCACCGGCGGCAATCATAATCTGGCTTTTCACCAGGTCCACATCCGTGACCATCTCCGTGACCGGATGTTCGACCTGAATGCGCGTGTTCATCTCAATAAAGTGTAGTCGCCTGTCCTGATCCATGAGGAACTCGATTGTCCCGGCATTCTCGTAGCCGATATCTTTAAGCGACTTGCACAGCACCCCGCCGATCTGATCGCGCAACTCCGGCGTGACCTGGGTCGAAGGCGACTCTTCCAGAAGCTTCTGGTGGCGGCGTTGAATCGAACATTCACGCTCGCCCAAGCTGACGACATTCCCGTGCTCATCTGCCAGCACCTGAAACTCGATGTGGCGCGGATGCTCGACATACTTTTCCATATAGAGGTCGCCGTTGCCGAAGGCGCCCGCAGCTTCCGATTGCGCCGCCTTGAACAATCCTGGAAGTTCGCCTTCATTTCGAACGATGCGCATGCCGCGCCCGCCGCCGCCGGCCGAAGCCTTGAGAATTACCGGGAAACCCACCTCCCGCGCCCATTCAATCGCTTCCCCTTCAAACACGATGATCCCATCCGACCCCGGCAGAATGGGGACGCCAGCACGCTTCATGGCAGCGCGCGCTTTTTCCTTCTCGCCCATCAGTCGCATCACTTCTGGGCGGGGGCCGATGAACTTGATCGCACTGGTCTCGCAGACTTCGGCGAAATTGGCGTTCTCGGCTAGCAAGCCGTAGCCGGGATGTATGGCGTCAACGTTCGCAATCTCTGCCGCGCTGATCACCGCGGGAATATTGAGGTAGCTCTGCGCAAGCTGCGGCGGGCCAATGCAGATGGCCTCGTCGGCAAAACGCACGTGCAAAGAATTACGATCCGCTTCGCTGTAAATAGCCACTGTGCGTACGCCCAACTCCTTGCACGCGCAAATAATGCGCAAGGCAATTTCTCCGCGGTTCGCAATCAGGATCTTCTTAAACATGAATCAGCTTTCGGTTCTGAGCTGTCGGCTTTCAGCTCCAGCCACTTGGTGGGTTTGGGTTGGCCACTTTTTCGGAAGAATGACTGCCAGCAAGGCAACCCTCGAACGCCTTGGCTCCGCGAGTCTCATTTGGCACGGATGGCAAACAACTCCTGTCCGTATTCAATCGGCTGGCCGTTGCTGGCCAGTTTTTTCACAATCTCGCCGGCCACGTCACACTCAATTTCATTCAGTAATTTCATCGCTTCCAGAATGCACAGAACCTGGCCAACTTCGACGGTATCTCCGATTTTGACAAAAGGCGGTGCGCCGGGTGACGGCGCCTCGTAGAATGTGCCCACAATGGGAGATTTGACGATGTGAAGCTTTTCCTCGGCCACCGGTTCCGCGGCTGCGGGAACCGTGGCACTTGCGGAGACGCCCGCAACCAGAGGCGGAGCACCGACCGGCACGCCCGGAATCGCAGGCAACGCCACAAAAGGCATTTCGGCGCGCGTCTGCGGTCCGTGCTCGCCCGCCCGCTTGATCTTCACCTTGACGTCGCCGCGCTCCAACTCGAACTCGGCAATATCCTTTTCAATTAGGAACTCAATCAGTTCCTTCAGTTCTTTTTGATTCATTGGTGTCGGTGGGACCGCTTAATCTGCGCACATCCGCCGTTCATTCTGCCCGCGGAGAACCTGGAAAAGAGAATCCGCAAAAGAAAATCTAATGAAGACTAAACCGCCAAAAAATTCTTGCTGGTGGGGGTCAAAACCTCGCATCCGTTTTGGTTGACCGCGACCATATCTTCGATCCGGATACCCCATTTGCCGGGAAAGTATATCCCTGGCTCAATCGTGATCACCATGCCAGGTTTCAACTCTTCCCTCTGCTCGGCAGCAACCCTGGGTATCTCATGGATCTCCAGGCCCACCCCGTGTCCGGTCGAATGGGTAAAATACCGTCCCAGCTTCGCTTTGCGCAAGATTTTACGGGCGGCGGCATCGACTGCTCCAACGGCTACTCCCGGACGCACCGCCGCAATTGCCTCTTCCTGCGCCTCCCTCACCGATTCGTAAGCCCCGCGCGCTTCCTCTGTCGCAGCGCCTACCCACACGGTGCGGGTTTGATCGGAACAATAACCATGGAGTATAACACCGAAGTCGCAGACTACGAACGCGCCAGCGGGAATTGCCTGCTCCGAGGCTCTGCCGTGAGGCAACGCCGACCGCGCGCCGGAACCAATAATAGTCGGAAACGACATGGCATCGGCTCCCGCCCGGCGAGCCGCGTATTCCATCTCCGCCGCGACTTCTGTTTCTTTGATTCCCGGCTTCAATATTTCCAACGCGCGATCGAACAAAGTTGCCCCGAGTTGCACGGCAGCGCGAATAAGACGCAATTCCTCGTGATCTTTTACCATGCGCAACCGTTCGACCAATTGCGCCGTGCTTCGCAGCCGCAAGCCGGAAGGCAGCACATCGCCCAGACGTTTTCTCTCCGTGACGGTCAGGTGATCGGCTTCGATTCCCACGACCCAGCCTTTGGATTTTTTTCGGCGAGCCGCAATCCATCCACCGAGCGCGCCCAACAGGCTCCCGCGCGCGATGATCACCCTCGCGCCTTTCACTTCGTCATGTGCTTGCCGGCTATATCGCGAATCCGTAAAGAAGACGCTGGCCTCGTCCGCGACCAGTAGCAAACCCGCGCTGCCGGTGAAGCCACACAAATAGTGGATATTTGGAAGATGGCTGACCAGCAAAGCATCGACGCTACGCACGGCGAGTTGCTCGCGCAGTTTTTTCTGGCGTGATCGAAAATCCATTACGGAAGAGTCTAGCAGGAGCCGCTGGGAGCTTCGAGCACGAGCAATCCCCGGCCAAATGATTTCGGCTCGCAGCTCGCGGCAAACGCAAAACCGCCGGCTCTGACAGGTTCTTCAGGCCGGCGGCTCAAATCTTCAACTTCGCTGCTACTTCGGACGCTATGTCTGAATAATTCGCGGCGTGATGAAGAAGATTAATTCCTGGTTGGTGGTCTGTACCTGCGTGTGCTTGAACAGGTTGCCGAGAATCGGAATGCTGCCCAACAGCGGCACCTGATCGATGTTGATCGAGTTCTGCGTCTGGATGACGCCGCCGATCACCACCGTGCCGCCATCGGTCACGAGCACCTGCGTCGTGGCCTGCTGCGTGATCAATTCCGGGTTACCCTGCACTTCCTGGCCGAAGTTTGGAGTGGTGTTTTCCACGTCCACGTTCAGGAAGATGGTGTTTTCCGATGTGATTTGCGGAGTTACAGTCAGCCGCAGGAACGCGTCGACGTAAGTAACCGTCGGCGGACCGCCCAACTGTGCCTGCGTCACGATCGGCACGCGCACGCCCTGTTTCACCAGAGCTTGAATATTGTTCTGGGTTACGACGCGCGGGCGCGACAAAACCTTCAGCAACCCGCGCGACTCAGCCATTGTGAGAATGGCGTCGATTCGCACTGTATTGCTGGCGTTCAAGAACGTGAAGCCGCTGGTCGGAGACGTCGATGCGAGGTTCGAGAACAAAGGAATCGAGTTTCCGGTCTGACCGTTCGTGCCGGGAGTAGTGATATAGCCGGGGCTGCCGCCAGTCACAGTCGTCGGAGACGAACCCGCCTGCGATGAACCGCCGATGGCGCTGTGCGAATTGCCGAAACCGAAGCCAAATTGGGTGCCGATATCGCGTGCAAACTGGCGGGTCGCGGCCACCACGCGGGCTTCGATCTCGACTTCCTGAGTCTTGCGGTCAAGCTGCGTCAGTAGACGGTCGACCACCGGAATCACTTTCGGAATGTCGTTCACGATGATCGCATTCGTGCGTTCATCGGCAACCACATCGCCGCGCACCGACAGGAACTTCTTCACGGTCAGCATCACGTCTTTCGCGTGCGCGTAGCTAAGGAAGCGTGTGATCGAAATCTTCTCGACCGCCAAGGCTTCCGCTTCCATCTGCGCGCGCCGTCCATCCGCTTCTTTCTTCAGCGTGTCGACGGTAGCGATGCGCAGAACGTTGCCTTCCAATTCCCGCGCCAGGTCATTGTTCTTGAGTACGATGTCCAGCGCCTGATCCCACGGCACGTCATCCAACACGATGGTGAGAGTTCCATGCACATCTGGATCGAGCACAACGTTCAGGCCGCTGATCTCGTGAATCAGGCGGAAGAAATCCTTCAGATCCACATCCTTCAAGTTCACTGAAATCGGTTCGCCAGTGTACTTGGGGCCCATCGGGGTCGGCTGTTGAGCCTGCGCTTTCTGCTCCGCCGCCAGGTTCACCGCCGGTTGAATCGCCGGAGCGTTCGTGGAAGACTGGGCGGCATGCATTGTCGCCGGCAGCAACTCTGCTGCGGTCTTGTCGGAGAACTTTGCAGCCGCATCTTCGGCGCGCGTAGACGGCTCGCTGGCATCCTGCGCCGCCTTCTTCGCTCCATAGGTCGGCTCGACGAATACGTAGTCGCTGGAAGCAGGAGGCTGCGCGGCGGCGGAGGCTTGCGGAGTATTTGTCACGGTAGTTGGCGCCGCATCATTGCGAGTTTCCGGATTAAGGTCGGCAACCGCCGCGACCGGAGACAACAGCGCGCTAATCGGGGCTGCATTTGTATCGGCCAGCGTCGTCTGAGCGTTGCTCGCGCTGGCAGTCGTCCCGGCTGCCTGCGGCGCGTGCAGGGTCAGCACAACCTTGCCCGCAACCGTGCTCACGTCATAGCGGCACGCCTGCTCGAGATCGACGACCACGCGGGTAGTCGGAGGATGGTGGCTGTCCATGGCGACGCGAACGCCCTTCACCCCGACGCTGCCCACTGCGATGTGACTTGGCGCCGTCGCCATCGAAGTTTGCGGCAGATCCAGGATCAGACGTGCAGGCGAGTCTGCGGTGCTCACCCTGGGCGTTACCGCGCCCCGGGCGGTGATCTCGACGCGAATCTCATCCGCGCCGCGCACCACATTCACGCCCTGCAGTTCGTTCCGCTGGCTGGCCGTTGTGGCCGGCGTCTCGGCTGAAGCTTGCAGTCCGATCAGCGTGAACAGTAGGAATACACTCAGCAGTTGCTTTCGCATTTCGCCTCTCCCCAACCCGCGGGCCTGGCCCGCGCGTCCTTCTCTAAACTCGATTTATTCGTTGCCGTTTCCCGCAACCCGCCAACTCCTAGACCGCCGGAGCGACCACTTTCTTGGTCACTTCCCGCGTCACAGGCTTGCCCAGCTTGTCCTGATATGTTTCCTGGAACACCACCGAGTCTCCCGTAATTCTCAGAACGTAACCGTTGAACACGGGATCGTTCTCGTGCAAAAAGTAAGCCTTATTCAAGCTGTTCGTGACCACGGCAATGAAGCCATCCTGTGACTTCACGACGCCGCGCACATTGATCTGTCCGATCTCCAGGCATTTCTTTCCCGTCGAGCAACCCGATCCCGTGGCTTGTTGCACCACCGGACTCATAAAAGGATCGCGCTTGCCGTTCATCGCCCACTTCTTTTCTTCCGGCTTCGGCGCTTTGGCGGCCTCGTCAGTCGTGCCAATCGGAGCAAGCTTGTCATCAGCCGGGGCTTTTGCACCTGCGACGCTGGCAGGCTTGGCCGGCGGATTGGCGGCAGCAATTGTGGTTATCTTGACTGGAGCTTGCGCTGTTGCAGCCTTCGGAGAAGCCGCCGGTTTTGGAGCCGCTGTCTTTGGAGCCGGCGCCGCTGTTGCTACAACCTTTGGAGCCGCAACTGGTATAGCTACCGCCACGATCTTCGTCGACTTCGATTGCACCGGCGCTACAGGCGCTTGCGCTGTTGCCACTTTGATGGAAGCTGGCTTTGCGGGAGTTACTTTCGCCGAGGCGCCGGCCGTCATCGCAACCGGCTTGGCGGATACAGCCGGCGCTTGCATCTTTGCCGGAGCCTGCTTTGCCGGAGCCTGGGCTAAGACTTTGTTGGCCTCACCTTTTCCGCGCAAGGTCAATACAAACTTGTTTGCGGGTCCGGGCGTAAGCTCGTAGCCAGTCGCATGCTCGAGATCCACCACAATACTTGTCGTGGGAGGCGTCTTGGCATTCATGCCGATGCGCACGCCCTTCACTCCCGCGCTGCCGACTGCAATCTTGCTTTGCTCGGTCGCCATTGCGGTCGACGGCAGCTCGATCGCGATGCGATCCGGCGAGGTCAATTTCTCCACGTTCGGCGTCACCGTTTCGCGCGTGCCGATTTCGATTTGTATTGCATCCCCTTGCCGAATCACATTCACTCGCTCCAGCTTGTTCGCACCAGCCGGGGAGGAATTGCTTGGCGAGGAAGAAGGATGCGCGGCGGCTACAACCTTGGAAGCTGCCGGCTTTAAGGAAGTCGAGCTGGCCGCCTTGGCTGGCGCAACCGGCTTTGCGGCGGCGGAGCTTGCCGCCTGCGGCGCGGCTGGTTTCACCGGCGGAATAACCGCAGGCTTTACTGCTGAGCCTTTTGCTCCTGCCGAGGGCTTGCTCGCCTGCGAGCTCGTCTGTATGCCCAGCGCAGCGTTGGAATCGGCAGCCTGTTGTTGCTCCACGGCTGTCATCTTGTTCTGCACGTTATTGATGATGTTCGGATTCTGTGCCCACGCCCCGCCCGTCATCATTACCGCTGCCAAAATGCCTGTGGTTAGCTTCATAAGCGATTCCCGTTTACTTCGCGCCTGGCGCCTTAGGCGCCGGAGCAGGATTCAGATCGTGGCTGTAGAATGTCGTCGCCGTAAAACTTGCGGCCACGCTCTCGTTCGGAGCGTACTGGTAGGTGTGTTTCACCTTGGCGTCAGAGGCATTCTTCGTGGTCGAAACCAGCAGGCCGCTGATGTTCACAATTCGCTCCAGTTTGCTCACCCGGTCAAAAAAACTCAGCATGGAGTAGTAAGGACCATCCAGTTCCATTTGGAAGGGCACCTCGGTGTAATACTCCTTGCTCGCCACCGGCTCGGCTACATACCGCCGCAGTTCTACGCCGGCCTTTTGCGCCTCGCCATTCATGGACTCGATAAACGCGTCTTCAGATTTCTCATCCGGCACGATGCGCTGCTCGATTTCCAGTTGCTGTTTCAAATTTGCCAACTGGCGCTCCATGTCTTTGAGCTTCGGGCGGTAGGACTCAAGTTCGTTGTTCTCCCGAACCTTTATTTCCACCGCGTGCTGGGCCGCCGCGTTCTTATCGCTTTGGCTTTTGAACACCGTGTAATACAGCGCCGCCGTCACCAGCGCCGCTCCGGCGATCAACGCTCCCCACTGCTTCAGCCCCGACAGTTCGCTAAAATTCGTTGCCATAGGTCTGCCTCTACGACTTTCCCTTCTCGCAAGTCAGAGTGAACTGGAACGCTTGCATGTCCTTGATCTGTTCGTCCTGGTAGGTTTCCTTGATCTCGACCGTCTTGAAGAATCCGGTCTTTTGCAGGTTTCCGATCAGGTTCGCAACCGCATCCGAGCTCAACGCGGTGCCGTCAAGAGTCACCGTCGGACCAGTGTCGTCCATCTTGCGCAGCCACACCGCCTCGGTACCGTTCACGGTTTCGCCCAGCATCGCCAACAGGTTGACTGGACCGGTTTGGGCAGTGCGCAACTGATCAATCACGTCCACGCGGCGCTTGTAAGCGTCGGCCTGCCGCTGCCGTTCCAGAAAACGGGCTTTCACATCGCTGAGTTCGCGATTCTTCTGCTCAGCGGCCTGCATCTGCGACGCAATCGTTTTGGCCTGACGGTCTAACCGGTGCCAGTAGCCGTAATTCACCAATCCGGCGAGCACCAGTATGATGAGCACCTTCAGCTTGGGCGAGCCCATGTCGCCCATTTCCATCGAGGGCATGACCGGGCCGCTGCTGCCGCCGGCGCGCTTGCTTTTCCCCTTGGCTGTTTCCAGCAGATTGATTCTGATCATAGGGATTCAAAGCTCCTTAACGCCAAGCCCACCGCAACCGCCAACTGGCCTGGATTCTGCTCCACCAACTCCACTCCCGGACCCTCCGACGGTGGCACCACTCGCTGAAATGGATTCAGCAGCTCCACCGGCATCGAGAACTCCTGGCGCAGCGCTTCCATCAATCCCGGCACCTTCGCCGAGCCGCCCGCCAGATAAATTTTTTCGATGTGCTCGCCCGCAGCGCTGGCGCGGAAGAAGTCGAACGTCTTCTGAATTTCCAGCACGATGATTTCGGTCACCTGCTGCAGAATCGGCGTCTTGGCATCTTCGCTGACGGTCCCGACTTTTTCTCCCAGCTTCAACTTCTCGGCGTCTTCAAAATTCAGGTCCAGCTCTTTCTGCAGCGAGTCCGTATACTGGTGCCCGCCTACGCTGACGTCGCGTGGAAACAGCGGCGTCGTTCCCTTCACAATATTGATGTTCATCACGCTGGCGCCGAGGTTCAAAAGCGCCACCACCTGGCCCGGGGCTGGCTGGTAGTTGTATTCGTAGCAGTTCTGTAATGCCAGGGCATCGATGTCCACGATAGCTGGGGTGCGTCCCGCCATCGAGAGTACGTTGGTGTAGTTCAGAATCTTGTCCTTCTTGACGGCGACCAGCAGGACATCCATCTGAGGCGAGCCCGCTTCTTCGGAAAGAATCTGATAGTCGAGGCTCACATCGGAGAGATCGAAGGGAATATGCTGCGCCGCTTCCTTCTCGATCGTCTCGGCCAATTCCTGGTCGCTCATCGAGGGCAGCGAGATCTTTTTTACGATCACCGAGTGGCCGCTTACCGCCGTGGCGACATTCTTGGTCTTGATCAGGCAGTCGGTGAACAATTTGGCTATCGTGCTCGATACCGTCCCCGAGTCCACGATCATCGAATCGACCACCAGATCCGATGACAACGGTTCCAGACCCAGATGCGAAACCTCGATCTGTCCGCCCTTTTTCTTCAACTCGACCGCTTTGATACTGGAAGAGCCCACATCCAGGCCTACTATCGTCTTCGATCCCATTCCAAACATGTGTGCCCGCCTT
>Ga0070731_10005159_pt1 | contig 10907 bp, 9 predicted proteins | sample Coa_R1_2_FD_66448 | JGI IMG/M metagenome (GOLD analysis project Ga0070731, IMG submission 66448) | Surface soil microbial communities from Centralia Pennsylvania, which are recovering from an underground coalmine fire - Coalmine... | ecosystem: Environmental > Terrestrial > Soil > Unclassified ... | reverse complement strand
AGGTTCGTCGCGATGCGGAACATCCAGGTGGTGAACTTCGCGCTGGGGGCGTATTCCTGGCGAGCGCGGTAAACGCGGAGGAAAACTTCCTGGGTCAGATCTTCCGCGACAGCCGTATCGCGGACCATTCGGTAAAGGAAATTGACCAGAGGAGTCCTGTACTTGCGGAGCAAAAGCTCAAAGGACTGTTCGTCCCCGGCTTTCACGTCCAGCATCAATTGGACGTCGGTCCTGGCCATGGCCTCCACAGTCTATCAAACCCGTTTGTTGTCAAAAAGTTGCGGGAGAATTGGAGTGCTCAATTCAAACCGGCCGACTAGCAAGTCGTTTGCTTTCAATGTGATCCAAAAGTGGGGCGCAACCCTCTTTTTGAATCAGGTGCGATGAACGGCAGCGTCGACCGCTCGAATGCAGTTATCCACTGTCTTTCGTTCATCGGATGTCAGTTCTTCCCTTGCGAAAGCCCGCACATTTTGAAGGGCTATCAGGAGTTCGCCCCAGCCATCGCCAAGCGGCGAAACAAGTGGATAGCCCGGCAATATATTTCTCAGGGCCCGGAGACAACGCCGGTCGCACCAAGCCTCGACGAGTTCCTGAATGCTGCTGAAGAGCTGCTTATTATCTTCAATCATTTTTCCCGAAGTGATTCAAAAAATCAGAAGCGCCCGTCGCTACAGACCGCGCACCCTCAGCTGCGATAGAGCCACCGCGCCAGGTCGAGATTGTGGTTAAAGTAATCGCTGGACGGCGCGTTTTTCGCATTGTAGACGAACAGGGGAATATCGATTTCGTGCAGGGAGCCGTGCGAGCGCAGCCCGGGAAAACTTTCCTTCTCGTCATCGAGTTCGCCAAAGACAGTGTCTTTGTCGCCCAATGCCACAAGATCCCCGATCCGGGACGCCATCAACTTAAATTCCCGCGCCGCATCTTCGCGCGTGAGAATCCTCTCGACTCCCTTTACGCCGGAAACAATGTCTCGAACCCTTGCCGCATCCTGCGGACCTTTAAGATGGATGTAGACCGCTCCGCTGCAGCCCCGGTGATGTTTCATGTAGCGGTCACGTCCGGTGGAAACCGCTTTTCGGATCGGCGCTCCTTTGCTTGCGCAGACTTGCTCGAGGTCCCAGCACAAACTCTTCGCATTCATGCCATGGTCCGCGGTGGCAAGGAAAGCCGCATCGGGAGCAGCTTTCATGGCTTGGCCGAAGAGGTCGTCCATGCGCGCAAGGTGCTCCTTCGATTCGGGCGCCTCGGGCGCCCACATGTGCATCGGATAATCCGTGGTGTGTATGTAAAGGACGCCAATATCCGGACGATTCTTGAGGATGTCGATGGCGGCTGCCATCAGCCAGTAATTAATTTCCCGGCTGTAGATCTCCGGTGCGGGCCCGAGCTTTTGCACCCACTCTGGCCCCGGGATTTCCGCCGTAAGCACGATTTCCGCGCCGCGCATGAGCAGCGTCGCCGTCTTCGCCTTGCTGGAAAGCAGCGCCGATTTCACCCCTTGCCGCCCGGCGCGCTCAAACAGCGTGGGAGCGAGCACCAGGTCGGCGGATTCCACGTAGAGTTCTTCCCCGCTCTTCTCATCGAAATACGAATTCGCAATGATCCCGTGCGTTTCGGGCCACGCCCCGCAGCAAATCGAAGCGTTATTTGCATTCGTGACGGAAGGAATCACGCCCTGCACTGGCTTATAGATTCCGTCGCGTTTCCACTGGCCAAGCACGGGCATTTTGCTTTCGGCCAGGTAGCCCGGCCCGAAGCCGTCAAACATGATCACGACGACGCGTTGATGGGTGCTTGTCTTGCCCTGGCCCATTGCAAGATTTCCGAGCGCCGCCGATGCCGCCGCGGCGGTTCCGTACTTAAGCAGAGTCCGCCGGCTAGTCAGTTTGCCCATGGATTCACCTCGCGCCGCAACATACATCCGGCGGTGCCGGAATTCAATGATGGGGTTGTAGTGGCGCGGGCTTCAGCCTGCGGGGGTTCGTTTTTGCAAAGCCCAAAACTCGCAGGCTGAAGCCCGCGCCACTAAGCGCGAAACAGCTTGGCAAGCAGCAACATCAGCGAGACGCCAAGAAAGACAAGCAGCGCCATGCGCGTGTCCGGCTCGCGGTTGACTTCCGGGATCAAGTCGGTCGCGGCGACATACAGTGTGACACCCGCCGAAATCGGCAGCGCATACCCAATCTGCGAATGCAGCAAGCCCATCAGCAGAACTCCGGCGACGGTCGCGACGCCCAGCCAGATCGCCGCCAGCAGCGCCGTGCGCCGGCTCTGTCCGCTGGCCAGCATGAGCGAAGCGACGGTAAAGCCTTCGGGGATTTTGTGCAAAAAAATCGCCAGAAAAATTACGCCGCCCAGCCATCCGGAAACCAGGAACCCGGAAGCGATGGCCACGCCGTCAAAAAATGTGTGAATGGAAAGCCCGAGCAGCGCAGATATCCCCGCGTGGTCCGGCACAAAATGCTCCACGTGCGTTTCTTCCCCGAAATGGAAATGCGGCGCGAGCGTATGTTCAAAAAAATGAACGATGAAATACCCGACCAACACGAGAAAATATGCGAGGTTCCCCGTCAGCGCCACCGACTCGGGAAGAATTTCCAGAAGCGCCGCGGCCAGCATGAAGCCCGCGCCCAGCGCCAGAAAATATTTCAGATATTGTCGCGACCATTCGCGGTGCAAAATGAAAAGCCCGCCAAGAATGTTGGCGGCCGCAGCCGTAAGGCCCAGCCACAGCGCCAGAAGCATGCGCGAAGCAGGGACGTGAATGGATGGAGCGGCAATCATCTTTTTTCGGACAGGCTCCCAATGGAGCTAGCCGGCGAGTCGTTCGTCGCACGATTCGTCGTGGAAAGCGGGGTTCGGTAGCGCCGGCGGGACGCCGGCGCTACCAAACCCAACCCCAATTCATATCCGGAAACGATTTGGATTCCAGCTGCAGCCTCAGTCGGAAATTCGTATTAGCCGCTGTGCCGGAACAGGATGACGTCGCCTTCCTGCACGATGTATTCCTTCCCCTCAAGCCGCACCTGCGCGCGTTCGCGCGCCACCGGAAGGCTCCCCGCAGCCAGCAAATCCTCGCAGCGCACCACTTCGGCGCGAATGAAACCGCGCTCGATGTCCGAGTGGATCGCGCCCGCGGCCTTCTGCGCGTTCATCCCGCGCTTGATGGTCCAGGCGCGCACTTCAGGTTCCCCTGCCGTGAAAAATGAGGTCAGCCCAAGAAGCTGGTACGTCGCCTGAATGATCCGGTCGAGCCCGGAGGATTTAAGCCCATAAGCGGCGAGCATTTCCGCGGCTTCGGCGGGTTCCAGTTCGGCCAACTCCGCCTCAATGCGCCCACAGACGGAGAGCACGACAGTGTTCGGCCGCCCGACGAGTTTTCCCAGCTTGTGACGCTCAACGGCCGTATCCAGCTCGGCCACTTCGCTATCGCCAAGATTCAAGACGTACAGCATCGGCCGCTGCGAAAGAAATTTGTAGCCGTAGATCATCTTGCGCTCTTCGGCGTTGAATTCCATTTCACGCAGCGGCTTCTCCGATTCGATGGCCGCCTTGCAGCGGTTTAGCAGGACCAGTTCCTGCTCCAGAATCGGCTCCTTCTTTTTCTTCAGATCTTTTTCCACGCGCTCAATCCGCCGATCAATTTGATCGAGATCAGAGAGCATGAGTTCGAGGTCAAGCACCTCGGCATCGCGCAACGGATCAATCGAACCCGCGGCATGAGGCACGGAAGGATCGTCGAAAACACGCAACACGTGCGCCAGCGCATCCACCTCTCGCAGCGGCGCAAGCACGGCGGAATCCTTCGCGCGATCTTTCACCATGCCCCCGACATCGACGTATTCGACCGTCGCATAAGTAATTTTCTTCGGATTATAAAGCTTGGCGAGTTGTTCGAGCCGCGGTTCCGGCACGCGCGCGACGCCAACGTGCGTGGCCGCCCGCGCGGATTTCTCGTCCAGTTTGGCGCGCGTCAGAATTTTGAACAGAGTTGTCTTGCCAACCTGCGGAAGCCCGATAATCCCTGTTTGCATAGATTTGGAATCGTAACATACCGATGCGCGGCGCGCTCTACGTCCCAGGCCGGAAAGAAAGACGAAGGATTCTCATGAAATGGCTCCAACTGAGTTCAAACGAATGAATTGACCCGGGGCAAAAGAAATCGTCGCGGGCAGCAGTCACGCTCGTGTTCGTCGAAATCTCGAAGGGGGCAGCTGGAAGCGCGTCACCGCGCCATGGCGCTATGGCAGTTCCTGTTCAGGAACAACCGTTGTTTCTGCCCGGGTAAATTTGAATCGCAGGGTCCAGGTACTCAGCACGCCTCGACCGCCTGCCATCGGCGCCTTGAATTTCCAATTCCGCGCGGCTTCCAGAGCCGCTCGCGCGAAGTATCTGCTCGGCCCACGCGATTCAAGAACCGCATCCTCTACGTTGCCAGACCGGTCGACATTCACCCTGACGGAGACGTTCACCGTGCCTCGAATGGAGTTTCTCGCGGCAAGGAGCACTTCAGGCATGACTTGCTCAGTGACTTCGCCGCGAATAGGGGCGGTAACAGGCATTCTCGTCGCGGTATTTCTCTCTTCGTTATGTGCCGTCTCGGGGTGAATCAGAGCAGGCACAGCCACGCGAGTCTTGGAACTCCGCTCTTCCTCAGCCACCGCCGGATTGTAAGGATTAGAGGAATGTTCCTGCGGCGGCTGCACTGCCTGCCTCGGCGCAGATGGCACGGAGGGTTGTTCAACCGTTGCGGCAGACGACTGCGGAGCATTTGACGGACGATGCATGAGTCTCGATCCCGCCAGAATTGCGGCTAACACCAACGCGCATCCGATTGCTACGGGCGCCGCGTAATTTCGGCGCTTCGCACTTGACCGGGAAGTCCGGGCGATCGGCTGGTTCTGCGGTAACGGAACCGGGACGTTGGTCGGCGCGGTTCGCATTTGGGGAACTGGATCCCTGCTCTCCAATCGAGCCGCGATCTGGCCGACGGTCCATCGGCTTTGGGGCTGAAAGCGCAGGCATTGGCTCGCAATTTCGAGAAAAGGCTCTTGTAACGACTTCGGGAGCAGCGGATCCTGCTTTTCCGCGGTTCGTGCAACGGGAAGCTTTTGTGTAAGTGTCTCGACGATGGTCATGCCCAGCGACCAGATGTCGCCTGCGGGCGACATAGGTTGAGGCGCTCGCAAGTTGCCGCTGGAATTTTCGGGCGCTTCGTACGCGCCATGATCGCTGGAACCATCCGGCGATTCACTTGCCTGGCAGAGCCCATCGCTTGATACCTTCAGTTGCTCACCGCTGGCCATGATGTTGGCCGGTTTGATGTGTCCATGGATGAATCCTTTTTCGTGAAGGTAGGAAAGGACGTTCACGACTGACTCCAGCATTTCACGCGCCTCGGCAGGCGTGAGCGCCCTTGAGGGGAGAACTTGCGAGAGGTTTTCCTCGGCACACTCCATCACGACGTAGACCAGCGATACCCCGTCAATCTCCGTGCGTCCACTGTCATAAAGCGGAATCAGGTGAGGATGCGAAAGCTCGGATGCCTTCAGCCAGCGCAAGAGCTGCAGTTCGCCCATTTCTTGATTCGCGGGAATAAGCTTGATGGCTGCTTTTACAAGACGCTCACGATCATGGCGTTCTGTAAGGAATACCGCGCTGCGTTCGGATCCGCCCAGGTATCGAAGCAGAGCAAACTTTCCATCGAAGATTTGGCCTTCCAATTGTTTCCATGTAATGGACATGATTGGACCTTGTCGAAAGGTAGGCCGGGGGGTGATTGCTATTGTACTGAAGCACACAGACCAAAGGGTCAAGCGAATACGGGCGAAGTGCCCATGAGGATAAGGCCAGTTTCGAGGCGTCAAACTTCGCGTCAGTGCTTGCGGAGGAATGGATTAATCGGTAGGCAGCCTACTTTCCGGCTCTTGACGTTACCCTGCCTCGCCCGTATGCTTCGTCGTCCATCATGGCTAAGACTCATTTTCCAGTTGACGCAGATCAAGTGATGCGCGAACTCTGCCGCGTGGACCGGCGTCTGGCGCGCGTGATCCGCAAGGTCGGTTCCTTCCCAACCAAAAAGCAAAAGCCGCAGCCTCCGTTTGAGAGCCTGCTTCGGGCCATTGTTTACCAGCAGCTCGCGGGCGCGGCGGCAGCGACGATTTTCGGGCGAGTAAAAGCGCTTGGCTCGGACGGCAACTGCCCAACTCCCGAAGAAATTCTGCGCGCCACAAAGGCGAAATTGCGGCGCGCCGGCCTGTCGCGGCAGAAAATGGCGGCGGTGAGGGATCTGGCGAGGAAAACTATCGACGAGACCGTGCCTCCACTGGCCAAGATTCGCAGGATGAGCGAGGAAGAAATTCTGGAGCGGCTCACGCAGGTGCGCGGGATCGGCGAATGGTCCGTGCACATGTTCCTGATGTTCCAGCTGGGCCGGCCCGATGTGCTGCCAATTAAGGATTACGGAATTCGCAAAGGATTCCAACACGTCTACGGGCTTGAAAAGGAGCCCAAACCGGAAGTGGTCCTGGAGCACGCCGAGCGATGGCGGCCTTATCGCTCCATCGCCAGCTGGTATTTGTGGCGCGCCGTCGACCAGAAGAACGCGAAGAAAGTCGCAGCAGCCAAAATCCGTAAGAAAACGTAAGAAATTCGCGCTGGTCGGGAAAGTCTTAAGTGGAACTGGCTTCAGCCTGTGGGTTTTCTTCGGCATGCCTGGAGAGGAAAAACCCACAGGCTGAAGCCTGTTCCACTGAGGCCATCCGGCTTACTAGGATTTTTGTCTCGTCGTGAGAAACAACGCGGCGAAGCCCGAAAACAGCACAGCGCTTTCCAGCCAGACCGAATACTGGTGCAGCCGATCGAACGCCACCCGCAAAGGATCCCCCGCAGCCGTCGCGTCGACCGAGCCCATCTGCGTGCGAAGCGCATCCATCCGCGCGATGACGCCGTACTGCGAGGCCATCGTGCACAGAATCATGACGAAAACAAGCAGCGCGGCGGGACGCGCCAACGACGCGACGGATTTCTCGAGCGCGACAGTTGCGAGGAGATAGACGCAGCCAGCAACGATCCCCAGAACATGTAGCCGGGCCAGAGAGTACCCCACTACCACGCCCGCCAAGTCCTTGGTCGGCATTACGGAAAAAATGCCCTGGGTAAAAACAATGAAAAAAATAATGCTGCCCACCCAGCAGCCCAAGGAAAGAAACTGAAGAAATCGCAATGTCGCCGCCACTTGGTTTCCTTTGCCCGCGCCTTGAAAAGTGGCGCGAGCTCAGAATATCACAACGCGCCAAGCAGGAGATTCGGAGGCGAACCCAATGGCGCATGCTTTAGCTTGCGCCGGTTCAACCTAGAAGGCCTAAACCCCGCAAGCTAAAGCATGCGCCACTTCAAAACTTTTTAAGCACAGCTTCACAGGCAAACGCTAAGATATTCGGGGAAATGATGGCAACATAGAAGTGCGTGGGCAGTGGTGGGCGATCAAGGACTTGAACCTTGGACCTCTCGCGTGTGAAGCGAGCGCTCTAACCACTGAGCTAATCGCCCATAACAGACGCTTCGTTTGTAGCAGAAGCGATAGGGATTTTCAACTCAATGACCACTGCCACGGCAAACCAGATCGCGCAGCTGCAGGCGTCGATTTCCCGCGTAATTCGCGGCAAGGACGAAGTGATCCGCCTCTCCCTTGTAGCCCTGCTTGCCAAAGGCCATTTGCTCATCGAAGACGTCCCTGGAGTGGGCAAAACCACCCTTGCGCAGGCGCTCGCGAATTCTTTCCACTGCTCGTTCCAGCGCATCCAGTTCACTTCGGATCTGCTTCCATCAGACGTGGTAGGCACGAGCGTGTTCAACCAGATAGAGCAGCGGTTTGATTTTAAGCCCGGTCCGATTTTCGCCAACATCATCCTGGCGGACGAAATCAACCGCACCACGCCCAAAACGCAGTCAGCCCTTCTCGAAGCCATGAACGAAGCCCAGGTTACTGTGGACAACCACACCTATAAACTTCCGCAACCGTTCATGGTGCTGGCCACGCAGAACCCCGTCGAACACCACGGCACCTATCCTCTTCCGGAATCGCAGCTCGACCGGTTCATCCTCCGTATTGGCATGGGATATCCGTCGCGTGACTTCGAGCGCGAGATCATGCAGCAGCATGCCAGCGGACGCAACGCGGCCGCCGAAGTCGTCCCGGTAATGGAAGCCGAGGAAGTGGAAGTGATGCAGCGCGCCGTCGAGAAAGTCCGCGTTGACGACAGCCTGCGGAACTACGCCCTTGACATCGTCGAGCGCACGCGGAATTCCGAGCAGCTCACTCTTGGCGTGAGCCCCCGTGGCGTCCTCATGCTGCAGCGCGCGGCGCAAGCCCGCGCGTTCCTCGAAGCGCGAGACTACTGCACGCCGGACGATTTCAAGCAGCTTATCCTGCCGGTCTTCGCCCACCGCATGGTGGTGAACACGCGCTACGCGGCAACGCAGAAAAAATCGACGCAGGCCGAAATGGTTCTTCGCGAAATCATGGACACGACCCCAGTCCCTCTCTGATGAGCCCCGAATTTGTCGAACGCCGCGTTGGCTCGCCGTTGCTCCGCAAAGCGGTGGGAATTTCGCGCGCGGCCCAATGGGCCCGCTTGCGCCGGATTCTGGACACACCCAGCTGGCGAAGCTTTGGAATCGCCATGGCCGCATTGGCCGGGGCGCTTTTTCTGGCGCTCTATTCCGGCGCGGCGGCCGAGGAAGGCCATCTCCTGATCGCTGGGATGTCTGCGCTCTCGGCGCTGGCGCTCGCGGGATGGGTCGCGCTCACGATCGTGCCGGCGCTCGCGCGGCGTACGCCGCTCGGCTGGCTCACCTATCAAATCGATTACAAAGTGACTCGCGAAGGCGTGATCTACATCGCCGGGATTTTCGTGGTCGCGCTCGCCGCTCTCAACACGGGAAACAATCTGCTGTTCATGGTGCTGGCCTGCCTGCTCGCCGGAATGCTGATTTCGGGGCTTCTTTCGCGCGTGGTGCTCGGCGGCATCGAGGTGCGCCTGGAGCTGCCCGAACACATTTTCGCCCAGCGCACGGTTCTGGCCATCGCCGAACTTTACAACTCGAAGCAGATGACGCCGTCCTTCTCCGTTTCGCTCGTCAGCGACGTCGCGCCGAGCCCCAGGAAAATCGCGCCCGCCCATCCGGCGCCGCCGATTCTGGATCGCCCCGTTTATTTTCCTTATATCCCCCACAGGCAGACGGTGCGGCAAAACATCGAACTGACATTTCCCAGGCGCGGGGTTTACCGGCAGGACGCGCTCGGACTGCGCACAAAATTTCCATTTGGTTTCCTGCAAAAAACGCGGCGGATCGATTCTAAAATCGAAGCGGTCGTCTACCCCCGGATTCAGCCCACGGAAGAATTTTACGAGGTTCTTCCTCTCGTGAGCGGCGAACTCGAAAGTTACCAGCGCGGACGCGGCAACGACCTGTACGCCATCCGCGACTACCAGTTCAATGACAGCGCGCGCCACGTCGATTGGAAAGCCTCCGCCAGAACCGGCGCCCTGCAAGTGAAGGAATTTGCGCGGGAAGACGAACGGCGCGTGATGCTGGTCTTCGACCCCTACATCGGCCCGCAGGGGGTGGACGCGCAGTCCGAGGAACGGTTCGAGCGCGCCGTAACCCTGTGCGCCGGCCTCGCCTGGCACTTCTATGAAATTAATTCCGTGATCGAGTTCCGTTCCGCGGGCTTCGCCACGCCACGCATGAGCGCCGGCGAAATTATCTATGACATTCTGCGCTATCTCGCGAGCGTGACGCCTCTAAAACCACAGCCGGGCAAAAGCTTCCTCGATACGCTGGGCGATTCCCCTGAAATTTTTAAGATCGTGCTGACCAACCATCCGCGTGGAACAATCCCCTCGCACCTGTGGAACACCGCATATTTTCTATTTGTGTCTTCACTTTAGTCCATTTCGAGTCCGCCCGAATTCATCTGAATGCTTGTGGGTCGTGGCTTTACCCACGATATGAGGTCTGCGCAAAGAATGCGGCTAAAGCCGCCCCTTCCTTGCCATCTCATGTCACAGCTAAAGCCGTGACCCACAAAGAAGGATGTGCGAAAATCTCGCAGGTGAGCCTGCTGAATATTTCCGCGGCGGAAATCCCCAAATTCCGGCGGCGCTTGCTTTCCTGGTTTGCCCGCCACAAGCGCGATCTCCCCTGGCGCCGCACGCGGGACCCCTACCGTATCTGGCTTTCGGAAATCATGTTGCAGCAGACGCGCGTCGCGGCAGTGATTCCCTACTACGAACGATTCCTCGAGACTTTTCCGGACGTCCGGGCCCTCGCGAACGCGCAAACCGATCTCGTGCTGGCGAATTGGGCCGGCCTCGGCTATTACAGCCGGGCAAGAAATTTACAACGCGCAGCAAAGGAAATTGTCACGCGTCATGCGGGCGATTTCCCCCGTGAATATCAGTCCGCGCTGGCTCTTCCGGGCATAGGACGCTATACCGCCGCGGCGGTTCTGAGCATTGTCTATGATGCGCCCCACGCGGTGCTGGACGGAAACGTCGCGCGCGTGCTCGCGCGCTTCTGCGCCGTGCGCGGCGATTTGCGAGCGCCCGCCATGTGGCGGAGACTGGATGCCGCCGCTCAGGATTTACTCGCTCGAAATTCTCCCGGAGACTGGAACCAGGCCATGATGGAGCTGGGCGCAACCGTATGCACGCCGAAATCGCCGCGATGCGGGGAATGTCCAGTCGAAAATTGGTGTCGCGCCCGCAAGCTCGGCCTCGCGGAGAAGTTGCCATCGAAACGCAAAAAACGCGCCACGGTCGAAGTCACTCTCGCCGCTGCCGTGCTTCTGGACCCGCGCGGACGCACTCTGCTCGTGCGGCAGGCTGACGACG
>Ga0070731_10005158_pt1 | contig 10908 bp, 8 predicted proteins | sample Coa_R1_2_FD_66448 | JGI IMG/M metagenome (GOLD analysis project Ga0070731, IMG submission 66448) | Surface soil microbial communities from Centralia Pennsylvania, which are recovering from an underground coalmine fire - Coalmine... | ecosystem: Environmental > Terrestrial > Soil > Unclassified ... | reverse complement strand
ATTAACCTGTCCATGCCGCTGATACCGATGGCACTCAAGAGGCCGCCGATTGTCGTCGGAATGAGGCAGACAAGCAACGCCACGAGAATTGGCACAGTGAGAAAATCCTTGCCGATTAGACCGGAGGCGTTCTGGGCGTAGGTCATCATTGGCGGGAGGGAGGCCACAGCCAATAGAAATATGATCGTCATGGCGGAAAGCAGGATCGTCAGTGCAATTTCGTTCGGTGTTTTTTGCCGCTTCGCGCCTTCGACCAGGTTGATAATTCGATCAAGAAATGTCTGGCCCGGTTCCGAACTGATTTCGATGACAATTCGATCGCTCAATACTTTCGTGCCGCCGGTTACTGCGCTGCGTTCTTCACCCGTCTCGCGGATCACCGGGGCAGATTCTCCTGTGATAGCGCTTTCATCGACGCTGGCGATTCCCTCGATTACTATTCCATCAGCGGGAATGACATCCCCGACTTCGCAGATTACGCAGTCGCCTTTCTTCAAATCGGTTGCTGCGACAATTTCAATTCCGGATTTGCGCAAACGGCGGGCGGTAAGGTGTGCGCGTTGTTTCCGTAAGGCTTCGGCCTGCGCCTTTCCGCGACCTTCCGCGATTGCCTCGGCAAAGTTCGCAAATAAGACGGTGAACCATAACCAGACCGTAATTTGTATGTTGAACAACGTAGGCTCAAGAACGGAAGCCACCGTTGTCATAAAAGAACCGACGGCGACAATAAACATCACCGGATTGCGCACTAATGCTTTCGGATTAAATTTCTTCAATGCATCAAGCATCGCCCTGCGGACGATGGCTTTTTCGAACAACTTGCCGCCGCGAGGCTGAGCGGTAGATTCTAATGTTGTATGTTTCGTAGTCATTTTTGCAACCTATAGTTAAAAAGTGTGACCGGCGTTCATCAGGAAGTGCTCCACAACCGGACCAAGAGTGAGAGCCGGAAAGAATGTCAATCCGCCAACGATTAGAATCACTCCCACGAGTAACGCTGCGAATAACAGGGTGTCTGTCCTAAACGTCCCTGCCGAAACCGGAATAATCTTTTTTACACTGACTCCACCCGCGATCGCCAGCACAGGAACGATGACGCCAAATCGTCCAAAGAACATTGCGATTCCGATAGTGACATTATAAAAGACGGTATTTGCATTGATGCCTGCGAAAGCGCTGCCATTATTTCCGGCTGCTGATGTGAAGGCGTATAAAATTTCGCTAAATCCATGCGGGCCGGCGTTATTCAATGAGGACAATGCCTGCGGCAGAATTGCCGCGATTGCCGTGAAAATCAAGATACACGCGTTCGGTGCGATCACGCCAAGCATTGCCATCTTAACTTCGAACGCCTCGATCTTTTTGCCGAGAAACTCCGGTGTTCTCCCAACCATCAACCCCGCGATAAACACCGTGATGATGACGTGAAGCAAGATGCCGTACAATCCCGCACCCACGCCGCCAAAAATGATTTCTCCAAGCATGATATTTACCATTGCGACCATTCCGCCCAAAGGTGAGAAACTATCGTGCATCGCGTTTACCGATCCGTTGGATGCATCCGTTGTCGCAACTTCCCATACTACGCTATTCGTAACACCAAATCGTGTTTCCTTCCCCTCCATCGCGTGGGCCGAGGGAATAATCGGATTAGGTTGGTACTCCGCATATAAGGAAATCGCCAAACCTGCAACGAACAAGAACGCCATAGAACCCCAGATGATCCAGCCGAGCCGTTTTGAACCGACCATGATTCCAAACGAATAGACAAGCGCTGAAGGGATGAGTAAGATCGACAACATTTCCAAAAAATTGGTGAACGGGGTAGGATTTTCGTACGGATGCGCGCTGTTCATGTTAAAGAACCCGCCGCCATTTGTCCCGAGTTGTTTGATCGCGATCTGAGACGCCGCCGGTCCCATCGGGAGGACTTGCAGCGCGCCTTCCATCGTGGTCACGGGTTTGTATGGAGAAAAATTCTGTACGACCCCTTGCTGAACTAGGACGATCCCAAGAATTATCGAAAGAGGAAGGAGAACATACAATGTTGAACGGACAAGATCGGTCCAGAAATTACCGATGGTCTTCTTTTCTTTGTTGGAAAATCCACGGATGAGCGCTACAGCGACGGCTATACCTGTGGCTGCGCTGACAAAATTTTGAACGGTCAGACCAATCATCTGAACGAAGTAGCTTAAAGTCGTTTCACCGGCGTATCCTTGCCAATTTGTGTTCGTCATGAAGCTCATGGCCGTGTTAAACGCAGAATGCCACGACACCGGATCCAAGTGCTGCGGGTTGAGCGGGAGATACTGCTGCACCATTTGTATCAGCCAAACAAACAGAAATCCTGCGATATTAAACGCAAGCATAGCAAAGGTGTACGCTTTCCAATCCATTTCGACTGCGCTGTCAATGCCTGAAAGCAGATAGATCCATCGTTCGAAGCCTGCGAACGGCCCGGAAAGAATGTGGCGCTTTCCGGAAAACACCTTAACCATATACGCTCCGAGCGGAGGTGTGAGCACCGTTAAGAGGCTGAGGTAGAGCAATATTTCTAGGAGATCCTTTGTCGTAAACATGGTCAGAACTTCTCCGGTCGGATTAGGGTATAGAAAAGATACCCAAGAAGACATATTGCGATAACTAGGCTAATAACCATTTTGATACCTTGGTTGACGATGATGGTCTTTTATTTCAACGTAAAATGTAGTGGATTAAAGGAGGATTGTAAATTAAAAATGAGTAAGGAAGGGCCTGTTTGACATAAAAATTTCATAAAAATGATAGGATAGCCGCTTTTATTTAATGTAAGAAGAGAGGTGAGCGAGGTTAAGGATTATAGAAAAAGCCGGTTATATATGGAATTGGGGGTAGCCAGTCCAATGGCATTTGCTTTCAATTCCAAAAAGGCGTATTTTTATACCTATCGTTGCCTTCAACAGGCGAATTTCTGTAGGTTTTTAACCGATAATCACATTTTATTCTCTGAATGAGTTCCACCTTTACATTTGCAATCGACGCTCAACCCGTCACCGCTACTGAGCAGCAGTGGCTTCGAAGCAGGAGATGGGATTTAACATTCGTTAGCCTGAGCGCCGTTTTGGTTGCAGTCCCAATTTTGACTTATATGTTTGCCAATCAGGCCACGTCATCCATCAATGCGGTCCTTGCTGCGGTTGGAATTCATTATACTTGGGACGACGATGCGAGCAGAAATCTCGTTAACGGACTCATTGCCTTGTTTATCGGCGGCCCCCACATGTACGCCACCTATACGCGTACCGCGCTTGATTCGGGTTTCACACACAAGCACAAATTGTTTATGGGCCTTTCACTCCTGATCCCGGTCGGTGTCATCATCCTTGGAGTGAACTACTTTCAGCTGCTTATCACATTTTTCTTTTTCTGGGCGTCGATTCATATAATGCACCAGATGGCGTTCATTATGGAATGCTACAACAAGAAGGCAAAATCGACTCTAACACCGATGAGCCGGATCATCGATTATAGCGTCGTTTTCTCAAGTCTGTACCCCATTGCAACGTATAAGTTTGTGCATGAGGAGTTCTGGATCGGCTCGAACAAGATATTCTTCCCGGAGTTTCTGAAGACCGATTATCTGTTTTATTTTGTGTCAGCATTCTTTGCTGCAGCGGTCATTATGTTTATTTGGAAAACCGTTAACGAGATCCGCGAAGGTACGGTGAACTATCCGAAAGTTCTTTTGATGAGCTTGACTGTCGTGGTCGCGTTCTTCATTCCGGCGTTTAAAAATCTTGATGTTGCTTTCCAGGGTTTTAATGCATGGCATTCATTCCAATACCTTGGCTTGACATATTATATTAATACGCTACGGCACGAACGGGGAGAAATTGGGACGAAATTCATCGATCATATGTCGGAATCGGGGAAATCGTGGAGATATTATTTCTTCAACGTCGGCCTTACATTAATGGCTGTGTCGGTCATTGCCGTGTTAATCTACTTTAAATCAAGCCTCGGCCTTTCGTTCGATCAGTGCTATTATATCGTCGTGCTCTCATTCCTCTTAATGCATTATTTGCACGACCACCTCTTATTTACTCATCCGGAAGTAATCGTCAGCGCCTAACCCGGCGCATTTGTTGTTTTCCTCGTGGTTCTAAGGAGTTCCTCTTTCCAATCAGTAATCTATAGGGATCATTTTGCCTGTTATCTATGAAATTAATCGTAACACCAATCTCATTCGGACGCGTTGCGTCGGCAATGTCACCTTTGAAGAGGTCGTCGGCCACTTTGCAGAACTCGAATGCAATCCCCAAGTCCCGAAACAACTTGATGTCCTTCTGGATCTCTCCGAACTTACTTCGGTTCCCGGGGCCGACCAGCTTGTGAGTGTAGCCGAAGAAATCGGGCGCATCGAAGGTAAGGTGCAATTTGGATTATGCGGAATCATCGCGCCGAGTGATCTCTTGTTCGGTATGAGCAGGATGTTCGAGGTATTTGCAGCGAGGCAATTTCGTGCGACGAAAGTGTTCCGCAGAATGGATGATGCGGAAAAATGGCTCGCTTCACCAATTGGCGTCAAGAATTGAACTTATAACCTCTTACTGAAGGAGCGTTTATGAATAATCAGCTTGAACAGATCCGCGATCAACAGCAAGAAACCTGGAATAAATTTTCCTCCGGATGGAAGAAATGGGATGATATGACAATGGAATTTTTGCGCCCTGTCGGCGACGAAATCCTCCAACGGCTTCAACCTCTTCCGCACCACCATGTATTGGATATTGCCGCGGGTACCGGCGAGCCGGGATTGAGTGTTGCCTCCAGAGTCACGAAAGGCAAAGTCATCATCACCGATCTTGCAGACGGAATGTTGGAGGTAGCAAGAGAGAAAACACGTCAGCGCGGCGTTTCGAATGTCGAATTTCGCGCGTGCGATGTTTCCGCGATCCCTTTTCCCGATGGTTCATTCGATGGCCTAACGTGCAGGTTCGGATATATGTTCTTTCCGGATATGTTGATGGCGACGAAAGAGATGGCGCGGGTGCTCAAACCGGGCGGGCGGGTGGTTGCCTCAGTCTGGGGTCCTCCCGAGAAAAACTATTGGGTAACGGCGTCGATGGAAGCAATAAAGAAATACACGGAATTCACACCGCCGCCGCCGGGAGCTCCGGGAATGTTCCGCTGCGCCGGGAAGGGGTTTATGACGGACTTATTCAGGCAGGCAGGTTTGAAGAATATCGGTGAGACCGATGTTGCCGGTAGAATGAACGCCGGCACTGCGGATACGTATTGGCAATTTATGACCGAAGTAGCCGCACCGGTTGTTGCTGCTCTAAGTAAAACAGACGAAGCAACGAAAGCGAAAATCCGTACAGAGGTGATTGCGCGGGTCAATGAGCGCTATCCTGCGGGAAACGTCTCGATCGATGCCGGTTCTATTGTGGTTTGGGGAGAGAAGCAGTAGGAGATACGGCTTCGTTAGTCTATTTCCCGGTCAGACTGTGATAAATGACGCCGACGAAAATATCGGGTGCGACAAATCCCTTGCCCCATTGATCGTCGTATGCCTTCGAGGGCTTTGATGCATTAATCTGATCAAGAGACTTTCCGGCTTTAATCTGCGCGGCAACCGTCTCGCGGACATTTTTGAGCATATCGTAGAAATTCTGCAATCCTTTCTTATCCGATAACTCGCCGTGCCCCGGGATGATCTTGGTTTGATCGTCAGCGAGCACGAGGATCTGCTTGACTCCGTTTATGTAACCATCGATAGAGCCGCCGCTGCTAAGATCGATGAACGGATATGCTTGCGAAAAGAACACGTCGCCGGTGTGGATTACATTCGATTTTACGAAATGCACGACCGCATCGCCATCGGTGTGGGCCGAATCAACATGGAAGAAATGAAGATCGTCGCCGTTCTGATGGAGTGTAACGGAGGAGGCGAATGTAACGATGGGGAGAGCAATCGCAGGAGAGGCGGGCGTCTTGCGATTGAAAAAGGCGTTGAATTGATCAACGCTCATACGGTTGCGGACATTGTCCTGCGCCACGATGACGACTCCCATCTTCCCGATGTTTTCATTCCCGCCGGTGTGATCGCCATGCCAATGGGTATTGAGTAAGAAACGAATCGGCTTCGGGCTCAGCTTGGCGATTGCCGCCTTGATCTTTTCAGTGAGGGGAGCGAACTCATCATCGATGAGAACTACCCCATCATCGCCGACCGTGACGCCGATATTGCCGCCGCTTCCCATGAGCATGTAAACATTCCCTCGCACGGGTATCGTTCGGACTTGAACTGTATCGAAATTCTGCTGCGCCGAAAGCGAAGCGCAGAGAATAAATAAGAGGGAGGAGATAAAAGCAAAGCGAGTCGGTGTCCGCATCCAGGTTCCTTAAAATGAAGTATCGGTTCGTGAATTAACGACGATCAGTCACAAAATAAATATATGAAATATTTTGAAAAATGCGAATCACCGTGTTGGAATTTACGGGTAGCCGCAATCTTTAGATTGCGTTCTCAAATACGGCCACGCAACCTAAAGGTCGCGACTACCTTGTGAGACCATAGAAGCTATTGTTAAAACCGCCGTTGTTTGATATATTTAATATTCTATGTCCATACTAAGAAAGTTTTTACAGGGATTAAAGGATTGGGTTGAGAGTTTTGCTCACAAGCCGTACGCATTGTGGGCGCTTTTCGTCGTCTCATTCGTAGAAGCCTCGGTGTTTCCGCTTCCACCCGACGTCTTGATGATTGCACTGGGCGTCTCCGCTCCGAAGAAATCGCTCCGCTATGGAGCTGTTACCGCATTGGGGTCTTTCGCCGGCGGATATCTTGGCTATTATATCGGAAGCACGCTCTTCGAAGTGGTAGGCCGCCCGATCCTCGGTTGGTTTGGGATGATGGCGAAATTCGGAGTCGCGCTCCAATATTATCATGACAACGGGATTTCATCGTTGATCATTTCGGGATTCCTGCCGTTGCCGTACATTGCTTTTACGATGGCCGCAGGATTCAACCACACGTTGAGTTTAACTACGCTGACAATAGGGGCGCTGATTGGAAGGTTTGTACGGTTTCTCTTGATGGGAGCTTTGCTTTATTACTTTGGTCCGCCCGTCAAATTTTATATCGATAAATACTACGAAAAAATATCGGTTGCGCTTGCCGCTGCTATTGTCCTTGGAATTGTATTGTTAAAGCTCCTCATTTGAAAAAATCTTCCAGACTTGGCAAGGTCAATCTAGCCCGCGCACTTTCGAAAGCAGGATATTGCTCTCGTTCACAGGCGATCAAGCACATTCTTGCGGGAAAGGTTTCCGTTAACGGGAAAATAATTAAAGATCCGTCGTATCGATGCGTGCCAGAGACCGACCAGTTTGCAATCGATGGCGAAACCGCTGTTCGGCCTGAATCGATTTACGTAGCTTTGAACAAGCCTAAAGGTTATGTCACTACCCGATCGGACGAGAAGGATAGGAAGACCGTTTACGATCTACTTAAGGCTGTTGAGGAGTGGGTGTTTCCCGTAGGCAGGTTGGATATGGATTCAACCGGACTACTGATTTTCACCAACAATTCAAAGTTTGGGAATGAGCTTACCTCGCCCGATTCTCATCTCCCGAAAACATATTCGGTGCGTCTCGATAAAACTCTTGACGAGAATGACCGGAAATCGTTGGAGATGGGGGGAAAGATTCATGGGGAGAGTTACGCTCCTGCATCGATTATGAAGGCAGATGCTGCCGGCGAACTCCGTGTTACAATCACCGAAGGCAAGAATCGGCAGATACGTAAAATGTTTGAATATTTTGGCTATCATGTCGTGGGCCTGCACCGGATGCAGATCGGCAAATTCAAAATTGGAAAATTAAAAGAAGGCGAGTGGAAGTACCTTGAGAAGAATGAGCTACGGTTGCTTATGGAAAGCGATGAGGACTAACAGAGTTTAAGATGAAGCGCGAAAAACTCATCATCGTCTTTACCGTTTTTGTGGATGTCATCGGGTTCGGTATCGTCATCCCGATACTGCCGTTTTACGTCTCATCGTTCGGCGCGTCGCCGGTCACCATTACGATGATGTTCGCTTCATTCTCTTTGTGTGCATTCCTGAGCAGTCCATTTCTTGGCGCGCTATCTGATCGAATTGGAAGGCGGCCCGTGCTGTTGATCAGTATTTTGAGCACAGCTATCGGTTGGATCGTCTTCGCAAGTGCCAATTCCATCGTGTTTCTCTTCCTCGGACGTATCATCGATGGCTGTGCCGCGGGAAATTTTACCACTGCGCAGAGTTATCTCGTCGATATTTCGCGCGACGAGAAAGAACGATCGGCAAATCTTGGGATTATTGGCGCGACATTCGGGATTGCGTTTATCGTTGGCCCATTGATGGGAGGCGTTTTGAGCAAAGTCTCGCATGCATTCCCGTTCTGGGTTGCGGGTGGATTGGCCGCAGTCAATACGATTAGCGCATACTTCTTCCTTCCGGAAACACACCATGAACGCATTACTGATACGCCATTATCATTCAATCCTCTGAAACCGTTGCGCAATGCAATTGAAGATGTGAAGCTGCGTCCCTATTACATTACCTGGTTCTTGTTTGCGATGTCGTTTGTTACGGGGCAAGCGGTATTCGCGCTGTTCGTTGCAGAGGTGTTCGGCATGTCGGCGTTTGCAACGGGTATGTTCTTTGCAATTATGGGGGTTTGTTCATCGATTAATCAGGCCTTCGTCCTGAAGAAGATTCTCTTGCCGAAATTCAGCAGTTCCTCGCTGGAATTAGCAGCTCTTGCGGCAGGCGCATTCGGTCTTTTAATAATGTCGTTTAGCCTACTGCCCTTATTTATCGCAGGAATTGTTTTCGTATCATTCGGCCAATCTACGCTTCGCGTCGTGATAACGAGTCAAGTAGCGGGGCATGCAGATAAGTCGAAAAAAGGAGAGACGATTGGAATTTTGGGCGCTTTGATGTCTTCTGCGATGGTCATTAGTCCGATGATTGCGGGTGCCCTGTTCGAACTGCATGCGAGAATCCCGTACCTCGTAGCCGCCGGGTATATGATTGTTGCATTTCTAATCGCTTACCCCTTGAGAAACGAAGGAGTGAGGTTTAAAGGTGAGAAAGTTGAAGGAGTTCTGGAGGGTTGATTCGCGGTTTCTACCGCACTTGTCCCGGCATCTGACGAGCCCCGGAAATATAAAGCGTCCCTGCCTGTTTTGATTTTACCCAATATCCTTTTTTGGGCTTTAAAGTATCTGCGGATTGATATCCGCTTTGAGATGAATAGCCAAAGTATTGGGAAATGACAATTGCCGGTGGAGTCTGTATGTAACTCGTAACTGCGGTCGGCGATGATATTGTCCCGATTAAGTTCCATCCGTTGTTGAGGGCAATCGAATCGTTCTTGATCGAATCGCCGCTAAAGGCAAAATTTTCAGAATTCCCATCTTTTAACCAGTAACCGGTACCCACCAACATCGAATCACGCCGCACATACCTTGCATCATAAGAATATGCGGGAGAGACTGCATTAGGAAAGAGTGCAGCCACCGACGGATCGCTTACTGCGACGTTAACCGATATCAAATTCCAACCTGAGCGAAGATCTGTTTGCGCCACAATAGAGAACGAAGAAGGTGATACGGAGATGACAGTGTCATTTTGCATGTCGATCAATCGCAGCGAAACGTTTGAAGCAACAATATCCGGAACATGCCAAAGATATCCGCCGGATGACGCTGCAATTGAATCCGCAATAGATGTCCAGGTGGCGCCGCTATCGACCGAATATGCTATCGATAATGTCTGAACGTATTTTTCGATCCACTTGATCGAATCAAGATCGCCGCTCACCAATATGGCACCGCCGTTCGGAGCGGCCAGAGAAAGCTTGGGATGCACCGGCAAAGGCCGTTCGATCACACCATGCCCAAATGTTGCGGCTCGCAGCGAATGGTTTGCGGGCGATACGACCAGGTCCATGATCATGGTTGGGGGGATTCCATCGTTGTAACCTTGCCACGTTGCACCGCCATCCCCGGTTTGAAAGACACCGAGATCTGTGCCGAGGTAAATCTCTCGCGAGTCATCGGGGCTATAAACGATGGCCTGCGCGGGGATGTCGGGTAAATTTCCCGAAATGCTTGTCCATGAATTCCCAAGATTTGTCGTATGAAACACATGGTCAGTCCCGTATCCTCCATAGGTAATACACGCGGCAGAACTATTTTGCGGATCGAAGGCGATTCGGGTTGGATAACGGTTCGGTAAGACACCGGTGACGTTCGTCCAAGATGAGCCGCCATTGGTGGATACGAATACCGCGAAAGTCGAAGGGGAGCCAAGCGCTCCGGTGCCTGTTGCAGCCATTAATGTATCGGGATTTGTCCACGATACCCCAATCGCCGAAACGTTCGTTCCATTAAGTGAAGTTACTCCTCCTGCCGCAAACCACGATCCACCTTCATTCGTTGTCTTATACACGCTTTTCGCGCCCGCGTAAAGGATAGATGGATTGGAAGGCGACATCACAAACGGCGCTGCAAAATTGGCGTTAGAGCTGCCGTTTGGCAAGCCGGACGTTGATGACACGAAATTCGCACCGCCATCCACAGATCGGGAAATCGTCAGATATACGTATTCTTCGAACATCACGTTCGGACTGGTTGGATCAATTGCGCAAAAACCTCCGTCGCCGGATTGAACTTTGCTCCACGCCGTTGTGCCCTCATAGAGAAGTGCGCCATTATCCTGCAAGCCGCCGAGCGTTGTCGTGGAATCGGTAGGGACGATGGCAAGGCCTGGATAATATTCACTTGTGACTAATCCGCCGTTCCGCCCGTTGAACGATTCCCCGGCGTCGGTCGATTGAAACACCCCGCCATCGTTTCCGAAATAAATTGTGCGG
>Ga0070731_10005157_pt1 | contig 10909 bp, 7 predicted proteins | sample Coa_R1_2_FD_66448 | JGI IMG/M metagenome (GOLD analysis project Ga0070731, IMG submission 66448) | Surface soil microbial communities from Centralia Pennsylvania, which are recovering from an underground coalmine fire - Coalmine... | ecosystem: Environmental > Terrestrial > Soil > Unclassified ... | reverse complement strand
TTTCTCGATTTCATCCAGCAGGATCACAGAATATGGCTTGCGCCTGACTTTTTCCGTTAACTGGCCGCCTTCTTCATATCCGACATAACCCGGAGGCGCACCTATTAAACGGCTTACCGTGAATTTCTCCATATATTCACTCATGTCGATGCGAATCAGTGCTTCTTCCGAATCAAACATGTAACGTGCAAGCGCCCTGGCCAGTTCAGTCTTACCCACGCCAGTCGGCCCCAGAAAAATAAATGTGCCAATTGGTTTTTTCGGATCTTTCAAACCCACTCGATTCCGCTGAATTGCTTTGACAACCTTTTGAATTGCTTCCTCCTGGCCGACGACCATTTCCCTCATATCGACGCCCATGTTTTTCAGCTTTTCGCTTTCAGCCTGAACCATTCGTTTAACCGGAATGCCTGTCATCATGCTAACTACTTCCGCTATGTTTTCTTCATCGATCGGATAGCGCCTGTGCTTGCTTTCCTCCTCCCATTCATTTTTTGCTTTTTCAAGCTCTTCCTGCAACCTTTTCTCAGTATCCCGAAGCGATGCCGCTTCCTCAAATTTCTGGCTCTTTACTACTTTATTTTTTTCATTTTTAACATCCTCAATCTTCTTTTCCAGTTCAACGATGTTTTCTGGTACATTAATATTTTTCAGATGGACACGAGCGCCGACCTCATCCAGGACATCTATTGCCTTATCCGGTAAAAGACGATCGGTCATGTACCGGTCACTTAATTTGACGCAGGCATCGATTGCATCATCAGAATATGTGACATTATGATAGTCCTCGTATTTTGACTTAATGTTATTCAGGATTTGGATAGTTTCGTCGACTGTCGGGGGCTCGACCATGACCTTCTGAAACCGCCGGTCTAAGGCACCGTCTTTTTCAATATACATTCTATATTCATCCAGTGTCGAGGCTCCAATACATTGCAGTTCTCCGCGCGCCAGAGCAGGTTTAAATATGTTTGAAGCGTCCAGCGAGCCGCTGGCGCCGCCGGCACCTACGATTGTATGGATTTCGTCGATAAAGAGTATCACATCCCTGTTCTTCTCGAGTTCGTTCATTATCGCCTTCATGCGCTCTTCAAACTGGCCCCGGTATTTCGTGCCTGCCACCAATGCAGCAAGGTCAAGCGAAATCACTCTCTTGTCGAACAATACCCTAGAAACCTTACGTTGAACAATACGCAAAGCCAGCCCTTCGACGATAGCTGTCTTTCCAACGCCTGGCTCACCTATAAGAATGGGATTATTCTTTTTCCGCCTGGATAGTATTTGGGATACCCGTTCAATTTCTTCCTCACGGCCGACGATTGGATCAAGCGCCCCCGTTTCAGCGAGCCTCGTGATATCTCTGCCAAAGTTGTCCAGGACCGGAGTCTTGCTTTTCGCGGTTCCCGATGCCCGGGCCTTTTGCTGAGAATATTTCTTCTCCTCATCAAAATCGTCGTCATTGTCTTCGGTATATTCACCCCGTACTTCGTTGCTCTTGACGACTCCCAGTTCATTTCTGAATAAATCGTAATCCACGTCAAACTGATTTAATATTTGAGTTGCTATATTTTCCTTGTTTTTCAGAATAGAGAGCATCAAATGTTCTGTCTCAACTGTCGGGCTTTTTAACGCTTTTGCCTCCAAAACAGTCACTCTTATCACTTTTTCAGCTTGCTTTGTTAGCGGAAGGCTATTGATATTTGCAATGTTTTTTCCGGTTTTGTCTTTCACGGCAATTTCGACCTCCTTTCGCAATTCATATAGGTCTACATTAAAACTCTTCAGAATGCGAACCGCTGTATTATCACCTTCCCGAATCAAGCCCAGCAATAAGTGCTCTGTGCCAATAAAATCATTGCCCAGCCGTAAAGCCTCCTCCCTGCTAAACGATATAATTTCCTTTACCTGGGCTGAAAAATTATGATCCATTTTTAAGTTATTGAGCTTTATACAATAATAACGAATATTTTTGATTTCTATTTTCCGAATCTTATCAACGGTGTGTTGATATTCATCTTACCTACCATGAAGGTCAAAATTGATACCAGAGCAAAATTCCATGTCATTACTATCAACGAACTGGAACTTGCTGCTAATATGACAGCGGATTTGGATAGCCGATTGCTTGCCTTAATGCAAAATGACGTGAAAAACCTGGTACTGAATCTTAAAGACATTAAAACCATGGACATCGCTGCTGCGGAGCACCTGGTTAGTCTACAACAGAATCATTACGAACAAAATGCATCTTTCGTTGTTTGCAGTCTTCAGAAGCCCGTCGAGCAATTCCTTGAGCAGGCAGATCTTCTAGAACTTATGAACGCGGTCCCTACTGAATCTGAAGCAACGGATCTCGTAATTATGGAGGAAATCGAACGAGACCTTCTTGACGAGGATTAAAGATTGCGAGAAAAATTTCCCCAAACCCTACCACATTGACTTCCTCCACGGGATTTGACTCAAATTTTGACTTTCGCAAACCAGACAGATCAGCATGAAGGTTGAAGATTCGAATAATGTACTGAAAAGCCATATTGAATCAGTCGTGTCCGATGTCCTTGATCGAAGTTTCTCATCAATACAAATCAATCTTGTACCAGGTGGCTCGCGCGATGGAACCTTTCAAATTGTTGTCGATCGCATTCCAATGTTGTTTTGCAAAGTTAATGTTGGCGACAAATGTCCTGGAATTCTTCAAAAAGAATCCATCGGGTTAAATTATTTAGCACGCCAAGGTAAAATCAGAACTCCCCAGGTAATTTCATATAAAATTATTGGACCATTCGAATTTCTCTTGACTGAATGGATCAACTGTGGGGTGAGCTCCAAAGCATTCTGGGAATATTTCGGGACGCAACTGGCGGCCATTCATCAACTCGCGTGGGTTGATGATCTGGGGCGAAATTGTTTCGGTTTTGAAGAAGACAACTATCTAGGACGGATGTTCCAATCTAATCGCCCCTGTTTCGATTGGCATGAATTCTTTATATCAAGACGGATCGAACCTCAGCTTAAGATTGCCAGGAATAATGGATTCTTAGGTCAGTGGGCTGCAAATCGGTTCGATAAGCTGTTTAATCGTCTATCGGAAATATTCGACGAATCCCGTTCATCGCTGCTGCATGGAGATCTCTGGAATGGAAACTATATGTGCAGCGCAGAAAAAACACCTGTATTAATAGATCCGGCAGTATATTTTGGACACCGGAGCATGGATATCGCCATGACCACGTTGTTCGGCGGCTTCGACAGCGTTTTTTATGACGCTTATTCAAATAGCTGGCCGTTTCCTGAAAACTATCGCGAACAATGGGATATCTGCAACCTGTATCCACTGTTGGTCCACTTGAACCTTTTTGGCAAGTCCTATTTGGAATCGATCCTGCGGACGATTAGGCGTTTTTAATTTGAGGATTTATTAGGTATTTTGTAACAGCTAAGCCTCAAGTTTACCTGGTGGGCGTTTTAGCTCCCGATTCAAAAGATTAAAATCGCATAATGTTCGCCGTTACAATACTAGGGAATAATTCAGCTTTACCTGCTTTCGACAGACATCCGACGGCCCAGGTTGTTACGATGGACGAACATGTTTTTTTGATTGATTGCGGTGAAGGAACTCAATCGCAGATGTCGAAATTCAAAATCCGTCGCAGTAAAATAAATCACGTATTTATCTCGCATCTTCATGGCGATCATTATTTCGGGCTCATTGGACTCATTACGAGCATGGGTCTTTTGGGACGGGTGCATGACCTTCATGTCTTTGCGCCACCGCAATTAAAGTCGATCATAGACATGCAGCTCAACCTTGCCGACACGCAACTTCCATTTGCGCTGCATTTTCATTGCCTCAGCGAGCCAGGAATTATCTTAAAGGACAATAAGGTAGAAGTGACCAGTTTCAGAGTATATCATCGAATTGAGTGCTGGGGATTTTGTTTTAGGCAGGTTAAACCCTTTCGAAAAATTAATCCTGAAAAGGCGAGGAATTATGACATACCTCCATCGTTCTTTGACCGGTTGAAGTGGGGCGAAGACTTTTTCAGAGCAGATGGTAGCCTGGTCAAGAATGATTGGGTAACGGAAGAAATGCCTAAGGCTAAGGCATACGCTTATGCCGCCGATACAATCTATGACGAGCGAATATTGGAAAGTATCCACGACGTGGACGTGCTTTATCATGAATCGACATATTTAAGTGACCTGGAAGATAGAGCTATCAAGCGTTTTCACAGCACAGCTGCCCAGGCCGCCAGGATGGCGCTAAAGGCTGGGGTGAAACGTCTCTTGCTCGGTCACTTTAGTTCGAAATATGAAACACTTGAAGGATTTGAATCGGAAGCGAGGTTAGTATTTCCCAATTCCGATCTCGCACTAGAGGGGGTAAGTTACCGAATCTGAGGTTGTTATAATGAAAAAGCTGTCCGGTGTGGACAGCTTTTAAACAATATTCTGAAATTATCATCTCAAAAAAAGCATTTCACGATATTTTGGTAACATCCACTCGTCATCATCAACAAGTAGTTCTAATTTGTCGACATGATACCGTATTTCATCGAAAAAGGCTTCTTTGACCTGGCTACAATAGGTAATTGCCTTCGTCCTGGTATTCGTGATGGCGTTTGCCACTTTCCTCGCCTCGATCATTTTCTCGACGAGCTCACTTACTTTGGCGATGTGTTCCGATATCTTTTCAAGAATCTGCCTCTGATTTGAATAGCTAGATTCTTTTAAGCCGATTTCTTTTAGGCCTCGTATGTTTTCGATAAGCGTATTCTGGTACTTGATCGAAGGGGGAAGAATATGACTTGTAACGAGTTCACCCATGATCCTCGCGTCGATTTGTACTCGTTTAATATATTTTTCTAATTCAATTTCATGCCTGGCCTCCAGTTCCGCATGCGTATAAACGCCGTTCTCTTCAAATAAATGTTTCGCGCGATCGGTGACCATTGAATCCAGAGCGAGGGGAGTAGTGCGGACATTGGGCAAGCCTCTCCTTTCAGCTTCATGATGCCACTCATCGCTGTACCCATCACCTTCAAATAGGACCTTTTCACTGCTTACGACATATTCCCGGATGACATGCATCAACGCAATTTCCTTCTTTTCACCCTTGTCAACCAGGGCATCCACTTCCTCTTTGAAATTTTTTAGAGTCTCGGCTAAAATCGCGTTCAGTGCGATCATTGCGTTCGCACAATTTGCGGAGGAACCAACCGCCCGGAATTCGAATTTATTTCCGGTAAAGGCGAAGGGTGAGGTCCTATTGCGGTCAGTATTGTCGAGCAGCAGTTCAGGTATACTTTTGTGAAGGTCCAGTTTTAGTATTGCTTCGTCCTGTTCATCGAATTTGGCACCAACCCTCTCCTTGATATCTCCCAGCACTTTGGTGAGGTATTGACCAATGAATACTGAGATGATAGCTGGCGGAGCTTCATTCGCCCCCAAGCGAAAGTCATTTGCTGCCGAAGCAATCGATGCCCTCAGAATATCTGCATGGTCGTGGACTGCTTTAATCGTATTGACAAAAAATGTAAGGAACATTAAATTTGTCTTTGGGGTCTTGCCAGGAGCAAGAAGATTAACCCCCGTATCCGTGGCCATGCTCCAATTGTTGTGTTTGCCGTTTCCGTTTATGCCGGCAAAAGGCTTTTCATGGAGAAGTACCCGTAGCTTATGCCTGCGTGCAACCCTGTCCATAATGTCCATCATCAACAAATTGTGATCTACTCCGACGCTGACTTCCTCGAAGATGGGCGCGCATTCAAACTGGGACGGCGCAACTTCATTGTGGCGTGTACGTAATGGGATCCCCAACTTATAGCCCTCTTCTTCGAAATCGCGCATAAACGCGTAAATTCTTTCAGGGATTGATCCAAAATAATGGTCTTCAAGTTGCTGTCCTTTCGCAGGCGCATGTCCAAAAACAGTTCGGCCACTCATTACCAGATCCGGACGGGCATTAAACAAGCCCTCGTCAATGACGAAATATTCTTGCTCCCAGCCCAGCGTGGCAGAAACCTTTGTTACATTTTTATCAAAATAATGGCAAACATCGACTGCCGACCTGTCGAGCGCAGCCAGAGCCTTTAACAATGGCGCTTTATAGTCCAGAGACTCTCCCGTATAAGAGACGAAGATGGTCGGTATGCAAAGAGTTTTCCCTTTTCCAATCTCCATTATAAATATTGGTGAAGAAGGATCCCAGCCGGTATAGCCGCGGGCTTCAAAAGTCGCGCGCAAGCCCCCGCTGGGAAAAGAAGATGCATCAGGCTCTTGTTGAATTAAAGCTGCTCCATCAAATTCTTCAATAGGTGTCCCGTCACTTTTTAAGGTAAAGAAGGAATCATGTTTTTCAGCTGCGGTCCCTGTTAAAGGCTGGAACCAGTGGGTAAAGTGTGTAACGCCTTTGCCTTCGGCCCATTGGCGAAGGCCGGCGGAGATCTGATTGGCAACCGCCCGATCAATTTTCTTACCGTTTTTTATGGAGGATGCTAAGCTTTTGTAGGCTTCATCACTCAAAAATTCGCGGGCCGTCCGCAGCCCAAATACATTTTCACCAAAAATCGCAGTAATTTTTGTCGACCCTGCTACCTTTCCTTCAGCCGTGGTGTTTAAATTATCAATTGCTTTGAATCGTAAGGATGACATGTCTTAGATGTTTTTTCGCGAAACTAAACGATTGGTATTAATAAACAAAAATTTTTAAATGATGTGAATAAGATCGAGAAATTAGTGAATATTTTGTAAAAAAAAATGACCCAATGCGAATAAAGTAAGTGATTCTCATAGGAATATTAATATTACTTGAAATTATAATTTGAAAGGTTTCCGAGAGGCGATGACGCATGTGGCTATAAGAAGCATTTCAGGAATTGCCTTATATCTTACGATAGCGCCAGGGAAGGGTACAACGTATCCTATAAATAGTATTAAGGAAGTTCCGAATGCGATATAGAATAGGCTTAAGGGGGAAGTCAACGATTTTACCCAATGTTGGCCGGGAAAAACCCAGGGCAGCACCAGGAAAACGATAAAAATCAAACAGTCGAAAGAGGAAAACATCTGCAGGATCCCATGGGTTTCCCACGGTAACGGCCGAAAAAAGCCATTTGCCGCCGCCTCAGGAGCAAGCCTGACAAACCCCCCCAACGTTGGTCGGAGGGTATCTAGACCAAAGACGGTCTTTCCCGGCAGCTTATAAAAATCTAACTGTCTATCCGCGACAACCTGAGGCAGTCCTCCCTGTGTCTTCGGTATTAATGGACTCAAAAAAAAGAGGATGGCCGCAATGGTATATATAGCTGCGAACACGTGGATCGATCTTGCCGGATTCATAACTGCGACTAGCCAGGCCAGAAATGCTGGAAACAATATCAGCAAAAAGGCCGACCGAAATACGAGCATTCCTCCAATTCCCAAAACAATGGGCAAAAGATATTTCAACTTTGCGCCCCTCAGCCATGTCGAGGTGAAGTAAATGGTAAGACAAAAGAAGCCGAACAATAAGCCATCCCCACGAATTCCGCTAAGCCAAAAAGTTGGCCCGGGCAAAAAGAATATTACGGCAACAAGTATTCGTTTTTTTAGCGGATAGAATCCTGTTGTTAAACGGTAAAGTAAAAAAGGACCCCAGAATACAAGGAAGTCAAAGAAAAGTACATCGATATAATAGTTCCCCCTGCTAAAAATGTTAAAAAACGCCAACAGTTTTCGCATAGTCCAATATTCGAGATCATACAAATAGAGTCTAAAACTTGAAAACAAACTCTTGGTACCGGAGAATTCGTTAGCCGGAGAAAAATCATAAAAAAAATTTCTCGGATCATGGATCATTTTGTGATATTCGGATACCGAATCACGAAAAAAAATCCACGTGTCATCGCCACCGTAGGCATGAAAAAAAACGAGGCCGTACAAACAGCCCAGAAGCACCTTATAGCCGTATATAGAGGATACAGTGAACGAATTTAACCCGCCGCCGATTTTTTTTTGAAGAACATAAATGACAAACAGAAGCGCCAAAAAATATAATATGAAAAGAAAAACATTCATTTCAGCGGGATTAAAAAATTGTAACCTGTCAAATCTATAAATTTGGATTTAATATTGATCAATGGAGGAACGGGTATTCGAAAATAAAAGACTAATTGCGTTTGTGTCGAACAGTGCGTGGTCGGTGTATAATTTCAGGTTGGACGTTCTTCGTCATTTGAAAGAGCAGGGCTATGAAATATTAGTTATAGCACCGGATGACGAGTATTCGGGCTTATTGATCAAAGAAGGATTCAGATTTTTGGCATTAGAATTCAATAACCGGTCAGAAAATCCCATTCGTGACCTCCGCCTGTATTGGCGACTCCGGTCAATATACAGGCGATTAAAGCCCGATTTCATTTTTCATTACGTGGTTAAGCCAAATATTTATGGGTCTCTGGCGGCGCATGCTGACAACTTAAAATCAATTTCGGTCGTCACAGGTCTTGGGTATGCGTTCGCCAGGAAAAACTGGCTGTACAGACTTACAAAATTTCTCTATAGAATCTCATTAAAAAGAGCGAAGGAAGTTTGGTTTTTAAACAACGAGGATGCAAAAATTTTTACCAGCCAGCATATCGTCAACATCAGGAAAATGAAAGTGTTGCCTGGTGAAGGAGTGAATACCGATTACTTCTCAAAACTCAACTTCAACAGCTCGCCTAAAGAGCGGTTTGTATTTTTAATGAGTACAAGGCTTTTAAAAAGTAAGGGAGTCTCCATTTACGTTGACGCAGCAAGAATTTTAAAGCGAAAGGGTATTTTTGCTGACTTCGATCTAATCGGATTCTTTGAGAAACATCACCCCGATTCCATTGCGGAGAAAGATTTAAAAAAATGGGAAACGGAAGGACTAGTCAATTACAGAGGCTTTGCAAGGGATGTTCGCGAATTTCTTGCAAGTGCCGATTGCTTCATCTTCCCGTCATTTTATCACGAAGGGATACCAAAATGCCTGATGGAAGCTGCAAGCATGGAGCTCCCAATTATAACTTCTTTAAACAGGGGGTGCAAGGAAGTAGTGACTGAAGGCCTAAACGGATTTATTTGTAACTCGAATGACCCTTTTGATTTGGCAGACAAAATGGAGAAGATGATCAATCTCTCTCGGGATGAACGTCTTCGGATGGGTAAAAGCGGACGACAACTGGTAGTAAAGAAGTTTAATGTTTTGCAAGTGATTGGAGAATACGAAAGAACCCTTTCGACATTTTTAAAATGAGAATTGTGGAAATTTTGAGGAAATGAAGGCAAGGACTCCGGAATTTCGGATCTGATGTTCCCAACTCCATGCGCGAAGATCTGGAAAGGCGTAGGTAAATGCGTTGATTTGATCCCAGTCAAAATTGGAAAGATCGTCGCGGACGTAAAAATATGAACCGCCAAAATCTGCCTGGAAATTTCTCATCCATTTAAAACTAGTAGACACAATAGGGACCGAAGCTGCAGCATACTCCAGAAATTTTGAGGGCGTTTGGGCATTGTATGGTTCACTGTCTGGAATGAAGTTCAACGCAAACTTTGATTGGATAATATACGACCTGACATCTTCAGGAGGTACGGGTCCGGCAAAAGAGATGTTCCTGAAGCGACCTAATTTGTTTTTTAACGATTGGTAATTTCTACTCAAAATCAACAATGTCCTGGCGGCCATTCGGCCGGTGGTGAATGAATTGATCATTGCATCAATTTGCCTTTCCGCTCCCACATTTCCAACATAAATAAAATCATATTTCTTGTGTAATTTATGGACAGTGCGGAACTCCGGTAGGTTAACTCCCATGTCGCGAAAGCCAAATGGCACATCGTCATTAAATGAAAATTGAGCGCGAACATACTCATTCAGGAAGATCCTGTAGTCGGGTTTGATTGTCAGGTTTTTTTTAAGACGATTTTTGAATTTTCTCCACGGTGGGATAGAGCTGGACGCATATTCGTGAATAAGAAATTTTCCTGGTGATGGTTTCGCTATGTCTATACCCATGAATTGCCATTCGATTTGTCCATTGCGAGGTTTCCCGCTATCAACTTCAATCACCTCCGAATCGATTTGATGTAATAAAAAGAATTTCCTGTACGCGCTGATTTCAGGTAAGAAGGCTTTTCCGGGATGTATAAAGTCAATTTCCATTGCTATGAATTAATTGGTGATAAAATTATCGATTAGATTTATGACGCATTCGTACTTTTGTTTTTTACCAAACCTAAATGGAAGTAACCGTTAAAACTGCCCAGCAGCTGAGGCTGACGGCGGAAGAATTTGAATCTATCTCAAAAAAGCTTGGCCGCAATCCGAATTTTACTGAACTATGTGCATTCAGCGCAATGTGGAGTGAACATTGTAGTTACAAGAATTCGATCAAATGGTTGAAGACTTTGCCACGGGAAGGAAGAAAGATGCTAGTCAAGGCCGGGGAGGAAAACGCAGGACTCATGGATGTAGGTGGCGGGTTTGGCGTTGTTTTTAAAATTGAATCTCACAACCATCCTTCAGCTATTGAGCCGTTTCAGGGTGCTGCCACGGGTGTAGGCGGAATCCATCGGGATATTTTCACGATGGGTGCAAGACCGATAGCTTCTTTGAATTCTCTTCGTTTCGGCAATTTAAATGAAGCTAAGACGAAACGGCTTCTGGCTGGCGTTGTTCACGGAATCGGACACTATGGAAATTGCTTCGGCGTCCCGACGGTCGCGGGGGAAATCTATTTTGATTCCTGCTACCACACTAATCCCCTGGTGAACGCCATGAGTGTTGGCATTGTTCCAATCAACAAAACGATATCTGCGACCGCGAAAGGAGCCGGGAATCCGGTTATGTATGTTGGAAGCGCGACGGGCAAAGATGGAATCGGTGGCGCGTCCTTCGCGT
>Ga0070731_10005156_pt1 | contig 10911 bp, 10 predicted proteins | sample Coa_R1_2_FD_66448 | JGI IMG/M metagenome (GOLD analysis project Ga0070731, IMG submission 66448) | Surface soil microbial communities from Centralia Pennsylvania, which are recovering from an underground coalmine fire - Coalmine... | ecosystem: Environmental > Terrestrial > Soil > Unclassified ... | reverse complement strand
GGCGCGGACCTGCGCCGGCGTGACGGCGAACGTGCCGCCCGCAGTGAACTGAACGTCACCGGTGAGTTCCGGCCAGCGGTCCTGTACCGCGTGAATTTTGCTCAGCGCCATACGATTGCCTGTGGCGTGGAGCGTGAGACGCCCGTTGCCGAAATCATTCGCGGCATGTTGGTACGAGCCGTCAAAGTTCAAACGCCTGGCTCCAGCCTCGATCACGCCCGGGCCGGCCTGCAGGCGGTTGGCGCCATACTGCAACTTCACGGCGAGACTATCAAACGGCTCGCCGTAGAGTGTTCCCTTCGACAAGCTCAGGTCGCCGGCGATTCGAGGCTCCTGCAGCACGCCGGAAATTCTGCCATTTGCTTTGAAACCGCCTTCCACCGGAAGGCCGCTTCGCCCGGCGAACGCCGCGATCTCGCCGATACTGGCGCCGTGCGCCGAGACTCGGGCCTCGACGGTCGAGGCGCGATTGATTTTCCAGTCCGCCAGAGTCGCCTGGCCATCAAACTCGGCTTGCCAGCCGCCCCGTTTCAAACTGCCGCCCTGCAATTGCACTGACGATTCATCCACGCTGGCATCCGCCGAAAACGCCTGGAATTTCTGCTGGTCGTAAACGAAATTCTCCAACGAAACGCGTCCGGCGATTTGCGGCGCATCGAGAGCTCCGTTCACTGTGCCATCGAACGCCGCTAGACCGTGGTCCAGATGAATCGGCAGAGGAGCATCGAACGCGGGTGCGATATCTTCCAGATTGGTGGACTTCATCCGCACACGCAGTTGGCGGCCTAACACGACGGCGAAGTCGAGTTGACTGGAAGGCAGCGCCAGGTGGGAATCAGCCAGGTCGAGAAGGCCGCGCTCGCCGTCATAGCTGGCCTCGATGGCGCCGCGCACCGGATTGCGCTCGCCCGCCGGCGAAATTACGATCTGGGCCTTCGCCTGAAAACGCCTCAGGTAGAGCTGGCTAAGCAGGCCGCGAATGTCGACCGATCCGGCCAATACGCCGCCCCAAGGCACGGGCCGGCTACCATATAGGCTCACCAGGCGCGCCAGATCCAGCCCCACTACGTCGCCATTCAGGCGGAAGCGGTCCAGGCCCGTTACCTCCGCTTGCCCACTGAAACTCCCGCCAAGCGCTTCCATCCGCAGCCCGGTTAGCTCGACGCGCAGCGGGTCGATACGGACCGATGAATCTGCCGTCACGCCGCGAACCGCCCGTGCGCCTTCTCCGAAAGACAGCTCGCTCGCGTGCAGATGGCCGGTCGCCACGTAGTCGGCCGCGCCGGCAAAGTGCCCGGTGCCCTCCAATTGGATAACTCCGGTCTGATGAGCGCGCACTTTGAGTATGCGGCTCGCCTCGCCAAGGGAGAAATGCACTTTGTATTGAAAGTCGCTCTGCGGATTTGCCAGGTCGTGAATGGTGCCCGAAAGTTCGGCGTGCGATTCAGGAGTGTCGAGCGTAGTGCTCGAGATAATAATCTGATTCTTGGCTACGGTGCATGTGGATTGCACGTGCAAAGTAACCGGCAGATCCTGGCTCAGGCGGAGTTCCAGCGGATCGATGGAAATGATGCCTTCGTAACGGGAGGCTGCCAACTGGCGGAACACGGTGTGGAAATTGGCTCCCGTGGCGCTCCAGGGATTACGGGAAGAATTCACATCGAACTGGCCGTCCCGCGCCATAAATCGCTGAATCGCTACATCAAAGAGCCGCCCGCCGCGCCGGGCCGGTGCCGGGCCCGGCACATTGGTCTGCCCGCTGGGGTCGATGAGCAAGTGCACTTGTGGCTGTATGGCTTCGAAAGCATCCATATCCACCGTGCCTTTCAGCAGCAGCGCGGGCTTAAACGTAAACGCCAGGGAAGTGACGCGGAGTAGAGGAGGCCCGCCGGCCGGCTCGGAGCCATGGATCACCAGATTCCCCAGTTCGATCCGCATCGTGCGCCATTCGAAATGAAAAGAACCGATCTCGACTCGCCCGCCCGTCAACCGCCCGGCTTCGAGCGCGATCCGGTCGCGTACAGCGCGGCTGAACCAATCGCTTTGCAGCACCAGCATGCCGGCGATGCTAAGCGCCGCGATCGCGATCCCGCATCCGAGAAACAGCTTGGTGCGCCGCTTCATGAAGTTGGCTCCGGACGATACTCAATGCGCGTACGGGCGCGCGCTTCTTTGAGCCAGATATCCATTTGTTTATCGATTACCTGGTTGGCCTGCGCCCCACTGGCAGTCTCGCCAGGGACGCGAAACCGGAAATCGATGAAACGCAGCAAGGTGAGCTGCCACAACAATTGCGCTTTGAGATCCGGCTCGGAGATGCCGTACTTCTGAAGCGCTTGCAGATATTCCTCGTTCGACTGAAAACGCTGCTCGCGGACCTGCTGCAGCAAGGGGTCAGTTTCAGCGGCGGAGGGGCCGGGGTATCTGCCCACTTCTATTTCCTTGCGGATCAGCTTTTGCTCGATCAGGCGCTCGGTGGCTTTGTGGCGGGAGTCCGGGCTGAAATCCGGCTCTACGCCGTTGAGGAACGCGGCCATTTGAATGTCGCGCCGGACCTCGCTGGCGGTGACCACCTGGTTCCCGACCGAGACCACGATGCGGTCGATAATCTCGGCGCGCTGGCAGCCGGGCAGGACAGCGAGCAAAAGTAGGGCGCGCTGCATCATCAGAAAGCCTGTCCTATTGAGAATACAAATTGAAAGCGGGTGATGTGCTGGTCGGTGCGGAGAGTGGGGTCGCTGCCGCAAGCCAGTAGGTCATCCAGACTTCCCTTGCAGCCGAAGAACCGGGGTGAGTTCAAACCGTACGCCAGATCGAGACGCAGCGGTCCAACGGGCGTGCGGTAGCGAATGCCAAACCCGACGGCGTGCACCATGTAATCGAAATCCTGCAGATCGCGCTGATGATAGCGAAAACTGATACTGCTCAAGTTGTCGTAGACGTTGCCCATGTCGTGGAAGAGCACGCCGCCGAGGCTGTCGCCGAACAGGGGGAAACGCCATTCGGTCTTATGAAATAAGAGCGCCCGGCCGCCCAGGGGAAAGCCGGTGGTCAAATCGCGCGGGCCCGCCTGATTTTCGGGAAAAGCCCGATCCGAGCTGCCGCCGCCGCCAAAAAAGCGCTCCGGAAAAGGAATGGCCTCGTCGGGGGTCAGAGGGCCGGAAAGGTTGAACGGGAACATCGCGCCGAAAGTCAGCTCGCGCGCCAGCACCGTGCGTTTGCTGGTCGAGTAATAGGTGGCGTTGCGCGCCAGGCCGCGCACGAAATTAATTTGCGAGCCGAACAGCTTGGACGCAAGGCCCAGATCGACGGTGTTGTAGATACCCTTGTGGGCATTGATGGGATCGTCGCGGCGGTCCTGAATATAGGTGCCGGAGAGCATGCCCACGCGCGCGGGTTGAGAAAGCAGGGGAACCAGCAGCGCGTTAATTTTAAGATCGGACGTAGTCACCCGGCGGTAACTGAAGCGATACAGGAAACTGCTGGGCTTGGACAGCCGCTGCGCCATCTGCACCGAGCCTTCCAGGCGGCGGGACGCAAACGTGCGAAAGTCGTGAGTGTCGTCGTACAGCGCGGTGAAGCTGAGATCGAAATTCTCGTGATTGCGAAACTGGGGCGCCACATACGTCAGCACGCCGCGCCGCTCCAGCGTCGAAAACCGGCTGCGAAAACTCAACGTGTGCGCCAGGCCCAGAACGTTCAAGCGCGTCACATCGAAAGACACCTGGGGAACGAAGGCCGATTGGCCGGCCGGCGCGTCCAGACTGGTCTCGCTGCCGCCGATGCGGGCGAATTCCGCGCCGAGGCCCGTCGATACCGAATACTTCTTGGCCTCTTCCACTTCGTAGACCACGTACTTGCGTTCGTTCTCGCCATCCGGATTCTGAATGGCCATATCCACGGTGGCGAACACGCCCAGATTGTAAAGGCGGCGCTGGGTCTCGGCCATCCGTATGGGCGATAACGGATCTCCGGCGGCAATTCGCACTTTGCGATTCACCACGCTGCGCCGCGTGGTGTCCAAACCCTCCAGCAGCACGCCGCGCACAAATTGGCGGGGCCCTTCGTGAACGATGTAGCCTAGGTCTACCTGGTGGGGTTGCGGACCCGGCTTCGAGCTCCATTCGAAACTGGCGTTGGGAAACCCGTTGGTGAAATAAAAAACCAGAATCGCGTCGCGGTCGGCCGCCACGTTGAACTCGCTGTATGGCTGGCCTGTCGAAGAACTGAGCGTCGGCAGCAGGCTCGAGGCGTCGAGCTGGACGAAACCGGCCACGTCCAGCTTCGAAACCAGCCACTGCGCGCCCTCTTTGACCTTGAAGTGAACGGCCAGGTTTCCCGTTTTGCCACGGTAATTGTCTTCGACTGTGGCCGACACTGCGACATCGCGAAATCCGTTTTGGCGATAGACGTCCGCGATCGACTCCTCATCGCGCCGACGGAGCGCATCGCTGAACCGTCCGCGGCGGGCCGCGAGCGATTTGGTCTGAATCAGCATTCTCTCGCGCAGGGTTGCCGACGTGAAATACCGGTTGCCGCTGATATCCAACGCCACCACCGCGTGGCGAGTTCCCGGTTCGATATGGTAGTCGACTTCCTGCTCGCTATCCGCGGCGCCGCGTTGCTCGAAGTCCACCTGGGCCTCGAAATAACCCTTCGATTGCAGCTCATCCCGCAGATTGCGCTGCCCTTCGGCTAACAAATCCTGATCCACCGTGTGTTCCTCGTAGATGGGGATCTCCCGTTTCAGCGTGCCGGAGCTGACTTTGGCGCCGATGGCGCGGACCACAATCTTCGGGCCGGCCTCGATCAGCAATTTGGGGGAAACGGTTCGGGAAGTGTCGTCGTACTCCATCCCTTTAAGTAGAACCGAGGCCAGGAAACGGTCGTGATTTTCGTAGCGGGAGCGTATGCGATCCAGTCCTCTGCGAGTGCGGTTGCCATTCACGCTTCTCCATCCACCGATGAGGAAGCGCCGCCAGCGGGTCGCGCCGATGATGTCTGCCGGCTCCAGTTCGAGGCTACCATTCAGCTCCGGCTCGCGATACTTGGCGCGCGGGCCGGAATCGATTTCGAAATGCACGTGCGCCTGCTGCGTTTGGGAATCGTATTCGATACGCGGCTCGATATGGTGCTGGTAGAAACCGTTGTCGGTCAAGATGAGATTGAGGCCAGTGGTGGCGGGCTGCAGGTCTTCCTCGCGAAACGGCTGGCCCAGATCGAGGCCGGTCGCGCCGGTTAGCTGGCCGACGTTGGGCGGATCGGAAACCGTGGCGCTGACGGAGACCCGCCCCACAAACCAACTGTTCTTGGTGATAAAACGAAGAATGACCCCATCGCCGGAAAGCTCGGCATCCACGGATATGTCCTGATATTGGCCGGTCGCGTAAAGACGTTCGAGCGATGCCCGCACATCGGCCAGGCTCAGGACCGCACCTTTCTTGACCGGCAGCAGGTCCTCCAGCTCGAGGGAATCGACGGGCTGATTTGGAGGCGAAAACTGTATGTCCGTGATGCGCTTACCTTCATAGGGGCTGTCTTGGGCTCGTAAGGCACACCACTGCGCTGAGCACAGATAAAGCACCATTAATGCATAGCGCGCATAGCGGGAGCACACCATGCTCATCATAACTTACGGTTCTAAGAGCAATTCTGTTACCATCGATTTAACTTATGACCTCTGGCGATAGGGAGCGATATTCTCGCCAGATTCTGTTTCCGGGGATCGGCGAGGCGGGGCAGGAGCGCCTGCTGGCCTCTCACGCGGTGGTGGCCGGATGCGGCGCCCTGGGCAGCCTGCAAGCCATGTCTCTTGCGCGGGCGGGCGTGGGCCATCTCACCATCATCGATCGCGATTACGTCGAGCCCGGCAACCTGCAGCGGCAATTCCTATTTGAAGAATCTGACGCCGCCGATGCCGTGCCCAAAGCCGTTGCCGCCGAACGGCGTCTGACGCACGTCAATTCCGGCATTCGCGTCACTGGAATTGTTGCCGATCTCGATCCCTCCAACGCCGAGGAGTTGCTGGACGGCGTGGACCTGATTCTCGATGGCACTGACAATTTCGAAACCCGCTACCTGATTAACGACTACGCCGTGAGCCATCTGGTGCCCTGGATTTACGGCGCCGCCGTGGGCAGCTACGGGCTCATCATGCCGGTGATTCCAGGACGGACAAGCTGCCTGCGCTGCATCTATCCGCACCCACCGGCCGGCGCGCAGCCAACCTGCGAGACCGCTGGCGTGTTGAACGCGCTCACCGGCGTCATCGCGTCGCTGCAAGTCGCCGAAGCAATCAAGATTCTCTCCGGCCATCCCGAGTGCGTGGCGGCGCGCATTACTACCGTCGACGTCTGGTCGGGCGCTATCCGGCAAGTCGAGCAGCCGGCGTGCGATGCGGAATGCCCGGCGTGCGCGCAGCGCGATTTCGCCTATCTCAGTGGAGCGCGCCGAGCTCCCATCAGTCTGTGCGGACGTAACGCCGTGCAAATTCATGAACGCGCCCGTCCCATCGATCTGGCGGAATTGAAGAAACGGCTGCTGCCGCTGGGCGAAGTACGCGCCAATCCGTTCGCGCTGCGATTTCTGCAGACCACTTTCGAGATCACCGTGTTTGCCGACGGCCGCGCCATCATCAAAGGCACAACCGACCCCGGCGTGGCGCGCAGCCTGTACGCGCGCTACGTGGGCCACTGAGGTATGAAGTGGGAAACCTGGTGGGTCTTCGTGGTGATGGAGACGGTGCTTTGTGTGACGCCGGGGCCGGCAGTGCTGCTGGTACTCTCCCAGGCGCTGGCGCGGGGCGCGCGTAAATCGATATTCGCCAGCTTCGGAATTCTAGCCGCCAACGCATTCTATTTTCTGCTCTCAGCTACAGGCGTAGGCGTAGTGCTGGCGGCTTCGCATAACCTGTTCCTGGCAATCAAATGGACGGGCGCGGCGTACCTCGTCTATCTGGGGGTGAGCTCGTTCTTCGGGAAGCATTCCATCGTGCCGATGCCGGAGAGCGCAGCGCCCAGAGTATCCAACTCGCGCACATTCGCGAATGGCTTCATTTTGCAAATTGCCAATCCAAAGGCTCTGCTTTTTTTCACAGCCTTGCTGCCGCAGTTCATCAATCCGCGCCAGCCAGTGGCGATGCAAGTAGCTATCCTGGGCGGCACCTCAGCCATCTTGGAATTTTGCATCCTGCTGGGTTACGGGATTTTAGCGGGCTCGGCGTCGGAACTCGCGCGCCAGCCGCGCTTCGCCACCCTTACCAACCGCATCGCCGGAGTGCTACTGGCCTGTGCTGGAGCCGGTTTGGCGGTCCTCGATCGATAATCATGAGCGGGCGCTTCATCGACCTCAGCCAGACGATCACCGAAGGTATGATCACGCTACGCGGTTTCCCGGCTCCGATCATCTGCGACTTCATTAGCCGCGAGGCGTCCAGGAAACGGTACGCCGAGGGCACGTCGTTTCAGATGGGGAAAATCGAGATGGCGGCCAACACCGGCACGTACATCGACAGCCCGTTCCACCGCTTTGAAAACGGCGCGGATATTTCCGAACTCGATCTGGCAAACATGGCCGATCTGGACTCCGTGCTGGTGCGCGCCACCGGAATGCAAGGCCGAGCCGTCGACCGCCACGCATTCGCGGCGACGGACGCTCGCGGCAAGGCCGTGCTAGTCCATACCGGCTGGGCCGAGCACTGGGGTACGGAGCAGTATTTCGACAATCACCCTTTCCTGACCAAAGCGGCGGCGGTCTATCTGCAGGAACAAGGTGCGGTGCTGGTGGGCATCGATTCGCTGAACATCGACGACACCGACGACGGTGAGCGTCCCGTGCACACTACGCTGCTCGGCGCCGGCATCCTGATCGTGGAGCATCTGCGCGGTCTCGAGCAGCTTCCTGCCGCCGGTTTTACTTTTACTGCAGCGCCGGCGAAGGTCAAGGGCATCGGCTCTTTCCCGGTCCGGGCGTTCGCGAAACTTCTATGAGGAAACTGCACTACTACCTGGTTGATGTTTTCACCGATCGCCTCTTCGGCGGCAATCCGCTCGCTGTGTTCACCGACGCGCAGGGAATTTCGACGGAGCTGATGCAGTCGATCGCGCGCGAGATGAACCTTTCGGAAACCACGTTCGTGCTACCGGCCGATACGCCCGGAACCGACTATCGAGTGCGTATTTTCACACCGGGGGTGGAGCTACCCATGGCAGGGCACCCAACCATCGGCACGGCGTTCGTTCTGGCGAGAGCGGAAATGATTACCCGCCCGCTAGTCACGTTCGGCGAAGGCGTGGGGCCGGTGCCGGTCACGATTCAGCCAGGTCTGATCGAGATGCAGCAGCCGCTCCCGGCGTTCCGTGCGCGTTTTGAGGCAGAAGCCGTCGCCGCCGTACTATCGCTCGACGCCCGGGCGATCACCGATACCGGCCTGCCTGCCGAAGTGGTCTCCTGCGGTGTGCCTCTCCTGTTTGTGCCGGTGCGGGATCTGGCAGCCATACGCGCCATCCGCATGCGTTTGGATCGTTGGGAAAGCACGCTGCAAGGTTCTGAGGGCCAGCACGTTTTTGTATTCACGCGCGAAGTGGAATTTCCCGGCTCAGCCGTGCACGCGCGCATGTTCGCCCCGGCCAGCGGCATCCCCGAGGACCCAGCCACCGGCGGCGCGTGCGGCCCGCTGGGCTCTTACCTGGTGCGTCACGGCGTGATCGAGGCAGCGCCGCGCGCCGAATTCACCTGCGAGCAGGGAATCGAGATGGGGCGGCCCAGTTTTATTCGTATCGTGATCGAGCAGGAAGCGGGAGCGATCAGCGCAGTGCGCGTGGGCGGGAATTGTTGCTTTGTCGGTGAAGGCGACCTGGAAATTCCAAGCGGGCAGGTCCCCGACTGTCCCCGACCTGCCCTTTGAAACTTTGCACTTCCCCACTTAAGCCAGCGGATTGATTAGCCGCAGGCCTGCAAATCGCGTGAAATCATGATCCGCCGTGCAGACCTGCGCACCGTGTTCAATTGCTAGTGCCGCCAGGTGCGCATCCGTCATCAATGGTCCTCGCGCATTTGTGTCGGCCATCAGCTTGGTAAGAATGCTCCAGTGCCGATCCCCCGGATGCAAGATTGCCACGGACGGGTAGGCCAACCACTCATTGATATTGGCAACGGCTTCGGCGCTGAGCAGTGGGTTCGCCAGGATGCGCGGATTGGTGCTGATACGTAGAAACGCGAGGATCGTCACCCAGGCGAGGCGCAAAGGCCGCCGCTCGTTGAAGGCGTCCTCCAGCCACTGTTTGGCTTTGGCATGGCCCTCGGCGCGCGCGTCGTATGCATAGAGCAGGACGTTCACGTCCAACAGGATCATTTATGGTACGGGCCTTCCGCCACATCCAGTAATTCTTCGATGTTGTCGTAGGAAAGTCCGGAGCGCAGGCCCATTGCCTTGGCTCGCACCTTGAAAGGCTTCGGCGGATCGGGCCGTTGCCTGACAGTCAGCCCGATCCGAATCACTTCGTTGACCGTCTCCTTGAAGGACTTGCCGGACCGGCGCATTTCCTGCTCCAGGTGGGCGCGGACATCTTCGTCGAGCGTGAGTGTGGTCCGCACATCATGATGCTATCAATAGAGCATCCTGATGTCAAGGCAAGGGGCGAGCTTGGTTTCCTGCGCAACTGAGGTAAAATTTGAACTTGCCCCTTCGAGAACCAACCGGCATCTAATGGACCACGGTCCCGCATCCACATCCGGAGTGAAAAGCGCCGCTTGGCAGCGGGTGCTCCTGGCCCGGCATTCCAAACGGCCCCACTCGCTGGATTACATCGAGCGGCTGTTCACCGGGTTCAGCGAAATCCATGGCGATCGCCTGTTTGCCGATGACCCCGCCATTGTCTGCGGCATGGCCTTTTTTGAAGAGCGGCCGATCATGATTATCGGCGAGCAAAAGGGGCGCGATACCAAGCAGAACGTCCGCCGCAATTTCGGCATGCCCAAGCCGGAGGGATACCGCAAAGCGCTGCGCGTAATGGAACTGGCAGCCAAATTTGGTCGGCCGGTGATTACGTTTCTGGACACGCCGGGTGCTTATCCGGGCGTGGATGCCGAAGAGCGCGGGCAGGCCGAGGCCATCGCCCGGAATTTGCGCGAAATGTCGCGCCTGACGTCGCCTGTGATCTGCGTCTGCATAGGCGAAGGCGGCAGCGGTGGAGCGCTGGCGCTCGGCGTGGGCAACCAGGTCTGGATGATGGAGAACGCCGTCTACAGCGTGATTTCGCCTGAGAGCTGCGCGGCGATTATCTGGCGGGACGCCGCCAAAGCCGAGCTCGCGGCCGCGGCGCTACGGCTCACCGCTAAAGATTTGCACGGCTTTGGGCTGATCGACGGCATCATTGCCGAGCCCGGCGGGGGCGCGCATGAAAATCCCGAGGGCGCCGCTGAAATGCTGAGGCGCACGCTGCGGACTTCGCTCGCTGAGCTGTCCAAACTATCCGCCAAAGAGCTGGTGGAACAGCGCTACCGCAAGTTCCGTCAGATGGGCAACTTCTTCACGGCCGAAGCCAAGTAGATCCCATGAGTAATCGGCGCGGGGCGGCGAACAAGATCGTGATTTTAGGCGTGCTGTTCACAGTTGCCATTCTCGGGCTGGTGCTTTATTCGACCATGGGAAACGCGAAATACCGTTGCGAGGTGTGCGTCGCTTATCAGGGCCGGCAAGCCTGCCGGACCGCTTCAGCAGCGACAAAGGAGCAGGCTGAGCGCACCGCCAGGGAGAATGCCTGCGCCCAGATCGCTTCCGGCGTAACGGATTCCATCGCGTGCGACAATTCAACCCCGATCAGCGTGATCTGGCTGACACACCGATAAACCCGGACTGGGGAGGTCGGGGACCTGCCCCACGGTAGCAACGGGCGGAATATAATAAATCTT
>Ga0070731_10005155_pt1 | contig 10912 bp, 10 predicted proteins | sample Coa_R1_2_FD_66448 | JGI IMG/M metagenome (GOLD analysis project Ga0070731, IMG submission 66448) | Surface soil microbial communities from Centralia Pennsylvania, which are recovering from an underground coalmine fire - Coalmine... | ecosystem: Environmental > Terrestrial > Soil > Unclassified ... | reverse complement strand
CACCGCTCGACGCCGCTGCGGCGCCACGCCGCGACGACGGCACGACCTTCCGAGGGTAGGAACGGCAGCGCGAGCGCGGCGCCGACGATCGTCAGCACCAGCAGCGAGGTCCGGTCGAAGCTTCTTCCCACTCCGAGCCCGAAGCAGGTGATGGCGAGGGTTGCGAACCCGATCGAGAAGACGGTGAGCCGGCGGCGGAGGCCGTCGTCGATGCCGATCCGGCCGCCTGCCGTCAGCGTCATGCCGGTCCCGTAGACAGCCGCAAGCACGGCAGCAGCGGCGAGATACGGCACGGCGGGCGAGTATAGTTGCGGCCCGCTGCAGCCCGGCATTTGCGCGCGAGGCGCTCACTATCCTGGTGCGCTATGCCGCAGCTCCCGCGCCGTCTCCGGCCCGAGCAGCTCATCCCGTTCTCGCTCGCCGGGACGGTCTTCGCGTTCGCGTGCGGATCGAGTGGGGTTGCGGGAGTACAGCACGTCGGCCGCCCGCTCCGATGGGTGCTGCTCTTCGTGCTGCTCGCACTCGTCGTTGTGGTCGCCCTCCGTGATCGTGCGCCCCTGCGCCTGCCCGCGTCGGTGATCGGCGCGGCGGCCGCGCTCGCCCTGCTCGCGCTCGTCTCCACGGCATGGTCGGTCGATCCCCGGCTGACGTTCGAGCGCGCTGCAACGCTCGCGGTGATGCTCGTCACGGTCGCCGCGCTCGCGCAGTCGAGCCTCGAGCGGAACGGCGGCGCGGAGCGGGTCGCGTGCGGCATCGTCGGCGGCGCGGCCGCGGTCGCCGTCGCGGGGATCCTCGTCTTCGTGTTCCGCCATGCCGACGCGGTGCAGCCGGCGACGCGCGACCTGCCCGAGCGGTATCAGGGGCTCGGCCAGAACCCGAACACGGTCTCGCTGCTGCTCGCCTCGTGCCTGGCCCTCGTCGTTTGGTTGTTCGCACGTGCGGGCTCGCGGCGGGCACGTGTCGTCCTCGTCGTGGTCGGGCTGCTCTTCCTCGGCTCGATGATCGCCTCCGGCTCGCGCGGGTCACTCATCGGCGGATTCGCCGGCGTCGCGACCGTCGTGGCCATCGTGCCGGCCCGCGCCCGAATGCGCGCGGCACTCGGTGCCGCGACCGTCGCCGCCCTCGCAGCGAGCATCGGACTCGCTCTCGTCCCGAAGTCGGAGGGTGCGTCCTGGAAGCCGCCGCACGTGACTCCGGTATCTGCACCGGGGTCGCATCCGAATCCGGGATATACGAACGTCGAGGGCACGTTCCCGCTCGACTCGGACATCGGCACCCTCCTCATCGACTCGAAGCCGACTCGCAGGACGCTGTTCGGCCTGACCGGCCGAGGCGAGGCCTGGCGAGGGGCCATCGATCTCGGCAACGAGCGCCCGGTCGTCGGATACGGCTTCGGGACCGAAGGCCGCGTGTTCGTCGACCGCTGGGCGGACTTCGTCGGCGGCCTACCGGAGAATTCCTACATCGGCATATACCTGCAGCTCGGCGCCGTCGGCCTGCTGGCGCTGCTCGCGCTCGCCGCCTCGATCGTCGTTGCAGCACTCCGCAGGAGCGATCGCCGGCAGGTCGCCGGACCGCTGGGAGCGCTGACGGCGGGCCTCGTCATGGCCTTCGTCCAGTCGTACATCTACTCCGTCGGCGACATCGCCACCGTCGCTTTGTGGGCGGCTGCGTTCCTCGCAGCCGTGCCGCCCTCGCGGGAGCCCGTACGAGCGTGAAGAAGCCGCGCGTACTCGTCATCAACCAGTACTACCGGCCCGGTTTCGAGGCGACGGCGCAGTTGCTCGGCGATCTGTGCGAGGCGCTCTCCGAGAGTTTCGACGTGTCGGTCGTGACGGGAGCTCTCGCGATCCCGCCTGCGCCGAGCGGGCGTTTCGACGCCAACGGCGTCCATCTGGTCAGAGTCCCGTCGACGACGTTCGACCGTGCGGGTCTCGGCCGCCGCGCCCTCAATTACCTCACGTTTCTCGCCGGCGCCTTCCTCGAGGCTCTGCGCGCGAAGAGGCCGGACGTCGTGGTCTGCATGACGGACCCACCCGTCGTCGGTGACGTCGGCCTGGTGGTCGCACGCCGCTTCCGCGTCCCGCTCGTCGTCATCAGCCAAGACGTCTTTCCCGAGATCGCCGTGCAGCTCGGCCGCTTGGAGAACCCGATGGTGGTCAGCCTCCTGCGTAGCCTGATCCGGATCTATGTCCGACGAGCGGATCGGATCGTCGCCATCGGGGAGACGATGCGCGAGCGGCTCGTCGAGAAGGGCGCTCGGCGCGAGCGGATAACCGTCATCCCCAACTGGGTCGACACGACGAAGGTCGCCCCTGCGTCGAAGGCCAACCCGTGGGCGCAGGAACATGGACTGCAGGAGAGATTCGTCGTCATGCACTCCGGCAACATCGGGCACGCGCAGAACCTCGACGCGCTCGTACGCAGCACGACGTTCCTGCGCGACCTCGACGATCTGACCGTCGCAATCGTCGGCGGTGGCGCGCGCCACGCGGCGCTGAGCGAGCTCGTCGAACGGCTCGAGGCCGACGCGGTGAAATTCCTCCCGTACCAGCCGCGCGAGCTGCTCTCGCACTCGCTCTCGTCCGCCGATCTCCACGTCGTCGGCCTTGCGCGCGGCCTCGCCGGGTACGTCGTCCCGAGCCGTCTCTACGGGATCCTGGCCGTCGGGCGGCCCGTCCTCGTCGCCGCCGAAAAGGAGAGCGAGACGGCCCAGCTCGTCTCGCGGATCGGATGCGGCGTCGTCGTCCCTCCCGGCAGGCCCGAGCTGCTCGCGGAGGCGATCCGCCGCGCCCATTCGGGCGAGTACGCACTCGAGGAGATGGGCCGGCACGGTCGCGAGTACGTCGTTGCCGAGGCCGACCGGCTGGTCGCGGTCGGGCGCTACGAGCGATTGCTGACGGAGCTCGTCGGTGGATAGGCGCGTGCAGTGGGCGACCGCGGCGGTTGCAGCTCTGGTGGTGCTCGGCCTGCTCGTCGCGATCGGTCGGTGGGAGCGGGACCGCTGGGTGAGGTCACAGGTGCACGGGATGGAGCGGACTCGTGCCGCGATCGGCCCTTTGGATTCCTCGAGCCTGATCGGCTATCGCGTGCTTCCGGAGTTCGATTGCCTCGTGTACCGGCGCGGCCGGGATCCCTACGCGCTCGAGCTCTGCGTCGACGGGGCGGGACGGGTCGTGCAGACGATCGATCGACGGAGGGGGCGCACCTACTACAGCCTGCAGGCAGAGCCCACGGCTTCGACCTTCCGGGTCGACCCTGAGGTCGTCGAGCCGCTGCTTCGCAAGATGGGTGCGTTCCGATGACGGCTGTCGTTGTCCTCTTCTGGTTGTCGCTCGCGGCCCTTGTGTGGACGCACGCCCTCTATCCGCTCGCTGCACGGGTGCTCGCAGCGGTGAGGGCGCGCCCCGTGCACAAGGGCGACGAGCTTCCGAACGTGACGCTCGTCGTGGCCGCTCACAACGAAGAGGCTGTGATCGAGCGCCGCGTCGAGAACCTCCGCGCGCTCGACTATCCGTCGGACAAGCTCGAGGTCGTCGTCACGTCGGACGCTTCCACCGACGGCACGGAGGAGCTCGCGGCGCGCGCGGGCGCGCGCGTCATCGCGAACCCGCGTGGCGGCAAAGTCGCCGCTCAGAACAACGCAGTGCGTCAGACAACAGGCGACGTGGTCGCCTTCACGGATGCGAACTCGACGTGGGCGTCCGATGCATTGCGAAAGCTGGTGCGCGTGTTCGCCGATCCCGACGTCGCCTTCGTCTGCGGCCGGCTCAACGTGCTGACCGGCGACGGCGGGAACAAGGAAGGCCTGTACTGGCGCTACGAGCTCGCCGTCCGCGACGCCGAGTCTCGCCTCGACTCGGTCACGGGCGGCAACGGCTCCATCTACGCCGTGCGTCGCGCCGATTACGTCGAGGTCGATCCTCGCTTCGGCCACGATCTTTCGCTTCCGTATTTGATGGTGCAGCGAGGGCGCCGTGCGGTCTACGAGCCCGATGCGAACGCATACGAGAAGGCGACACCGACGACGGAGGACGAGTATCGCCGCAAGGTCCGTATGTTCGAGCACTGTTGGGCGATCGTGGTCGAGGGGAAGATGCTGCGACGACTGCGCCCGCTGTACTGGGTCGAGATCGTCTCGCACCGGCATCTGCGCTACGCGAGCGGCGTCCTCCACCTCATCCTGCTCGGGACGAGCATCGCACTCCTCGGACGAGGCACGGTGTATGCAGTCGCGCTCGGCTTGCAGCTCGGCGTTCTCGCGGCAGCGCTCCTCGGTGTCGGACTGCCGCGCTACTACGTGCTCGTCACCTGGGCAACGGTGCAGTCGCTCTACAACTATCTACGGCGCGGCGTTCCGGCGACATGGGATGCCGCCGAGGGAACACGATGAACCGCGCCGCGGACGTCGCGATCGCAGGAACCGCCCTCGTTCTGACATCGCCCGTGCTCGCGGCGGCGGCGCTCGCCGTGAAGGTGACGAGTCGCGGTCCGGTTCTGTATCGCCAGACGAGGGTGGGCAAGGACGGCGCCGACTTCCAGCTCCTGAAGTTCCGCACCATGGTCGTCGGCGCGGAGACGCAGGGAGCGGGTCTCGCGATCGACCGCGGTGACCCGCGCATCACGCGGGTCGGCCGCGCACTCCGCCGGCTCTCGCTCGACGAGCTCCCGCAGCTCTGGAACGTCGTGCGCGGCGACATGAGCGTGATCGGCCCACGGCCGACGCTGCGCTACCAGGTCGAGCAGTACTCGCCGAGGCAGTTGCGCCGCCTCGAGCTGAAGCCCGGGATCACCGGCTGGGCGCAGGTGCACGGTCGCGCGACCCTGCCATGGGCGGAGCGGATCGAGCTCGACGTCTGGTACGTCGAGCATCGCTCTCCTCTGCTCGACCTCAAGATCCTCGTGAAGACGCCGCTCGCGCTCTTCGGCGGCACGTACAAAGGCACCACCGGCGGCTGGGTCGATCAGCAGCCGCGCTCGTAGAACGTCTGCACCGTGAGCTTCGCGGTCTCGGACGCCCACTCCTCGGGCAGCCAATACCACGGCGAGCTCGTGCCCACCGTCCAGAGCGCCCCGTGGAAGCAGCGCCGGAACAGCATGCGGGCACGGGTGACGTGGTAGGTCGAGGTGACGACGACGATCCGGTGCCAGCCGTGCTCGCGCGCCAGCCGTGAGACCGTCTCCGCCTCGCCGCGCGTGCTGTACGGGCTCGCCTCGAAGCAGACGACCTTGAAGCGAATCCTGCCGGAGGTTCCGTTGCACAGCCGCCTGGCGGTCACCCACTTCGGATCGCGTCCCGCGCTCGAGATGGCGAGCACCGGTGCGATGCCGCGACGCATCAGCTTCAGCGCCGGGTCGAGCCGCGTGTCGCGGCCGCCGGAGAGGACGACGACGACGTCCGCGTGGGCGGGCGGGGCGTCGTTCGCCCGGGGCCAGACGAAGAGCAGCGCGACCGCCGCGAGCCAGAGGCCGACCAGCATGACGAGCGCGGTGAGAAGACGGCGCACGAAGGGCGACGGTACCCTCTCGACCCGTGACGGGTGTCCTCTTCACGTGCGCGGGGCAGCGTGTCGACATCGTCACGTCGTTCCGGCGCGCCGGGGCGCACACGCTCGCAGTCGACGTCAACCCGCTCGCGCCCGCGCTGTATCACGCCGACGCGCACGCGTTCGTTCCGCGGGTCGACGATCCGGGGTACGTCGCCGCGCTCGCGGGGCTCGTCGCCGAGCACGATCTCTCGCTCGTCGTCCCGCTCACCGATCTCGACCACGGCGTCCTCTCCCGCGCTCGCGGCGAGCTCGGCGCGCTCGTTCTCCTGCCCGCACCGGAGGTCGTCGACGCGCTCGCGGACAAGTGGCGCGCCCATCTCCTCTTCGTCGACCGCGGCATCGGCTCGCCGGACACCTGGCTGCCCGAGGACGTTCCCGCAGACGCCGAGTTCCCGCTCCTCGTGAAGGCGCGCCGCGGCTTCGGATCGCGCAACATCTTCCGCTGCGACGACCGGCGCGAGCTCGACTTCTTCCTCGGCTACACGAGCGTCGACTCGATGGTCCAGGCGTGCTGCAGCGGCGAGGAGTTCTCGGTCGACGTCTTCTGCGACCTCGAGTCGCGCTGTCTCAACGCGGTGCCGCGAACGATGATCGAGTCGAAAGGCGGGGAGTCGATCAAGGGGATGACCATCCGCGACGCGGATCTCATCGAGGTCGGCCGCAACGTCTCCGAGACGCTCGGGCTCGTCGGGCCGGCGAATATCCAGTGCTTCCGCGAGCCCGACGGCACGCATCGCATCACCGACATCAATCCGCGCTTCGGCGGCGGGTTCCCGCTTCCGACTGCCGCCGGCAGCCGCTACCCCGAGCTTGCCCTCGCGCTCGCCGCCGGCGAGCGGCCCGAGCCGAGGCTCGGCGACTTCCGTGAGGGGCTTTACATGACGCGCTTCTTCTCGGAGCTTGTATTGACCGGGAACGGCGATAGCCTGGAACCGTTCGCGGAAGAGCTGCCAGAGCCGGTCGCCGAGCCCTAGGGCTCCTGGTCGTTTGCGTCCTCGCCGGCTGCGGCGGGGCGGCGCACCATGCCGCGGTCGCGCCGAAGCACATGCGGCATCTCGCGACGTTGCGGCCGGCGAAGCTCGTCGTCACCGTGGTCGACGGTGACCGCAACGTGCGCGTGCGCGGTGCGACCGTGCGCCTGTGGCATCGCGCGGCGCGCACCAACTTGCGCGGCGAGGCCGTCGTCCGCGTGCCGCGCCGCCGGAGCATGTACGTCACCGTCGGGGCTCCCGGCTTCGGGACGCGCACGCTGTTCGAGCCGTTCGCGGCACACCGGCTCGTCACCGTGCGCATCTACCGCCCGCAGCTGCAGTGGCGGATGTACGGCGCGACGCCGACACGCACGCAGGCGCAGGTGCACATCCATCTGCGGCCGCCGTTCAAGACGGTCTGGTACGTGCCGCTCGGCGGCCTCGTCGAGTTCCCCGCGGTCGTCGACAACGGCGTCGCGTACATCGGCAACCGCAGCGGCACCGTGTATGCGATCTCCATGCGACAGGGGCAGGTGCTCTGGCGCCGGAACACGAGCGGGTTGATGGCCTCCTCGCTCGCGGTGGACGGACAGGAGCTCGTCCATCACTCGATGAGCGGACGCGTGTCACTGCTCGACCGCTCGAACGGGGCGGTGCGCTGGAGCTACGACGTCGGATCGCCGATCGAGTCGTCGCCGATCGTGCACGCCGGAGTCGACTACTTCGGCACGTGGGACGGACGGGTGATCGCTCTCGATCTCCGGACACATCGCGTCCGCTGGACGCAAAGCTTGGGCGCGAAGATCACAGCGAGCGCCTCGCTCGCAGGCGGGACGCTGTACATCGGCGACTACGCAGGACGGCTCTGGGCTCTGTCGTTGCGCACGGGCTCGACACGCTGGAAGGCGGGCGTGAACGGCCGCATCTACGGCACGCCTGCGGTGGAGCAGGGCCGCGTCTTCGTCCCGTCGTCGACCGGCGGCTCGCTGACCGCGTTCTCGACGAGCGGCCGCTACCTGTGGCGCGTGAACACGGGCTCGTACGTGTACTCGTCGCCCGCGGTGTGGGGCGGACGCGTGTTCTTCGGCTCGTACAACGGCCTCTTCTACGGCGTCTCCGCCGCGAGCGGCCGGGTCCTCTGGGAGGTCGGCACCGGCGGCCCGATCTCCGGCGCCGCAGTCGTCGTCGACGGAATCGCGTATGCCGGGAGCTTCGCCCACCGCATCGTCGGCGTCGCCGCGGCCACGGGTCACGTCGTCCTCAACTTTCGGCACGGCAGTTACGTCCCAGTATCGGGGGACGGGATGCGCTTGCTCTTGCACGGATATTCCGGGATCTACGCAGTCGAGCCCGCTCGCTCGCTGAGATGAAGCGGGCGGCGACGGCCGCTGCGGCATCAGTCCTCATCTGGGCACCGGCGGCGCACGCCGCGACGCGGACGAGCGGGGACCTCCTCCGCCGCGGGATCACGCACGCGGTCGCGATGCACTGGATGAAGGCGCCCGACGCCGCCCGCTACCGGCGCGACGTGAATCGCGCGCTCTGGGACGAGCAACGGCTGCCGAAGCTCCGGGGACGCGTGATCGCCTCTCAGCTCGCTCAGCTCTCGAACCTCTGGGACTCCTACGTCTCGCCGCGGGCGACCGCGCTCTTCTCCCAGCTCGAGCAGAACCTGTCCTACCTCGAGACGCACCGGGTCCCGGACAAGCGCGTCGACGTGAGCGGGCCGGACGGCGTCGTCTACCGCTGGTTCCCGGACAATGGCCTCGAGTTCCACCCGCTAGCGAGCTTCTCCGCGCTCCTGAACGTCGCGGCGGCGCAGAACACGGACGCGACCCGCACGCTCGCGGACGCGCTGCTCGCGCGGGCCGTCCCGCGCGGGCGCCGCCTGATCTGGGAGTACGCGTTCCCCTACGGGAGCGGCCGTCCTCCGTGGGCGTCGGGCATGGCGGAAGCGCTCGCCGCGCAGGCGCTCGCGCGAGCCGGCGCGCTCCTCGGCGATTCGACGTTGACGGCTGCGGCCGCGCGCGCCTACGACGCGGTGCCATGGCTCCTGCTGACCACGCCGGCCGGCCCGTGGATCCGGCTGTACGGCTTCAGCCACGAGATCGTCCTCAACGCACAGCTGCAGACGATTGTGTCGCTGAACGACTACGGCAAGACCTCGGGGAATCCCGACGGGACCGCGCTGGCGCAGCGGCTCGACACGGCGGCGCGCACGATGCTCCATCGGTTCGACACCGGCGACTGGTCGCTGTACGAGCTTCGTGGCGCGCACGCATCGCTCTCGTACGAGCAGTACGTCACCGAGCTTCTCGGCAAGCTCGCCGCGCAGACGGGTGATCCGTTCTGGGGTGATGCGGCGCAGCGCTTCGAGGACTACCTCGCCGCCCCGAAGGTGACCGAGGGCGCGCCGCCGCCGACGCTCTACCCGCAGCCGCAGGACGGCTGGCTCGACAGCGCGTCGATCTCGCTCACGCTCTCGCAAAGCGCGTCGGTCACGGTCGCAATCGCAGGGAAGGTGACGACATACCGCTGGTCGCGTGGAACGCACGTGGTCACCTGGACGCCGCCGCCCGGCCTTCCGCCCGGCACGTACCCGGCCGCCGTCTCGGCGATCAGTTACGTCGGCCGGCGGGCGCGCGTGCAGCTCGCGCCCGTCGTCGTCGCCTGGGACTCCGGCCCGCCGCAGGGCCTGCAGGCGCAGCTCACGGGGACGACCCTGACGTGGCAGGCGGACGATCCGGGAACGCCCTCGCTCGATCTCGTTCTCCAGCTCGTCGACCCGACCGGGGTGAACCCGCCGCAGACCATCGACCTCGGGCAGCTGCCGGTGTCGGGCACCACGCAGGTCGCGGTCCCGACCGGAACCTGGGAGGCCACCCTCCAGGCGACCAATTCCGCGAATCAGACGAGCACCGTCGACTTGGGGACGGTCGCCAACTAACCTCGCGCAGGTGAACGACCGTTCGCTTGCCACGGTCTGCATGCCGTCGTACGACTGCGGCCGGTTCCGGCCGGGCAGTCGAAGGCCTCCTTGGGCAGTCGTGAGGGCCGCACGTCTTCGCTGACGCGTTAACTACTATCGGCGCGCGATGAAGGCAGTGATACTGGCGGGCGGAATCGGCGCTCGGCTGAGCGAGGAGACGGATGTGCGCCCGAAGCCGATGGTCGAGATCGGCGGACGGCCGATCCTCTGGCACATCATGAAGCTGTATTCGAGCTACCGCGTCGACGACTTCATCGTCTGCCTCGGATACAAGGGCTACCTGATCAAAGAGTACTTCGCGAACTACTTCTTGCACATGTGTGACGTGACGTTCGACATCGGCACGAACACGGTGCAGGTGCATCAGAGCGCGGCGGAGGATTGGCGCGTAACCCTGGTCGACACGGGTGACGAGACGATGACAGGTGGGCGACTGAAGCGCGTCGCGCCGTACCTCGGTGACGAAGACTTCCACTTCACGTACGGCGACGGGGTCGCCGACGTGGATCTCGATGCACTCGTGGCATTCCACCGCGATCAGGGCGTGCTCGCAACGGTCACGGCGGTCGAGCCGCCGGGGCGATTCGGCGCGCTCGAGGTGGAGGGCGATCGTGTCGTCGATTTCTCCGAGAAACCGCGAGGCGAGGGCGGTTGGATCAACGGCGGCTTCTTCGTCCTCGCGCCCGAGGTCATGAGCTACATCGACGGCGACACCACGAGCTGGGAGCGCGAGCCGTTGAGCCGGCTTGCGGCCGAGTCTCAGCTTGCGGTGTACAGGCACACCGGCTTCTGGCACCCGATGGACACGCTTCGCGACAAGAGGAACCTGGAGCGCCTTTGGGAGTCCGGTCGAGCGCCTTGGCGGCGGTGGCAGTGACACCCGCCTTCTGGCGGGGGCGGCGCGTCTTCCTCACAGGTCACACCGGATTCAAGGGAAGCTGGCTCGCGCTCTGGCTCGGACGCCTTGGGGCAACCGTGACCGGTTTCTCGGTCGACGTTCCGACGACGCCCTCGTTCTTCGAGTCGGCACGCGTCGCCGACGGGGTCGAGAGCATCATGGGCGACGTTCGCGAGGCAGCCGCCGTCTCGGCGGCGATGCGAAGCGCACACCCCGAGATCGTCTTCCACCTTGCCGCGCAGCCGCTCGTGAGGCACTCGTACGCCGAGCCCGTCGGGACGTTTGCGACAAACGTGCTCGGTACGGTTAACGTCCTCGAGGCCGCGCGTGGCCTCGATGGTCTCCTGAGCGTCATCGTCGTCACGAGCGACAAGTGCTACCGACCCGCGGACACGGCTCATTCGGAAAGCGACGCGCTCGGAGGAGAGGATCCCTATAGCGCGAGCAAGGCGGCCGCCGAGCTCGTGACGGCGGCGTATCGGGCCTCGTTCTTTTCTGATCGCGG
>Ga0070731_10005154_pt1 | contig 10914 bp, 10 predicted proteins | sample Coa_R1_2_FD_66448 | JGI IMG/M metagenome (GOLD analysis project Ga0070731, IMG submission 66448) | Surface soil microbial communities from Centralia Pennsylvania, which are recovering from an underground coalmine fire - Coalmine... | ecosystem: Environmental > Terrestrial > Soil > Unclassified ... | reverse complement strand
CGCCGCGCCCTGGAACGCTATCTGGACCACATGGAGGCGCTGATCCAAGCCATGCGCGAGAAGTGAGAATTCCTTTTTTTGGGCCATTAACTTTATGATACAAAGTACTTCACAAACGAACATTCACGTGGCGATCATTATGGATGGCAACGGGCGCTGGGCTACGGCCAAGAGTCTCGCGCGCATCGAAGGCCACCGCGCGGGCGCGCTCGCAGTGAGCCGCGTGGTCGAATCCGCCGTCGAGCTGGGCATTGGCACGCTAACGCTCTACGCGTTCTCCTCGGACAACTGGCGCCGGCCCGCCGCCGAAGTAGCTGCTCTCATGCGCCTGTTTCAGGCTTATCTACGGGATCAGCAGGCGCGCTGCGTGGAGAATGGCATCCGCCTCGAAGTAATCGGCCGGCGGGACCGCCTGGCGCCCGGCCTGGTTCGCGCCATCTACGACGTCGAAGCCGCTACCCGGTGCAGCGCGCGTATGCGGTTGCGGATCGCGGTGGATTATTCGGCGCGCGATTCCATTCTGGCGGCAGCCCGCCGCGTGGCATCTCACGGTGGAATCACCCGTGAAGGATTCACGCGCTTGCTGGCGGAAGCAACGCACTCCAACCCACCTGCCACCGATGTGGACCTGCTGATCCGCACCGGCGCCGAGCTGCGCCTCAGCGACTTTCTGCTGTGGGAGAGCGCCTATGCCGAGCTTTTTTTCACTCCCAAGATGTGGCCGGATTTCGATCGCGCCGACCTCGCCGCCGCGCTCCAGGAATTCCGCCGCCGCGACCGGCGCTTTGGCGCGCTCGGAGTGGGTGTAGGACAATGATCGCTTGTTCATCACATTCGAAGGAATGGACGGCAGCGGCAAAACCACGCAGGTGAAGCTGCTGGTGGAACGCCTGAAGGCCGCTGGTAAACCGGTCCTGGCCACAGCCGAACCGGGCGGCACCGCCATCGGAGAGCAAATCCGCCGCGTTTTGCTCGATGCGAGAAATCAGGACCTGCGGCCCAACGCCGAGCTGCTGCTGTACTACGCCAGCCGCGCGCAAAATGTCGACGAATCCATCCGCCCGGCACTGGCCGATGGCCGCATCGTGGTATGCGACCGCTTCACCGATTCGACCCTCGCTTATCAAGGTTACGCGCGCGGACTGGGTGCGGAAACGGTGCGCGCTCTCGATCGCATTGCCTGCAAGGGTCTGGCGCCGGATTTGACCCTGCTCATCGATATCGATCTGGAAACCAGCCTGCGAAGGGCGCGCACCCGCAACCAATTTTCCGGCAAAGTGGAAACGCGCATGGACGATCAGTCGGTGGACTTTCACCGCAAAGTTCGCGACGCCTACCTGCAGATTGCCGCCGACGAGCCCAAGCGGATTCGCGTGATCGACGGCAGCGGCGATACCGCGGCGGTCGCAGCCAGAGTCTGGGAAGCCATAGCGCCGCATGTTTGAAAATTTCTGGGGCAATCCGCACGTTGCGCGCGCGCTCGAGCACACCATTGCCAGCGGTCGCATTCCCCAAACGCTTTTGTTTTCCGGGCCGGAGGGCGTGGGCAAAGCCACCATGGCGCGGCGCTTCGCGGCGGCGCTGCTGGGCAGCGCGGAAAAAATCGAACAGGACGATTTAAGCCTGCCGCACAACGTCGCCATCGTCGCCGGCCGCGAGCGCTGGCCCGCAGAAAAACGCAATGACGATCCGTTGCTGTTCGCCTCACACCCGGATTTCGTGACTTTTGCACCCGATGGCCCGCTGCGCCAGCTTTCGATTCCGCAAATGCGGATGCTCAAGGAAAAAGCCCAGTTCAATCCACTCAAAGGCGACCGCCGCGTTTTTCTGATCGATCACATCGACCGCGCCGGCGAGCAGGCTGCCAACTCACTGCTCAAGACGCTAGAAGAACCGCCGGATCACATGATCCTCATCATGACCGCGGAAAATGCCTACAACCTGCTGCCCACCATCCGCTCGCGCGCGGTGCCGTTTTCATTCGGACCTTTGGGCTCGGACGAGATGGCGGCGTTCGCCCAGGCGCGCGGATTGGACCAGCCAAGCAAACGCATCGCGCTCGCCGCGGGCAGCCCGGGCGTGGCGGTTTCGCTTGATCTCGAAGCTTACGACCGCCGCCGTGCCGCGATGCTGATGCTGGTGAAAGTCGCTGCTGGTGCGCAGCCGTTTGGTTCCTGGATTCCTTTTTCGGAAACAATTGCCCGCAGCAAGAACGAAAAGCTGGAGATTCATCTCGGCATCTTGTACGTGCTGCTGCGCGATCTTTTGATCCTGCGCGAAACGGGCGGGGAAATTGCCAATCAGGATGCGCGCGCCGAGCTGGAACCACTGGCCAGGAAAATCACGTTCGCCTGGATTCGCGCCGCCGTGAAGAAGACCGATGAAATCCTAAAGCTCGTGCGCCGGAATATCCAAAAAACGATTGCGCTCGATGCATTGATTCTAGAATTACGCGACGCCTAGCTACCGTTCAGAATTCGATGACCGCGCGCCCCAGCAATTCGCCGCGCTCCATCTTCGCCAATAATTCGGGCACGTCTTCGAGCGCATGAGGGTGCGATTCGGCGCGGACCGCGCCCGTCTGAGCCAGACGGAACACGTCTTCCAAATCCTGCCGCGTGCCCAGAAAACTTCCGCGCACGGTGATGCCTTTGAGCACCGCATCTACGATGGGCAGGGGGAAGGTGTCGTTGACCAACGCCACCAGCACCAGCGTGCCGGTACGCTTGAGCGACCGAAAAGCTTCATCGATGGCAGCGGCGCTGGGCGCGAACACGATGGCTGCGTCCGCCCCACCGTGCTCTTTCTGCAAGGGGCGTGCGGCCTCGCCGGCAGGCAGAGCGATGGCGGCGCCTAGTGAGCGGGCGAGGTCCAGTTTTTTCTTGGAAACATCCACGGCCGCCACGCGCAAGCCGCGATGCCGCGCGTACTGCACTGCCAAATGTCCCAGGCCGCCCATGCCAAATAAAGCGATGGTTTGATCAGCGTTGAGCTGCGTTTCGCGAACGGCGCCGTAGGCGGTCCATCCGGCGCAGCACAGCGGGGCAGCGGCAGCAGCCGGCAAGTCATCCGGTACGCGAATCAAATGCTGGGCGCGCACGCAGGCATAGACAGCTAGGGTTCCATGCGCAGAATAGCCGGAATTGCGTTGGCGGGGGCAAAAGCGCTCGCGGCCGCTGTGGCACCATTCACATTCGCCACAAGTAGCGGCGAGGAACGTGATGCCGACGCGATCGCCCGCCGCCCAACCCGTAACACCCGAGCCCACTGCTTCCACGCGGCCAATTCCTTCATGGCCCAGAATCAGCGGAACAAGCGGTGGACGCGCCAGGCCCGCCACGAATAAATCCGAATGGCAGATTCCGCAGGCTTCCATCTTGATACGCACTTCACCGGCGGCGGGATCCGGAACCTCCACTGCTTTCACAACCACCGGCGTTTGCGGCGCTTCGAGGACCGCGGCCAGCGTCACACCACCACCTGCCGCAACGTGGTGAAAAACTCGGGAAACGAAACGGAGGCCGCCTCAGATCCGTGGATCACGCACGGGCCATCCGCCGCGAGCGCTGCCACCGAGAACGCCATCGCGATGCGATGATCGCCAAAGGAATCCAACTCTGCTGCATGGAAGCTCTGCCGTCCGGGAACCACCAGGCCATCCGCCGTTTCCTCCACTCGCACGCCCATGCGACGCAAATTCTCGGCAACGGTGGCTATGCGGTCCGTCTCCTTTATGCGTAGCTCGGCGGCGTCGCGCACCACCAGGCCCTCTTCACTAACCGCGCCCAGCACGGCAAGCACGGGAATTTCGTCAATCAGAGCGGCGGTAGTTTCGCCCTCGATGACGCCGCCCCGCAGGCGCGAGCTGGTTACTAGGATCTCACCGGAAAGCTCGCCATTGCGCTGCTCCACATCCACGATGCGAACCTGTGCGCCCATGCCTACCAGAAAATCGAGCAGCGTGGAGCGTGTCGGGTTCAGGCCGACGCCTTGAATGGTCAGGCTGGATTCCGCCGTGAGAAGCGCCGCCACGATGAAAAACGCCGCCGACGACAAATCCGAGGGAACTTCCAGCTCGCGCCCGACAAGCCTGGGCCGGCCTTGCAGCGTGATCACGCGCCGCTCCACGCGGATGTCCGCGCCCAATTCCCGCAGCGCGATTTCGGTGTGATCGCGGGACCGCATGGGCTCGCGCACGATGGTCGCTCCGTCTGCGTAAAGGCCGGCCAGCAGGATGCAGCTCTTCACCTGCGCGCTAGGGACCGGCAGCGCGTAATCGATCGCATGCAGCGGGCGTCCAGCAATTTCAAGTGGAGGAAAGCGGCCGTCGCGCGCCGAGATGTCCGCTCCCATGGCACGCAGCGGTTCGATCACCCGGCCCATCGGCCGCCGCGCCAATGATTCATCGCCAGCGATCCGGCTGGTGAATTGCTGCGCCGCCAAAATCCCAGCCAGCATGCGGATGGTAGAGCCGGAGTTGCCGGCGTCCAAATCCTGCGTAGGTGCGCGTAGGCCATCCAGGCCGGCGCCATGAATCGTCACAATGGCGCCCGCCTCATCGGCGGTGATGCCGAGCGCGCGCAGACAACTCAGCGTGGAATGGCAGTCGGCGCCGGTCGAGTAGTTTGCAATGCGGCTGACGCCCTCGGCAACCGACGCCAGAATGGCGTAGCGGTGGGAGATAGACTTATCGCCGGGCAGGCGAATGGTGCCGGCAATGCCCTTGGCTGGGGAGATCCGCTCTGACATGAGGAATCCCCATTCTAGCCAATGACCCGCGGCGGAACCGGACTAACCCTGGGAAATCAGGCCCCGATGGCTAAGTGGCTCAGGCTGGCTTGCATGTGCCGGGCTGCGCGAAACGGCTGAAACCGGTAGCCGATGCCAAAAATCGTCTCGATATACTGGCCGCTATAGACACCCAATTTACGCCGTAGCCGGCGAATGTGGACGTCCAGCGTGCGGGTCCGGATTTCCCGGCTATATCCCCATACCCGCTGCAGTAGCGTTTCCCGGGGAATGATATCGCCGGCATGCTGAACGAGCATGGCCAGTAACTCGAATTCCTTGCGCGTCAGCACTAGATTTCCGGCGTCCAGGACCACCTTCTTGTGGTCAAAGTCCACTTCCAGGTGCGCGTCCCGATAACTCGGAGATGAATTGACCACTGTATGAGCGAACTCCATATATAGCTCCTTAAACTCTCATTCCCGATCCTAAAGGGCGAGATAAAACGAGTGGTCGCGGAGTTGTAAAGATTTTGTAAAAACGGCTGGACTCTTTTACGGGCGCGTTTAGTCGATAGCGAAAGGCCCGCCGCGGGTAACCCGCAGCCACCGCTTGCTATCGTTTATGGCGTTGACCTTGAACTTTATGGCGCGGGGAGGATTGTTCAACTGCAGATGAAACGGAGCTTCGTCGCCGGGAGCGAGCTTGTCCTCGTCCACCGGCGCGGTTTGGGTAGTCATCACACTTCCGTCGGAGGCGGTGAAATCGAAGGACAGCACCAGGCCGTGGATGGTCTTGTCGCTGGTGTTCCGGACCCGGCCATCGATTCCGATCACGTCGTCGTCGCGGTGCGCGGTGACCTCGACAATATCGATATCGCCGGTCTTAGTCTTCTGGTACGCGCCGGCCACGCAGAGAGAAAATACCACGGCCGCACACCAGAACCGCTTCATACCGTTTAGTTTAGTTACGTGTCGGCAAAGATTCAATGTCAGGGCGGAATTCGGTGGCTTCTTGGCCTATACTGTTAGATTACTTTTCAACCACTCGTGAGAAAGGGACAGAAGCCATGACCAGGCGAGAATTGATTTTGAGTTCCGCGGCCCTTTCGGCTGCGGCGGCCGCGGCGCAATCGAGCAGCAGCGGAAAGACCGTGTCCATTGCCAGCAACAACGGCGCCAAGGCCACGGCGCGGGCAGTTGAAATGATGAAGTCGGGGGCAGACACGCTCGATGCCGTAATCGCCGGCGTCAACATTAACGAAGACGACCCCGAAGAGCACGGCGTAGGCTTGGGCGGCCTTCCCAACGAGGATGGCGTGGTTGAGCTGGATGCCTCCGTAATGCACGGTCCCACTCGCCGGTGTGGCGCGGTGGCCTCTATCCAGCGCATTAAGAATCCATCCAAAGTGGCCAAGCTGGTGATGGAAGAGACCGACCATGTAATGATGGCCGGCAACGGCGCGCTGCGCCTGGCCAAAGCATTCGGTTTTGCCGAAGATGAGCTGCTCACTGAAAAATCGCGGGTGGCTTGGATGGTGTGGAAAAAGTCCCTCAGGGATGCCGCCGGGCACAATAATTGGACCGATGGCCTGGATGCGCCGGTGAAATCCAGCGCGCAGTTGAAGAAAATTTTCCCGGAAGTGGATGAAAAAACGCTGGCCTGGGCCTGGCAGATGGCCATGCATCCGATCACCGGGACGATCAACTGTCTGGGTTTGAATGCCAAAGGCGAGATGTCCGGCGTCACCACCACCAGCGGCCTGGCGTGGAAAATCGCCGGGCGGGTGGGAGATTCGCCCATTATCGGCGCCGGTTTGTATGTGGACCAGGAAGTGGGCGGTGCCGGCTCTACCGGGCGCGGCGAAGAGAACATCCGCATTTCCGGAGGCCACACCATTGTCGAAAACATGCGGCGCGGTATGTCGCCCACGGAAGCCTGTCTGGATGCCTGCAAGCGCGTGGCCCGCAATTACAACAACGACCACGCCCGCCTGAAACCCATCGGCATCACGTTCTACGCTCTACGCAAGGACGGCGTCTATGGTAGCGCCAACTTGTGGAATAACGGCGTCACATTTGCCGTCAACGATGGCAGCGGTCCCAGCCGCTTGGAGAAGTGCGCATACTTGCTGGGATAGTCACGCAGACGGCTCTGCCTGTCTGTTGCCCCTAGGGAATTGAGGATTGAAACCGCGGCGTGTCACAAATCTTTCATCGCAGCACGAACACTTTCTCCCGCTTCAGCATATTCGGGGGCGTGTTCATTTTAGGGTTGATTACCTGGGCTCTTTCCGAGCTCAACCATTCCGATTACGCGACTCGCGCCAAGACTCCGGTCGACCAGCCCATTCCGTTTAGCCACGAGCATCACGTGGGCGGCTTGGGCATCGATTGCCGCTACTGTCACACGACGGTCGAGACTTCGTCGTTCGCCAACATTCCGCCCACCAAGACGTGCATGAATTGCCATTCACAGATTTGGAACACGAGCCCGACACTCGAACCGGTGCGCGATAGTTTTCGCACGGACCGCTCCATTCGCTGGATCAAAGTACACGACCTGCCGGATTATGTCTACTTCAATCACAGCATTCACGTGAATAAGGGAGTCGGCTGCACCACGTGCCACGGGCCGGTGAATCGAATGCCGCTGACTTGGCAGCACGCCTCCCTGCAGATGGAATGGTGTCTCGAGTGCCACCGGAATCCGGAGCTCTTCGTGCGGCCAAAGTCGGAGGTGTTCAGCGTGGCGTGGAAACCGCCGGCCGATCAGGAAGAGATGGGACGCAAGCTCGTAGCTGAATACAAGATCCAGAGTTTGACCAGTTGTTCGACGTGTCACCGATGAGCAAGGCTTACGAATATCTCGATCTCGAAGCGATCCGGCGGCGCCTGGAGCAAAGCCGCGGGCAGCAGTACTGGCGCAGCCTGGACGAGCTGGCCCAGAGCGATGGCTTTCAGGATTTCCTGCAGCGCGAGTTTCCGCGCCAGGCTTCGGAATGGCACGACGCAGGCGGACGGCGAAGATTTCTGCAGTTGATGGGAGCGTCGCTGGCGCTGGCCGGATTAAGCGCGTGTACGAAGCAGCCGCCTGAACCCATCGTGGCGTACGTGCGCCAGCCGGAGGAGGTAATTCCGGGCAAGCCGCTGTTTTTTGCGACGGCGGTGACGCTCAGCGGCGTGGCTACGGGCGTGTTGGTGGAGAGCCATTTAGGGCGTCCTACCAAAGTCGAGGGGAACCCGGAACATCCCGCCAGCCTCGGCGCCGCGGATGCCTTTGCGCAAGCTTCAGTGCTTTCGCTCTACGATCCCGATCGCTCGCAGACGCTCCTGCAACTCGGCGAGATTCGACCCTGGCCGGCATTCCTGGGCGCGATGAGCGAAGCCCTGGCGGATCAGCGCGTCAAGAAGGGCGCTGGGCTGCGATTTCTCACCGAGACAGTGACGTCGCCTACGCTCGCCAATCAGATTCGCGGCGTGCTGGCGGAATTTCCCGCTGCGCGCTGGCATCAGTACGAACCCGCTGGAGCGCACTCGGCGCGGGCCGGTGCGCGGCTGGCGTTCGGCGCGCCGGTGAACACGTACTATCAGCTTGCCAAGGCCGATGTGATTTTGGCGCTGGACGCTGATTTCCTTTGTTCCGGTCCCGCCAGCTTGCGCTACGCGCGCGATTTTGCGGATCGCCGCCGCGTGCGCGGGGAAGAGACCGCCATGAATCGGCTGTACGCGGTGGAAGCCGCACCTTCGCCAACCGGCGCCAAGGCCGATCATCGCCTGCCGCTACGCGCGAGCGAGATGGAAACATTCGCCGCTGCGATGGCGGGTGCAGTCGGCGTGGCTGGAGCGCCTGCCGTAAGCGGACCGCACGCCACTTGGATCCAAGCCGTCGCCAAAGATTTGCGCGAGCACCGCGGCGCGTGCGTCGTCATTGCCGGGGATCAACAAACGCCCGCCGTGCACGCCTGGGCGCAGGCCATGAACCTGGCGCTGGGCAACGTCGGCAAAACTATCGTCCATACCGATTCACTCGAAGCCGAACCTGTGGATCAAATCGAAAGTCTGCGTGAATTGGTCACGGAGATGGACGCCGGCCGCGTCGAGCTGCTGGTGATCGTCGGCGGCAATCCGGTCTACAACGCGCCCGCCGATTTCACTTTTCGCGAGCGTATGGCCAAGGTGAAGCTGCGCGTGCACTCCGGCCTGTACGATGACGAAACTTCGGAGATGTGCCAATGGCACGTGCCGGCGGCGCACTCGCTCGAGACCTGGGGCGATGCCCGCGCCTTCGATGGCACCGTCACCATTCAGCAGCCGCTCATTGCGCCGTTGTACTTCGGGCGCTCGGTTCACGAGCTTTTTGCCGCATTCTCCGATAAGCCGGAGCGATCTGCCTACCAGATTGTTCGCGAATATTGGATGACGCAAAAGCCGAGCGCCGATTTCGAACCGTGGTGGCGCAAGGCCGTGCATGACGGCGTCGTAGCGGGCTCGGCACTTCCGCCGAAGACCGTTTCGGCCCGCGCACTAAATCTTCAACCTGGTGCCGCGCCGCAGGGTTCGGAAATCGTCTTCCGCCCCGACCCCACTATCTACGACGGGCGTTTCGCCAACAACGGCTGGCTGCAGGAGCTGCCCAAGCCGCTGACCAAAGTCACCTGGGACAACGTAGCGCAGATCAGTCCTGCGACGGCGCAGCGCCTGGGTTTGCAGAACGAAGATTTTGTGGAACTGAGTTACCAGGGTCGCAAAGTTCCAGCGCCGGTTTGGATTTCGCCGGGCCATGCCAACGAATCCGTTTCGGTCACGCTGGGCTATGGCCGCACGCGCGCTGGACACGTCGCAACCGGCGCAGGTTTTAATGCGTACGCCTTACGAACGTCGGCCGCGGTCTGGTCGGGCGCGGGCGTCGAGATTCGTGCGCTCGGCCGCAAACATCCGCTGGCTTGCACGCAGCAGCATCATAGTCTGGAAGGCCGCAGCCTGGCGATTTCCGGCACCATCGAGGAATATCGCAAGAAGCCCGGTTTCGTTGGCGAACTGGCGGAAGCGCCGCCAAAGGAACTCACCCTTTATCCGGGATTCAAGTACGAAGGCTACGCCTGGGGCATGGCCATCGACCAATCCGCCTGCGTGGGTTGCAATGCGTGCGTAGTGGCCTGCCAGGCGGAAAACAATATTGCGGTAGTCGGCAAAGAGCAGGTCATCAACGGCCGCGAGATGCACTGGCTGCGCATCGATACCTACTTCAAAGGCGAGCTGGATAATCCGGAAACGCTTTATCAGCCCGTCATGTGCATGCATTGCGAGAATGCTCCGTGCGAGTTGGTTTGTCCGGTGCAGGCCACCAGCCATTCCACCGAGGGCCTGAACGACATGGTCTACAACCGCTGTGTCGGCACCCGCTACTGCGCCAACAATTGTCCCTACAAAGTGCGGCGCTTCAATTACTTTCTGTTTTCCGACTGGGCGACCGAGAGCCTGAAACTGCAGCGCAATCCGGATGTGAGCGTGCGCAGCCGCGGCGTCATGGAGAAGTGCACCTACTGCGTGCAGCGCATCAACGAGGCCAAGATCGACTCCGAAAAAGAGGATCGGCAGGTTCGTGATGGCGAAATTCAAACTGCCTGCCAGGCTTCCTGCCCCACCCAGGCCATCGTGTTTGGAAACGTCAACGACAAGGCCAGCCGCGTATCCAAGATGAAGGCGGAGGAGTTGAACTACGGATTGCTCACCGACTTGAACACGCGCCCGCGTACCACGTACCTGGCCGCGCTGCGCAATCCCAATCCGGAGATCGAGCGAGGCCAGGCATGAGCTTCGAGAACCCGCAAGCGCCAGTCATCGAGCCGGGGCACACGTTCGCGTCGGTCACCGACAAGATCAGTTCGATCGTCCTGACGCGCCGCACGCCTTTGTTCTGGTTTGTGGCTTTGGCCGTGTCCTTCGGCCTGCTGATGGTGTTTTTCTGGGCGGTGACCAATCTTTTCTTCACGGGCATCGGCATCTGGGGTGTCAACAAACCGGTGGGCTGGGGCTTCGCCATCATCAACTTTGTCTGGTGGATTGGAATCGGTCACGCGGGGACATTGATTTCGGCTATTCTGCTGCTGTTCCGGCAAACCTGGCGAAACTCCATCAACCGCTTCGCCGAAGCGATGACCCTGTTCGCCGTCGCCTGCGCGGG
>Ga0070731_10005153_pt1 | contig 10914 bp, 9 predicted proteins | sample Coa_R1_2_FD_66448 | JGI IMG/M metagenome (GOLD analysis project Ga0070731, IMG submission 66448) | Surface soil microbial communities from Centralia Pennsylvania, which are recovering from an underground coalmine fire - Coalmine... | ecosystem: Environmental > Terrestrial > Soil > Unclassified ... | reverse complement strand
AGCGCGCCTTCTGCAGGTCCCGGCTGCGCTCCGACTGCTCCGGGCGGTAGTGGCTGTCGGCAACCTTCAGCGCGTTGCCGCGATCGTAGTAGCGGAACGATTCCTCGTAGGCGCCGCGATCCTCCAGCGCCTTGCCCAGCGCGAAGCAGAGATGCCAGCGATCCACGGGCTCCAGCGCCGGCCGCGCCTCCTCCGCCCGCATCCGCGCGATCTCGTCGTCGGCGAAGCGGTAGGTCTTGAGATTGGCGAGGCTCCAATAGGCGTCGCCGAAGCTCGGCCGGGCCGCCGCGGCGCGGCGATAGGCGTCGATCGACTCGGCCTGCCGTCCCATCGTCTTCAGCGCATGGGCGATCGACAGATGCAGGTCGGCCGCGTCCGGCGTCTCGGCCACCAGCGAACGGTAGGTGTCGAGCGCCTCGTCGTAGCGCGAGAGCGCCACGCAGGTCGTGGCATAGATCGCGCGGTAGCTGCGGTCCTTCGGATCCACCGCGAGCAGAATGCGGCACTGCTCCAGCGCCTTCTCGTGGCGATGGCGCTGCAGCAGCGCCTGGACGTACTCGTAGCGCGCCAGGTGGTAGTCGGGCGCGAAGACCAGCACGCTCTCCAGCAGGAACTCGGCGTCCTCGTAGATCTCGAGCTTCATGCCGATCTGGGCCAGCAGCCGCATCGCCTCGATGTCGCGGGGGTTGCCCTTCAGGTGCTGGCGGATGACCCGCTCGGCCTCGTGCACCTCCCCGTCGGCGAACATGCTCGAGGCCGTGACGACGGCGACCGGCAGGCTCGCCAGCTTGGCCACATGCTGCGCCGCGAGCCGGGCATCCTCCTCGCGCCCGGCCGCCTTGAGCAGCGTCGCGAGCGGCTTCCAGCTTCCGGGCAACGCCGGGTTCAGACGGACCGCGTGCAGATAGGCGGCCACGGCATCGTCCGGCCGGCCGGCGGCCGCCAGCGCATGGCCGCGCTCCTGATGGAGACGGCTGTAGCCGGGATGGACGGATTCGAGGCGATCCAGCGCCGCCAGCGCCTCCGGAAGCCGCCGCAGATAACGTTCCGCCACCGCGACCATGTAGAGGACGTCGCGGTTCTCCGGCACCTCGCGCAGCAGGGCCTGCGCCGCCGCCAGGGCCGGCAGGAACTGCTGCGACTGAAGCAGGCCCCGGATGCGCACCACCTCCGCTTCGACGGGAGACGGCGAAAGTCCGGGGGCAAGCTGTTGCATCGTCGTTCCATGCACGCGAGGCGGAGCGGCTCGCGCGGCGGACGCTATCATGGCGGCCGGTTCGGGGCCTAGGGAGGGATCGCGCGGACCCGGGTGGGTTGCCTGCTCCGCCGACCCCTGAACGGCGGAATGCGCTTCGCTTTTCCGCCCTACGGCGCCTCGTAGGGCGGAAAAGCGCAGCGCCTTCCGCCACTGTCGCGGCCGGGCCGGCTCATTCGATCGGCGAGGCAGGGGTTCTTTGATCGTGCCACACATGCCCGTCATTGCGAGCCGCAGGCGAAGCAATCCAGGGGTTCGAGGCCGCGGCCCTGGATTGCTTTGCTCCGCTCGTAATGACGGCCGCGATTTGCGGCTCTTGCTATAGAAGCCTGCTTGGACTCAGCCCGGCCTGGCGAGAAGAACCGGCTGCGGCGGCGCCGGAAGACGGCTCAGCGGCGTGACCGGGGCATGATGCTCCCTCACCAGGTAGCGTTTGATGACATCGCGGTAGCCGCGATAGACCAGCCCATTGTTCCGGCGAATGATGGAGTCCCGATTCTGCCGGTAGTGCCTCGGGATCGCGTACCACGGCATCGCCGGATGACAATGGTGCACGACGTGCAGGTTATTGAAGAGGAACAGCAATCCGAGAACGGGTGCGCGCTCGACGATGGCGGTGCGATGGTCCGGGTCGAGGGCGGCACGATGCTCGGCGAAGGAGCGCAGCGCCGTCAGCGCGAGGCCCGGATAGACGAAGAACGCGACGTACTCCCAGAACGGGATCCCGCACACCGCCTCCACCCACAGCAGCACGGCGATGACGCCCACCACGTGAACGCCCCAGACCCGCCAGCGGTTGACGGAACCGGCCGCTAACCCCGCGACTTCGTCGACCAGGAAGTGGGAGATCGCGACGAGCGGTCCGAGCATGATTCGGCCGGTGGCGGTGTTGAGGATTCGGGTGACCGCCCGCGAGACCGGACCGCGCCGCTGCCAGGCGATATCGGTCAAGTAATAGGATTCAGGATCTTCGATCGGATCGGTCAGCACCTGGTCGCGATGATGCGACAGGTGAAGCTCGCGATAGCGGAGATAAGGCAGCCACAGGCTGAGCGGCAGGAACCCCAGAGCCGTGTTCAGCCAAAGCTTCCGGGTCGGGTGGTTGTGGATGAGCTCATGCTGCAGCGAGTGATGCCAAGCCGTCACCCAGGCCCCGGCCGGCAGAAGCAGCCACCAGGGCAATGCCCTCGCCCAGTAGGTGAGAGCCAAATATCCGCCATAAACGACCGCTATCAGAAGCCAGGTGGGCCATTCGATGCGGTATCGGGCGGCGTCAGGAATGTACGTGCCGGACGGGGCGCTTGAACCGGACATTTCCGCAGGCTACTTCCTTCTGGCCAGGGGAACCGTAAGTGCGATGAACTGATGATATAAGGAGCGGGACGCCCGAATCAACGCGAGATTGCGCAACATATGATTCACTTTGTCTCATATATTGGCGTGGAAACACATCAGCATGGGATGTGACGCTCCGGGTGGGATTGGCGGTATGGATCGGCGGTCGACTTCAAGCATCTTGAGAGAGCGGTTGCACGAGGTCATCGAGCGCTCGGGCCTGAGCCAGGCGCAATTCGCCAAGGCCTTGAAGGTCGACCGATCCACCCTCGTACAGATTCTCTCGCCGGCGGCGGACCGCCTGCCGCGCGCCGAGACGCTGGCCCATATCGCGCAGCTCGGGCGGGTGTCGCTGGACTGGCTTCTGGGCCTGACGCTGCTGGAGCAGCCGGCTGCCTCCGGCGCGCCGGAGCTGGTGGAGTTCGCACCCGACGCCGCCTCTCCGATCGACGGGCGGCTGATGAAATGGCATCGCGAGGCGGCCGGCTACAAGATCCGGCACGTCGCGGTGACCTTCCCCGATCTGCTGAAGACCGACGAGATCGTCGAATTCGAGTACGGCAAGTCGCTCCACCCCGACCTCGCCAGCGCCATCGAATCGGTGCACGCGCATTTTTCGTACGTGCGCCGCCCCGAAAGCGACTTCGAGGCCAGCAATTCGATCCAGGCCATCACGATGTTCGCCGCCGCGCAGGGGGCCTGGCGAGGCCTGAGCGTCGCCCACCGACGCCGCCAGCTCGAATACCTGATCGATCTGTGCCAGGAGCTCTACCCGACCTTCCGCTGGTTCCTCTACGACGAGCGGGAGGTCTATTCGGTCCCGATCACGATCTTCGGACCGTTGCGCGCCGCGCTCTATACGGGACACGGATACCTGGTGCTCACCGCCCCCAAGCACGTGCAGCCGCTGGCCCGCCAGTTCGACCGCCTGATCCGCGCGGCCGTCGTCCAGCCCGCCGAGGTGCCGGCCTATCTGGCTCGCCTGCTGACCGAGCTCAAGCACGAGTGACCGGCCGCGCCCGCGGCGAAGCGTCGGGCGCGTCACGCCGCCGGGTGGAGGAGCGTCAGCGCAACCCGGCCATGCTTGCGATAGGTCAGGAAATCGGAGTCCAACGTCAGGATGGCGTGCCGATCATGGATCTCGGACATCCGGACGATGCAGGCATCGGCCAGCGACATCGGCGTGTCCCGATATTTCCGGATGAGAGTGCGCACGGCGCCGACATGTTCGTCGAGGCGGAAGGCAATGCTCAACGCTCCGGCCTCGATCAGATCCAGGACGGCGTCCTGGGCTCTCGGGTAGCGCGCCAGCAAGTACATGGCTTCGGCCAGCACGGGTTCGCACACCAGGAGTGGAGCGTCGAGGTGCTCGAAGCGCTCCACGACCCAGCGGTGGTGGCGTTCGGCGCGATCGAGGAGGGCGACGAGCGGTCCCGTGTCAACGATGGCGACGGTCATCGTCGCCGAAGCCCGCAAGGTGCTCAGGATTTGACGCGAGGTCGGGAACGCCGGAATCAATGATGCCGCGCGCGTGCTTCGTCAGCCCCGCAAGACTCGGGCGGCGAGCCTGAGGAGGAGCTTCGAGAACCAGTTGCAATCCTTCTTCGACAAGATCCCGCAGCTTGCGACCGCGTAGCGCCGCTTCGGCCTTTGCTCTGCGGTAGAGTTCGTCCGGTAGCTCGACAGTGGTTTTCATGGGCGCGCCAGAGGCTGTTGGATCCATAAATCCATATTTATGGGATCAAGACGCGAGGGACAAGAAGCCGCCGGCACGATGAAGGATCGTCGCGTCGGGTGCGACGCGGACCGGCTGCTCGCGGTCGACCCGCCATCGCCAGCTCCAGCCGGTCCGCGACGCGCCCGTGGCGGTCATCGCAGGTGAGATTGCTCGTTCTCGGAAGCGGTAGGTACCCGGTAGAAGCGGCAGGACGGCGTGCCGGGCGTCGAGCGGCTTTACCTCGTCGGCCCGTTCATGCATCCCGGCGGCGGCGTGTTGGACGCCGGGCGCGCCACCGAAATCAGGATGTGCGACGGTCTCGGCATGGATATCGACAAGGCGGCCGGGCGGAGAAGACCTACCACGCCTCCAAGAAGGAGCTGATGTCCGTCCGCACCATCGAGCACGACGGCAACGACCGCGTCGTCAAGTGGAAGATCTTCGGGACGATGCCGATGAGGGCAAGGCTCCGGCCGGAGGAGGCACGGGCGGGGTTGAAGCTGCTGAATCTGCGGGTGGTGTGGTTTCTGGTGACGTTTCTGTTTCGTTGGGGGGAAGGGGTAGGGGACTTGACCGCACGGGCGCGATGGCGGTTCGCGCCCATCTAGATCGGTTATCTGGTCACGGCCCCGTGTTCCGAAGAACGGAAATTCAACCAAGGCCGTGTGGCGACGGCAATGGGTACGAAGCGGCCAGTCCGCCGACGTTCAGACAACGCTTGGCTTACTCCCGTCTTTATAATAAGAAAAAATATTGAATTTCCATTTGTCCGCGACTGGAGGCGTGTCGAGCACATGGCTGACGCAGTCGGCGTAGAGGCGGCGGCAGCGACATCAGCAGTGTCAACGCCCCTGCTCGCACAAATTGTTTCCATCGATGGACATTGCATCGGTGACCGATGGACCGCGCAAGACAAAGCCAAGCTTGCGAAGCTTATCGCAATCATCGCCATGGGCCAAGCAGCCTACGTTGCCCACATCCTGAAGGAGCTTCTTCCTGCAGCACCCGCATTTTCTGACGCCGATCTGCGCCAAGAGGCACGAGTGAGGATGACCATTCAGGAAGACGGCAAGAGCCCGCGAGTTGGGTACCCCCGCTGGCAGCGCGACGGGTTCCTCTTTGAAGCGATCTCATGGATTGCGACACGGCAAGCTTACGGCGATGACGTACTGCTAAAAGACCCGCATGTAAGCGCCACATCACAGGGCCTTGACGGTCTGATGATCGAGTTGGCAGGCGACAAATCCAAGGTCGTCATGACGACGATTTTCGAGGACAAATGCACCGACAATCCTAGAACAACCTTTCTTAACAAAGTTATCCCCGCTTTTCTTGATCGCCATAAGAACAAGCGTGCCGCGGAACTAGTGGCTACGGCATCCGCTCTATTGCGTATGGGCGGATTTGATGTGGGGGCTGCCGCCATGTTGGCGGCGAATGTTATGGATCGCGCTCAGCGACGCTACCGGGCGGCCTTCGCACTCCCTAAGGAACAAGACAGCCAAGCCGAGCGGGAGAAGCTCTTCAACGGTTACGAAGCACTGGATGGCCTAACTCAAGATCGGCGTGTCGGCGCCAGCTTCATCGTCGAAGGCAAAGTCCGCGACTGGTTCGATACCCTTGCGGTGCGAGCAATCGCTTATCTCGACGAATTGGATGTGGGGGCAATCTAAATGTTTGATGCAACCACAGCCCAACTTCTACGATCGGCCCCGCCGGTTCCGGGGTTGGATCCGGAGTATATCCCCGCGCTGCTGACGATGCATTACGCAAACTTGGTGTCCGCAAGATTGAGTGGCGCCGGTGAGGTCACAGCCAGCGATGATCCGAGCGAATGGACGCTGGAGCGTGTATCAGACACCTACGAACTGATAACATCGCTCTATACCGAAGGCGCTCTACGAAGGGCAGCCGCTTTCGTGGCCGGCACAGCACAGCAAATCCTCGCACGCAGACAAACTATCCCGATTGCCGGTCAGGCCGCGATCGCGAACATCGACAGGGACCGTGTCGATCCTACGATTGCTGCTGCATTGCTGTTTCTTGCCGCCGAACAATACGCCGATGCGAACGAATCGGCCGTACAGATTCTTCCCCGCCAGGACAGCCAGAGTTACGAAGCGACGATTCTGACCGAAGATATCACCGATCTGGCCCGTGGTAAGCTCGGCCGCATCTACGAACGTGCGTCGAGATGGAGAAGACCCCCACGGGGCACCATGGAAGAGCGAGCGCTCGCAGCGTTGCTCGAGACTCTAATTACCGGCCTCGAAATACTTGCCGCTCGCTTTCTGAGCCTTCCTACTCCGCAACCAATCATTGGCCGCTTTGATACGGCGCGCGATGCCTTCCATAAAGTACTGCAGCTCTCCGCCGATTTGGACGATAGATATAGCGATCTGCTGGGCGGAAGTGTCCTGAATGCTTTTGCAGGACCCCATCACCTCGCCTCGCTCATGATTGCTGCCGACGACGGCATCGCCAGAGCGGCATTATCCGACTTGCCTCCGCCAAACGGAGCGGACGCCAACTTTTGGAGGACGTGGATTGGCGCTAGAGCAAACATCTGCCCGTTCCTCTGGCCGAATCATCGAGAGGCGATTGCGAAGGGCTTCCACCAGACCGGCGAATCCGCGGTAGTGGTCCTTCCAACTGGAGCAGGAAAGACAACTGTTTCCGCATTGAAATTGGCGGGCGTACTAGCCCGCAAAAAGAAGGTGGTATTTCTTGCGCCAACACATGCGTTGGTTGAGCAACTTACGAGTGATCTGCAGGAGATATTTCCGCGGGAGATTCTGGGGGCCGTGGTCTCCAGCGACTTCGATTTGCTGTTCCAAGTCGACGCGCAGTTACGTGAGATCGAAGTGATGACCCCCGAATGCTGCCTCGCGATGCTCTCATTCGCACCCGCGGCATTCTTGGACGTAGGCCTGCTAGTTTTCGACGAGTGTCACCTTCTAAGCCCTCAATCGGGCAAAATTCGGCGTGCGCTCGATGGCATGTTGTGCGTGCTGGGATTTAACCACATCGCTCCGGACGCTGATCTACTGTTTCTGTCCGCAATGATCACAAACAGCGTCGAGTTTAGCGAGTGGATCACTGAACTCACCGGACGCCATTGCGTGTGCGTTGATCTTCTGTGGAAGCCGAGCCGACAGGCTCGCGGCGTGCTGATTTACACGGATGAGGAACTCGGTGGCGCAAAAAAGGCCGCGCTAGCTGCCCAAGTCGCGCAAAACAAGCGACAGGGCAAGCAGGCCAAGGGGCTTCGCTCGGTCGCCGAAAAAGAGCTTCTCGCGCACCCATGGGCAGTTTGGGGGCTACAGCACAATTGGCTAGATCAGAAGACAGCCTATTGTATCATGACTCAGGTGCTAGACACGCCTGTCCAACTGGCTGGCGACGTCAAGTACGGTCCAATCAGACTAAAGCCAAATGCGAACCACGTCGCCACCAAGCTGGCGACCTCTGCTGCCCGCAACGATCTAAAATCCATTGTTTTTGTGAACACAAAGAACGACGCGGTCTCGGTCGCGGAGGATATATCTGCGGAGTTGAACGAGACGATTAACGCAACCGACGCGGAGCAAGAACGTTGGGATGCACTCAAGGCCGAGCTCGGGGATTTGAAGCACTCGTTGCTACCACGGCCCGCCATTGCGGTGCCCCACAATTCCGCGATGCTACGACTCGAACGTGACCTCGCCGAGCGAATGTTCAAGCGAGCAGATGGAGCGAAAGTCATCGTCGCGACACCGACGCTGGCCCAGGGTCTCAATCTTCCTGCCCACCTTGCAGTGCTGGCTGGCGACAAGCGTGCCGACGCTGATCAGAAGGGCCGCGAGGATCTCGAGGCGCACGAAATCCTGAATGCTGCAGCCAGAGCGGGTCGGGCCGGCCATCTCGCTAATGGCGTCGTGATCTTAATCCCAGAGCCGATTATCAGCTTCTCCCAAGGCAAGCCCCTGGGATGGAGTCTGATCGAGAAGCTGAAGTCGATTCTTCCAGAGGATGATCGCTGCGTCGTCATCTCCGATCCGCTCGAAATCGTACTCGACAGGCTCATGCAGGGTCAGGCGGTCGATCCCGATGTCCGCTATGTCGTCAACCGGATGGCGGCTCTCCACGAGGCCGAAGGAGCAGAAGAGCCCAACACCCTATTCGACCTACGGAGATCCCTCGGTGCGTTCACTGCAAGAAAGCGCAACTCAGAGGCTGAATTTGAAGCCAAGATTGCCGATCTCAGGAAAGCAATTGCTCTAGATGCGCCTGGTGAGGTCGATAATACAATCGCTGAACTTGCTTCGCAGAGTGGCTTATCAATGAATCTGCTGCTCCGGCTGCGGAGAAGGATCTCTGATGACGCCGAGGCACTGCCGACGACGATAACTGCTTGGCTCGCATGGACGATCGATTGGCTAAGTGCAGATGACGATGCTCGTCATTGGCTCCTTGGCGGTGTTAGCCGGTCGCTTATGGCGTCATGCGGTCGCAAACGGGACGCACAACTCACCGCAGAGGAATTGGCGGTCACGCTGCCCGGTCTCGTCGCGTGGATCAGCGGTGAACCTCTTTGCGAAATAGAACGTGCTCTGGGTGGCAACCCCGACTCTGTCAATCACGCGGAAAAGATGTGTCCGAGGGCGCGAGAGCTTGTTGGAACTGTGGTGCCGCGAGGCCTTTCTTTCGTAGTGGGGCTTATATCTCACACCGTTAAAGATGTGGACTTCTTCAACCAACTGCAAGGGTCGGATCGTCAAGTGATTGAGTGCCTTAGCACCGCCGTGCGAAAGGGATACGACACACCGGCGAAGGTCTTTCTCTCTAGCGAGAACCCAGCCATTCTTAGCCGAGTGCAGGTCCATGAATTGGCATCGTGGCAGAACGTGTAGCGCGATTTAGCAAAGTCCACTCCTGCCGATGACTAATCTTTTTAAAAGCCTGGCATCGCCACAGGCAAGCACTCGCCGGTTTCTCCCGCTTCCGCCGGCCATTCAGAGTTTTGGATATCGCAGCCCTTTAGCGCTACCTTCCTCGCGCTTCGCAACTATCGAGATGAAAGCCCCTCGATGCCGACTCGCCGCGCCGCCGTGATGTCCTGCCTGGCCGTCCTGGCCACAAGCACGATCGCCCGCTCGGACGGATCGACCGAGTCCTATCTGGCGGCCCGGAACCGCTACGTCGCCGAGGAGACCGCCAAGGCGAAGGCGGTCGACCAGAAGGCTGAGGAGATCCGGAAGGCCAAGGGGGATGCCGCCTCGGACCAGTATCGTGCGGACACCGACAAGGCGGATTCGAGCCGGCTCAAGAAGGAGCTCGGCGACCTCCAGGACCGGCTCGTCCAGCTGATCGGGCCGGTCTCGGTCAAGGGTGTGCCGGCGAAAGGCGAGATCACCCTCACGGAACTCGCGGCGGATGAGGGCGTGGGCTTCGGCGTGCTCGACGGGCTGGCCTTCCGGTCGGACGGCAACGGGCTCGAGCTTGTCGTCACGACGGATGCCCTCCTCAAGAACTGGTTGGGGGAGACGAAGGACCGCATCAAATCGCAACTCGAATTCGACATGCCGCAGGATGTGGCGCAGGCGCTCCGCTTCGCGCCATTCTACACCTACGCGGTCGAGGAGGACGCCGCCGTGGAGGATTTCGGGGAGCTTGCGGTCGTCCCCGCGAAAGGCGACGACGCGGTCGCCGCGCTGCTGGTGGAGATCACCCAGGACCGGGCAGCCACCCCGTCCCACATCATCGGCGCGGTCGTGCGAGGCGGGAAAATCTTCATCCTCACCCAGCCGCTCGCCTCGCCGCCCAAGCCGTTTCCCCGCTGCGACGCCATCCAGGCCGACTTCGAGCAGCGCCGCAAGAAGGTCACCGACCAGGAGGCGGCGGCCACAGACCCGTCGCGCCCCGCCTCAGCACCACCGACCGCAGCTGAGGCGAAGCTGCTGGACGAGGAACGCAAGATCGACGCCGACGGCGATGCCGCCTACCGCAAATGCTTCGCGCAAGAGGTGCGGAAACAGAGCGATTTCCCGGCGATCACCCGTCAGGCCCAGGCGCTGGTCGATCTCGTGCCGGGCGGGTAGGCGTGAGCGCGCCGCCCGAGGACACGTTCGGCGCTATCGAGACCTCGACCGGATAGCCTTGCATGACGACCCTGTCGCCGTTCTTCGCCAGGTACGTCGCGTCGTGGGTCTCCTTCTGCCTCGTTGCCGGCTTCATCCTGTTCCTGGACCGGCGGCGGCTGTGGCCCGAGTGGCGGGCGTATTCGGCGTTTCTCCTGGTACCCTGGAAGCTGGCCCTGTTCGTTCCGGCTTCTCTCTTCGTCACCTTCGCCGGGCGCTACACGAACGACGAGACCTGGGACGTGGTGACGGGGAGCGGGATGTCGATCCTCACCTTCCTCACGGCGCCCTGGTCGGTCGGCTTGATCTACCAGGTCCTGACCGGCAGGCGGCCCGTGCGGTACCTGATCGTCGCCGGCGCCTTGCTGCTGTTTTCCAGCAGCTGGTTCTACGATGGTTATCTGCTGTGGCGCGATGGGGTCTACACACCGCGATGGTGGGGCAATCTGATCCTGTCGCCGGTCATCTATTCGGCTGCCGGCCTCCTC
>Ga0070731_10005152_pt1 | contig 10915 bp, 11 predicted proteins | sample Coa_R1_2_FD_66448 | JGI IMG/M metagenome (GOLD analysis project Ga0070731, IMG submission 66448) | Surface soil microbial communities from Centralia Pennsylvania, which are recovering from an underground coalmine fire - Coalmine... | ecosystem: Environmental > Terrestrial > Soil > Unclassified ... | reverse complement strand
CTCATAGTAAGAAATCCTCCTAAGAAACAATTGTGTAATTGCGTGAAAAACTAGTAAGAATGAGCGGACTTGGCTGGTTAGCGAATCGCTAAATACAGTAAATACTGATACTTAGCTGTGCTGCCTGGGATTTTGCGGGGAACGTAAATTGATACGTCATAAGCCATTATACCATCGGCGGCCGAGGCACGGGCAGCAGAACTTTTGGATTGAGCCCATCGATTTTGCTGATGTTGACGCCAGTCCGCTGCCTCTGATAGCCTCGCCAATCATGAGACACCGGTCATTGCATTGGATCATTCTGTGCGCGCTCGCCGCGCTGCCTGCGCTCGCGCAACCGCCCCGCGCAATCAAGCCGTTCGATTACGATTACACCGCCGAAGCCGCGCGCGCCGCCAAACTCGATTTGGATCATCTCGACGCCGCTGAACTCCGGCGAACTTTTGCCGAACGCCGCAAACGCGTGATGCAAGCGATGCCCGGCGGCGCGATGCTGGTTTTTTCGGTCGAACAATCGCAGGCGCGGCGGCTCGAGTTCCAGGTGCCGCACAGCGAGAATCACGACTTCATTTTTCTCACCGGCCTGGAAGGCCTGGAGGCGTTGGATGCCGCTATTCTGCTGGTGCCTACGCCGGAGAAAAACTGGGCCGTGTTATTCACCAACGGCGATGCCGAAGCCGTACGCAATGCCACGGGCATTGAAGACGTCCGTCCACTGTCCCGTCTGGAAGAAGAGCTTTCGGTGGCGATGACCGACTATCGCGATTGGCGCATCACGCAGATCCGCCGCTGGCCGCTGGCCGGAGCCATCTCGAAAGCCTGGGGGCGCGATCATAAAGTGCTCTATGGCAATTATCCGCGCTTCCTCCGGCTGCGCATGGCAGAGCCGCCGCGCGTGGAATTCTTCGAGCGCCTGAAGCATTTCTCACCTGAACTTGAGCTGCGCGATTCGGCCGACGTTCTCGATCCGGTCCGCATGATGAAAGACGGCTATGACCTGGCCTGTTTGCGCCGCGCGGTTGAGATCACCGGCGAAGGCGTGGTGGAAGGACTGCGCGCCGTGCGGCCCGGCATGACCGAAACGCAAGTGATGGAGATTATGGATTTCGTCTACCGCTATCGCGGCGCGTATCTCGGCTTCCCGACTTCAGTGCGCCGCAACCCGATCGGCGGCCGCAAACGCGAGCGCGAGATTCCCGAAGGCTTCATCGAATTTATTCCGCGATCGTCGGAAGCGGTGTTCGAAGCGACCGACATGGTGCACGTGGATACGGGCGCTTCCTACCGCCACAATTCCGCCGACATCCAGCGCAACGTGCCCGTGGGCGGCAAATTTTCAGCCGAACAGCGGCGGCTTTATGAGATCGCGCTCAACGTGCAGAAGACCGTGATTTCACGCATCAAGCCAGGGGCGACCTGGTGGGAACTGCATAATCTGGCCGTGCAGATGCTGAAGGATGCCGGCGGACTCGATAAGTATTACACCTACGGAATCGGCCATTACATCGGCATGGAAGTGCACGATGAGGGCGATTACGACCAGCCGCTGAAGCCGGGCATGGTGCTATCGATCGAGCAGGGCGTGGCGCCGCCCGATGGCCCGCGCGTCGCGTTCGAGGATGACGTGATCGTGACGCCGGAGGGACACGATTGGATTAGCCGGCCGATTCCGATTGAGGCAGCGGAAGTGGAGGCGATGGCGGCCAAGCCCAGCAACATCGAAGCGTTCGTGAAGAAAGCGCTCAAGTAGGAGCGCGTTTCAAACTCGCCCTTTCGTGTGGCGGAAGCACGTCACGACATGATCGTCGACCATGCCCACGGCCTGCATGAACGCGTAACAAATCGTGGTGCCGGTGAACTTGAAGCCGCGGCGTTTTAGTTCCTTGCTCATCGCATCCGAGACCGCGGTACTAGCCGGTACTTGCGTCTGCGTCTTCCAGGCATTTACTTTCGGCTTGCCTCCGACGAACTGCCAGATGAAAGCGTCGAAGCTGCCGAACTCTTTCTGCACCGCGCGAAACGCCTTGGCGTTCTGAATCGTCGCAGCGATCTTGAGGCGATTGCGGATGATTTCCGCATTCGCAAGCAGGGCTGCCGTTTTCTTGTCATCGAAGCGCGCGACTTTGCCAATGTCGAAATTGGCAAAGGCTTTGCGATAGCCTTCTCGCCGCGCCAGAATCGTTGACCATGATAACCCCGCCTGCGCGCCCTCCAAAATCAGAAACTCAAACAGCAGGCGGTCGTCGTGGACCGGCACGCCCCATTCTTTGTCGTGATAAGCCACCATCTGCGGCGTGGTCGCCCAGGCACATCGAATCAGATCCGCGCTCATTTGGTGGCCGCGAAGCGCAGCCGCATATAATCGGCGACCCATTGCCCACTGGAATCGCAAAGCTGCGGGCGCAACACATCCTTCACTTCCGCGATAAATGCCGGCCGGTCGGCTTCGGGCAGGGGCGCGGTGAAACTCAGCGCGAAAGTTGCCAGCCATCCGGTAATATCGCCGGGCAAAGGCGTGGGCCGCGGAATCAACGCGATGTATTTCACGTCGAAGCCGCGGGCACGCAGACGCGCGCCATAATCTTCGACGCTGGGAAAATACCACGGATCCGCCGCACGGCCCTCAATGCCGCGCCGGTTCAGAGCGGCGATCAGTGCGGTGCGGATTTTCTCGACGCAGCCGAAGCCGCCAAACTCCGCGACAAAACGCCCGCCTGGCTTTAGCGCGCGCCACACGCCCGCGATCACGTCATCGGGCCGCTTCATCCAATGCAGGGCCGCGTTGCTGAACACTGCGTCGAATTCGGAATCGAACTCCAGCTTCTGGCAATCCACGACGCGCGCGTCCAGACCGAGCGCCCGCGCCGCTGCAATCTGCTGCGCGCTGCTGTCCACACCGACAATGTCGCATCCCACGGCCGCAAGCTTCGCGGTGAGCGCGCCATCGCCGCAGCCAAGATCGAGAATGCGCTCGCCGGCTTGCGGCGCAAGCAGTTCGACAACCGGCCCGCCGAGATCGCTGACGAAGCGCGCGTTCTTAGCGTAGCCTTCGGGATCCCAGGTTTGCGCGCTCATCAGCGTCTATCCGAACGGCTGATCGATGGCGACGCTCTGCTTGGTGAACATGCGCGCGCCATCTTCGGTGATGTACATGCAGTCTTCCAGACGCACGCCGAATTCGCCGTAGATCGCGATCATGGGCTCGTTGCTGAAACACATGCCGGGCTGGAGGCGGGTCTTGTTGCCGCGCACCAGGTACGTCCACTCGTGGCCGTCGAGGCCAATGCCGTGGCCGGTGCGATGCGGCAGGCCGGGAACTTTGTAGTCCGGACCAAAGCCGGCGTCGGTGATCACTTTGCGCGCGGCCGCGTCCACCGATTCGCACGTCGCACCGGGCTTGGCGGCGGCCAGCGCGGCGTTCTGCGCTTTGAGCTCCAGGTTCCAGACATCCGTCTGACGCTTGGTGGGCTTGCCGAATATGGTGGTGCGCGTAATGTCGGACCCATAGCCTTCGACGACGCAGCCGTCATCCACCAGCACCATGTCGCCTTCGTGCAGTTTCTGCGGCTGGATGCTGCCGTGCGGAAACGCAGTGTACTTGCCGAATCCGATGAGCACGTCGCCGCGAACGCCGAGCGCGTGGTAGGCGGCTTCGACATTGGTGCGCAGTTCGGCAGGCGTCATTCCCTCATGCAGGGTGGCCAGCGCGGCCTTGTAGCATTCGATGGTGATGTCGTTAGCGCGCTGCAAAAGGGCAATCTCCGCCGGCGATTTGATCATGCGGCATCCGGCGGTGACCGGATCTCCGCTGGTGAATTCCAACGCCGGCGCCTCTTTGCGGATGCCATCGAAAATGAAAAATGGCATGCGTTCTTCGATGCCCACGCGTCCGGTAGAAATGCCGCGGTCCTTGAGGATGCGCGCGATTTCCTTGTACGGGCTCTCGTCTTCCTGCCAGGGCCGGATGTCGGTGCCGAAGTGAATCACTTCGCGCGCGCGCATTTCCTCGAAGCCGGGAACCACCCAGGCCGGCTCGCCGCGAGCGGGCAGCACCAGCGCGAAGGTGCGCTCGCTGCCGCCCCAACGGGTCCCGGTGAAATAGTACATGCTGGTTCCGCCGGCGAGCACCATCGCGTCGATTTTGTTCTCGGCCATCAGCCGCCGGGCCTTCTCGATACGGGCGCGGCGCTCGTCTTCGGTGATGGGTTTTATGCCGTCCGTCATCGGACGAAGTTTGCGGATCGACTCCGGCACGCCGGCCGATTGCGCCTGCGCCACTTGCGTCAGGCCTGCTGCAGCCGATGCGCCTAAAAACGCTCTGCGATGGATTTTCATTTTATTATTCCTTCCCGAGAAGCCGGTGGGCTTTCGCCAGCGCGGCCTGCTGCTCTTTTGTAGGCTTGGGAATTTTCAGTCCCAGCCCTTTAATAGTTTTGGTCAGGATTTCCGAAACCAGCCAACGCGTCACCCACTTATGGTCGGCAGGCAGGATGTACCAGGGAGCATGGCTGGTGCTGGTTGCGCTCAATGCATCCTCATAGGCTTCGACGTACTCGTGCCAGTGTGCGCGCTCGGCCAGATCGGCTGACGAAAATTTCCATTGTTTGTCGCGATTGTCGAGGCGCTCGAGCAACCGCCGTTTTTGCTCTTTCTTCGAAACGTGCAGAAAAAATTTGAGAATGGCCGTGCCGTTGCGGGTCAGATGTTGCTCGAACTGATTGATGTCCTCGTAGCGATCCTTCCACAGAGCATTTCCGCGCTTGGGAGTTGCCAGCTTCTGACGCTCGATCCACTCCGGATGCACCCGCACCACCAGCACTTCTTCATAGTAGGAGCGGTTGAAAACGCCGATACGCCCGCGCGCCGGCAAGCATCGGCTATAGCGCCAAAGGAAATTGTGCTCCAGATCTTCAGGGGATGGCTGCTTAAAACCGAAGACCTGACAGCCTTGCGGGTTTACGCCGCTCATAACGTGCTTAATCACGCCATCTTTTCCGGCGGCGTCCATGGCTTGCAGCACCACCAGCAGAGCGTATTTGTCGCTAGCCCAAAGTAGTTCCTGCGCCTCAGTGAGGTGCTGCAGGTTCTGCTGAATGAATTCGTGAGCTTCCTTCTTCAGCGTGCTGGTTCCGAGCTTGCGCATCTCCTTGGTTCCAGTCCACGCGGTATCGAAATCGCGCAGCTTCACTTTGGAATTCGGCTTGACGCGGAACAACTCAGGAATGCCGTGATGTGCCATGGTCGATGCCTACCCGCCTGCGCTCTGCCACAGGCGAAATCCTCCGGGGAATGCATTGGAGTTATCACCCCGCCGGGCCCCCGGTGGAAGTTTCTTGAGCAGCTTGGCATTACCGCCGCCCAGCACGACATACTCAGCTTCGAGCGCGTTCTTAAGCTGCTCGACCACCTTGAACACGGAGCGGCGCCATTTCTTTTTGCCCAGCCGCTTCAGCCCGTTCGCGCCCACGTAATCCTCGTAGGTGCGGCCCTTTTTGTAAGGCAGGTGGGCGAGTTCCATCGGCTCAAGGACTCCGTCCACGATAAATGCCGTGCCGAGCCCGGTGCCCAAACCGAGGAATAGCATGCGCCCGCCTTCATAGCTTCCAAGCGCCTGCATGGCCGCATCGTTAACCACTTTCACCGGACGTCCGAACGCCTTCTTGAAATTGAATCCGACCCAGCCGCGCGCCAGATTATGCGGTTCGAGAACCGGTTGATTGTGCAGCACCGGACCCGGGTAGCCGATCGAAACCGCATCGTATTTCCAGCCGGCCGTGGCCTTGCGGACGTCGGCAGCCATCCGCAGCGCGGTCATTTTCGGTCCGGACGGAATCTTAACCGGAACCTTCTGACCGGTGACTAGAACCTTGATATTGGTGCCGCCGACATCGATTACCAAGACATTCATTTTTCGCGTCAATGGCTCTCCGCCAGGGCGGCTTCGATCGAGCGCCACACTTCTTTCTCGGATTTCGCTCCATCCACCGTGATGATGCGGTCGCCCTTGTAGCGCTCCAGAATCGGTGCCGACTCGTGATGATACTCCTCCAGGCGGCGGTGCGCGGTCTTTGGATCGTCGCCGGCACGGTGCCTGGACTTCATGCGCTGCAAGGCCACATCGTCCGGAACCTCCAGGTGAATCACGACCGGCGCGGGCAATCCCCGCTCCTTCACCAAGGCTTCCAGATTGTCGGCCTGCTTACTGGTGGAAGGATAACCGTCCAGAATGAAGCCCCTCTGCGTGTCATTGCGCAGCAGGCGGTCTCTCATCAACTGGTCCGCAAGTTCATCATTGGCCAGCTCTCCAGTCTCGATAGCGGCCTTCATGCCTTTGCGGCCGGCGCCGGCTTTGCCCCATCCGGAGTTTTCCTTGAGCAGCTCGGGCAGGCTGATCGAGGGAATGCCGTATTTCTGGCTGATCTTCTTGGCTTGGGTGGATTTGCCGCCACCGGGAGGGCCGACAATCAGGATTACTTTTTTGGAAGAGTTATCCGCCGCAGCCGCCAGCAGCGGAAGGATCAGCAGGATTCGCGCGAGACGCAGTGCCATGAAACTATTCTAGAACTCCTTAGGCATCGTCCAAAGGGAGGCCTACGTAGTTCTCGGCGAGCGTGGTGGCGGCGGCGCGTGAGTGGGTCAGATAGTCCAATTCCGCCAGTTGCCGGCGGCGATCAAATTCCGTTTTGCCTTCGAAGCGATGGAGCAGCGACGTCATCCACCAGGAAAAGCGCTGGACCTGCCAGACGCGGCGCAAACAGGTTGACGAATATTGATCCAGCCGGTCGCGCTGCCCGGAACGGTAGAAATCGGCTAGCGCGCGCGTGAGGACGCGAACGTCCGCCACCGCCAGATTCATGCCTTTGGCGCCGGTGGCCGGCACGATATGGGCAGCGTCACCGGCCAGGAAAAACCTGCCGTACTGCATGGGGTCGGCCACCAGGCTGCGCATGGCCGTGATGCCTTTTTGCAGGATCGGCCCCTCGGTGAGAGCGAAGGCTTCATCGGTAGCCAGGCGCGCGTGGAGCTCTTGCCAGATACGGGCATCGGGCCAATCGGCGATATTTGCGTCGGGGGCGCACTGGACGTAGAGCCTGGTGAGGGCTTTTGAGCGCATGCTCAGAAGGGCGAATCCGCGCTCGTGATTGGCGTAAATCAATTCCTCCGAAGAAGGCGCGGCTTCGGCGAGAATGCCCAGCCAGCCGAACGGATACGTCTTCTCGAATAGCGTCAGCGCGCCTGCTGGAATCGCCGGACGGCATACGCCGTGCGAGCCATCGCATCCTGCTATGAAGTCGCAAGTTAGTTCGTGGCGCTGTCCGGCGTGAGTAAAGGAAATGGCGGGTGTCGCGGAATCAAGATCGCGCACGCGAACGTCACTGGCTTCGAAAATGAGCTGCCCTCCCGCGGTGAGACGGGCCTGGATGAGATCTTTGACCACTTCGTGCTGGCCATAAACGGTGATGGTGCGTCCGCCGGTCAGCTCACTGAGGTCGATGCGATGGCGGCGCCTAGCGAACCGCAGCTCAATGCCGCGATGAATGAGCCCTTCGCGCTTCATGCGCTCGCCGACACCGGCTTCGATCAACAAATCCGCAGTGCCTTGCTCCAGCACGCCCGCGCGGATGCGCTCTTCGACGTGGCGGCGGGTGCGCGCCTCGATCACGATGGACTCGATGCCGTGAAGATGCAGCAGGTGCGAAAGCAAAAGTCCGGCGGGCCCGGCTCCGACGATCCCAACCTGGGTACGCATTACCTTTTTTCGATTTCTTCCTTCGCGATCTGAAAAGCGGTGTTCGCCGCGGGCAAGCCGGCATACACTGCGACTTGCAGCAGCGCCTCTTTCAGGTCGCACGGCTCAAGCTCGCTCGCCAGGCCCGTGCGCACGTATAGACGGAACTCCTCCCAGCGCCCCAGGGCCGCCGTCACGGTCAAAACCAACAGGCGTCGCGTGCGGCGGTCGAGGCCGGGCCGCCGCCAGATTGTCCCCCAGGCGTAGCGCGTGATCAGCTCCTGAAAATCGCTCGTGAACTCGGTAGTTCTCGCGATGGCGGCGTCCACGTAAGGATTACCTAGCATCGCGCGGCGAATTTCATAGCCGGCATCCAGCGGATCGGCCGTGACATCTGGCGGCAGCAGGAAATCGAGAAGCGCAGCGGCGAAAGATCGCGGGCGTTCCATGTTGGAAAGGTGGGTGGCAGGCAGGCGCACCACCCGCGCTCCCGGAATCTCGCGGGCCAGCACTTCGCCGTGGCCCTCCCACGGCGTGGACATGTCGTTATCCCCGGCGATCACCAGCGTGGGAACGCGAATCTCGCGCAGTATCGCGGTGTGATCCATATCGCGAAGGGCCGCGCAGCATCCCGCATAACCCGCCGGGTTTGTACTGAGTACCGTGTTCCGCACGGTATTCGCGCGCGGATCACGGCGAGTTAGCGTGGCCTGCGAAAAAAATCTCTGCATACCGACGTCGACGATGGCGGCTGTACCGCTTTCCAGTACGGTTCGCCGCCGGGTCTCAAAAAGGGCCGCATCGAAGCGCGGTGATGTATTCGCCAGAACCAGGCGCGTGAGCCGATGCGACGCCCGGGCTCCCAGCCACTGGCCGATGCTGCCGCCCAGCGAGAGACCGCAAAATGCAAACTTGTCGATGCCGAGCGCAGCCGCCAGGCCCAGCACATCGCGCGCCAGCAGCTCGATGGAATAATCGCCGGACGCCGCGTCAGATGCGCCGTGGCCGCGCGTGTCGAAGCGTACGACGCGGAAATGCGGGAGCAGGTCCGGCATTTGCAAATCCCACAGGCCGTGATCGGCGCCGAGAGAGTGGGAGAGAATGAGCGCCGGCCGGTCATCATTCCCTTCCAGGCGGTAGTACAGGCGCGCATTGTCGACGGTGACGAAGGGCAAAGTGTGTGCTCCTTATTCGGTAGAGGTCAGGCGCGCGCGAAACGTTTCGGCGGACCCGAGGTAGCTTTCGGACGCATCCAACTCGCCCAGCTTTGCGGCGGGCAGGATGCGCGTGACCTCCGGCATTTCGCTGAGGATATCGATGAGACGCCGGTGCTGGGCGATGCTTTGCTGCATGGCTTGCTGCAACAATTTGTGCGCCGCGTCGCGGCCCAGGCTCGGGGCGAGCGCCATCGAAATGCGCTCCGCGAAAATAATTCCGCGTGTGGCTTCGATGTTGGCTCGCATGCGCGTCTCATCTACCAGCAGCCCTTCGGCCACTTCCGCCATCGACGCGGCGGCCAACCCTGTAGCCTGAATTACTGCGGCTACGGTGGGCCATTCACTCTGCCAGCCGCCGACGGCGCGCTCATGCTCCTGCACCATCGCGGAGAGAAACGCAGCGACCAAGCCCGGCACGCGATGAGACGCAGCAAGCGATAGCGAACACGCGATCGGGTTGCGCTTGTGCGGCATGGTGGAGGAGCCGCCGCGCCCCGCCCCGCCAGGCTCGGCTGCTTCCGCGACCTCGCCCTGCATCAGCAGCGCAACATCGCGCGCCATCTTTCCAAGTGATCCTGTCTGCACGCCACATGCTGCGATCACGGCTGCAAGCCGGTCGCGATGAGTGTGCCAGGGCGCGTCGGGAGAACCGAGGCCAAGTTCTTTGGCGAGCGCGCGGCCGACTTCGCTCCCCTGGTCTCCGAGCACGGCGAGCGTACCACTAGCGCCGCCGAATTGCACGATGCGGGCTTCGGCGAAACTGGCGGAGAGCCGGGTCCAGCCACGGCGGATCGCCCCCAGCCATCCAGCGGCTTTGAGCCCCAGTGTGACCGGCGGCGCGGGCTGCAATAGGGTGCGTCCCAACATCACGGTGTTCTGGTGTTTGGTGGAAAGATCTCGCAACGCACAATCCAGACGCGCGTGATCGGCCGCCAACAAAGCTTCCGCCCGCTTCAACAGCAGGACGAGAGCTGTGTCCGCCACATCCTGGCTGGTAGCGCCACAATGCACGAAAGCTGCGGCGGCGGGATCTGACGCGTGGACTCGTTCGGTCAACGCCTTCACCAGCGGAATTCCCGGTGTCCCGGCGCGCAGCGTCTCACGTGCCAGATCCGCAACGGGGAAATCCGGGGCATTGGCTGCTCGTTCGATGGCTGCGGCCGCAGCGGCAGGGATGACGCCCAACCGCCCCTCGACACGCGCCAGCGCTGCTTCAAAATCCAACATGGCACGCAGAATCGACGCATCGGAAAAAACTTCGGCGAGTGCTTCGGTCGTTGCCAGACTCTCGATCAGCCGCGCAGACATATCAGATATCGAAGAATACAGTTTCCTGCTCACCGCAAAGGTGAATGTTGAAATTCCACATGCCTGGGCGCGCAACATCCGCACGCGCGATGAGCGTTGCGCGCCGATCCTCCGGCACCAGCGCCAGCACAGGATCGTCCTCATTCGCCGGATCGCCGTCGAAATAAACGCGCGTCACCAGACGGTTGAGCAGACCACGTGCGAACACCGACACATCGATATGCGGCGCTTGCGGAGCTACGCGCCCCGGCTTCACGGTCTCGAACACGCACGCGCCATTTTCATCAGTTGGCAGGCGCCCGAAGCCGCCCACGTCCGCCTGCCACAGTTCGAGCATGGCATCGTTGAGAGGCGCGCCATCGCCATCCAACACACGAAATGCCAGCCCTATCCGCTCGCCTTTCGCATGCGGGCCGGCAACATTCGGCAGCGTGCCGTAGGCAGCGAAGTAGCAGTGGAAAAACGGGCCGATGGTTTGCGATGGGCTGGGAACCAGATCCATATCAGTCCTCAAAGGGCGTCGCGTCGGGCCCTCGCAACACCAGGTCAAAGCGATAGCCGAGCGCCCACTCCGGCTGGGTCGTGTCCATATCGAATTTGGCGATCAGGCGCTGCCGGGCCTTTTCGTCGGGAATGGATTGAAAAATCGGATCGAAGGCAA
>Ga0070731_10005151_pt1 | contig 10917 bp, 8 predicted proteins | sample Coa_R1_2_FD_66448 | JGI IMG/M metagenome (GOLD analysis project Ga0070731, IMG submission 66448) | Surface soil microbial communities from Centralia Pennsylvania, which are recovering from an underground coalmine fire - Coalmine... | ecosystem: Environmental > Terrestrial > Soil > Unclassified ... | reverse complement strand
CTTCGGAGGATTCTTTCTGTACAGCGGCATCGATCACTTCATGAATCGCGGCATGATGATCACATATGCCTCATCGATGGGCGTGCCGTATCCGGAAATTGCGATCCTCGGCACGGGCGCTCTGTTGTTTGTCGGCGGCATGGGCATCATGACCGGTCTGTGGCCGCGGCTCGGCGCCGCGTGCGTGATGCTGTTTCTGGTCGGCGTAACGCCGGTGATGCACGCGTTCTGGAACGATCCGGCAGGCCCGCAGCGCATGAACAATCTGGCGAACTTCACCAAGAACATTGGATTGTTCGGCGCGGCGACGATTCTCGCCGCGATTCCCGCGCACTGGGCTCATCGACCACGCGCAGAGCGAAACTCTGACGAGTAGCCGGACCGCCCGCTTCTAGGAAGCCGTGATGACGATGACGAGGATCTGATCGGCGGCCGGCGAATTGATGCTGTTGTTTTGATCCGCCTCGACCGTGAACGAATACGAACCCGCTGTCGTCGGCGTCCCGCTGATGACGCCGTTCTGACTGAGGGTCAGTCCCGGCGGCAGGTTGCCGTCGACGATGAACCAGCCGCCGTCGGTATGCGAGCCCTGCAGGATCTGGCTGTAGGGCGTATTGACCACGCCGTTGGGCAACGCCGTCGTCGTGATCGTAACCATTGGGACGTTCGACGCGGTGCAGCCGATGAGGGCCGCCAGCGCGAGAACGGAAGCGCCGAGCGTGAGTCGTCGAATCCGGTTCATATTTCGCTCCCCGATGAACATACCAAGGTCTTCGCGCGCCCGCTAGTCCGAACCAAATCCCAGAGCCAGACACGCCCATCCGCAGAGCAAGAGCACGCCTCCCAGCGGAGTCACCGCGCCGAACATCGCGGTTCCGGTGAGTGCCAGGAGATACAGACTGCCCGAGAAGAGTGCGATGCCCCCAGCGAAGCACCAACCGGCCGCCACGACGAGCCGGGCCGGCTTCCGGCCGGCAGCGATGCCGACGATCACCAGCGCGACCGCGTGCACGAGTTGATAGCGAACCCCGGTGTCGAACACCGCGAGCAGATCCGGCGCCAGCCTCCCGCGGAGCAGATGAGCGCCGAACGCGCCAAAAGCGACGCCGAAAAAACCGGCGATGGCGCCAAGCCGAACGAAGGTGCGCGCCATTCCTACCCGCCCGCCAGCTTCATTCGCTGAATCTTCTTCTCGCCGTCGGCCGTACGAATCATTGATGGTGGCCTGACGTTACCGGAGGCTCATGCGCGGCGCAAGGTGGAATCAATACTGAGCCGACTCGGAACGTCGCGCAAATCTACAGCGGCTGGCTCCGCCGTGTTCTGCAGCGCGTTCCACGCACACGACCGCCACGGCCCTGGCACAAATGGTGCACTAACTGTTGATTTCGGCCTCAAAAGCCCAGAGGAAAACTCGAACATGACACGCCGACTCACAATTCTGTTCGCGGTCGCCGTTTGTCTGACGACGTGCGCTCGTTTTGCCAGTGCCAGCACCGTGACGCTCACCGACTACACTGCGGGCAACTCCGACTTCGCCAACAACGCGTGGGTGGACGTCACTGCTGGAGGCAACGAGTATTCGGGATACGGAGGCCCCTTCACCGCGACCACGAGCGGCGGCCTACTTGGCAACACGTCTTTCATCACGTTCTGTCTTGAAATCAATGAGGAGTTCTACTACAACGCGACATACAACTACAGCCTGGCGGACGGCGCCGTTCCCGGCGGTCTGGGCGGACAGAATCCGGGCGGCGGCAATTACGATCCGCTCTCCGACGCGACCAAATGGCTGTACTACCAGATCGTGTCCGGCGCGTATTCGTCCTGGTATTCAAATGCGACCGGCCTTTCCCTGGACGGCAACGCCGGCGCCAATTTCCAGTACGCGATTTGGAATCTCGAGAATGAACTGACGAACGGCCAGACTCCAGCGGCCGGCTTGTCCCTCGCCACTTACGCGCTGGCGCATGAAAATATTGGCGATGTTTCTGCCGCCGGCTACACGGTCTACGCGATGAATTTGACGGACGCCAACGGGAACTACGCTCAGGATCAGTTGGCGTACACATACGATCCCCTGACCACCGAGAACACACCCTCCGTCCCCGAACCGGCAAGTCTCTTGTTGCTTGGCACGGGTCTGCTGGCTGCGTACCGCGTCAAGCGCAGACGCGCGAAGATCGCGTCATAGATTCAAACTCTTGTTTCGCAACGGGCACGCGCGCGGATCGTGTTCAACGAGAGCGGCGTGTTCGATCCCGGTGTGGCGAGCCAGCAGGTTTGTGCCTGACATTGGCTCCTGAGAGCAGAACAAGTGGATCTGCAAGGCATTTCGAGCCCTCAGGATGAAAACCAGAACACCACTCGCACTTCATCCGGCGGAGGCGCCAAGCGCCGGCCGACCGCTTCTCGACGTAGATTTGATGTCCGTTCCCATGATCGCTACAGCCGGGGATCCACCGGCTCGCTCTCCAGAGCCAGCACACCGAACGCGCACTCGTGCACGCTTCGCAACGGCTCTCGACGCAGGAACCGTTCGAGCCCTTCGATGCCGAGCGCGAACTCTCGAAGCGCCAGGGAGCGCTTCGCTGAAACGCCACGGTCCCGGAGTCGGCCGAGATGCTGAGGGAGCGTGTATTCAGGTCCGTAGATGATGCGCAGGTACTCCCGGCCGCGGCACTTGATGGCCGGCTGTAGGATTCCCTTTCCCGTCGAAGTGAGGAACATGAACGGCTTGAGGACGGCTCCTTCGCCGCCCCGCTCGGTCAAATCGGTCCACCAGTCAGTCGCCGCGACCACGTCGGATTGATCGGCGAGATTCACGACTCGGTGATTCGTTCTCACCAGTAGATCCCCGCCGTGCTTGCAGATGTCAGAAACGGTTTGCATGTGCCACGCGTGGTCCTTGTCGGCGTGCACAGATCCCTCCGTCGCCATCACGTGGAAGGGCGCCACCCGAACATCGGCCAGAGATTCGACTGGCCAGCAGTACCGGCGATACGCCATCGTGTAGCGCTCGACCATCTCCCGCCGGTCCCTCGAGCGCGACAGGAGATCGGCTACGTCAACGCCGCGCGCGGCCGCCCGCTCGAGTTCATCGATGGCGGCGCCGAGACTCGCGCGACCTGCCGCACCAACTGCTGCGTACTGCTGACGAACCAACTCGATCGCCTTCGCGGACCATGGCATGAGCTCGCAGTCGAGGCACACCCAAGTCGTCTGGAACTTGTCCCAGAAGCCGGCCTCGTCAAGGGCGCGGCGCACGACCCCGAGCAGATCGCGCTCCATCGAGCCGTCTGTGAAAAACCGCCGGCCCGTGCGCGTGTAGCAGATGCCGGACTCGTCCTCCGCAATTCCGAACCGTTCCCGCGCCGCTGACTGGTCTCGGCAGACAATCAGGATCGCTCGGGACCCCATGTGCTTTTCTTGGACGACCACGCGGTCCACGCCATGCGCCCGGTAGTAGGCGAAGGCGTCCGACGGGTGCTCCAGGAGGCCTTCGACCTTGGACGTTTCAGTCGGTGACATCGTGGGCGGCAAGTAGATCAGCCACTTCGGATTGGCTGCGAACCGGCTCATCACCTCGAGCGCCGCGGCGGCGTTCTCCTCGCGAATGGTCACTGTCCTGAAGAGCCTTGTCGTGACGATCCGCTTGCCAAGAACGTCGCGCAAATCGAGCAGATCATCGTGACTCTGCTGCGCCGTCAGCTCCGACGGCGCTGTCTGTCGAGCGAGCGGCCTGACCGGCTCGGCGTAGAGACTGCGCGCAGCTTCAGACACCAGCTCCTTCTCCGGCCAGCGAAGCGCCGTCAGGCCGCCTCCAAAAACGCATCCGGTGTCGATGTTAATGGTCCCATTGAGCCATTCGGGCTCTGGCGTTGGCGTGTGCCCATAGACCACCGCGGCTTTGCCGCGATACTCAGCGGCCCAGTTGTAGCGAACGGGCAGGCCGAATTCATCGGTCTCACCCGTCGTCTCGCCGTACATTGCGAAGTCACGTACCTTCGCGGAACCCCGGCCCTGCATCTCTTGCTTCATGCCTGCATGCGCCACCACGAGCCGGCCATCGTCGAAGACGTAATGACTGACGAGGCCGTCGATGAACTTGCGCACGTCGTCGCGAAACTCGCGAGGCTCCGCATCCAGCTCGGCTAATGTGCGATCCAGGCCGTGAGAGACGACGACGTCGCGGCCGTCCAGTTTTCGCTTGAGCTTGATGTCGTGATTTCCCGGGACGCAGAAGGCAGAGCCGGCCTTCGTCATTCCGATCACCAGCCTCAGGGTGTCCGCGATGCGAGGACCCCGATCGACGAGGTCGCCGACAAACACGGCTTTGCGTCCAGCCTCGTGTCTCCAGGCGCCCTCAGCTCCAGGCGCATATCCGAGCCGCGACAGCAAAGCTTCGAGCTCATCGCAGCAGCCGTGGATGTCCCCGATGATGTCGAACGGCCCGTGCTCGGCTCTACGGTTGTTCCAAAGCGGCTGCCGCTCGATGACCGCAGCATCGACTTGCTCTTGGGTCTCCAGCACGAACACGTGCCTGAATCCTTCACGACCGAGGTTCTTGACAGACCGTCGCAGCTGACTCTTCTGGTTGCGAATGACGTGGGAACCAAACGTCCGATCCGGTCGTGACTGATTCCGGTCCTGGCAGAGTCGTTCCGGCAGGTCGAGGACGATCGCGACCGGAAGCACATGGTACTCGCGAGCGAGCTCGACCAATGGCTTCCGCGCCTCCGGCTGGACATTCGTCGCGTCGATTACGGTCAGGTTGCCCCGCGCCAGACGGCGGCCCGCCACGAAGTGCAGCGCCGCGAACGCGTCGTCCGTGGCGGACTGGTCGTTCTCGTTGTCGGAGACCAATCCGCGAAAGCCGTCCGACGAGAGGATTTCGGTCCGCTTGAAATGGCGCGCCGCGAACGTGGACTTGCCACACCCCGACGGTCCAATGAGCACCACGAGCGAGAGTTCAGGGATCGTGAGTGTCATTGCCCGAACACCGCCATCTGGGTCGGCGAGCCGACGCGGGCGTCCTCCGCGCCGATGGGACGAAACTCGACGTGATAGCCGAATCGCGAGGCGACCTCGCTTGCCCAGCTCTGGAACTCGGCCCGACTCCATTCAAACCGGTGGTCCTGGTGCCTGAACTTGCCGGCGGGCAGGCTCGGCCACTTCACGTTGTACTCCGCGTTCGGAGTTGTCACGACCACCGTCGCCGGCCTGGCCTGCTCGAAGACGACGCGCTCGAACGCGCGCAATCGCGGCGGGTCGAGATGCTCGATGACCTCCATCACGGACGCTGCATCGAATCCCTTGAGCCGCTCGTCGCGATAGACCAGCGACCCATGCATCAGGTGGACGCGTTCCTTTTGCCGAGGTGAGAGGCGATCGAGCTTGAGTCGTTCCTCAGCGGTGTCCAGGACCCGGGCCGAAACATCCAGTCCGGTGATCTGAGCAAACTGCGAATCTGCCAGGAGGCGCCGCAGGAGCTTGCCCTCGCCGCAGCCAAGATCTAAGACACGCCCAGCGCCGGAGGCCTTGAGCGCGTGGAACACCGAATCGAGCCGCTGCTCGTTCAGACTAATCGTTCGCTCGATGGCCGCTTCCTGTTCGTCACGCGCGGCCGCCTTGATCTCTTCTTCCGGCTCCTCGTCGGTAGTCAGCCTGGCGATGGCATCGCGCACGAGGCTTCGCTGGTGCGCGAGATATCGGTTCGCGATGAGCTCTCGCGCTGGATGACGTTCGAGCCATCCCTCGCCTCGTCTGAGCAGCTTCTCCACCTCGTCATCGCCAACCCAGTAGTGCTTACGGTCGTCGAGCACCGGAATCAAGACGTACAGGTGCGTGAGGAGTTCCTTCAGTCTCAATGAGCCGCGCAGCGTCAATCGGATCAACCGGCTTGCTCCGAGTGAAGGCATCTGTTCGTCGAGCGGGTATCTAGTCGCCTCGACGGAATAGCCCAACGGTTCAAAGATCTCATTCGCCAAGCCGTCCTCGGCGCACGGCAGCGTAGCGATCGTGACCTCGAAGGGCAGCTCCAGTTCTGGAAGTTCGGGTCGATCGCAGGTGCCAGACATCGCCGACCCGAACATTCGGCTCAATGCCACGGACATCAGCGATGACGCGACGTACGGACGGTCGTTGACGTACTGGTCGTCGGCGCCCAATCGAACGCTGCGGCCCCTGATCAGACCCACGGGATCGACTTCCAGGATCAGCGCCGCAGTGCAGGCGTCTTCGGTGGCCTCGGGATAGAAGACAGTCGCGCTGCCGAACGGAAGATCGCGCGTGTGGACGCGCGCAGGGTGCTTGTGCAGCAGGAACCCGAGATCGGTGGCTGGGCGATGAGTCGTTCGTAACGTGAGTAACATGTCGGCTCCCGAACTATCGAGAGCGCTGATAAGTATGTCTGTTCGACTATCCGCTTGGAAGCTGGGAACGAGACACGGCATCGGACCACGACTGCGCGCGGCGCCCTCGGTTTCGTCTCCAGGCCAAGTGATCTCATGCGATTTCCGCTGGCGATCAACGAAGGGCCGCTCTTAAAGCCAGAGACGCGAGGTTTGACACCCAATGTCACCGCAGCCGATACGCCGTCGCTGACGATGCGGAGTGCTGAGGTGTTCGCGAAGTGAGACAGCGCCGGTGCGTTCAGTCGCTGCGCAGCGCGATCGTCGGATTCGTTCGGCCCGCCGTTCGGGCGGGAATGTAGGCGGCAGCCGCTGACACCAGAACGATCGTGGCGATCGCGACTGCATACGCCGCCGGATTCGCCGGGTTGACCTCGAAGAGAACCGAGCGGATCGCCGCCGAGCCGGCGAACGAGGCCGCAACTCCCGCAGCCACGCCGGCTGCCAGCAGCACCGTGCTGTCCCGCAAGACGCTCACCACGACTTGTCGCGGCGTCGCGCCAAGCGCGAGGCGCACGCCGAATTCACGGGTGCGGCCGCCGACCGCGTACGCGATCACGCTGTAGACCCCGATCGCGCTCAGCAGCAGCGCCGCGCCGGCCGCGATCGCGAGCAGCACCATCATCAACCGCGCGTGCGCGCTGGCGCCCGCGACGATGCCGGCGAGCAGCGAGACGTTCGAAACCGGCACCTTCGGGTCGATCGACGTGACCGCGCGTCGAAGCGCTGGCATCAACGTCGATGCCGGCAGATCGGAGAACACGACGAATCGCATCTCGTTCGGATCGTACGGAAAACGACGATCGTCCTGCGCAGCGACGCCTGCGGTCCGCCGGGGTCCGGCCTCGGCCAGCAGCGGAAAATACAGCGTCGGCATGACGCCGTCTTGAATCCGTTCGCCAAAGACATCTCCGGCCACGCCAACCACGCGATAGACGGGATAGCCGCGGCTGTCCGGAATCCTGATCCGCTTGCCGATGGCCTCGCCGCGGGCGAACAGTATTTGCGCGAGAGACGCGCTGACGACGATTCCCGGCTCGGGTGCGGCCGCGTCGCCGGCGGCCAACGACCGTCCCGCCCGTATCGAAATCCCCATCGTCTCGAAATAGCCGACGGGCACGACATTCGGACGCGCGGTCGCCTCGCGCGGCTCGGACTCGCCCTCGGTGACGATCCGCCGTCGCAGACTGGGAATGTCCGCGTCGAACGGCAGCGTCATCGCCGTCGTCACGGCTTGAACGCCGGGGAGGGCGCCGATGCCGCGCAGCAGCGCGAGATCGAACGCCGCGCCATCATCGAAATTCGGGTACTGCGAAAACGGCAGGCTCACGTCGAAGGTCGTGGCCGATCGCGGATTGAATCCAATGTCGACGTGGCCGAGGCGCCACAGACTCTGCCCCACGAGCCCGGTTCCGAAGAGCAGCGCCATCGCCGAAGCCACTTGAAGGACGACCAGCGCACGCTGCGTCCACCGCCAGCCGCGAGCGCGCGCGCCGGCGCCACACTCACGGATCCGCCCGCCAATGACGCCGTCGCCGGCCCGGACCAGCCCCACCAGGCCGAGCGCAACTCCGAGCCCCACAGTCAACGAGACGAGCGCAATCACAACGCCCGGCGATGAGGCGACCTCATGCGCGCGAGGCAATTGCGCGGCCGACAGGCCAAACTTCGACGCCAGCATCGCCGACACGAGCGGCCAGGCCACGAGCGAGCTCGCGATGCCGACGGCGAGACCTTCGGCGACGAAGCGCCGCGCGAGAGCCGCGCCGCTGGCGCCCAACGCCCGCGACAGCGCGACTTCGCCGTTCATCCGTTCGGCCCGCAGCAAAAACAACGTCGCGACGTTGGACGCCGCGACGAGCAAGACGACGGCGACCATGATCGCGAGCAGCGTCAACTCGGCGCGGACGGGCGCGACGGTGGCGTCCTTCAGCGTTTCGACGGACACGGCCAGTCCGCTCGCGCGCAACTCTTCGGCGGAGACCTCGGGAAAGCGCTCGGAGAGACGGGATGCCAGTCCTGCGAGCTCGACTTGCGCGCCGCTCGCGGTGGCGCCGGAACGAAGCCGCCCGATGACATTCAAATACCGGAAGTTCAAGCCCGCGCGGTCAGCGGAGACTTCATCGGCATACCAGACGCCAATCGATGGAGATGGGAAGTCGAACCCGCGCGGCAGGACGCCGGCGATGCGTCGGCTGCTGCGATTCAACTCGATCGTGCGTGCGGTGATGTTTGGGTCACCGTCGAAACGGCGCATCCAGACGTCGTAGCTGATCAACACGGGCGACGGCTTCGCGACAGCATCGGCCGCATCGAACAGCCGCCCGGCGGCCGGCCGCGCGCCGATCATCCCCAGAGCTCCCGGCGAGATCATCGCGGCGGACAGATGTTCGGGACGGTCGCCGTCGGTGACCGAAACGCCTTCGCTCTGGTAATAAGACTCGAGCGCGGCAAACGAGCTCGCACGCTCTCGAAAGAGCACGAACAATCCGCCCGAGCTTTCGGTCGAGTTCGTGCCCAATCCAGGCGTTCGCACGAGCACACGCGCGAGCGTCTCGGGATGATCGTACGGCAGCGGCCGCAGCAGTACCTGGAAGACAAGCGCCCCGACGCCGACGGCCGCCGCGACGCCAATCGCCATCGCGGCCACGACGCCGGCGCCGAACGTGGGCGTCCGCCGCAGACGCCTGACGGCAAAGCGCATGTCGCGCGCGAAGTTGCCGAGCGCGACAAACCCGCGCGCGTCCATCGTGTCTTCCGTGCGGCTCCGGAGGCCGCCGAATTCCGCCAGCGCCGAGCGGCGCGCCTCGTCCGGCGACATCCCGCTCTTCATGCGGTGCTCGATCTCGAGCTCGATGTGCAGGCGAAATTCCTCGTCGAGCTCGCGGGCAAGCCGCCGGTGCTGGAACAGCTCACGGATGCGCGAGGCGACAGATCGAATGACGCCGAGCGGCCGCCCGCGCATCATGATCCGGCGCTCAGAACGAGATCCATGGCGCCGACGAAGCGCTTCCAGCTTGCCAGTTCGCCGCTCATCGCACGGCGGCCGGCAGCCGTCAGACGGTAGTACTTGGCGCGCCGGTTGTTCTCGGTGCTCTGCCACTCGGTGTCGATCCAGCCGCGCTGCTCGAGGCGCACGAGCGCCGGATAGATCGATCCCTGTCCAACCAGCAGCGCCTGCCCCGAGAGCTCGCCAATCCGGTGGGTCAGACCCCAGCCGTGCATCGGCGCCAGCGACAGCGTCTTGAGAATCAGCAGATCGAGCGTGCCCTGCAGCACCTGCTCGTTCGGATTGGATGGCGCCACGCGTGCTTCTCCCGTCTCTCGGGAGGAGTGTGGCGCATCGTCCTACCGAATGTCAAGAGGAGTCCAAGTGTCAGCTGTTGGTCGAATGCATCGAGGGCGCGGATCTCTCTCGAGAAACTTGGTCGGGATGCCGAGATTCGAACTCGGGACCCCTTGACCCCCAGTCAAGAATTCAGGCCAACGCAGGCAAACGCATGCGTTCGCTTGAAAACAGTAAGTCTCAATTAGACCAATGTTTATAGGCTCATTTTGGGCTTCAGCCGATCCCACCGCTTTTCTTGCAATCGCGATCGAAATGTGCCCATATTGTGCCCATGGACGTGGAGACGGAAATCGTCGACTTGGCGACGTCATCGTCCAACAGCCCCTCGCGGTCACGTACCCCATCGCGGCTCGTGCTGACGGATCGTCATCTTCGCGCGATGGCACTCGGACCGAAGTCACGCGACTATCGCGACACGCTGCAGCGCGGGCTCATCGCGCGAGTGCTGCCCAGCGGCATCGTGCAGTTCAGCGTGCGTTACCGATTTCAAGGGAAGCAGCGGCGTCTGAAGCTGGGCACGTTTCCCAGCGTCAGCCTGCAGAAGGCGCGAAAGAGTGCCCGAAAGGCGCAGAGCGCCGTCGACGAGGGGCACGATCCCGCTCAGGAGCAGCGCGTCGCCAAGGCCGCGCGCGAGGATACTGTCGCCGCGTTGGCCAAGGACTACCTCGCGAAGCATGCGCGGAAGTTCAAGCGCACGGCTGACGCGGATGACCGCTCGCTGAACGTCGAGGTGTTGCCGTATTGGAAAGACCGTTCGGTCCGTGACCTCACCCGGCGCGATGTCCGCGCGCTCCTTGACCGGATCGTCGACCGCGGCAGTCCCGTGATGGCGAATCGGATCCTGGCCTTGGTCCGCAAGATGCTGAATTTCGCCGTGGACCACGATTGGATCGAGGCCAACCCGGCCGCGCGCGTCGCCAAACCCGCCGGCGAGTCCTCGCGCGAGCGCGTGCTGACGGATGAGGAACTGCGTCGACTCTGGCGGGTGCTCTCGCATTTTCCAACGACCGCCGAACGCGCGGCGCCGGGTCGCAAACGGGCGAAGGGCACTGAAGACGATCCGCTCTGCCCCGTCAGCGAACCGCTGGCCGCGCTGCTCAAAGTGCGACTGCTGACCGCACAACGCGGCGGCGAGGTTGCCCGCATGAAGTGGCG
>Ga0070731_10005150_pt1 | contig 10917 bp, 7 predicted proteins | sample Coa_R1_2_FD_66448 | JGI IMG/M metagenome (GOLD analysis project Ga0070731, IMG submission 66448) | Surface soil microbial communities from Centralia Pennsylvania, which are recovering from an underground coalmine fire - Coalmine... | ecosystem: Environmental > Terrestrial > Soil > Unclassified ... | reverse complement strand
TTCAGCGTATCTGCCGACGCCTGGAATTCGCGTTGCCGGTATTGTGTATCTGCGAGGGCGAGGTAGATGCTCGCTTCATTGGGCTGCAACTTGATTGCTTTTTGATACTCCCCCTCCGCTTTCGCGAACATAGACCTCTGGCGGTATGCCTCAGCGCGAGCGAGATGCAAACTGCCCGATTCTCCGAGAGTCTTTTCGGCGGCATCTGCCTCCTTGAGAGCCGACTGCGGGCGCCGAAGTTGAAGCAGCGAATATGCAAGTCCCAAGTGGGCTTCGCCGTAATCTGGTCTCAATTCGAGCGCTTTGCGAAAATCTTGCTCTGCCCTTGACGCCTGACGCATGTCATTCAGCACGTATCCACGGTTCATGTACCCGGTGGACATCTCCGGATCCCGTTCCAACGCTCTCGTGAATGCATTCACAGCCTCGGAATATTGATGGTCGTGGGCGTAGACGTACCCAGCGATGAGCGGAAGGTCCTTATCCTTCGGAAGCGACGGCTCAAATCGTTGCACAATCGCCATTGCGTCCGAAAACCGGTTCATGAACAGGAGGTCATAAGCCAGATAGACGGGCGCCTCGGGATCACGCGGTAACTTCTCGATCACTTGATAACCAAGCTTCGCAGAGTCCTGATAGTTCCCGGTGATTGTCAAATATCGCTCTTGTTCCCGCATTACCTCGGGATTCGAGCGTTCCGAGTCCGTGGCTCGGTCAAACCACTGTTTGGCTTTTGGTGCTTCATGAGCTTCCAGCGCCGCATTCATGCCGCGGGCGATGATCACTGGATTGTCTTGAACCAGACGGTATGCTTTCTCGTAATTCGCTTGCGCCTGCGGAAATTGACGGGTCTCGGCGAACAGATCGCCCATCGCCAAATAAGCAACGAAGTCTTTCGGATCAATCTGAGCCAATCGCTCGAAATATTTCCTGGCTGCTTCTGGTTTCCCGGTTTCGCGTGACAGGTATCCTAGTGACTCGAGTGCAGAACCATTCGATGGATCGATCGACAAAACGTGTTGATAGATTTTCGCGGCATCGTCCGGCCGTTGCGTCTTCCGGAAAAGATTGGCCTGGTTTAGAAGGAGATTGACGTTGCCTGGCTGCAGTTCCAGAGCCTCGTGCAAGTCCTTCTCGGCTTGCGTGTAATCGCCTGAATCGACTTCGCTGGCGGCCTTCAGCCTAAGAAATTCCGGCCGCTCAGGACCGCCGACGTCGAGTTTCTCCAACCGCGCCCGCGCTTCCTCAGCTTCGCGTACCGATTTGTCGATGTTGCCTGCATCTCTGTCCAGTTGTGCCAGGTCAAGCCTCAACGCGATTGGATATAGCACTCCTTCGGGTACGGATGCAGGAAGTGATGCAACCGCCTGTTCGTATTCGTGGATCGCAGACTTGTCGTCGTGCTGAGCATGACTAATCGCTCCACGAATCGCGTGCATACGATATTGGCCGGGATCAGTCGACTCAACTCTCTTTAGCAGAATCTCAGCTCGATCGTAATGCTTTGCATTGACCAGGGCTTGCGCTGCACTTAACTGTAGATCAATCTGTTTCGGAGCCTGATCTGCGGCCCTGACGAAGGTCTCAGCAGCCTCGTTTCTCTTGCCTGCCAGTTCGTAGGTATAGCCCAATTCAGCCAGATACGATGGGGCGTTCGACGGAACCGACTTCAAAGTTTCGATAGCCTGGTCGTATTGCCCTGAATCTCGATAATAGGACGCCACGGACCGCGCAACATCGGGATCCCGCGGTGCTGTTTTCCGAGCGCGTTCCAAAAGGTCTTTCGCTCTCGCTTTGTCACCAATGCGCTCGTAAGCCCGCGCCATGAGCAGTTCGTTTCGGGCGGAAGGGTGAATGGCCTCCGCTCTTTCCAAATAGGTCAAAGCAAGTTTTGGATCTGAGGCGAGCGCCAGTTCTCCGGCCAATCGCAAGTCGGCGTCGTTTTTCGGATTGGCGGCGATCACCGCTTTCAATGTTTCCTGGGCTTCCTGATTTCGTCCCATCTTCGCGTATGTCTGGGCGAGTCCAGACAGGCCCTCGATCGAGGAGGGACGCTCTTGCAGTCCTTGCTTGTAAGCGTCGACTGAGCTGGAGTAGTCACCCGACATGCGCGCAGCGTACCCGAACAAGAACCACAGGTCAGCATTTTGTGGCGCGGATCGCGCCGCCCGCGACGCATACGAAGCCGCCGCCCTATAGTCATTCTTCTGCAGAGCCTCGCGAGCAGCTCGCGCCTCGCGGGCAACTTCAATGCTCGTCCCCCAGCCCATGCCCGACTCCGCGGACTGCGAGCGCTGATTTGACCTTTGCGCGGGTTTGTTGTGCGAGGGGCTGTTACTTTGGGGTCCAACTTCGAATGTCTGACCCGAAAGGGTGACCCAGGCCCCTACGATCATCGCCATCAAGAGGCACACTCGCCTTTTCGGGCTTTTCTGAGATTCGGACAAAGCTCGCCAGTCACTCCCGTAAAGCATGTAGTCCAGCGCCCTTCAGATGCTTCGATATCACTGAGTGGTTGGATCGAGGCAGGTTGCGACAGCCCGCAAATGGGACTTTTGATCCAACCTTTACCGTACTCTGCGGAATCCAAGGAACGCTTCAGAGGAACGTATTTTGAGGGGTCATAGGCATTGACTTCAGATAGCAGCTATCTGCGGCAACCGATTCCGCTCGCTTTGATTGTCCTGGTTGCAGTGGTCATTCATGGGCCCTTGCTCTTGATGGAACTTCCCGCCTCCACCTCCTACGACGCCAACCTGCACATGTTTTTCGCTTCGCACTACGCGCAGCACTGGTTCAATCCGTGGAACGAGAAGTGGTTTGCCGGATTCTCCCAGACTACTTACCCTCCGCTGACACACCAGTGGATCGCCTTGCTCTCGCATCTTGTCGGGCTTACTGAAGCCTTTATGCTCGTCCAATTGGTGGCCATCATCTTGCTCGCTGTAGGCACGTGGCGGTTCGCGAGGTTGTGGGTAGATGAGCGAGCGGCGAGCCTCGCGGCGTTGCTTTCGGTATTTGCGGGTACTGTCTCCTTTCTGGTTTATTCAGCAGGCCAACTGCCGACCACGATGTCGGCGCCGTTATATCTGCTGGCTCTTCCCTACTTCTACGAATGGTCGCGTCTCGGTTCGGGCAGAGCTTTCTTGAAGGGAATCGTCCTGGCCTTGGCCGCTGCCTCGGCTCACCACGTTACGCTGCTTTTCGGGTCGGTTCTGTTCGCCGCTCCGGTGCTGTGGCTTGCATGGACAGACGCTCATGCAGAAGGACGCAGCGGCGCCGCAGTCGTGGCGCGCGCAGTCGGCTTCGTGATCCTCACCGTTGTCGGGGTCGGCGTGGTCCTCCTTCCTTACTGGATAGCGATTATCAGGCACCCGATCGAGCAGATGCCGATTCCGCACGCCAGCCGCGCAAACTACCTGGTCAATTGGATCTATGGAGTGAATTACTTTGTAATCCCGTATGGCGCGATGATCCTGGCTCTGCCTTTTATCGTCTTTCGCGGGGCATCGGTCCCAAGGCTCCGTGTGCTCCTCCTCGCGTTTTGGTTGGCTTTCATCCTCGCTTTAGGTGGGACCACACCCATACCGAAGCTGATTTTCGGTCGCGCTTTCGAGATCCTGACCTTCGAACGATTCACACTGTGGGCGACGCTGCTGGCGCTCCCGATTCTTGGATTGCTCGTCGAAGATATTCTGGATCGATTCCGAGCCGCTGGAGCTTTCGCCGTGGCCACAGCCGCGGTTCTCACGCTCTCACTTGCCCTCGGCTGGTTGACCTGGAGCCCATTCCGCACGACCAGTTCCTTGAACGTGGATGCGGTCATTAACTTTCTCAATCGGGATGGCCACGATCAATATCGATATCTCACTCTAGGCTTTGGCAACGCGCTCTCCAAGGTGTCGACCTACGCGACCGCCAACAGCGTCGACGGAGAATACAACTCTGCGCGCTTGCTGCCTGAGATGACTCGCTTCGGATCAGCCCAGCTCACCAGCGCGAAGTTTTTCGGCGCAGCAGGCATGGACTCGCTGCGCGAAATGCTGTTGCACGCCAACCGTTATGGCTTGAAATTCATTTTTGTCCACGACCCTTACTACAATCCCCTGCTCGTGTTTTCCGGGTGGCGGCAAGTGGAAACGTACGACTCCGGCTCAATTACAGCTTGGGTGAAAGACGATGCTCCCCCCGCTAAACGGATCGTTTCCGACACCGTGCCAGCTCCGTGGGAAGGCTTGCTTTGGGGCATTCTCCCGATCGGCAGCAGCATCCTGGCGATTCTCTTTGCATTGCTGCTTCCCGAAACGCGCCACATGCGGGGTGAGCTTGTGACTATGCCCTCCTACGCGGATGAAAACGTGTATGCGAATCAGGTGGACTCGTGAAAGCGATCTTCGCACTGGTCCTCATCATCGCAACAGCGGTCCTGCTGGCAGCCGGTTGGGTACAGGCCGGAGGCCTGAAGCTTCGCGTAGAGCGGTCTGCCGCAACTCCGGAAGAAGCAGGTCATGCGTTGATGGCTGATATTCAGGCTCACAACTGGGATCATGCCTATGCCCTGCTGGATCATGCCAACGATGTGCAGCAGCCAGACTTCGTTCGCGAGGTTGCGGGAACCGACGGGAGCCTCCGCACATACTCCTCTCTTCAGACCTACGAAATCTGGCCCGTTCACATTGAAGCAGGCCATGCAACGATCCGCGTCAGAATGAATTGGTCGAGCGCTGTTGGTTCGCTCGATGAAGTCCGGGACCTCACGGTTACACAAGATGGAAATGTCTGGCGAGTTGTTTGGCCGAAACCGAACTTCGCCAATGTTCCGTTGCAGGTGTTGCCCGTGAACTATCTCCGCTGGGACGTCATCGGACGCAGGTCCGATGATTGGGGAGCGGGTTCGGTCGACACTCCTCAGGTTCGTATTATCTCGATGAATGCAGTAGAGCGCCCAACTGGCATTGTGATCCTTGGCGAAGTCGAAAACGAGGATACGGTCCCCGCTTATCTGAATGTCAGCGCCACGTTGCTAAAGCCAGACGGTTCACAACTGGCACAGCAGGATACATTTGACGCGATCGCCCACAGTTTATTGCCGAAACAGGTTTCGCCCTATCGCATCGATTTCCCTGGATATCGCCTGCAGGATGTGAAGAGCGTGCGCATGGACGCGCGGCCATTGCTTGTGCCCGCGAGCGCAGATCCGGTGATCGGCATCGAGAATCAGAACATCGCCAAGGATGCGTTGGGACGTTCGATTTTGAAGGGTTCCCTGGTGAACCAGAGCGGGCAAGTGGTCAACATCGCGCAGGTGCTTGGGGCGTTTTATGACTCGAGTGGGAAAGTGATCTGGGTGTCCGACGGATACGTCGACCAGGCTTTAATGCCACAGGGCCCCGTTCCCTTCGCGCTCGACATCCCTCCCGACGTTGCTACGCGAGTTCACAGCTATCACGTCGTCGTGAATCACTACACAGCGCCGAGTGTCTAGGCCCATGCGAAGAATTCTTCTCATATGGTGTTTGACGATTGGGGGCTTCGCGTTATCGATGAGAGCACAGGAGGTCGAGCTTCGCGCGCCATCCAAACTCACAGCTGGCGTGGGTTTCGCAATCGCAACTACCGGGCATGGGTCTGCGACGTTCTATCTTGTAGGACCGAGCCGGGCGCTCAAGCGAACGATTCAACTCGGACAAGAGATCACGATTCCCGGTAATGACGTGGCGGTCTCGGGTTTGTACCAGGCAATCGCATGTGGGTCACCCTGCGCGAACACAACGTTTCAGGTATTGCCGTCGCCGCCTGCACGGCTCAGCTTCTTCCTTCACCCGTCAAGAGTGCCCGTTTCGAGCGGGAATGCCATCAACGCAACAGCATTCGTATTCGATCGCTTTCACAACACCGTACTCAAGCCGGCGAAGGTCGACTTTCACGTTTCTTTACCCGATGGGCCCACGATGACCCGTAGCGGCCAGACAACTCGCGGAATCACATGGTTCGAAATGGGGTCAACCGCGAAACAAGGGCGCCTTCAGATCGTCGCTGCGATTGGCGAAACAGCAGAGCCACGCGTAATCCAGCAGGTCGCATCCGATGCCTGCGGCCTGCGAATGACGGCCACTCCCGCGGGACGCTACGTGAAGCTTGAAACCTCTGCCATCCGTGATTGTGCGGGAAATCCTTTGCCCGACGGAACGATCGTGTCGTTCACGAAGACCGACGATGCCGGCCGTAGCACGATCGATACTCCGATCAAGAAGGACAAAGCCAATGCGCAATTTGAGCTGACCGGTCGAGCCCGCATCTCGGTCGCCTGCGGAGTAGCGTTGGGAAACGAACTGGAAGTAGGAGGACGGCCATGAAACCGTTGATCCTGGCGTCCACTTTGTTCGCGAGCGCGTGCCTTCTGGTCGGTCATCTGCGCGACGCACCTATCGAAGTGAGGGCTGCGTCCTTACCCAAGGTGGTACTCAATGCGGAGTCAATCGCGCCACGCGCCATCGAACAACGCACGGGCGAGATGGTTACACAAAATTACGCACAAGCCTGGCAGGATATGGCAGCGTGTGTCGATGCGAATCGAACAGACTTGCTCAATGATTACTTCACAGGTGAGGCAAAGGCACGCCTAATGCATCTTATTTCCGATCAACGAAAGGGCGGCATTCACACTCATTACGAGGATCGCGGCCATGAAGTGAAGGCTGTCTTTTATTCGGCCGACGGAGGCGAGATGCAGTTGGAGGATCATGCCCAAGTAGAAGTCCAGATCTTCGATGGCCAGAAGATGATTTATTCCTCTGCCTCTCCACGAAAATATCTCGTGCTCATGACTCCCGGCGCGGACCGATGGTATGTGAGATCGCTGGAATCGGTGGGGGATGAGACATTCTGAGCGGGGCTGAGCGATCGACCAACCTTGCGCCCCACAAACCTCATCGTAGAGTTTCGCGATGAGAGTCTACCAAGGGATCCTTCTATGTTCTGTGCTCTGGGCAAGTTCCGTCCCACGGTCGTGCGATCACCGTGCGCGCGATCGGTCCCTGCAAGAACTGGCACACAATGAGAAAAGTCCTAAGATCGTTGCCGCCTTCCAGCCCTGGTTCGGAGATCCCGATCACATTCGGATCGATTACACCAGTAACGATCCCTCTGTAATTCACAGACAGATTCGGCAAGCAAAAAATCTGGGGATTTATGCGTTCGCCGTCGATTGGTATGGCACTCGGCATCCCTTCCTCGATCGAAGCTACGCGATCATGCAGCAGATTGCGAGCCAGGAGCATTTTCACGTCGCGCTGATGTACGACGAAACCGAGGAAAACAACGGGCACGCGACGGAAGATGCGCTTGACGCGTTTGACATGGCTTACAACCGCTACATCGGCCCAGGGGCTCCCGGGCGGGATGCGTATCTTCTCTATCAGGGCAAGCCGGTGATTTTCATTTTCCCCAAGCGAGGCAACACGGACTGGAACCAGGTGCGCCAGATGGTAAGCCGTTGGGACGCTCCGCCGCTTCTTATATATAAGGATGAACCTCCTCCGCAGTACGCGAGTGCATTTGATGGCCAATACGCATGGGTGCATCCTGGCCCCAAAGGGTGGTCGAGCGACGGGAAAGAATGGGGAGAGGACTATCTGGAGGCGTTTTATAAGAAGATGGATTCCAAACATGCCGATCAGATCGCCATCGGCACGATATGGCCGGGATTCGATGATACCCGGGCGTCCTGGAGCCTGAATCGCCACATCGACACGCGCTGCGGCAAAACACTCGAAGATACTCTTCATGTGTTCGAAGAAAATGATGACCCGGCGCATCCCATGCCCTTCTTGCTGATCGCAACCTGGAACGACTACGAGGAAGGAACCGAGATCGAAAATGGCGTGGCCCGTTGCAGTGCTTTGTCAACTCCGCACTCTTGAGAGTTAGAAACCGATGTCGGCTGATGTTTCGAACTCGAGGATTTTCGACGCACTTGGCACGTTGTTGCTCGCGCCTCGGGATTACGCGTCACCTGAGGGCATGTGGTTCGCACGAGACCTGGAGTACGTCTCCAAACTAAGCCCAGAACAGTTCACGGATTTCCTGGCCCAAGCCGAAAAACAAAGAGTGCTTCGCCGGGTCCTCGAAGTCCTCCAAGCGCATTTGCGTAAAACAACCCAGGAACGTGCGATTGCGGAAATCGTTGAGGTCGCGCTCGCGAAAGAAGAGGATCGACTGCTGACCTGCCTCACATGCCTCAATGAGATTGTCAGCAGGTTCGAGCAAAGCGGTCACCAAGTCGCGGTTATGAAAACGCTCGATCACTGGCCCGACACCGGTAGCGACGTCGACTTATTGGTGAACGCGGAAGAGCGCGAGGTACGCGAGATCTTCGAAAATGAATTGCATGCAGTCAGGCAGAAACCGAGCTGGGGTGACAAGCTCGCCCACAAATTTAACTTTCATATACCCGGCCTTGCGGAGCTTGTTGAAGTCCATGTCGGATGTCTCGGTCAGACCGGGGAACATACGGCGCTGGCCGCTGGAGTATTGTCTCGTCTCGTAAGGGTGACCTACGATCGGTATTCGTTCCCAGTGCCCATCCCGGAAGACAAGATCGTTGTCGCGACGCTGCAGCGAATGTATCGGCACTACTACATACGCTTGACGGATATCGTCAACATCTTCGGCCTGATGACCAGCGGAGTGCTGGATTTCGACCGTCTTCAAGAGATCGCAGAGGCTGCTTCCGTTTGGGAAGGGGTGGCGACGTTGCTCGTTGTCGTGCAACAGTACGGGCTGAAATATGGGGGGGGCGGTGCGATCACGCTGCCACAGAATGTTCAGATGGCAGCTCAGTTCTCGGCAGAAAAAACTTACCTCAGCCAGAGCTTCGTTCGAGTGCCACTCGTCCCGCAGGCAGCGAATCTTTTTTTTCGACAATTCGCCGGCAACGGCTTGAAGCACAACCCGGCTGCAATGATGCGGCTTAGCCTGCTTCCTCTCCTTGCGACCGCAGCCTTTGTCAGTTTTCGTATCACAGGAAACGATAAGGGCGTTTGGTAACAACTCCGCAAGTGCGCAAGAAACTTCATACAGGAAAATTGATTTCATACCGAGCGCCCCCTACGAAATCGCCAAGGCGCAGAGTACGGTTTGTACTCGATGCGCTCGTGATCGATGCCACCTTAGACTCTCCACAATGCACCTGAAGTGGAGGTGCAGGCCACGAGGTCAAACTATGGAGCAAGTGAAGGCGCGTAGCGGGTTCCCCCGAGCGGTACCGATTGGGACTTTTCAGGCACCTCCACGAGTTGCAACGACGCGGGTCATAGCGACCTCGGCTCCAACTCTGTTTCGAGCGCCTGTGCCTGGAGGATCGTGGGGCTACGCTGATTCGCGAAAACGGAGCATAAAAACCTCGGTTGTGCTCCACATTACTGCCGTGATTGCGGCCGTCGTTTTATCCCTTACCGCCCGTGAGGTTGTAACATCGAAACCTTCCCTCGAGCATGTTACGTTGATTGCACCTTCGAAAGATGTTTACATGCTGCCGCCAGCCAAGCAGGAAGCAGGCGGTGGTGGTGGTGGTGGCGAACGAGCCAAGATCGAGGCGCCCCAAGGTCGTCTGCCAAAAGTCAGCATGGAGCAGCAGATTGTGCCGCCGGCTATTGTTGTTCGGAATGAACATCCGAAACTTACCGCCGAGCCCACCGTGGTGGCGCCACCCACAGTTCAGTTTGCCTCCAAAATGCCGAACCTGGGTGATCCCGCTGCGCCAGCGCGTCCCACTGCTGCTTTTACAAACGGAACTGGATCAGGCGGAGGCATCGGCTCGGGCTCCGGGGGCGGCGTCGGAAAAGGCGCTGGGCCCGGAGTCGGCGAGGGCCATGGTGGTGGAATTGGCGGTGGTGTATTTCGCGTTGGCGGCGGAGTACTCGCTCCCCGGCCGCTTTCAACGCCCGACCCGCAATACACCGATCAGGCTCGGAAGGCGAAGGTTGAAGGTACCTGTGTCCTCGGGATGATCGTCGGCCCCGACGGGAAACCGCATGACATTCGCGTTCAACGCGGGATCGGCATGGGTCTTGACCAAAAAGCCATTGAGGCGGTTCAGCAATGGCGCTTTGATCCCGCCACCAAAGATGGACGTCCTGTCGCTGTACAGATCAGCGTAGAAGTAAGTTTCAAACTGTATTAAGGCTTTTGCTTCATTCCATGGTGGGCACCTGGCATCGGGATACCCGTCGAACCAAATGTCGCCGCGGTCTCGACCGAAACAACCACTGCGCCGAGTCACCCGATTGGCCTGAAAGCGTCCCCAAGCCACCTGAAAGACATGTAAGATTGCGGTTGTGTGGGTCTTCCCGGAGAATCGACGAGACGAACGCTCGAACGTGCAGCGCACCGTCTTTACCGTCGGCGTTCTGCTTCTGATTGTTGTGTCTACGCCATCCTTCCCGCAAGACCAAGCACCGTCGACTCCCACTTCTTCGGAGATTGTGCAGTTTCTGAGCCGGAGCGTGGATTGGTATCGACAGACACAACAGGAGCAGCACATCGCCACCGAACCCAGCGAACTCGGATTCGTTGCCGATAATCGCCGCACCGCTGCCCAAGTCGTGAGGTTGGCCTTCGATTTCGCTCGGCAGCACGAGGAAGAACTCGCAAAACGCAGCCGGACCAACACATCGGGAAATCCGACCAGTGCCGGTTCGCAGTACCAGAGTCTGGCGACCAACGCGGCTGCTGCTGATCAGCTGGTGCAGCAAACGCAGTCCGAAGTCGATGCGCAGAAGCAGAAGCTGGAGCACGCGCCGCCATCCAAGCGAGGACAATTACAGGATCAGCTCGCGGAAACCCAAAGCGAGCTTGCCCTCTTCCAGGCTCGCCAGCAGGCCTTGCATGGCATGCTCGAGTTCGCCAGCGGTGCAG
>Ga0070731_10005149_pt1 | contig 10918 bp, 10 predicted proteins | sample Coa_R1_2_FD_66448 | JGI IMG/M metagenome (GOLD analysis project Ga0070731, IMG submission 66448) | Surface soil microbial communities from Centralia Pennsylvania, which are recovering from an underground coalmine fire - Coalmine... | ecosystem: Environmental > Terrestrial > Soil > Unclassified ... | reverse complement strand
TCGATTGTCGGTTGGGTTCTTATCGGTGCAGTGGTCGGACTGCTCGGAGGGCTCATCGCGGTTCACCTGACCGATCAGGCGATGTGCCCGCACGCAATCCTCGGTCCGTGTTCGACGCTGACCTCGCGGGGCCGAGGCGAAATCGTCATTCTCGGAGTCGTTGTCGGAGCGATAGCGGCTCGCCTTCTGGCCGGTGCTTTCCATCGGCGCGGCTAGAACGTCGCGCGACCGCAGGCAACTCGGCGATGTGAGCTTCGAAGGGATGGACGCTCTCCGCTGGGAGTTCGAAGATACCGAGGGCGGCGTTCGTCGACACAAGGTCGATCTCTTTTCATGGGCGCGAGTGGGCACGGCTGGGGCGTCCTCACCCATGCGCCGCAGGTTGTGTGGAGCCAGTTGCGTCACCGTTCGACGAGTATGTCCAGACCTTTGAGTCTCTCGGCTGATCACTCGATCCGCCGAAGAGTCGTCGGACTCGCCTGACGAAGCAGTCGCCGCAGCGACTCCACCAGCTGCGGATCTTTGGGGAGGCGCTCGAGTGCGGAAAGCGCGAAACGCGACTCCGCAAGAGTGAGGCTGCGCGCCTCGATCTCCAGCCGACCATGCCACCGGATCGCAGCGGCCTCGAGACGGTCAGGCCGCGCCTGCGCGATCAGGACAACGAGGTCGAGCGCGTCCTGCAGCGAGAGGCCGCGGAGTTCGCGGGCGGCCAGCTCTGCGGCCCACAGGTTCCGCTGCTTGATGGCGCGAGTGAAGCGTCCGTGTGCCGAGCCCTGACTGGTCATTGCCGAAGTGGGGGCCGGCGGAACAAGTCTACGACCCAAGCCCCCTACGCTGGCTGCACCGCTTCCGAGGATGGGGTCGCGGCCGGCCTGGATGCATAGGACACCGCCTAAATGCCGAGGAGAGATCTGCCGACAAGAACGACAAATGCGCTGGAAAGACGGCAACAGCTTGTCGGCCCGTGCGGTCTTCGCCCTACTCTTGGGCTCGTATCGCGTCCGATCGTTCCTCAGCGGGTTGAGACGTGTGAGCGGCCTCAGTTGGACGGTCCTCGTCTTGGCGGTCTTGTCGACGATGTTCCGGAGTTGGATCGCCTTTGCTGCGCTGGGGATCACCTCCGTCGCCTACCTGAATCAGTGGCTCTACTTCCGCTACTACGTAGCCCGAGCCGGATTTGAGGAAGTTGACGAGATGACAGGATGGGAGTTCGAGAAATGGGTCAGACGGTTCCTCGAGAACGTTGGATATGACGTTGAGCAAACCCCATACCAAGGTGACTTCGGGGCTGACCTAGTCGCCACTTGGAATGGCGTGCGTATGGCCGTTCAAGCGAAGCGGTCGTCGCGTCTCGTCGGTATTCGAGCCGTGCAGGAAGTCGTCGCCGCGAAGGCGTATTACGACTGCGAGCGAGCCATGGTCATCACCAACAGCCACTACACCGAGCAAGCAGCAATTCTCGCTCGCGCGAACGGAGTCTTGCTCCGCACACGCGACGATCTGGCGCTAAAGCTCGCGGAACTCCCAAGAGCCGATCGGCAGGTCACGAGACCGGTGACCCTCAGTAGCTAGCTCTGGGCGGTTTTGCAGTGGAGCGAGCTCAAAGGTTTGCAGCGACCCTGGCGTTCAGCTAGCCGCCCGGTTCGAACGACTCCAAGCTCACGATCCGCGCCCAGCCCTAGGCGACGAGCGTGAGTGGGGCGCTGGCGGGCTCGAGGAGGCTCGCGCGGAATGACTTGAGGTTCTCGGCTGCATGGTCTCCGACATCGATGAAGAACAGTCGCACGTCCTGGCCGAAGCCTGTGACTCGGTAGGGGGCAGGAAGAGGTTGAGCTCGCTGCAACACAACCGGGTAGACGAGAGCCACGGCGGCTGGCCCATAGCGAGCATGCTGTGCGTAGGCGATGACTTGATAAATGTCACTTCGATTGATCCGGATTGAACCGCTGACCAACTTCGAGTTCGAGGACCTGGTCTGGGTCTTCGGTCACGAGCTTGGTGTCCTTGTACTTGGCGTCGAGAATGAGCCGGCTGTCGAGAGTCTGCAGGAGGTAGTCCGGTCGGACGCTAGTCTCTCGGACGGTCATTCCCGTGGGGCTGACGATCGCTGCTTGACCACCCCGCGGCAACAGCTTGACCCCTGGCGTTGTCCTCAAGATGCCTTCGAGCGCGCGTTCGAAGAGACGCCAAGTGCTCCACAGGAACGCGTCCTGTCGATGCGCTCCGAGCTCGGTTGTCAGGTAGGTATGGGCGAGCAGAGCGCGGCACTTGCCGATGATCGGGGTGTAGTGCCGCATTGATCCCCGCAGTCGCAGGCGGTTGAAGTCGGCCGGGTGAATTGGCCTGTCACTTACAGCTCCGACGAACGGGAGCAGCCGGTCGGCCCAGTCGCACAACTCGCGACGAGCGGCCGGCAACGGAAGCAATGTTGCGAGCCGCCGGAGCTCGCGGAGGCTCCGCTTAAGGATCTGGTTCGCGAGGTTGTCACGCGTGAACTCGAAGAACTGACAGGGTGCTCGGTGGCTCTGGCCGGATATGAGGTATCGCTGGAGGTACTCGCTCATGAGCAGTCGGCCGCGGATCCGGGCTTCGAAGACCTCATGCTGGACGATGTAGTCGCGGCGTAGGTGCCGCAAGATGAAACTCTCAAGTTCGGCTAGGAACCAGGCGATCAAATGGGCGGTTGGTGAGTCCCGCAACGTGTCGACGTGAGCATCGAGACGATGTTGCGCGACGCGATTTCGTTCTCGACCGAAGGCGTAATCGGCGAGGAAGAAAAGATCGAGGTCGAGCTTCGGCAGGATCTGAAGCTGGGGCGCGTAAGCGCCGCGCTTCGGCAGCTGAGCTACCCCAGCCCAGCCGTCAATGCGCACACGCCAGGTGTCCTCTTCGTCGCCAAGCGGCCGATCTACGTCGAACCCAAGCGCAGACCACTGGTCCTCGTAGTGGTCAATGAGCTCCGCGTCGGCGTTAAGCGTGTCACCCTCGCGAATCTCGAGTACCGGCTGAGACAGGCGCCACCCCGGTGCGGAGGCTGTTACGTCCCCCACGGCTCTGACTTGAGGTGGGTCGCGACCAGCGAGGTCATCTCCCGCTGACGAGGGCGAGACTCGAGGCTCGTCTCCGCGAAGCCGAGTGCGCTCAAGAGCCCGTCAAGCTGGCTTCGCTCAAATCGCCCCTCGGCCTCGTACTCGAGAAGAAGCGGATAGATCTCGTAACCGAACCGTGCTGCCACTGCGTCGCAGCCCGCATCGCCGTTCGCCGGCTGCTCCTCGAGGAGGAAGTACGAGTGCCCGACCTGAAGCTCCTGCAGTCCGGGTTCCGAAAACAGAGAGCCGACCATATCGAACAGCCAGAGTGCAGCCGCCCGGTCTTTGTTCCCGGTGAAACTCGTGCTGTTCTCGATCACCCGCCGGTTCGGTTGGACGTCGAGAAATACGAAACGTCGTCTCAAGGCGTAATCGACGAGCGCGATCGAGCGATCGGCGGTGTTCATCGTGCCGATGAAATGGAGGTTGGACGGGATGACGATTTCGCTACTGCCATCGACTGAGTACGGACTCGCAACCGGCTGATCGCGGTACTCGAGCGCGTAGATCAGCTCGCCGAAGATCTTCGAGATGTCGCCGCGGTTAATCTCGTCGATCACGAGGACGACCCGAACCTCCGACCCCCTCTCCTTCAAGGCTCTGGCAACCGCCGCGATCAAACCGCCGATCTTGTCACGCGCCTCGAACGTGATCCCCTCCGGTACCGGCCGCGCGACGAGACCGCGGATGAAATCCTCGTACGTATACGACGGGTGGAACTGGACGATGTCCCAGACAACCCGCAGCCCGCTGCGCTCGACCTGACTGACCAAGCCTTCAATCGTTCGTCCCTCCTCGGGCAACACACCGAGATGGCTTGTCAGCCGGGCAGGATCAGGGTCTCCTCCAGCCAACCACCTGAGATAACGACGAGCCGCAAACGTCTTGCCCACTCCAGGCGGCCCTTGCAAGATCACCCCCCGCTTGCGTAGCAGCTGCTGATGGAGTTCCTCGAGCTCGGCGGGCAACGGATCCAACGGCGCCAGCTCTGGGGTATTCGCGCGACCTCGACGGAGCAACTCGTCGAACTGACTCTTGTCTATCTCGGCAATTGAAATCTGCGCGTTGGAGCGAGGGTCGAACTCTGCCCGAGGGACGGGCCGGCCGAAGGGCTGGTAGTCCACGAGGCGAGCGCGGAAGTGACGCTCATCGTCTTCGCCTTCAACATCGATTCGCTCGACTCGTCCGGAGCCGAAGAAAGTCTGTCCGTCTGCACCGGATCCGGGTCGGTAATAGACAAAATGCGCTCCGGGACTTTCGGACAGCCGCTTCCAGGCGCCCGAAGAGCTCGGGGTCCAGTGGTAGACGCTCCCCTCCTCATCCGAGGCGTAGGCGCTTCCCGAGCTGCGCTGCAGCAAGACGAAGTATCGAATCGCCTGAGGTTGACCGCCGGCCAAGAGCTCCTGCAGCCGCTGTTCATGCTCCGGAGGTACCTCGTACACCGTGCCGCGTGGCGCTCGGATGACAGAGAGGTTCAACAGGACCGGATCGTCTTGAAGCGTGGTTCGCAATATGGGCGGCTCGACCAGTTGATCGATGCGAACTCGAATTCGCGGTTCGACCTTGTCAAATCCATACTTGTCAGGTTCACGCCAGTACGGTCGCTCCGCCTGCGCAGGTGGAGACTCCACTGGTTCCGTCAACACTGTGCCGAGCGCGACCACGCCAGCCTGTGGGCCAGCCCGCCAGACGTAGGCTCGATCACCCGCATGCACCTGGGCCACGTGTCCACGGACGGTCCATTCGATCTCTGGCAGCTCACGCAGAGCCCGGTCGAGTTCGTAATACGCGGGGTTCGACTGGAACAACCACACCTGGCCGGGTTCGGGGTGTTGGTCCCGCCATCGGCTGGTCAAGCGCTCATCCCAGAAGTCGAAGTCTTCGCCCAGCTCGGGAGTTAGTCCGGACCGGATCGCCTGGAGCTGACGATCTACCGGAGCGCCAGCGTCTTTCGCGAACTCGGGAAACGCCGCAGCGATCTTGGTCTTCATGTCGACCGAAACGATCGGCTCGAACACGTCGGGGAACACCAGGTGAAGCAAGGCCTCGACCTGTGACTGGGCACCCTTGTGCGGGACATCCGCTAGGAAGATCTGAAACGCAAATCCGTCGTTGAGAAGTTCTTCGCGGTCAGCTGGCTCTCGACTAACCCACGCGCGGGCGAACTCACACAAGAAAACGTACTGGTTGAACCGTTGAGTGAGCGCCGCCCCGTACGACGCGATTCCGCCCTGAATGTCAGCGAGCTCTGTAGGGATGGCTACAGGCTCGGGTGAAGCGTTCAGTACGGTCTCAACGGCAGCGCGCCTTGCACGTCCATCCGTGTGCTGAGGCACGAGAAGCACGTAGTACATCTCTGCCGCGAGCTGAAATACATCTGCCGGGGCGCCGGCTAGTTGCCCAATGAGTTTCCTCGTGAAGTCAAAGCCCTTGGACTCGTCAGGGTTTCTTACGAACCGCTCGTAGAGATCCTCGACCGGCCCCGAAGCCCAGATTGTGCGTCCAGGCGTGAACAAAGAGCCCTCGTGTCGTAGGCACTCCTGGACGAACCGATCCGAAGCGACATAGAACCCCTCCGCATTGGCCGTACGCGGCACCTGAAGACTCTAGGCAGATTGGTGGTCGAAGCTCAAACGGCAGTGGGACGGGCAGGTGTGTCAGCAGCTTTGTCATGCCCGAGGTCGGTCTCGGCCGTTTGGCCGACCCGCCTCGAATCGGCACCCGCCGCGCCGGCCTCAAAGAACGCCTGCCAATGCCGCGGGTGCGGCGTCTTCTCGCCTCGCCGGATCAGAGACACATAGCGGAGAGAGAGACTCGTCGCCTGCTGGAGCCGACTGAGAGGGACAGTCTGGATCAGCGGAAGAATCTCGCGTTGGAAGGCCGACAGATCGGTCAGCTTTCCGAACCGCTCGTCCCACTCGCGAACTTCACTCTTCCGTCGGACGTTTGATGTCGCCCGCCGTTGGCCGGCTGTGTCGCCGTGGGTGGGGTCGTTACCTTTCTGCTTCCTCTCCTCGATCGCCTGCAGTCCTGACCCGTGGAAGGCCTCGGCGTACTGGTCTCGCTGGTAGTGAGGTAGGCAGTCGTCGCAGTAGACCCGACTCGCGCGCGGCACAGGTCCGCCACAGCGCTTGCAGGCGGGCGGGTTGCTCGAGGTTGACGCCGAGGACATCCGAACAACGTGGCGTTTCGGCTGGCGTGAGGTTCGCTGACGTCGAGTACGCGTGAGGGGTGTCGGGCTGTCGGCGATCCGGGAGCCGGGGCTGTCGGCGAGCTGATGCGCCACGGCCTCGACGATCGGGGCGATGAGACGTCCCCATTGTTCGGCGGTTTGACTGAGCTCGTGGCTTAAGGGCGGAAGGATGCGGCAGATTCCGCGGCGGGTCTCAGCGAAGTCGCTCCGGGTGAACTTCCGCGTGCGCAGGAGGGTGAGGACGAAGGCGTCCACGTCGGGGCGCGCCGCTTCCATGACATCGAGCACGAATGAGTCGCGCGACCGGTAGTCGACGTGGACTACGCCGAGCCCCGGGTCAAGACCGACCGCGAGGCACGCGATTCGAGTCTCCGCCTCGAGCAGCGCGTAGAGGTAGTTCAGGAGTGCATTGGCAGGATTGACCGCGAGCCGCGGAGCTGTCGAGAGCGGAGACCCCCGCTGGCCGAATCGGAGCCAGTGGGCTGGGGTGAGGCGCGTGTCCTTGGCGGTGAAGTGAACTGCGACCGACGACCACGCTGCCCAGTAGGTGATTGCGGCGTCGCGCTCGGCGAGGACGATCTCGCCGAGGGTTTCCGCGGCTTCAATCACCTTGATGCAGGACTCAAGAGCTGCTATTCCGGCAGCGCTCGGGTTGACGCTCTTCAGGACGCGCCGTTGGCCGGCGAGCTTCTCTCCCAGCAGCGTCTTGGCGATAGCAACGCCGATTCCGCTTGAGGGCGCCAGTGCTTGAAGTCGGTGCAGGCGAGCGTCCCCCGTTCCACCTGCCGAGGTGGTGAGAACGGAGCCGTCTCGATCGACCTGGAGCAGCGAAATGCCGAGATCGTTGAGCCAGCGGGTTGCCGCAAGCGTGATGAATCCGTCGTGCCCAAGCACGACGACACGGGATAGGCCGTGCGCGACGCGGGCGTAGACGCGCGTCCGTCGGTCGCGTCCTAGGCCATCTTCGACAACGAGGTGGCCGCGGCGTGTCGAAATCTTTATGCCGTAGCCGTCGACGACCGCGACACGGCCGCGTGCGAGGGGAAGGACAAGCGGTGCGATACGTTGATTGCGCATACGGAGCTCCTTTCCGTGTGCCATGCCCCCGGGCCGCGTCAACGGTCGCGGGGGCTCATTACTACTCCGAGTGTCTCAGGCCTGCTTCCACTTCCGGGTTTGCGCTGATGAACGCGGCAACCTTGTTGCGCATCTTTTCGACGAAGACCGGATCGGCAGACGCGAGCATCGTTTGCTGATCATGTCGGTAGTACCGTGCGTATTCGGGAAACGCATCGATGATGGAATTATACGCCCGTGCTTGCGGCGTTGTCTGTCTGAGCGACAGCTTTATCTGCTCTATTCCGTCACCACCTAGGACGCGGCGGACGGTGAGGAGCATGAGAACGCAACCGGCTCGGAAGAAGCGTTCTTCTTTTTCCTTTCGTGCTACCGCGAAGAACCCGAATCCTGCGAAGTCTTCGCCGTAGGCTCGAACGGTCGCCCGCGCGTTCTCCACGAAGTCGCCGGCGAACGCATGGGCGTCGTCACGTGCGAGCTCGAGCTCTTCGTTCGTTGCGTCGCGAATCGTCTTGGCGAGGTCGCGGGGGTCAAGGCGGCCGCCTTTCAGGAGCTGACTGAAGAATTCCGGAATGGCGACCGGCTCGTCGAGGAGTCTCTCTCCTGTGGGGGCTTGATCTTCGGCCGCACGAACGAAGCCCAGAAGCCGCTGTGCTGCATCAGCGGGGCTCATTTCGTCTCGATCCTCAGCGTTGACGACCGCTGACGTGCTGTCCCATGCTGGCGAGCCACCGAGAAGTAGCATGAGCATCGCGTACATCCCGGCGAGAAATGCGTCGTGGTCGCCGCCGACGCGAGCGGCAAGCAATGAGAAGAGGCCGGTGCGTGGACGCTTGTCGTGGAGTTCGTCGTACATCCGGTCGGCAAAGTCAGCCGGATCCTCGCTCGACGAGAAAGCAATGGCGCCGCCATTGAGGATCGACGCGATGTATTCACGATCCTGACTCACCGCGAACCCTCGCCACCAAAGTTCGAAGCCAAGAACGTCGAGCGGTTTTTGGCGGCCGGCGCGGATGGTCATGATCGCCTCTAGGCGGTCGACCGCCTCCGGCAGGTAGCGAAGGGGTGGGCGACCAGGCTGCCCGCGCGAAGCCGCTCGCACGGGCTCGAGTAGCACTCGCCACCGCCGCACCTGGCGCGGCTCCGGGGCCTCTCCGCCACGCGCTCGAAGATGGTCGAGCAACTCGGCCTCCGTCAGCAGCTCGGGAGTTTTTGCCCGAGTTGCGTGCGGGGAGCTCGAGGAGTCGTTCGGCACCGTCACGCCCTCATCAACGAGCAAGGAGGGTGAGATGCACCTGGACTGTGAGTCGTCGCTTGAGTCGCTCCATCGAGAGATCATCCTGCGCCTCGGCTGCGCGATCGGCAACCTTCGGCTGATCGCGGTCGGGGCACCCTTTGCCGCCGATCTAGTCAGGTTGGCGGAGCAGGACATTGACGCGGCGCTGACAGCCGCGCGCAGCGCAGAGGACGTTCGCACCCACCTCCTGCACGTCGTCGCCAGTCAGACGAGTTCAGGCGATCAGTGATGGCTCGCATGCGGATCCTGACCGCCGGGGGAATCGAGGACGTCGAGCTCGAGACATTCCGGGCGCGTTCGATCGTGGGCAGCTACTGGAACTCAGTCCAGCGATTCCTTTCGCCGAGGGACGAGGCGGACTTGCAGCAGGCTATTGACGAGTTGGAGGCATTCAGGGGGATCCGGATTAGGGGTCGGCGGCTGCTGACCGATCTGGACGAGATCGAGCGGCAGGCGCGGATCGGCGAGCTCGACGTCGACGACATCTACGAGGAGCCCCGTTGATGCCGGATGATCCGATCGGGCGCGATGTCCGCAACGTGCGCCGCCTGCGTCGGCTGGGCGATCAGCCAGTCTGTGTGTTCTGCGGCGAGGTGAATCCTCTATCGCTCTCAAAGGCGAACCGGTCGCTGCTGGACGAGCACCATCTCGCCGGCGAAGTGAACGACCGCTCGCTCGTTGTCGTCGTATGCCGTAACTGTCATGCCGTGTTGAGCGAGACGCAACGCGACAGCGGCGTCGATCTCCGCCGGGACGACCAGCGCACCTCGCTTGAGCGTTTGGAGGCGGTATTGCGTGGTCTCGCCGACTTCTTCGAACTGCTGGTGGCGAGCTTGCTGCGGTGGGCGGACGACCTCGCCCGCTCCATCGCACTCCTTGACCGTGACCACTCTGATTGGAGGAATCCGAAGTGACCAGCTATTTGCCGATCGCAGTCCGAGCCTTCACCGAAACGGCGACCAAGCGCAGCAGACCCCGTTCGAGCGGAAGGTCGACAAGAGTCCGGGACTGGCGGCTGCCCAGACGTGTGCTGGTGTTCGACTGCGAGACTGAGACCGCTGGCCATGGTCAGCACTTGAGCTTCGGCAGTTACCGCTACTGCGCCGTCGACCGGTCAGGTCGTCTCGAGGTTCTCGAGGAAGGCCTCTTCCACGCCGACGAGCTCCCTTCTCGCGATTCGGCCGGCTACGCAGTGCTCGCGACATATGCGCGCGATCAAGCGCTTCTTCTTTTGTCGCGTCGAGAATTTCTGGAGCGCGTCGTCTGGCGAGCTGCGTACAAGGTCCGCGCCTGGGTCGTGGGTTTCAATCTCCCGTTCGACCTTTCCCGGCTCGCGGTCGCCTTCGGAGAGGCACGCGGCCTGTACAAGGGCGGGCATTCGCTCGTTCTCTGGAACTACCAAGACGCCTCAGGCGCATGGCGTGAAGATCGTTACAGGCCGCGGGTGCTGATCAAGTCGATCGACAGCAAACGCGCGTTCATCGGCTTCAGCCAGCGCCGCAACCCGGATAGAGACGACCAGATTCCCGAGGACAGCTCTGATGGTCAGCCCGAGGCTGGCTATGGGTTTCGTGGGCACTTCCTCGATCTGCGCACGCTCGCGTTCGCGCTCACAAACAAGAGCTACTCACTCGCCCGTGCCTGTAAGGCGTTCGGCGTCGAGACGGGGAAGCTGGAGGTCGAGGAGCACGGACGCATCACTCCGTCGTACATCGAGTACAACCGCCGCGACGTCGCCGCGACTGCACGCCTCTTCGAGAGGCTCATCTCGGAGTATCGGCACCACCCGATCGCTTTGCCCCCGACGAAGGCCTACTCGCCGGCAGCGATCGCGAAGGCGTACCTGAAGGCGATGGGCGTAGCCAAGCCGCTCGAGCGCCAACCGAACTTCCGCCGGAACGTGTTGGGCGCGGCCATGGTTGCCTACTACGGCGGTCGCGCGGAGTGCCGCACCCGTTGTTGCTCAGTGCCGGTCGTGTACGTCGACTTTCTCTCGATGTATCCGACCGTGAACACGCTTATGGCGTTGTGGCGCTACGTGACGGCGCGGCGGATCACGACTGCCGACGTCACCGATCAGGTGCGAGAACTTCTCGCGAAGATCACCGTCGACCAATGTTTCCAGCGCGCGTTATGGCCGCAACTGCTCACACTCGTCCAGATCGAACCCGACGGCGACGTGCTCCCTACACGTGCCGACTACAGCGAGAACGGGCAGTGGCAAATCGGCCTCAATCCCGTCCATTGCGACCAGGCGCTCTG
>Ga0070731_10005148_pt1 | contig 10919 bp, 10 predicted proteins | sample Coa_R1_2_FD_66448 | JGI IMG/M metagenome (GOLD analysis project Ga0070731, IMG submission 66448) | Surface soil microbial communities from Centralia Pennsylvania, which are recovering from an underground coalmine fire - Coalmine... | ecosystem: Environmental > Terrestrial > Soil > Unclassified ... | reverse complement strand
ACAGCAGCCAGAAGATCGGATTTTGCAGCATTTCGCGCGGCGTGAAGTCTCGCGCGCTTTGCTGGGCCGCCGCCGATGCCGCGCTTTGCACCTGATAGTTTTCCGGCGGCAAGCGCAGCCCCTGCGCTACGATGATGCCGATAACGCCCTGGATAATGCCCCATACGACCAGCGTGTGGGCGTAGCCCGAACTTCTGATCATGCTGTCGATCGGAAAACTGGTGAAGATTGCGCCGAAACCATACCCGGCAGCGGCAAGGCCGGTCGCCAGCCCGCGTCGATCCGGGAACCAGCGCACCATCAACCCGATGATGCCGACATAGATAATGCCGGTCCCGAAGCCGCAGATCACGCCGTAGGTGAAATAGAGCGCCCAGATATTGTCGACATAGCTGGACAGCACCCAACCGCCGCCCGACATGAGCGCGCCAACCGAGATGAGAAGGCGCGGCCCAAATCGGTCCACCAGGTACGCCTGCAAGGGAGAGCACCAGGTTTGCAAGATGATGAGGAGCGAGAATGTCCACTGCAATTCCGCAAGCGTCGTGCCCAGTTTTTGATTGAGCGGTCCGGTAAACAGCGTCCAGACATATTGCGGACTAGAGATCGCCATCATCGCGATCAATCCAAGGATGAGCTGGTTCCAACGATTAAGGTACCAAGCTCTCGGTTCTGCCATGACGGTGGAGCTCATATTCATTTCCCCCCGGTGCGGGTCCCCGGCAAGGCTACGAACCTAGCCGCAGCGACTCAACGGAACAAGCCGGACCGAGCTTAATTCCTATACGGGGCCTGCAGTTTTCTTAGACAGCAGTCAGCGTATCGAAGACGGCGTCAGTTCACCGCCGCGGATGCCAAAGCGTGTCAGCGCCGCCTGCGGCGTCCGGCCAGAGGTGAAAATAGCGCGCGTCGTCCCCTGACCGACCGCCGCCGACGCGGGACCGAGCAGATCGACGACCCGCCGGGCGATCGCGGGGGCGGGATCGATAAAATTCACCGGCCAAGGGGCAAGCGCTCTTAACCGCTCGATCAGCAACGGATAGTGGGTGCAGGCGAGCACGATTGTGTCGGTACGATTGCCGCCCTCGCGGAAGCACGGTGCAATTTCGGCGCGGATTGCCGCATCGGCGGCAGGTGCGCCGGCAAGCTCGGCTTCCGCATAGGTCGCCAGCAGTTTCGAACCGACCAGTGTTACTTCGCAATCCTGCGCATAGTCGCGAATGAGCGCGCGGGTATATTCGCGCTGTACCGTCGCCTCAGTGCCGAGCACGGACACGCGGCGCGTGATCGAGCTGGTGCAAGCCGGCTTGATCGCCGGCACGGTGCCGACGAAGGGCACCGAGAATTTTTTCCGCAAGTCGGGTAGGACGATAGTGGAAGCGGTATTGCACGGGATGACGACGAGGTCGGGTCGGTGGGCTTCGATGAGTTCGCCCATAAGCTCGACAACGCGCGCGATCAGCCTATTTTCGTCAAGAGCGCCATACGGAAAGGCCGCGTCGTCGGCGACATAGATGTAATCGGCGTCCGGCCGCGCCGCGACGACTTCGCGGTAGACGGTAAGCCCACCGACGCCGGAATCGAACATCAGAATGGTTTTGCGCGCTGCCATCGCGTGACAGATGACACGGGTGCAGGGCGTCTGCAATCTTTCGCGGGGGGCCGGGGAAGCCCGGTCGCCTCTTATGCCGTCAGACTCTCGACCAGGCGGGGGCCGTCTTTCGGATTTGCGCTTTTCTGCTCTTGCGGTTTGGGCCGCTTGGGTACCGGCGCGACAAGCCCGCTCACGGCGGTAAAGGTCAGGACCAGGATGGCCGCCAGGTTGCCATCATGAAATCTGGCGAAAGCGACCGCGCCCATCAGGTAAGCCCAGAACGGGAAAGCGACCGTGGATACGGCGGCGTTGACGATCCAGGCGTCGCCGTCCTCGCGCACGTACCAGCAGAACAGCGGCGTCAAAATCAAACCGACAAGCAACGCGCCGATCGCAATTGTGGTCACGGAAAAACCGGCCATCGTGGCGGTGCCGCCGCCGGCCGCCATCGCCTGCGCGAGAATGGCATTCGCCAGCATCGAGCAGCCGATGATCTCGGCCGGAATGTATTTCACCATCCGGGTCAGATAATCGTCGCCGAGGTCGGCTTGAGCCACCGGCCGCGCCCGCGACGGGAACATGCCGCCGAAATCGGAATCTTGCGCCGGTTCGGCCTGCAGCGCCTTTGGTTTGCGTACCAAACGGCCCATGACCGTCTCCCAGATTGATCGGGTGAGGCTATGTCAGGCGGCCGAGTCGGGCAAGGCGGGAAAAACGGGCGGGAAAAGCGGGATAACCATCAAAAACTATAGGGGATTAGCCTTACGTGCAGCCGCGCTACGCATGGCCAAAAACGCGGCGGAAGATGGTGTCGACTTGCGCCATGTGGAAATCCAGATCGAAACTGGCTTTCAGCTCGGCTTCGCTCAGGTGCTTGTGTATATCCGCGTCGGCCTTGAGCAGCGCGAGAAAATCGCCGCCGCCGACCCAGACTTTCATGGCATTGCGCTGGACCAGGCGATAGGCATCCTCGCGCGCGACGCCTTTTTGCGTCAGCGCCAACAGCACCCGCTGCGAATGGACGAGGCCGCCTAGACGGTCGAGGTTCTTTCGCATGTTGTCGGGATAGACGACGAGCTTGTCGATAATTCCGGCAAGCCGATGCAGCGCGAAATCGAGTGTCACCGTCGCGTCCGGGCCGATCATCCGCTCGACCGAGGAATGGGAAATGTCGCGCTCGTGCCACAGCGTGACGTCTTCCAGTGCCGGCACCACATAAGCGCGCACCATCCGGGCAAGGCCGACGATATTCTCCGACAATACCGGATTGCGCTTGTGCGGCATGGACGACGAGCCCTTTTGACCTTCGGAGAAAAACTCCTCAGCCTCCAAGACTTCGGTGCGCTGCAAGTGCCGGATTTCGGTTGCCAGCCGCTCCATCGAAGCGGCGACGACGCCGAGCGTCGAAAAATACATGGCGTGACGGTCGCGCGGAATGATTTGCGTCGAGATCGGCTCGACGGTAAGCCCCATTTTCTCCGCGACATAGGCTTCGACGCGCGGGTCGACCTGCGCGAAGGTGCCGACCGCGCCCGAAATGGCGCAAGTCGCAACCTCCCTGCGCGCCAATTCGAGACGCTGACCGGCTCGCGCGAACTCGGCAAAGGCGACGGCGAGTTTCAGCCCGAACGTGGTCGGTTCGGCATGGATGCCGTGCGATCGGCCGATGGTCGGCGTGAACTTGTGTTCGCGGGCGCGCCGCTCCAGTGCGGCTTTGAGCGCATCGACGTCGGCGATGAGCAGATCGGCGGCACGCACGAGCTGAACGTTCCAACAGGTGTCGAGCACGTCCGACGACGTCATACCGAGGTGCACGAAACGCGCGTCGGGGCCGACGATTTCGGCAAGATGGGTGAGAAAGGCGACAACGTCGTGTTTGACTTCGCGCTCGATCTCGTCGATGCGCGCGATGTCGAATTTTGCCGCTTTGCCCTTCTGCCAAATCGCTTTCGCCGCCGATTTCGGGATCATGCCGAGTTCGGCCATGGCGTCCGCGGCATGGGCCTCGATCTCGAACCAGATGCGAAAGCGCGTTTCCGGCGACCAGATCGCCGCCATTTGCGGGCGGGTGTAGCGCGGGATCATAGTTCAGGTTTTCATGTTCAGGCCGCAAACCGCGCGCGATCGTGCGGCTGCCGGTAATCGACCGGCGTGCCTTTCGGAATGATGCCGGTCGGGTTGACGCGCGCGATCGAATAATAGCCGATCACGTAATAGCGCGGTTTGACGGTTTCGGCGACGCCCGGCACCGCATAAAGCTCGCGCATATAGTTCAGAAGATTAGGGTAGTCGGCGATCCGGTTCCGGTTGCACTTGAACAGCGAGAAATAGGCGACGTCGAAACGCACCAGTGTCGGAAACAGCCGCCAGTCCGCTTCGGTGATTTGATTGCCGACGAGGTAGCGCTGGCGGCCGAGCCGCGCCTCGATTTCGTCGAGTGTTGCAAACAGGGCGTCATAAGCCTCCTCATAGGCGGCTTGCGATTTCGCGAAGCCGCAGCGGTACACGCCGTTATTTACGTTGGCGTAGACCTCGGCGTTGACGCGATCGATTTCGCCACGGAGCGTCTTCGGATAAAAATCCGTGCTGTCGGCGCCGATACTCGCGAATTCGGAGTTGAGCATGCGGATGATCTCGGACGACTCGTTGTTCACGATCCGCCTCGTCCTCTTATCCCACAGCGTCGGCACCGTCACCTTGCCGGTATAATGCGGGTCGCTCGCGGCATAGGCTTCGTGCAAATAGTGAAAACCGTTAACGCGGTCCGGCGGGCAGTCCGGAAAAGCGGCGCTTTTCTCGAATGTCCAGCCTTGCGTGCGAAGGCCGGGAATGGCGATTGCGACACTGATGGCGCCGGTGAGCTTCTTCAGCGCCAGATAGATTTGCGTGCGATGCGCCCATGGGCAGGTGTAGGCGACGTAGAGATGGTAGCGTCCGGCCTCCGCCTTGAAACCGGACGAGCCGTCCGCCGTGATGCGGTCGCGGAAGATGCTGTCGACGCGCCGGAAATCGCCACGTGCGCCCGTCTCCGCGGGAAGCTCCTCGTCACGCCACTGTCCGTCGATCAGAACACCCATTAAGCGGCCTCCCCACGAACGAGCGCCGCCGCATTGCGGATGGCGGCGATGTTGGCGCGATACGATTGCGGCGTCTTGTCCTTGAACACCGCGGAACCGGCGACGAAGGCGTTCGCGCCGGCGCGCGCCGCAAGCGGAGCGACCTCAGGGGTGATGCCGCCGTCGATCTCGATATCGATCGGGCGGTCGCCGGCCATGGCGCGCACATTGCGGACCTTGTCGACGGCATCGGCGATGAATTTCTGGCCGCCGAAGCCGGGATTGACCGACATGACCAAGATCAAGTCGACGAGATCGATGACGTGCTCGACGGACACTTCCGGCGTGCCGGGATTCATGGTCACGCCGACCTTCTTGCCGAGCGCGCGGATCGCCTGCAACGAGCGGTGGATGTGCGGACCGGCCTCGACATGGACGGTGATGATGTCGGAGCCCGCTTTGGCGAAGGCTTCGAGATACGGATCGCACGGCGAAATCATCAGATGCACATCGAGCGGCTTTTTGGTGTGCGGGCGGATCGCTTTGACGATATCCGGCCCGATGGAAATATTGGGCACGAAATGGCCGTCCATGACGTCGACATGGATCCAGTCGGCGCCGGCGGCGTCGACCGCGCGCACTTCTTCGCCCAAATTCGCGAAATCGGCGGCGAGGATCGATGGCGCAATAATAAGGGGGCGGGGCACCGGATTCTCCGAGGCTTACGTTCTGCTAACACGTGGTTCCAGGCTGGGCAACGCGCCGGGCGAGCCCTGGCGTCCCCGGTCCGATCGCACTTGCCTGCTGGTGCTAGGCTCTCCAGATTCCCGCCTATTCAAGACAACGGAGGGTCCGTGGCGCGCACCGATGTCATCGTTCTGGGAGCCGGAATCGTCGGCACGTCGGTCGCAGTCCATCTCGTCAAGCGCGGGCTGTCGGTGGCGCTGGTCGACCGCGGCGGGGCGGGCGAGGGGACCTCCTATGGCAATGCCGGCATTATCGAGGGCAATACCATCTTTCCGCCGGCGTTCCCGTCGGATTGGACTACGCTTTTGCGCATCGCGCTGAAGCGCTCGCCACTCGCCAATTATCACCTGACGTTTTTGCCAAAAATCGCGCCGTGGCTGCTCGCCTTCCGCGCCGCCTCCCAGCCGGCGCGGCTGGCCGAGACCGCGCAACTGATGCGACCCCTTTTTGCCCGCGCCGTTGCCGAGCACGAGGCACTGGCCGAGGAATCTGGCGCCGCCAAATATCTGCGCCGCACCGGCTGGCTGAAACTTTATCGCAACGAAGCCGCCTTTGCCGGGCTTAAGCGCGAGCTCGACCTCGCCAAAAGCCTCGGCATCAACAATGTCCCGCTCGATACCGAGGGTGCGCTTGCGCTTGAGCCGTCGCTCAAGCCGGTGTTCCGCCGTGCCGTGCATTGGACCGGCGCGGTGAGCGTGTCGAACCCGCTCGCTCTGACGCGCGCCTATGCCGCGCGCTTTGCGGCACTCGGCGGGCTCATGTTCACCGGCGACGCCCGCACGCTGCATCGGGTGCATCCGCATTGGCGCGTCGATACGGCGTCCGGCCCGCTCGATGCCGGCGAAGTCGTCGTCGCGCTCGGCCCGTGGCTGCCGGACGTGCTCGACTCGCTCGGCATCAAACTGCCGCTTGCGGTCAAGCGCGGCTATCACCGTCACTTCACCGCGCAAGGCAATGCCGCGCTGGCGCGTCCCGTGCTGGACGCCGAGAACGGCTACGTTCTTGCGCCGATGGAGCAGGGTATTCGGCTCACCACGGGCGTCGAAATTGCCCCGCGCGACGCGCCGCCGACGCCGGTGCAATTGCGACGTCTGCTGCCGGCGGCGCGCGAATTCTTCGCGCTCGGCGATCCCGTCGAGCCACAACCGTGGCTCGGCGCGCGGCCGTGCTTCGCCGATTCCCGTCCCGCCATCGGACGCGCGCCAAAAATCGGCGGCTCAAGCATGAACGGGTTATGGCTCGCCTGCGGGCATGCCCATTGGGGATTGACCCTCGGTCCGGCGACCGGCCGGCTCCTTGCCGAGATGATGACCGAGGCGACGCCATTCTGCGATCCGCAGCCCTACGCCGCGGACCGGTTTTTCGCTCAATGACCTAAGGCGCGTGGCGCGTCGAACGACCGATCGGCCATTGGAGCACGCTCAGTTATTGCCAGGGCGCGGCGGGCAATCAGGGCCGCCACGACGAGAACCGCGGCGAAACCGACGGGCGCATCGACGAAGGGGAAAATCAGTATGAGCAGGGAAGCCAAGCCAATGCCGGCCATTTCATGGGCCAGGAATCCGCGCGTTTGACCCAGTCGAAACAGGAAAGCAAGCGGCACTGCCAGCACCACCAGGTCGTAGGTGAAGAGATACGGCGTCGCCAACATTGCGCCGGCGCCAAGCGCCGCCGCCTTGATTTCGTATGCGGCTGAGCGGTTGCGCCAGAGCATGGCGACCGCAGCCGCCACGACGAGTGACAATGCGGCTTGCACGATCCACGCAAATAGCTCGCTGCCGCCAAGCGTGCGCGTCAGTCCGAACGCGGTCTGTAGCTTGCTCCAGTCCGCCCCGTCTGCGGCGAGGAAAGCCTGCGAGCTCTCACCGATATCGGTAAAAAACGCGAGCCAGCTCTCGCTGCCGAATGCCAGCCATGATGCAGCCGCCATCAACGCCGCAACCATCCCGGCGGTGATACATACGCGCCAATGTCCGCTCGCCAGAAGCGCGATCGGAAACAACAAACCGAGATGCGGCTTGCAGGTGAGAAATCCAAGCAGCACGCCGGCGAACACGGGTTGCCGCTCCATGAGCGTGAGCGTGCCGCCGAACAGGCTCGCGGTGAGAAAGCCGTTTTGGCCGACAATGAAATTGGACAGCACGGCAGGAAACGCGGCGGCGAGCAGATAGCCGACGCGGTCGCCGATAATGGCGCGGATGGCAGCGAGATAGGCGAGGAAGGTGCCGAACACCCAGACCACGTAGGCGGTCGCATAGGGCAAGAGCGACACGGCGGCGGCGGCGAACAGGAATGTCGGCGGGTAGTTCCAGACATAATAACCGTCGAACGGATGCCCGACCGCGCTCACCTCGACCAACTTGTGGGCCGGCCAGTCGTAGGCCGCGGCGGCATGGCCCGCGAGCACAAGCCGCCCGGCGGCCCAGACATTGACGAAGTCCGCAGGCACGCCACTGCCGTCGCGGGCCACGAGCCAAGTGCCCTCGAAGTATGAGACGGCGAGATAGTCCGCGTGCGCCAATACCAGCGCGAAGCAAACGAGCTGCACCGAACGCGCCAGCTTTACGCCGGTGCTGCAGTCCGGAGATATCTCGTAGAGGGCCATCTGGGATCAAACTTCGCTTGCGCTTGAGGCGAAGCTAAGCCCGACGGCCTTGAGGAACCCTTAAACGGAGGTTGGACGGACAACAGGCGAGGCGCGGCACGCGCCCAAGGCGCGGTCAATAGTACCCTTTCGATCTACTTCACGGTCACGGTCCAGCGACCGCCCTTTTCCTCGATCACATATTTGAAGGTGAAACGATTGCACTCCAACTTATATCCGTCGGAAACCGAGAGCGGTTGTACCGCGCTGATGCTGTCGCAGCGATAGCCGCTTGCTCGAGCAAAATGGGCAAGCTCGTCCATTTGGTCAGAGTCCTGTTCGAATTTGGGGTCAATCACAGCGTCCGGCTCGATCGGCACCGAAGTGCCGGCCGGCTGAACCACCCGCGGCGGCGCTGGTCCAGCTGACGGGGATTGCGCTTGAACGGCATAAGACGGCAGTGTCGCTGGCGGCGGTGGCGTGGATTGCACTTGAGCGGCACGGGGCGGCGGCGCCGCCGGCGGAGGTTGCGATGACGGCGTGGGCGTCACGCATTCCTTTGTCGTCGCGTCGAGCGTTAGCCCTCGCGAGGCACAAGACTCCTGTGTCGGGTGTATATGCATGAAGCCGCTCACATTGGATGCGCCGGGCAGGGCGCACGCGCCCAACGCCGATGCGAGCAGAATGACGAAATGCCTCACGAGCGCACCCTCAAGGAACGCCGTCGAGAATCACCCTACTGACAACAGTGATTCCCAGCAATGCTGCGTTATCGAGGAGAGAGTGGAAGTGCCGCTCAGGTCGAATGCCGGTTTGACCTGACACCGGCCTCCGCAGCTACATTTCGGTGTGCCTAAGGTCACAGGTATTTTCGGAGCTTTCCCGAATTGTGGTTTTGCGGGCATCGAGGCACCCACTTTATGTCGGCTTGCATCCAGGGTTAATATTCCGCCCGCGACGCTCCACGGCACGATCTGGGAGGGCGACATGACCGACGTGAAATGGATGATCAAGGCGCGAGAATTCGTGAATTGTAATTGCGCCTATGGCTGTCCTTGCCAATTCAATGCACTGCCGACGCACGGCAACTGCGAGGCCGTCGCGGGCATGCAGATTGATCAGGGCTATCACGACGATACACGGCTCGACGGGTTGCGGTTCGTCGGCATTTTCCGCTGGCCCGGAGCGATCCATCAGGGCAAAGGCGAGGCGGCTGTCGTCATCGACGAGCGCGCGACCGAGCCGCAGCGCAGCGCATTGCTGCGTATCCTCAGCGGTCAGGATACAGTGCCCGGCGCCACCATCTTTCAGGTGTTCTCCACGACCTTAGAGAGAATGCACGCGCCGATTTTTGCCGCCATCGACTTCGATGTGGACATCGATGCGCGCAAAGGGCGGCTTGTGGTGCGCGGCGTCACGGAGGGCCGCGGCGAACCGATCAAGAATCCCGTCACCGGAGCCGAGCATCGGGTTCGTATCGACATACCTCATGGCTTCGAATACTCGCTTGCCGAGATGGGCCGCGGGTGGACCACGGTGTCGCATCCAATGGACATCAAGCTCGCCGATTCCTACGCGCAATTCGCCCACGTCAATCTTTGCCAGAGCGGCATCGTGCGATAGGCGCCGATGAGTGCCGCGCTCGAAGCCGTGCTGCGGCGCGACCGCGCCGTCGTCATTGCTGCGCTTGGCATCATCACTGCGCTCACCTGGGCATATCTCGCCTGGCTCGCCAACGATATGTGGATGGGCGGCATGGACATGGCCGGTTTTCGCATGATTCCGGCCGGCCAAGGTCTGATGATGCCGGCAATTGCGCCGTGGCAGCCGATCGAGTTCGGCTACGTATTCGCCATGTGGGTCGTCATGATGATCGGCATGATGACGCCCTCGGCCGCACCGATGATCCTCATCTACGCGCGCGTCGGCCGGCAAGCGGCGATCGCCGGTCAACCATTCGCCGCGAGCGCCTGGTTTGCCGCCGGTTACATGCTGGCGTGGACGGCATTTTCTCTGGCGGCGACATCGGCTCAATGGGCACTGGATCGCGCCACCTTGCTCACCCCAATGATGGAGAGCGCCAGCAATGTGCTTGGCGGCATCGTGCTGATTGTCGCCGGTCTTTATCAGTGGACGCCGCTTAAGGACGCGTGCCTGTCGTATTGCCAAACGCCGCTCAACTTTATCATGCGCCACGGCGGCTTTCGCCGCGAGCCGACCGGCGCGCTGGCGCTCGGCTTTCGCCACGGTCTCTATTGCGTTGGTTGCTGCTGGGCGGTGATGGCGCTGTTGTTCGTCGGCGGCGTCATGAATCTCCTGTGGATCGCCGCGCTCGCCGTTCTGGTGCTGCTTGAGAAGGTAGCGCCGTTCGGGCGGCTGGTTGCACGTCTCGCCGGCGCCGCCTTCATCGCCGGCGGTGCTTGGCTGTTGGTCCAAGCAGCCTGAAGTGTGAGGACGACTGCAGACATCGCTCCGCTGCAAGACCGTTGACAGAGCGGCGCTCGCCTTCGATCGGCACGGCACGATTTTTCAGGCTTGGGCCGAGGTGAAAGGAACCGCCAGCTGAACCGGTCTATCAGCCAGCCGCGGCGGAGTTCTGCGCGCCCGGCATTTCAACAACAACGGTGTCAAATTCCGTAAGCGCCGAAGCGCGGATTGTCAGCGGATCCGGAATTTTGTCCGACGGCGCGTACCATGATGGCTTCCCTGCAATATCGCCCGCATAGGCGTGCGCAATCAATCTGCCGATTTCGTCGCCTTGGAGAGGTACGAGCTTCTTATCGGGACCATACTTGTAGAGCTGAGGACAAAAGAACGGAATATGAATTCGTGGATTGTATTCTTTCACTTCAAGGAAGTACTTCGCTCTGCCTAACAGGTTGTGTTTTCTGACAATTCTTTGCTCCTGCGTCGCCACGGCAACACGAAGCCTTTCAGG
>Ga0070731_10005147_pt1 | contig 10920 bp, 7 predicted proteins | sample Coa_R1_2_FD_66448 | JGI IMG/M metagenome (GOLD analysis project Ga0070731, IMG submission 66448) | Surface soil microbial communities from Centralia Pennsylvania, which are recovering from an underground coalmine fire - Coalmine... | ecosystem: Environmental > Terrestrial > Soil > Unclassified ... | reverse complement strand
GATCGTCCCGGGCGACCACAAAGGCGGCCGCGACGTGAAGGACGTGGTGAAGGTGGAGGTGGAGTGACCGGCCATCGCCGAGCCCGCTTTCACGGTCGAATCGCGAGTGGCGAGTGGGCAAGATCGTCGCACTAATCGATGCAATTGCCGAGGCACCAAAGGGGCCAATGACTTACCGCAAGTGCGAGAATGTGGCCGAATTGCGGCAAAATTCAAACTGAGGCAGTACCAAGTCTGGACAAGCCGTGACAATCGGTGCAATCTTCCCAACAGTGGGAGTAGCGCCAGCCGTATGGGAGGCGAGTCGATGATGCGGCTTCGGGAACCGTTCAGCTATGAACGTCATCGTGATGTCGCGGAGTACCTCGTAAGGCTCCGTGAGGAATTGCAGCGTCTGCAGCAGGACATCGACGAGTCATATGGGGCGCCCGCCGCCGGCGAGGCGCGCAACGCGGTCGCCGCCGTCGATCGCATCCGGGAGGTGCTCGACACGCAGCTCGAGCGGGATTTCCCGCGCGACCCGGCGCAGGTCTGCAGCGTCCGGCTGGCGTCGATCTATTATCCGCCGCGCTGGCACGAGGCGCGCCAGGCCGGCTGATCGTTCCAGCCGTAGAAGATCGAAGCCCCGGCCCAGCGCCGGGGCTTTTGATTCAGCCGGCCGCCGCGAGGTTGTCGAGACGGAGCGTCAGGCAGTAGGCAGAGCCGCCGCTCTTCCCGAAGCTGCCGAGCGGCACGGTGTGAACCCGATAGCCCCGGCGCGCCAAGTCGGCCGCGAGCGCTTGGCCGCAATGCCCGAACACCAGGTCGCGGCCGACCGCCACGGAGTTGGCGGCGAGCGCGCCGGCATCGGCCTCGCAGACCGGAATGAGCTGACTCTCCGGCACGAGGCCCCGCACCATCGCCAGCCCCTCGGCCGAGAACGCGCCCGGCACGTAGAGGATCTCGCCGCCCGACAGCACGCAGAAGGCGGTGTCGAGATGGTAGAAACGTGGGTCGACCAGCTCGAGCGCGACTGTCGGCAGGCCGTAGAGCCGGGCAATGGTCGCGGTCGCCTCGCGCGACGAGCGCGGCCCCCAGCCGGTCCACAGCATGCGGCGATGGCGGTCCCACAAACAGTCGCCGGCGCCCTCGAAGAATACGCCCTCCGGCATCTCGTGGATCTCGTCGACCGTGCCGGCATCGCGCAGATGCTCGAAGAAATTCCGCCCGATCCGTTCCTCGCCCTGGCGTTCGGGGAAGCGGTAGCGCGCGAGCAGCACCTTGCGGTCCAGCACCACGGCGGAATTCGCGGTGAAGACGAGGTCGGGCAGGCCGGGCTGCGGCGGCATCAGCTCGATATTGGCGCCGAGCTCCTCATAGGTCTCGTAGAGCCGGCGCCAGCCATCGACGGCGTCGCGCGTGAGCATGTCAGCATGGGCTGCCCAGTCGGCCGGATCCATCCAGGGATTGATGCGGTAGGAGACCTCGTAATGGTCGGGCGGGCACATCACGAGGTGCGGCGCCGCGCGTTCCGTCGCCTCGGCCTCGGCGGCCGGGCGGATGCGGGCGGCGACGGCGCGCGGCGTCAGCTCGTCGATCACCTCGGCAACCGTGTCGATCCCCCAGTCGAGCGCCTCGCGCGTGATGATGAGCGGCGGCGCGAAGCGCACCACCGTGTCGTGCGTCTCCTTCGACAACACGCCGCGCTCGGCTAGGCGCTCGCAGACGAGCCGGGCATCGCCGAAGCCCGGCGCCACTTCCAGCCCGGCCCAGAGGCCGCGGCCGCGCACCCGCGCCACCAGCGGCGAGCGGATCGCCTGCAGCCGCGAGAGCAGATGCCGGCCCAGTACGGCGCTCCGCGCCACCAGCTGCTCGTCCTCGATGACCTGCAGCGCTTCCAGCGCCACCGCGGCGGCCAGCGGGTTGCCGCCGAAGGTCGAGCCATGGCTGCCCGGCGTGAAGACGTCCATGACCGAGGCCTTGCCGACGATGGCGGAGACCGGCAGCAGCCCGCCGCCCAGCGCCTTGCCGAGGATCACGACGTCCGGGAGGATGCCTTCGTGCTGGAAGGCGAACCATCTGCCGGTGCGGCCGAGGCCGGACTGCACCTCGTCGCAGATCAGCACGACGTTGCGGCGGTCGCAGATCTCGCGGAGCCGGCGGAGAAAGCCATCGGGCGGCACGATGACGCCGGCCTCGCCCTGGATCGGCTCGATCAGCACTGCGGCGGTCTCGTCGGTGATCGCCGCCTCGACCGCGTCGGCATCGCCGAAGGGCACGGCGTCGAAGCCGGGCGTGAAGGGGCCGAATCCGTCCTGGTAGTCGGCCTCCGACGAGAAGCCGACGATGGTCGTGGTCCGGCCGTGGAAATTGCCGGCGGCGACGATGATCCGGGCGCGGTCGCGCGCAATCCCCTTGACCTTGTAGCCCCAGCGGCGCGCGGCCTTGATCGCGGTCTCGACCGCCTCGGCGCCGGTATTCATCGGCAGCGCCTTGTCGAGGCCGGTCAGCGCGGCCAGCCGCGCCATCAGCGGCCCCAGCCGGTCGTTGTGATAGGCGCGGCTCGGGACCGCGAGGCGCTGGGCCTGCTCGGCCAGGCGGGCGACGAGGCGGGGATGCGAATGGCCCGTCGAGACCGCCGAATAGGCGCTCATCATGTCGAGATAGCGGGTGCCGTCCTCGTCCCAGAGCCAAACGCCCTCGCCGCGGGTGAGCACGACCGGGATCGGGTTGTAGTTGCGGGCGCTGTAGCGGGATTCGAGTTCCGTCGCGCGCATCGAGGGGCCTCCGCCAGAGCATTGGGTTCGTTGGCGGAAGTCTAGCCGAGGGCACCCGACAGGTTCGGTTGAAGCCTCCGAGTCGCGCAGCAGATTCTGCTGTGACGATCAGGCCTCGTCGAGGCGGGGCAAGGGAACGAGCGGGACCCCGGCGAAGTGCCGCACCGGCTTCATCACGAAGTTCGAGACGATGCGGGCGACGCCGAGCGACGGATCGTCGCTCCATTCGGCGGTGAGCTGGTGGTAGCGGTCGAGGCTGGGACACAGGATCTGCGCAAGATAGTCGAACTCGCCGCCGATCAGGTGGCATTCGACCACCTCGGGGCAGGACCGCATGTGCTGCTCGAACCGCGCCATGACGTGGCTGGCGTGGCTCTTCAGGCTGATCTCGGTGAAGGATGCGACCGCGTCGGGCAGGAGCGACGGGTTGAGCACCGCCATGTAATGATCGATGATGCCTGCGGCCTCCAGGCGGCGCACGCGTTCGAGGCAGGGCCGCGGCGACAGGCCGATGCGCTCGGACAGGGCCTGGTTGGTGATCCGGCCGTCGCGCTGAAGCTCCACGAGGATCTTCAGGTCGATCCGGTCGAGCTTCGGGGCTTTCAGGATCGTCCTCCCGGCGCCACACTCTCGCGCGGAACCCGGCGGCGTCAAGGGAAGCAGGAGTTCAAATGACGGAATCGCTGGCGCTCTTGACCGTCGCCGAAATGGGCGAGGCCGACCGACGGACCATCGCGGGCGGGGTGCCCGGCTATACGCTGATGCGCCGGGCCGGCGCGGCCGTGGCGGCGGCGGTGAGGCAGCGCTACGCGGCGTGCCCCGTCATCGTGCTGTGCGGGCCGGGGAACAACGGCGGCGACGGATTCGTCGCGGCCTCGCGCCTCGCCGCGGAGGGCTGGCCCGTCCGCGCGGCGCTGCTCGGATCCCGCGACGCCTTGCGCGGCGACGCGGGGTTGGCCGCGCAGGACTGGACCGGCGGGACGGTGCCGCTCGGGATCCCGTGCCTTGACGGCGCAGAACTGGTGATCGACGCGATTTTCGGCGCCGGCCTGTCGCGCCGCGTCGAGGGCGACGCGGCGTCGGTCCTGGCCGAGGTTGCGCGGCGGGGGCTGCCGGTGGTCGCCGTCGACGTGCCCTCCGGGATTCACGGCGACACGGGCGAGGATTGGGGCGCCGTCGTCGCCAGGGCGACCGTGACCTTCGGCCGGAAGAAGCCGGGTCACCTGCTGCTGCCCGGGCGCGAGCTGTGCGGCGAGGTCGTGGTCGCCGATATCGGTCTCGACCCGGCGGCACTCGCCGCGATCGCCCCCCGCCAGTGGGAGAATGGTCCCGAGCTGTGGCGGTCCGTGCTGCCGCAACCGCGCCTCGCCGATCATAAATACGCCCGCGGGCACGCGCTCATCCTCGGCGGCTGGCCGGTCACCGGTGCGGCGCGGCTGGCGGCGCGCGGGGCGGCGCGGATCGGCGCCGGGCTGGTCTCGATCGCCGTGCCCGAGGCGGCATTGCCGGTCTACGCCGCGGCGCTCACCAGCATCATGGCGAAGCCGATCGCCGGCGAGGCGGATCTTGAGGCGCTGCTGGCCGACGCGCGGTTCAACGCGCTGCTGATCGGGCCGGGCGCCGGGACCGGCGACGCGACGCGGGCGAATGTCAAGGCACTGCTGGCGACCGGCCGCGCCGTCGTGCTCGACGCGGATGCGCTGACGGCCTACGCCGCCTCGCGCGCGGAGCTCTTCGCGGCGATCGGCGGGCCGACCGTCCTGACGCCGCACGAAGGCGAGTTCGCGCGGCTCTTCTCCGTCAAGGGCGACAAGCTGACGAGGGCGCGCGCAGCGGCGGCCGAGAGCGGCGCGGTCGTCATCCTGAAGGGGGCGGACACGGTGATCGCGTCTCCCGACGGGCGCGCGGCGATCAACGCCAATGCGCCGCCCTGGCTGGCGACGGCGGGGTCGGGCGACGTGCTGGGCGGGTTCGTGCTGGGCCTTCTGGCGCAAGGCGTGCCTGCCTTCGAGGCCGCGTGCGCGGCCGTGTGGTTCCACGGTGCCGCGGCCGCCTCGTTCGGCCTCGGCCTGATCGCCGAGGACCTGCCGGAGCGCCTGCCGGCGGTCCTTGCAGGGCTTGCATAGGCTGGTCGCGAAACGCGGCCGTCACGATCGGCTTTCGCGCGCGGATCCGCCTGTGCTATGTGACGCGGCTCGATTTCAGGCGCCGCGGGCGTGGCGGAACTGGTAGACGCACTGGATTTAGGTTCCAGCGACGCGAGTCATGGGGGTTCAAGTCCCTCCGCCCGCACCAGGCGCCGCAGACTCAGACACAGGCTCATCCAACCCATGCAGATCACCGAGACCACTACCGAAGGGCTGACCCGCCGCTATCAGATCACGGTCGGCGCCGCCGATATCGACCGGCGGCTCGCCAGCCGCTACGCCGAGATCGCGAAGACGGTCAGGTTGCCCGGGTTCCGTCCCGGCAAGGTGCCGGTGAAGATCGTGCGCCAGCGCTTCGGGCAGGCGGTCCTCAAGGAGGTGCTCGAGGAGACGGTGAACGAGTCCTCGGCCGATACCGTCAAGGAGCGGAACCTGCGACCGGCGCTGCAGCCGAAGATCGAGATCGGCTCGTTCGGCGAGGGCCAGGACCTTGTCTACAACATGCAGGTCGAGGTGCTGCCGGAGTTCGCGCTGCCCGACCTCGACACGATCGCGCTCGAACGGCTGAAGCCCGAGATCTCGGACGAGGAGGTGGACGAGGCGATCGGCCGGCTCGCCGAACGTCACCGCAAGGCCGAGCCGGTCGCCGAAGGGACCGCGGCCGAGACGGGCGACGTCGTCACGGTCGATTTCACCGGCACGATCGACGGCGAGCCCTTTGCCGGCGGCACCGCCACCAACCACGACATCGAGCTGGGTGCGGCGACGCTGATCCCCGGTTTCGAGGACAAGCTCCTGGGCGCCAAGGTCGGCGACCATGTCAAGGTCGAGGTCACCTTCCCGGCGGATTATCCGGCCGAGCATCTGGCCAGCAAGCCGGCGGTGTTCGAGACCGATGTCAAGGCGGTGAAGCGCAAGGCGCCGGCGGTGATCGACGACGGTCTCGCCGAGGCGATGGGCTTCGACGATCTGGCCGAGCTCAAGACCTCGGTGCGCGAGCGGCTCGAACGGGAATATGCCGGCCTCGGCCGGCAGCGGATGAAGCGCGAGCTGCTCGACAAGCTCGCGGCCGCACACTCCTTCGCGGTACCGGAAGGCATGGTCGAGATCGAGTTCAGCGCGATCTGGCGGCAGTTCGTCGCCGAGCGCGAGCAGGCCAAGGCCCAGGGCAACTACCAGCCCGAGGAGGGCGAGGACGACGAGAAGACCAAGGCCGAGTACCGCGCCATCGCCGAGCGCCGCGTGCGGCTCGGCCTGCTGCTTGCCGAAGTGGGCAAGAGCGCCAACATTCAGGTGACGCAGGACGAGGTGAACCGTGCCGTCGCTGCCGAAGCCCGGCAATATCCCGGGCAGGAGAAGCAGGTGTACGAGTTCTATCGCAACCACCCCGATGCGGTGCAGTCGCTGCGGGCCCCGATCTACGAGGACAAGGTCGTCGATCACATCTTCGGCACGGCAAAGGTGACCGAGCGGTCGCTGCCGACCAAGGACTTCGTCGCGGCCGCGACCGCCGAGGACGAGGCGCCGCCGGAAGAGGCGCCGGCAGTCGAGACGCCTTCCGCCGAGACGCCCTCCGCCGAGACGCCTTCCGCCGAGACCGCCACGGTCAAGAAGGCGTCGGCCAAGAAGGCCTCGGCCTCGAAGTCGACGGCCAAGAAGGCTTCCGCCAAGAATCCGGCCAAGGGAGAAGCCGCCGAAGACGCACCGCCCGGGGAAGCGCCGCCTGGAGAAACGCCGCCTGGAGAAACGCCGGCCGACAGCGCCCCCGAGCAACCGGAGTAATCATGGCAGACGCCTACGAGACCTACATGAGCACGCTCGTCCCGATGGTGGTCGAGCAGTCGAGCCGCGGCGAGCGTGCCTACGACATCTTCAGCCGACTCCTGAAGGAGCGGATCATCTTCGTCACCGGTGGGATCAACGACGCGGTCGCCAGCCTGATCAGCGCGCAGCTGCTGTTCCTGGAATCCGAGAACCCGAACCGCGACATCCATCTCTACATCAACTCGCCGGGCGGCATCGTGACCTCCGGCCTCGCGGTCTACGACACGATGCAGTATGTGCGCTGCGACGTGAGCACGCTGTGCATCGGCCAGGCGGCCTCGATGGGATCGCTGCTGCTGGCGGCCGGAGAGCCCGGCAAGCGCTTCGCCCTGCCGAATTCCCGAATCATGGTTCACCAGCCTTCGGGCGGGGCTCAGGGCCAGGCGGCCGACATCGAGATCCAGGCCCGCGAGATCCTGTCGCTGCGCGCCCGGCTCAACGACATCTATGTCCGGCATACCGGCCAACCGCTGGAACGGGTCGAAACCGCGATGGAGCGTGACTATTTCATGTCGCCGGACGAGGCCAAGGCCTTCGGTCTCGTCGACCAGGTGATGACCCATCGCCCGGTGCGTGAGAACGCCGATAGCTGAAAGCAGGAGTGCGGTGTTTACCAGCCAGGAAGAACGAGAGCTTTATGGTTGTGCCTTTGCCGCAGCGGCGGCTAGCATGGGTTTCCGCCTCGCGCGGAAGGTGGTGAGATGGCGATGACCAAGTCGGGTGGCGGAGACTCGAAGAACACGCTGTACTGCTCGTTCTGCGGCAAGAGCCAGCACGAGGTCCGCAAGCTCATCGCCGGTCCGACGGTGTTCATCTGCGATGAATGCGTCGAGCTGTGCATGGACATCATCCGCGAGGAGCACAAGACCACGCTGGTGAAGTCGCGTGACGGGGTCCCGAGCCCGCGCGACATCTGCAACGTCCTCGACGACTACGTCATCGGCCAGGCCCACGCCAAGCGCGTGCTGTCGGTCGCGGTCCACAATCACTACAAGCGGCTGGCCCACGGCGCGAAGAACAACGACGTCGAGCTGGCCAAGTCGAACATCCTGCTGGTCGGTCCCACCGGCTGCGGCAAGACGCTGCTGGCCCAGACGCTGGCCCGCATCATCGACGTCCCCTTCACCATGGCGGACGCGACGACGCTGACCGAGGCGGGCTATGTTGGCGAGGATGTCGAGAACATCATCCTGAAGCTGCTCCAGGCGGCCGACTACAACGTCGAGCGGGCGCAGCGCGGCATCGTCTACATCGACGAGGTCGACAAGATCAGCCGCAAGTCCGACAACCCGTCGATCACCCGCGACGTGTCGGGCGAGGGCGTGCAGCAGGCGCTGCTCAAGATCATGGAAGGCACGGTGGCCTCCGTGCCGCCGCAGGGCGGGCGCAAGCATCCCCAGCAGGAGTTCCTGCAGGTCGACACGACCAACATCCTGTTCATCTGCGGCGGCGCCTTCTCGGGCCTGGAGAAGCTCATCGCGCAGCGGCGCCAGGGCACATCGGTGGGATTCGGCGCCGACATCCTCGGCCCCGATCAGCGCAACACCGGCGAGATCCTGCGCGACGTCGAGCCGGAGGATCTGCTGAAATTCGGCCTGATCCCGGAATTCGTCGGCCGGCTGCCGGTGGTCGCCACGCTCGACGATCTCGACGAGAAGGCGCTGGTCGACATCCTGACCAAGCCCAAGAACGCGCTGGTCAAGCAGTACCAGCGGCTGTTCGAGATGGAGGACGTGCGGCTGGGCTTCAACGAGGAGGCGCTGAAATCGATCGCCAAGAAGGCGATCCTGCGCAAGACCGGCGCCCGCGGCCTGCGCTCGATCATGGAATCGATCTTGCTTGATCCGATGTTCGACCTTCCGGGGCTGAGCTCGGTCGACGAGATCGTGATCAACCGCGAGGTCGTCGAAGGGAGGGCGCAGCCGCTCTACATCCACGCCGAGCGTCGCGGCGATGCGGTGACGGGCAGCTAAGACCCGTCCCGGGCCGGAGGCTTGATCGGCCGCCCGGCACGCTCCACCTTAGAGGGGCGCTTCAACGCCCGCCCCGCCGAATGCGGGGGGCGGGCATCAGGGAAGAGGTACTATGCTTGAGCTTTCGCGCGGCACGCTCTATCCGGTCCTGCCGCTTCGTGACATCGTTGTCTTTCCACACATGATCGTGCCGCTCTTCGTCGGTCGCGAGAAGTCGGTACGGGCGCTCGAGGACGTGATGCGCGACGACAAGCAGATCCTGCTCGTCACGCAGAAGAACGCCTCGCAGGACGATCCCACGGCTGCCGACATCTACACGGTCGGCACGATCGGCACGGTGCTGCAGCTGCTGAAGCTTCCCGACGGTACGGTCAAGGTGCTGGTCGAAGGCGGCCAGCGCGCCCGGATCGTCAAGTTCAGCGACAACGAGCAGTTCTTCCAGGCCTATGCCGAGCCGATGCCGGAGCCGAGCGGCGACCAGAGCGAGCTCGAGGCGCTGGCCCGCACCGCGGTGTCACAGTTCGAGCAGTACATCAAGCTGAACAAGAAGATTCCGCCGGAGGTGCTGGTCTCGATCAACCAGATCGACGATCCGGCGAAGCTCGCCGACACGATCGCCTCGCACCTCTCGCTGAAGATCCCCGAGAAGCAGGAGCTGCTCGAGACCGACACTGTGTCGGAGCGGCTGGAGAAGATCTTCGCCTTCATGGAGGGCGAGATCGGCGTGCTGCAGGTCGAGAAGCGCATCCGCAACCGGGTCAAGCGCCAGATGGAGAAGACCCAGCGGGAGTACTATCTCAACGAGCAGATGAAGGCCATCCAGAAGGAGCTGGGCGAGGCGGAGGACGGCAAAGACGAGCTGGGCGAGCTCGAGGACCGGATCAACCGCACCAAGCTCTCCAAGGAAGCGCGCGACAAGGCACAGGCCGAGCTCAAGAAGCTGCGCGCGATGAGCCCGATGTCGGCCGAGGCGACGGTGGTGCGCAACTACCTCGACTGGCTGCTCTCGATTCCGTGGGCCAACCGCACCAAGGTGAAGCGCGACATCAACGCCGCCGAGAAGGTGCTGGCGAACGACCACTACGGTCTCGACAAGGTCAAGGAACGGATCATCGAGTACCTCGCGGTCCAGCAGCGGATGAAGAAGGTCAAGGGACCGATCCTCTGCCTGGTCGGCCCGCCGGGCGTCGGCAAGACCTCGCTCGGCAAGTCGATCGCCAAGGCCACCGGGCGCAACTTCGTGCGCATGTCGCTGGGCGGCGTGCGGGACGAGGCCGAGATCCGCGGCCATCGCCGGACCTATATCGGCTCGATGCCCGGCAAGATCATCCAGGGCATGAAGAAGGCGAAGTCGTCGAACCCGCTCTTCCTCCTCGACGAGGTGGACAAGCTGGGCGCCGACTGGCGCGGCGATCCCTCCTCGGCGCTGCTGGAGGTGCTGGATCCGGAGCAGAACTCGACCTTCAACGACCACTACCTGGAGGTCGACTACGACCTGTCGGACGTGATGTTCGTGACGACGGCGAACACGCTGCGCATGCCGCAGCCGCTGCTCGACCGCATGGAGATCATCCGCATCCACGGCTACACCGAGGATGAGAAGGTCGAGATCGCCAAGCGTCACCTGATCCCGAAGCAGATGGAGGCGCACGGGGTCAAGAAGACGGAGTGGTCGATCTCGGAGGAGGCGCTGCGCGACCTCATCCGCTACTACACGCGCGAGGCCGGCGTGCGGAACCTCGAGCGCGAGCTGGCCAACCTGACCCGCAAGGCGATCAAGGAGATCCTGTCGTCGAAGGGGGTGCAGAAGGTCACCGTCACGCGGCGCAATCTCGAGAAGTTCGCCGGCGTCCGGCGCTTCCGCTTCGGCGAGCTCGAGGCCGAGGACATGGTGGGGCTGGTGACCGGGTTGGCCTGGACCGAGGTCGGCGGCGAGCTGCTGTCGATCGAGGCGGTGACGGTTCCCGGCAAGGGCCGCGCCACTGCGACCGGCAAGCTCGGCGACGTGATGAAGGAGTCGGTGCAGGCGGCCGAGAGCTACGTGAAGTCGCGCGGCCCCGCCTTCGGCATCAAGCGGTCGACCTTCGAGCGGAAGGACATCCACGTCCACGTGCCCGAGGGTGCCACGCCGAAGGACGGACCGTCGGCGGGCGTGGCGATGGTGACCGCCATCGTCTCCGTGCTTACAGGCATCCCGGTCCGGCGCGATATCGCCATGAC
>Ga0070731_10005145_pt1 | contig 10923 bp, 12 predicted proteins | sample Coa_R1_2_FD_66448 | JGI IMG/M metagenome (GOLD analysis project Ga0070731, IMG submission 66448) | Surface soil microbial communities from Centralia Pennsylvania, which are recovering from an underground coalmine fire - Coalmine... | ecosystem: Environmental > Terrestrial > Soil > Unclassified ... | reverse complement strand
CGTCCTTCCGGCTCTGCTGCGGATGAAACTCGTGAGAGTAGTAGACGTGGTCGAAGTGCTCGGGCAGCCAATGCCGCTTCGAGATGTAGCGACCCCAGCCGTCCGGCGCGTAGAGGCCTTCGTGATGCAATTGACCGCCTGGGACGGTCTTGTCCCAGCACTCTTGGATCACGGCGATACGCTCGTCTTTTGGTAGCTCGCAGTCCGGCGGAAAACGCAGGAACGCGTGCATGTGAATCTTGCCGCCCTGAATCTCGAGGATCGCCACCGCGAAGGTCCGCGCGTCGGATGGACGCTTCGTCGGGCTGCCCTTCATAAGGCGCGTGTCGAGGCGCTTCAGGAACTCGGCGAAGGCGCGCTTGGCTCGGCGGGACGACCTCTCGAGAGTGCGCGACTGGTCCCGATTCAGGTTCAGCGTGACGGCGGACTGGAAGCCTTGCCGCCGTAGAAAGCGAACCAGCTCGGTCCGAATCGTTCGCGCTTCATGCATGTAGTCGTGCGAGCTAGGTAGGTTTCCGCGACGACGAACAGGCGCCTCTTCGCGATGTGGTCCTCGCGGCGTTGCCGCGCCGACATGACGGGCGCGCGTTCCCCGTGGAGTCCGTGCCGATGACGGCACCGTCTCTCGCTGCTGAAGCCGCCGCGGCATGCTTCCGCGACTCCGTCGAGTTTGACGTACAACGGGCGACGGCCGTTCGCGCCAGTCGTCGGTTTCGACATGGGATTTCGCGACCTTCATCCGGATGCCCATCCGGGGTCGCCTCACGGTGGGCGCCGGGTGCTCCGGAGGGATCTTTGGGTCCTGCGGGTGGTGGTGCGGGGATGACATCTGATTCGTGCTCCAGTAGACGCGTCTGGACTCTCCAAGACGCTGTTGCACTCTGCTTTACCGGTTCAGGAAATTACGGTTTCTGACCGCCTGCGCGGTTGGCGCTTGGCTGCAGCGCCGCGAGCGACCGCCACCGTCATGTTTCCAACTTCACGCTGCCTCGCGTCGTCCGTGCCAACTTCACGGGACGTTGGCGATTCGGCGGTTGGTCAGAGGGCTGTTGGATTCAGATCGCTGATGTGGTATCATTATACCGTATCGGCATCTCGTGCCCAAGCCTTGACCGAGGCCGCTCCACCGCCCAACCGGCACAGGCTGAGACGCCTTCATGACCCGCGCGTCGCCGCTCGGCGCGCCCACCAACCCGTTCCTCCCTCTCATCCTTCCCGCCGTCTGCCGGCGGGGATCCCACATCCACGGAGAACCACCACATGGCAGGCAAACAGGCCAAGATCCTGAGCCGCGGGCAGGAGCAGCGCGCCCTGCGGCACGTCTCGAACACCCGCAACCCCGAGCGCGACCGGGTGATGCTGCTGCTGTCGACCAAGGCGGGCCTTAGGGCCGGCGAGATCGCGAAGCTGACCTGGCCGATGGTGCTGCGGCCGGACGGCGCCGTCGGCGACCGGATCGAGCTGCACGACCGCGCGGCCAAGAAGCGCAGCGGCCGGACGATCCCGCTGCACCCGCAGCTGCGCCGCGCGCTCGTCGTGCTGCGCGGCATGCAGGCCGATGGCGTGTTCGTCATCCGCTCGGAACGCGGCGCGGGGCTGCGGCCGAGCAGTGTCGTCAACTGGTTCGCCGTGCTTTACCGCGAGCTCGGCCTCGAAGGCTGCTCCTCGCACTCAGGCCGGCGGACCTTCATCACCCGCGCCGCCCGGCTGCTCGTCCGGGCCGGCGGCAGCCTGCGCGACGTGCAGCAGCTGGCCGGGCATTCCTCGATCGACCAGACCCAGGCCTACATCGACGGCGACAGCCACGCCAAGCGCCGGCTCGTCGCCCTCGTCTGAATCCGCCACCCGCTCGCCTCGCGGCTGCGCGATCCGGCAGCGCCCATAGCCGGGCTTCCAGTCCCCACCCAAGGAGAACAGCGATGACACGAGCGACGACCGGCGCCGCGCCGGCGAACGGCACCGCCTCGCCCGGATCTCGTACGGACTGCGTCCGCGCCCTCAACGACGCGATGCGCCGCGGCGCCGGCGGGCGCTGGATGATCACCGCCGGCGTCGAGGCCCTCGGGGCCGCGCGCGTCGCCGAGGCGGTCGCCGCGGTCCGCCGGTTCGACGGCTTCGACGCCGACAACGACCCCTACGGCGAGCGCGATTTCGGGGCGTTCGCGCTTGGCGGCGAGCGTCTGTTCTGGAAGATCGACGCCTACGACCGGAGCTTGCGCGCCGGCTCGCCGGACCCGGCCGATCCGGCCGTCACCGTCCGCGTCCTCACCATCATGCTCGCCGGGGAGTACTGATGGCGACCGTCCGCGAGCTGATCCGAGTGCTGCGCGGGTTCAAGGGCGGCGCCCAGATCTCGCTCTGCCAGATCCAGATCGACACCCACACGATCGACCTGTTCTTCGAGATCCGCCTCGCTGAGCCGGGCGAACCCGACTGGCCGACTGACGGCTTCGAGGTCGACGCCGACGGGCCGACGCTGCCCGAGGCCGTGCCGGTCTCCAACGTCATCAATTTCCGGCGGAAGCGCTGATCGCCTCGGCAGGTCATTCAGCCCGAGCGCGGCTCGATTCCCATCACTCTGAACGGAGGATCATCATGTCAGACAGAAGCAGCACGCAAATCCGGATCGGCGGCGTCCTGCCGGCCGACCAGCTGCCGGCCTTCCTGGACGTTCTGGAGCGCGAGGGCGTCGGCCCGGACTGGGAACCTGCGTCGCGCGAGGTGCTCGACGCAGTCGTTCGGGAGGCTTCGGGCGAAGGGTACTGCCTGGAAGTCAGCGATCACGACGTCGCCGGCGGCCAGTTCGAGCGTCTGGAGGCATGGCTGCGCGATCACGACCTCGCCTATTACCGCTACGACGACGGCTACACCGGCGTCTGGAGCGCCACCGGCGCCTTCTGGCGGCCGGGCATGGCCGAACCGGCCGAATGGGTGGTCGATGACGGCGGCCGGCCGCATCTCTGCTACAGCGACATCCTCACGAAGGACAGCGAGGACATCCAGCGGCTTGCCGCGGTCATGAAGGCCGCTGACGAGTTCGAGTTCGAATTCCAGATCGAGCGCGGCAGCATTCCGGAGGCGCAAGGACGTCCGGTGCGCACCGAGCACGGAGACGGACCGCCAACCGCGCTAAGGTAGGGCGCTCGCAATTCCATGGTCCATCGAAGGATGCTTATGTCCGTCGCAGCCCGTCGGGCGCGATTGGCGCGACGGGATCGGCGGTGAAGCGACGCGAGGCGGGGGTGAGGTTTCTTCGGAAGTTGTTTCGAGCGATCTGCGTGACCGCACGTCAGAGCGAAGTCGCCCTCGCGAGCGACAGTCCCGACCCGATCGACGAAATTGTACGGATCTCGAATAGGCTCCTCGGCATTGCCGACGATCGGCAATCGATTGAGGATCGGCAGGTCGTGGCTCGCAGCGAGCAACAGCCCATCGAGCTGCCATTGATCGTCTGCCCCACGGCCAGAGCCAAGTTCGCAAGGCTCCAGTGCGACCGATAATGGGCTAAGTCTGGACCGTCCTCTGCACCTGGATCGAGGCCGGATCGAAGGCCCTTCGCTCGCTCGACCCGACGGAATCTAGTTTAGCCAGCGCCGCTCTTAGCCTGCTTCCCGGTAGGCGGGATCGGGCGCTTGAGCAGATCGGCCGCTTCGACCTGTAGCACGTCCGCCAGCCGCCCGATGACCTTGAGGCTCACGTAGTAAGAGCCCTTTTCAATCTGGCTTAGATAGCTGCGGCTCACCCCTGCCGTGTACGCGAGATCGTCCTGCGATAAGCCCTTCGCGTGGCGCAGTTTGCGCAGATTGGTGGCGAAGAGCTCCCGCAGGTCCATGACCGCAGGATGTCGACTTGTTTAGGATACACACCTCGATATACTAAACAAAGGACATGCTCGTCGTCAGCGAGGCCCGCCGACCATGACTCGGCACCCGACCGAATCATCTCCGCGTAAACCGTCAGGCCCGTTCACCAACTGGATCGGAGGGCGTGTGATGAGGTCGCCTTGGGAGAGCGGGTCGTGAAGAGCAGCCTCGAGCATCCCAGCGAACAGCGGAATGAGCCTGCCGACCAGGCCGGTTGCGCCGGCGTCCCAATGACGATCGATCACGCGTCATCGGCCGATTCCCCAGCAACCCGACTTGGCGCGATATCGCTGCAATCCGCCACACAAGCAATCTCGGAGGTCACGGCTCGGCTCCAGGCGGCAACGAGCAGGGGTATCGCGTTAGCCTCCGAGAAGCCGGCGGAGTTCCTCGGCTGGATCGCCGATTGCGCGACCAGCGGCTTCCCGGGCTTTCCCAGCGCCGCCGCGCTCGCGGCCGAGTTCCAGGGGACCGCGAGCGATCGGGAGGCGGTCGACGCGCTCGTGAACGACCAGATCGAGTTCATCCGGCAGAAGGTGTCGGTCAACCTCGCCGGCGCCGGCAGCCTGTACGCGTCGATGTTCGCCGACATGGCCTCGCCGTGGCTGCTGAAGATGCGGCTCGTGTTCGCGGTCGCGACCGTGGCCGGCCATGACCCGAGGGCGCCGGAGACGCGCTCGCTCGGCCTCGCCTGCCTTTGCGGCAGCGAGGCGGGTGCGGTAATCGGGAGCGCTCGCTGTGCCAGCGGTACGGCCTTCGGGGCCGACCGGGCGGCGATCGACCGCGCCATATGCGCCGCCGTCTCGAAGCGCTTCGCCCAGCGCCAGACCGCCAAGGGCGCCGTCCGCGTCGGCGTGCAGGGCGTCGCGCGCATGTTCCGGAAGGTCCCCTTCCTCGACGTGATCGAGACGGTGACCGACAGGATCTACGAGCACGTCGACGTCTCGCACCTGATCGAGGTTTCGGAGGCGGCGAAGAGGGTCTTCGGCCGCACGCCCGTTCCCTGATCGATGCGACCGGGGCGGCGCTCGGTTGCCGCCCGCGACCGGAGAACCGCCCATGGGCCTACGCTATCGCCGGCGCGAGAAGACCGGGCCGGGCATCTGGCGGAACTTCAGCTGGTCGCCGAAGCGCGGCATGACCACCAGCACGACGATCAAGTCCGGCGACATCACGGTGATGAAGGGCCCCCATTCCGGCGGGCGGCTCCGGGTCAACGTCGGCGGCGGATGGTTCGCCACCAGGCGGCTCTGGGGGCCGGCGCACCGGGTGCGCGCGGCCCGCGCTGCGGGGCGACGCCTCGGGCTCCTCGGCTGGCTCGTCCTCATCATCGCCGCGATCTTCGCCCTCTGAGCCGCGTCGCCGGCGCCCGGCCGGTGCCACCGCGCCTGCGCCGGTCGCCTCGTCGGTCAACTAACCCGCCGTTCCAAGCCCGCACGCACCAGAAGAGCGCGGCACCTCTTCACCCAGCGCATCACAACAGGAGAACTTCATGACCCCAGAGAACCAAACGGGCTCCCCGAAGCACGGGACCGTCAAAGACCTATGGGCGCGGCTCGCGAACGAGGTCCGTCCCAACGAGGCCGAGCGGGCCGCGCTCCGGCGCGGGGAGCGGACGCTGCCGCTCCACATGGCGCCGCCGGCGATCGCGCTGCTCGGCGGCGCACTGGTCCTGGTCTCGATGTTCCTGCCTAACCTCTCCGATCCCGACCTCTACAGCAACGGCCTGATCAGGAATAACCTCCTGGTCGAGCACCACCCGCTCTACCTGCTCTGCTCGGTCGCCTCGATCGTCTCGGCCATCCGGTTCTGGAAGGTCGGCTCGAAATCGTCCGCGCACCTGGCGATCGGAGCCGGTGTGCTCTTTGTGGCGTGGGTCATCTTCGATGCGGAAACCTCGTCCCTCGTCACGGCTTGGGGCGCTACGTCGGCTGCCGCCGCCGGCGCCGGCCTCTGGACGGCTGGGATGGGCGCGCTCGTGGTGGCGCTCGGCGGGCTCCTGATGCGGTTCCCGCATTACGGCTTCGGGCTCATCGGCCCGATGATCGAGGGCGGGGAGCGGCAGTCCGCCTACCAGACCAAGACCTGCCCTCGCTGCGCCGAGACGATCAAGGCCGCCGCCATCGTCTGTCGTTTTTGCGGCCACGAGCTGCCGGCGGACGGCCCCCCACCCCGGTAGTGCCACTTAGGTCTACCCGGCTCCCCGGAACCTGGGCCGGAACCGGTCTTGGGCGAGCCGCCATTTGGCGGCTCGTTCCGTTTGCGGGAAGGGCAGTCGTTCGGCGCAGGCCCCTTCCATCTCCACTCCTGGCGAGGATGTCGATATGGGAACGACCCCGGAGTTCGAGGTCGGTCAGCGGGTGCAGGCGCACCCCGCGACCGACACCTGGATGCGTGGCGATCGCTTCGGGCGCGTGGAGGCGATCGGCAGGAAGCATGTCACGGTGAGGATGGATGTCTCCGGGGGCGCGATCCGGTTCCATCCGGACAACCTATTGCCCGTGGAAACGTAGCCTTCGGCTATGGGCACCGCTCGGGCGTGCAGTAGTCGGGCGCGCGCTCTCCGCGCGGGGCGTCGTGCCCCTGGGCCACTACTTCGCTGGCGGCGAGGCTTTCTGAGGCGAACGCCGCGTGCGCTTCGCCGGCGGCTTCACTTCCGGAGGCGGCGCGACCGGGACCGGAGCCGCCCGCCGACCCAATCCGATCGTCTTCGCCAATGCGGACCGCGTGGCGGCGTAGTTCGGCGCCACCATCGGGTAGTCGTCGGGCAATTTCCACTTCGCGCGATAGGCGGCCGGCGTCAGGTCGTGATCGGTGCTGAGATGTCGCTTCAGCATCTTCATCTGCTTCCCGTCCTCGAGGCAGACGATGTGGTCTGGGTGGATCGAGCGCCGGACCGGGACCGCCGGCTTCGGCGCCTCGGGCGCAGGTTCGGCGGGAGCGGCGCCCAAGCCGGAGATAGCGGCGTGCACGGAGCTGATCAGGCCGCCGAGATCGGCAGCCGCGAGAGCGTTGTTGCCGACGTAGGCGGCGACGATCTCCGCCACCAGCTCGAGCGACGCATCGTTGTTCTGATCCATAGACTGCAACCCTCAGGTTCTCTCGAGCTCGAGCACGGCCGGCGATCGCTTCTTGTTTCATCGCACTCGGGACTCAGGACGGCAATACCTTAAGTCCCGCGCTTCCCGTCGGCGATCGACCAGAATCCGAGCTTCCGGCCATGCTTCTTCCTGAGCCCGATGACGTAGTCGGGATGGCTCGTGAGCCCCGGCTCGCCCGAGATGCGATCGGACAGCTCGCGGAGCCGGGCGAGGTACCTCGCGCCGTGGGCATAGGCGGGCGACTTGGCGCGCGCGAGGATGTCATCGAGCAGCGCCCGATAGAGGATCGTGGCGGCGAGCGGGAACTCCTCTTCGAGCGCCTCGGCGGCGGGAACGAGCGCCCCGTAATGCTGGCCCTGCCATTGATCGCCCCGCTCCATGACGAGCCGGGCGGCGCGATCGAGGCGGGGCCAGGCGATGAAGAAGGCGAGGCCGGTATAGGGAAGGGGGCCCGCGGCGGCGACCGCGAAGGCTCGCTCAAGCTCCTCGAACTCCCGGAAATCGTCGAGCTTGCGGAGGTACTCGCGCAGGATCTCGGCATCTAGCGTGTTCTCGAATGTGTCCCAGCGCAGGGCCTGCGCGGCCGGGCGATCCTTCATCGCCTCCAGGATGCGGGCTTCGAGCCGAACCCGTTCCAGGGTCGCGGGACGCCGGATACGGCCGTCGGCGATATCGGCCTCGGTCGCGTAGGCGACTCCACCCTTGCGCGGGCGCCGGACCCAGCTGAGCGCTTCGTCCAGGCGCCCGGCGGCGAGGAGGCGCTCGGCCGCGCGCAGCGGGTTCTGCCGCCAATCGGGGCGCTCCAGCTCCAGAGCAAGGTAGAGGTCGAGATCGCCCCGCATATCGGCGATCGCCTGGCGAATCTCGACAAGCCGCACGTCGCCGCTCCGCTGTCTCAGATCCTCGTCCCAGCGCGCCAGGACAGGCTCGGGCAGCTTCGGCACCACCGCGACGGCGATGCCGGCGGCTAATCCGTGCGTATCCTTGGCCAAGCTTTTCATCAGCCGGTCGGGGATGACGGTCTGCTCGCCCGGCGAGAGCCGTTCCACGAGATCGGGCATCGCCTCTGATGCCCCCCAGTAGACGGCCTGGATGCGGCCGCTCGAATCGTCGATCCGCTCCAAGACGGCGCCGTGCGTATCGATGAACCGCAGAAGCGTGTGGACCGCGCGATCGGGGCTGAGCGGTGCGAGCTCCTTGAGGATTGTGCCGACCGTGGCGGAGAGGTCGGCGGCGAAGTCGCGCTCCTTCTCCCAGTCGACTCGGCCGCGAGCCCGCTCCAGGCCGGCGAGACGGCGGTCGAGCAGCTTGGCCACCGCCTCCGCCCCCTGACCGCTTGCGGTCGCGGCGACTACCCGCCGCCGGAAGGCGGCGTTCGTCTCGACTTCGTCGAGGATGATCCGGGCGAGCTTGGCCGCGCCCAGCGCGGCCAAGGCTTCAGGCGACAGAGCGTTCGTTCGGGCCATTCGAGCGGTCGGGTCTATCAGTTGGATTCCTCGGCGAGCCTATAGACCCCGCGCATACAGCCCAAGATCAGACGTGGCGGCCGCCCCGCCGTTCGGCGGACCACCGCGTTATAACAACTAGAAACGTATTGAAAATCAATGCTATGGCTGCGGGTAGTTTACCGGCACGCCAGCGCAGGCGCTGGGGTAGTTAACCTCTTAGGGTGAAAGAGGGTTTTTGCACTATGAGCCGGGGCACTCCTTGGATGGTTGATCAATATTACCCACTTGTCTGCCGAAAGCGCCCGGCCAATCCGGAGCATGACGGCAGCTTCGCGCCCATCCCTGCCGTTGAGGGCGCTCAAGGTGCTGCTCGATATCGGCGTTGGCGAAATGCCCTACCCGCGTCTTTCACGCGGACACCGAGGCCTAGAGGCCCCAAGACGTCCACCGCCATGGGATGCTCGTGCCCTCCGAAATCCCACCCCTCGGGCATACCCGGACACCTGATGCGAAAGCATCGTCGGTGTCCGCCAGACTGGGGCAAGGGACCACCTTTGGGCCGTGCTGGTTAGCCGGCGACGAGATCCACTCGATGGCACGAGGATTGCGTAGTTGGTTGTAGCGTGGCGGAACCGGACGCGGCATGTTGACGGATCGCCATTAAGCGCTCCAAGTGAGGCTACGTGAGCCAAGTCTATAACGCGGAAGTTGTTCCGCCCGCCGGCCGGCAGCGATATTGGACGGAAGCGGTCCGCAATGTACTTTTTCCGCTACAGACCATCCTGAAAGATCCCCCGCACTTCGTCGGCGTGATCAAGAGCTGGCCGATGGGGGCTCTTTCGCTCTCCTATTACCGGTCCGGTCCGGTGACCTACCGGCGCGAACGGGAACACGTGGCGCAGGATGACGGCGAGCCCATTCTGGTGAGTTTCGCCGGGCGGTCGGATGTCATGTTCAGCCAAAACCGCAGCACCGTGGTCTGCAAGCGGGGCCAGTTCGTGCTCGAACGCGGGAATGCGCCGTCGGACTACGTCCAGAGCGACCTCAACACGCTCTTGGTCCTGAAGATGCCGGCCGATCTGCTGAAGCAGAGAATACGGTCTATCGATCGATACTCGTCGCTGGTCTTCGACTCCCACCGGGCCGCCGGCGGACTCCTACTCGATACGCTGAAATCATTGCCCCGACGGGTCGGCGAATCCGACGAGCGGACGAGCGATCGGTTAGGCGACTGGGTGCTCGAGCTGGTTGCCCTGTCGCTTGAGGACAACCAGCAGATTCTCGGCAGCCACCTGAGCTCGGTACAGGCTGCCCATATGGTCCGGATCGAGCGATTCATCCGTCAAAACCTGCGGGATCGCGCCTTGTCCGCGGAGCTGGTCGCCAGCGCATGCGGGATATCCGTCCGCTACGTGCACCAGCTCTTCAGCCGGAGCGGCGGCTCCGTCGGCGACTGGATCCGCGAGCTGCGGCTCCAGTCGTGCGACCGGGAACTGCGCGATTCGGGCTGCATCGACAGCATCGGCGAGCTTGCCTATCGCTGGGGCTTCGGTGACCAGGCGCAGTTCAGCCGGCACTACAAGCGCCATTTCGGCCAGGCGCCGAAGGAAACCCGCCGGCTGACCCGCGAGGGCATGGCAACTCACGCGCCGGCGGCCGACAGCAGCGTCGGATAGTCGCCAACTCGCTTCGATTTGGCGCTGAACGCGCAAAGATTTGTCGATGCGCGCATCGCCGGTGACGCGCCATTGTCCATCGCCTGCCGCGGCGGCAACATCACGGCATCACTGTTCACTGCAGTAATTGCTAGCCCGCCGATACTGCACTGTTCCATTGCCAACCCGCACCGGGCGTGGACAGGGCCGATATTGACCTACCGCAAGAATACCGAGAATCGGGCCATCAGTTACCGCACCCTGCCAGAAACGGGAGATTAAGCTGTGACAGGTTCGCTGCAAGTCGTCGAGCGAGGCGAGGATTGCCTGCTGCGCACCGGCGCGGAGTTCAAAAAGTCGCTGGATGACGGGCGGGCCGTCTGGATGAACGGCAAACGCCTCGACAAGGTCACGGACGATCCGGCTTTGGGAGCCGGCATCGACATGATGGCCGAGATGTTCGACGACCAGTTCAACCCTGAGCTTTCCGACATCCTGACGATCAAGGACGAGAAGACCGGCACGATCGTCAGCCGTTGCTGGCAGGTGCCGCGCACGCTTCAGGATCTGCGCGACCGCCGCAAGCTCATCGAATACACCTCGGTCAAGACCGTCGGCACTTATGGCCGGCCGCCCGACCTGGCGCCGCTGGCGGCCCTCGGCCTGTTGGCGTATGCGCCGGTCTTCCGCAAGTCGAAATCCGCCTTTCCGGCCAGCAACCCGATCTTCGCCGACAATATCGAGCGCTATTTCGAGCTCGGCCGCCGGCGCGGCCTGATCGGCGCGGAAGTGCTGGCCGACCCGCAGAACGACCGCTCGGTCGCCTCGGGAACGACCAAGGGCCTTCTGCGTGTGG
>Ga0070731_10005144_pt1 | contig 10924 bp, 10 predicted proteins | sample Coa_R1_2_FD_66448 | JGI IMG/M metagenome (GOLD analysis project Ga0070731, IMG submission 66448) | Surface soil microbial communities from Centralia Pennsylvania, which are recovering from an underground coalmine fire - Coalmine... | ecosystem: Environmental > Terrestrial > Soil > Unclassified ... | reverse complement strand
GATCGTTGCAAGTCGAAGGTGGCAAGCTTACGCAAGCCACCGTCGCCGGCGCCGATTCCGCCGCGCTCATCGATGAAATTCCCGTGCTGGCGGCGATCGCTCCTTACACCGAGCAGGGAATTGAAGTTCGCGACGCAAAGGAATTGCGCGTGAAAGAATCGGACCGCATCGCCGCCGTCGCCGCAAACCTTCGTCTCATGGGAGCGGCGGTGGAAGAACGAGAAGACGGCCTGAAGATTCCTGGCAGACAAAATCTCCACGGCGCCGAACTCGATTCGTTCGGCGATCACCGCATCGCCATGGCCTTCGCCGTCGCAGCCCTGCGAGCCAATGGCGATACGCTAATCCGCGGCTCGGAGTCTGCCGCGATCTCATACCCGGCGTTTTTTCAGACCCTGGAACAAGTAGCGGAGCGCTAGCTTCCCATATGTGAAGATAGCCGAGTGCCCCATTTCTCGCGTCGTTTGCGAGAAGTAGGGATTTTCAGCCTTGCAACCGACAGCGCATTTCACCCAACCTGAAAGTAACTTCCGGGCTATTACCGCTGTGACCTGTCTTCCCCACTCGCGCCATACAAGAATGGTCATTAGCTAGGCGGACTCGATCGTTCCGACTCGATTTGCAGGAGTGTGGCAATGCGTTCCAAATTGATTCTGTGTGTTGTGCTGGGACTGGCTCCAGCCACTTTTGCCAAAGACCCCAAGCCATACCAGACCGGCAAGCTGATAGAGATGAATTCTGTCCAATGCGGCACGACTGGGAAAGACGCTCAAAAGTTTGCCGGGCAAATGCCGGGCGCGGACTCGGGCAGCCAGAAGGCGTATGAACTGCTTTGCCAGGAGTATGTGGTTGAGTCCGAGAGAGTGATCTACTACATCCGTCCGCGCGACCAGAAACATCAGGTGCTTTTGCCGGTCGGTGAGCAGGCACAATTCCGATTACAAGAAGACAAGATGCTGTTGCGCGTGGAAGATCTCGACGACCCGTATCGCAACAATCCAGATCGCAACACGAAAGAACGCGAGTACAAAGTAGTCTCCATGACTCCGCGTTCCGACAGCAGCACCGCCGACGCCAGTTCCGGCCGGATCAATCACCTGCAATAAACCAAAAGTCTTACCGAAAAATCATCAAGAGTGCTTAATGTTCACTATGTGCACTCTGCGCCTCTTCTGCGGCGGTCAAAGGCCCTTGTCCTTGGCGCAAAGGGCACGCTCAACCCCGGCTGCATGGGCCATTTAGCCCCAACCCTTATCTAGCAAAACCGCATCTTAGTGGGTGCCTGCCAGCGTACTATCCGCTCCTTCTCCGGTGAATTCGTCGGGAGAGTGTGCCTGCGCGAACGAACAAATTCAAAAACGAAACTAAAAATCCAGGGAGTGAAACCATGAAACGTTGTATCGGTCTTTTCATCGTGTCGCTATTTTTTTCCTTACCTATGCTGATGGCTCAAGATCATGCTGAGGTGGGTGCCTTTGCCGATTATTTCCGTCTCAGCGATGCATCGCCCCAAAGAAACTTCGTCGGGATTGGCGGCCGTGCGGCGTTCGCGGTCCGCCCTAGCATCCAGATTGAAGCGGAGATGGCGTACGACTTCACGCGGAACTACACCAATACATTCTCCAACGGGGTTACGACCGAAGTGGTCAACACCAGTGTCCGGACCCTGCATGGATTTTTCGGCCCGAAATTGCAGACTGGCTCAGGACCGTTTCGCGTGTTTGTTACCGGCAAGGTAGGATTCGACAACTTCAGCATCGACAATCAGAATGCCACCACCGGTTTTGTCAACACCGTCGGCCTTACCAGCGGCGCGACATTCTTCGCCATCTACCCAGGCGGAGGAGTCGAGGCCTTTGCCGGACCGATTGGAGTCCGCGCGGAAATCGGCGACGACATCTATTTCAACAACGGAGCGCACAACAACCTTCGGGTCACCTTCGGTCCACAACTACGTTTCTAGCCAAAACGCCAGCCCGTAGAGACGTAGCTTGCTACGTCTCTGCGGGCCAAGCTCTATAAGCAACATCTACTGGCCCCCCGCGCCTGTGATAGAGTATTTCCCACTGCAAAGGCTGGCATGCCGCCGCAAGTCCGAAGGTTCCGCTGTTCCGAGGAGCAATTCATGACCACCCTCCGCGAGCTCGTGAAAGACCGTAAGATCTATTCCGTCGACGCCGCCCGAACCGTGCTCGAGGCTGCGCGTTTCATGATGGAGCACAACATCGGCGCGTTGCCCGTGCTGCGCAACGGAGAACTCACAGGCATCCTGTCGGAACGCGACATCATGAATCGCGTTGTGGCCGTGGGCCGCACTCCGGGAACGACAGCCGTCTCCGAAGTCATGACCGCGAATCCGCGCGCCGTCCCGGCCGACGAAACCATCGAGGAATGCCTTTTCATCATGCGCGAGTTTGGCTTTCGCCATCTACCCATCGTCGATGGCAAGGAGCTGAAGGGACTGGTTTCGCTGCGCGATGTGCTGATGCATCAGGCCGCCGAAATCGAGCGCCGGGAGCGCAAAGCAGCATCGTAGGGACCAGACCTCGGCCTCGGACCTAAGACCTCAGACCTTTAAATCGTGCTTCGGTCGAGGTCGGAGGTCAGAAGCCCAACGTCGTTCTCCTCACTCCCGCTTTCTCAGCATCACTTCTCCCGGCTTCGGCGGCAGTTTGAAGGAAAACTCAAACATCGTTCCCGCAATCGGTACTCGCAAGATGAATTCTTCCTGCTTCTTCCATCCGCTGATCCATTTGCTGTCGGTGCTGAACAGCACCCAGCCGCGCACTTCTGGATTGCCCGATCCCATGCGCGTGGGGCGCAGACTGTTTTTGCCCACAAACTCCTGCAACTCGGCCGAGTCCTTCAGGAATGCGCGGACCTTAGCTTCCAGCGCCTCTTTCTTTTCCGGATGCTTCTGCGCTTCGCGAGCGGATTGGTGGTCGAGCTGGTTGGCATCATCCTGCACCTTTTCAGAAAAAGCGTCTGGATCGAGCGCAGGCTGGACCACCTTGAAGTGCCTTACAAATTCCATAGAGATATTTTGGACGTTCAAATCGAGCGATCCCTGGCCGCGGTAGCGGATACTCAGCAAGGCGCCGAAGAACGGCTCATGCCGCCGATGAACTTTCTCCAACTCCTGCGAATCGACGGACAGCGTGATGCCGACATCCTCATACCAAAGTCCGTAAACATAGTGGCCATCGTCGCTGCGCGAAAACGTGCAGCCGGGGCGCTGCTCGTCCCATCGCACCGCCGGAATCTGTGGCTTGTCCTTGCGGGGAGTAGCGTGCACCGCATCCGGCGATAGCAGCGCGACCGTGGCCAGCGCAAGTAGCACCCTCGCTGCGGTTAGCCCGTGCGGCATGCGGTGCCAGAGCCGGCGCATGACTCAGTTCGTTGGAGTATTTACGGTGAGGCTGACCGTGGGGCCCCCAGCCGTCGTCGTGGTTCCGGTGTTGCTGGAGATCACGCCATTGCTGTCGACACCCGCCACCGTGAAGGTGTAAGTGCCGTTGGGAGTTATTCCATTCGGAGTCGTGGTCGTGGTATTAGCATTGCCGCACGCCGGAAGCAGACAGAGTCCGCCGCAAATTACGAAGAGAGCCAGCAGTCCGTACACTTTTCGCGCTCGAGTTCCCCCGGCTGCTCCCAAGCCTAATAGAGCCAGCATCGGTACCGGCATCCATAATCCATAGAAAATCATGGAGTGTACGTCCCGGGGATGCGCCGCCGCACCTGTAATCACCGGACCAAATGTGCTGATTGTGATCGTCGAAGTTAGTACATTCGCTCCAACTGTTGGCGGGTTGAACGAGCACACGGGAGGAATTGTTACCAGCGGGCTGATTGACGCACACGACAACGTCACGTCAGTGCCAGCGTATCCATTGATCGGATTTAGCGTAACGAGTCCCTGGCCTCCGCTGCCCGCGGGCACAGAGGTCGGCGCGACCGGTCTTGACACTGTGATAGAGAACTGCGGCGTAACCGCCAGCACGGTCAACGCAAGCGGCGCCGCCGTCTGCGTCCCGGTCGACGCGGTCCCGCTGATCGTGACGGAATAACCCACTGTGGACGTGTCGCTCTGCGTCGTGATCGTTGCCGATGCATTGGCGGGAGCCGTGACTGTCGTCGGACTCACAGAGCAGACCGGAGGGTCTATCAGATTCTGGCTCGTGGAAGTCACCACACAGCTCAGGGTCACAGTTCCGGTGAAGTCGTCGACCGATCCGACCGTAATATTTGAAGACGCCGTGCCACCCGGCGCGACCGCATCCGGCGAAAATGCCGCTGCCTGCAGACTGAAATTTTGCGCCGCCGCCCCTGCCGGGAGGATCAGGATAACGAGAGCCGCCCACAGCCACAGGGCTGCGACGCCCGAGTGCCGCGTTCGCAGCGCTGATTTCGCCGAACTGAATCTTAGGGTTCGGGACCTTGTTCGGAACTTCGACGGTCTGGAATTAAACATGAGCAGGTTTGGGTTCAAGTAGCTTCGATTCATAGGACAACACAAAGGCTGCCCGGCCTATCCGGCGAACTTGCCAGGGCGGCGCATAAAAGGCGCTGCCAGGCGGTGTTCCGGACGGCGCAGGAATCCGCGCCTCATTTTACCGCAGACATTTCCCCGGAAACCACACGATGACCTGCGCGATACAGTTCCCCGGAATCATCCCACCGGGATCTTCCATAGTACATCATGCCGGTTTCAGCCCCGTGTGAGTTCCGGCCTGCGGTACTGTCTCAACTCAAATTTCTTCGCGTACTTTGCGGCTTTTCCTTTGCGGGCTTCGCGGTCAAAGGCTCTTTCTCTAGGCACAAACCAAAAGATTCTAACCGCAAGTACGCGAGGAAACAGCCGCAAAGTGCGCGAAGAAATTCAAATTGAGGCACGACCCGGCATTCTACGTATTACGGGACCGTGACGATCACGCCAGTACACGGTTTCGAGCCCCGCCGGCGGTAGCTGTGCAGCACCGCCGCGTCGAAGTAGATGGCATCTTCCGCCTCCAGGATAAATTCCTCGCTGCCAATCTTCATGGTCAACGATCCTTTCAAGATGAAGAGGAATTCAACTCCAGGGTGCTGGTGGGGCTTGAGTTTTTCTGCGGACACATCTTGAAAGTCGGCCAGAAACGCGCTGAGTTTGCGCTCGGTGGCCCGGTAGTCCAAGCATTCAAAGTAGTACTGCACATCCTGCAGACCCGGCTTCTCAGGGAAACGAACTCGCTCGTCTTTGCGCACAATCCCGACTACGCGACGCTTGCGCTCGTCAGTAAAAAAATAGTCGAGGCCTACCCCAAATACCATGGCGATTCGCAGAAGTGTCGGCAGGGTAGGGAACAGCTTTCCCCGCTCCAGCTTCGAGAGCAAAGCCGCTGAAAGACCGGTGTGCTTGCCCAGTTCCACCAGTCCCATGCTCTTGCGCAGGCGCATGGAGCGGAGTTTTTCGCCGATCGAATACCGCCCCAGGCCGTCGGAAATCGCTTCAGTCATGCCTGACATAGATTCATGATATTAAAATAATTGTTCATTACAGTAATATTTTGATCTCGTAAATTCAGTCTTGTGAGTAGAGAGACATACGAGCCACGTCTCAATAACGGATTGTTTGATGTCCACTTCGATGGGTCACTGCGGCTTCTTCTTGAACATTCCCATCACGCTGTCGGCGGGGTTCTGCTGGTTCGCGTTGCCCTTGCTGGTGAATCCTTTCAGCAAGCCGGTGGCCATGCCCTTTACATCTGGCACGAACTTCGGGTTTGACGTCGTACCCCCAACCGCAAACGGAATTTCCATGCCGCTAACATTGGCGTTCAATTTGAAAGCCAATTCATTTGCTGGACTCACCGTTCCGGCGCCGGTCACTACGCCGATCGACGGCACGTTCAGATTGATGTTGTCGGCCTTCGTCCCTTCGGGAGCCACGCGCACCACGGAGCTGAAATTCTGAATGGTCGTGTCATTCCCGGTGTTCTTACCTGAAAGCGCGGTGATCGAGGAGAGTTGCGATCCCAGATTGAAGTTCGCGAGTTCGGAATTTTCCAGCTTGATCGTCCCAGCCGTAACTAACTTGTCAACCGGACCTTCGACGGTCATGTTCGTATTGAGCGTGCCACCTTTTAGTGTGGACTTCGGCGGTAGTATGACACCCACGGCCGGCAACATGGCTTCGAGGTCATCGACGGGCATGTTCTGCCCGCTCAGTTTCAAGTTAATCGAAGTCACTTTGCCGTGAGCGTCGTAGGTGCCGGTGAGGTGTGCGACCGCTTTGCCCATGGCGATCTCGCACTGGGGAATGCTGCCTGTTTCCTTGGCCAGATTGTGCATCACGGTATAGGTCACTTCCACGGGTTTGCCTGCAGGAGATCCCTTCTGAACGACCTGTAAATTCGTGGCTTTCAGCGTGCCACTGGTTTTGGCTTCGTGACCATTGGAAGAGACTGTTCCATCGTAGTCGGCAACGCCTGAGATTCCCGCAGCAGGGTCGATAAAGCCGGACGCCGCCAGGTTCAGCTTCCGGATGGTCACCTTGGCTTCGAGTGGAATCGCCGCGGCATTGTTGGCATCGACAGGTCCGGCCTTACCGTCGATCTTAAGGCTTCCGTCGGCGGGAAGTTGCGCTGTCATCTTCAGAGGAAATGCAGAAGTGACCGAGAAGTTTGATATCTCAATATTAACCTTATCATATACACGGGGCTTCTGATCCGATCCCGCGCGCGACACTGTGAGGCGGCCATCACTCACGTTCAGCTTCTCCACCGACAGATTTGGATTCCCGCCGGATGTCTGAGCCGCGGGTTTGGCTGCGCTTGGATTATTTCCGCCGAGACTCGAGAAATTCCACTTCTCCCCATTCTCCGACTTCACCAGACTGATCTCCGGCTCCTTCAGTGTCAATTCAGTGACCTTGAGAGTCTTGGAGAAAATCAGCGGCATCAGGTCCACTCCGACCTTGAGCGCCTTTGCCTGCACGAAGGCCGATTTGCTGAATGCCGGATCGTCGGCAATGGAAATGTCGTCCGCGGATACGCTGCCCGAAAACAGCGACAGCGAAAGATTTCCTACTTTTACTTGTCGTCCCAGCGCCGTCGTCAGGTCCGATTCAAGTGTTGGACGGAATGTGTTGGCGTCGATGAAGAACGGAATTATGATGGCGATAACAACCAGCACGCCAACGATGACCGCAATGATTTTCAGGGTGAGTTTCACGGTTTCTACCTCCTGCCAGGACGGCAAGTCGCGGGTGGATGTATGTGAGAAATTGCACTGAGCGTAGCCCCAATAGGCCGAGTGTATCACTTTGTATCTTGCAGCAACTCCGGAGAGGGAACTGGGCCCACCTTGGTTTCCGGGGTTTCCGACCCAGTGGCGCGTTCGTTCTCCGTGCGCGCCCCATTTCCAATTCTTTCTTCGCTTCGGTCTTGCGTCCCAGGTGGAGCAAGACTTGTTTGTGGGGAATTTGCCGCCGCTGCACTCGCAGCCAGCAGCAAAACATAACATCTCATCGAGATCGATGTGCTTGACACTGTCAGGACTCTCTGCTGTAGTGTCCGCCAGTGTACGCTTTCAATTCAAGCGCACACGCGAATACCGAAGACGAAACAGAGCGGTGCAAAGGATACGATGGTCACCATTCGTGACGTGGCGAAAGAAAGCGGATTCTCTTCGACCACGGTGTCGATCGTTCTCAACAACGCCCCATTAGCCCGCTATATCCCCGCCGTCACCAAGAAATGTATCGAACGTGCGGCGCAGAAGCTCGGTTACCGTCCCAACCAGTTTGCCCGATCCCTGCGCAGCAAGCGCAGCCACACCGTCGGCGTGATGGTCTTCGACATGACCGACCCCTATTGCACGTTGGTATTGCGCGGAATCGAAAATACGCTCTACCAGTCGTCGTATCTCCCCATTCTCACCGACGTGCACAATGAGCGCATCCGATTCGAACGCTATCTGGAAATGCTGCTCGACCGCCGCATCGAGGCCCTCATCGTTCTCGCCAACTGGCTCTTCCTCGATATCAATCTGCTTGGCGATCTGGAAAAAAGCAGCATTCCCACAGCGATGATCGGCTGCGAACTCAAGACCGACACGATCAGTTCCATCATCGTCGACAACGAAGTCGGCGGCCGCATGGCCCTGGAACACTTGCACTCTCTCGGCCACCGCAAAATCGCGTTCATCCGCGGCCCCAAAGCGCTGACCGACAGTTCTCCGCGCTGGCGCGGAATCACCAAATGCGCCAAAGAATGTGGCCTGGAGATCGACGCTCGCCTCATTGTCGAACTTCCGGAGTCGCGCGATCCCATGTCGAGCTTCGAATCCGGATACAAACTGACCGAGGATCTGATCCGGCAAAAACGCCCCTTTACCGCGATGCTCGCCTTCGATGATATGAGCGCCTTCGGGGCGATCCGTGCTTTAACCCGCGCCGGCGTCCGCGTCCCCGAGCAGTGCTCCGTGATCGGCTTCGATGACGTCGCAACCTCGGCGCTCTACACGCCTTCGCTCACCACGATCCGCCAGCCCATGGAAGCTATGGGAGCCTCCGCCGTGGGAATCGTCGTCGATGGCATCAACGGAGTTCTCGAAAAGCGAGAAATAAACGCCACCCACCGCAAAGTCGCTCCCGAACTCGTGGCGCGCGAATCAACCCACAGCCTGCTCTAAATCCTCGCCTGACTGACGCAGTTCCATCCACGAGAACGATTTTCTAGAAATTGCCGCCCTCAGAAGGCCTTCGCTTTCCTCTTTTTCCTTGACAGTCGATACTGTAAAAAAGCACTATTCATACGATTTAATAACGTCAGCTCAGGTCTCCAAGACACCGGGCAGAAGTGTGGCCGAAACAGAAGAGCCGAACCCCAGCAGGCAATACCGAGTAGAAATAGCCGGAGCAGAAACAGAATGTCGCTTTAGCGACTTTGGATTGGGAGATTGTTCATGAAGAGCGGAAAAGCAACGACCGAGACACTGCGGAATTTTCTTTCGGCTTGCATACTTTTTCTCTGCGCGGGTTCCATCGCGTTCGCCCAGGCCGGCCGCGGAAGCATTAGCGGAACAATCACCGATCCCGGCGGAGCGCTCATTCCGGGTGCCCAAGTCGTCCTGCTCAATCCCGCAACCGGAGTAACGCAGCACACCGTGGCTTCTTCAGCGGGACTCTACACGTTCATCTCCCTCAACCCTGGCGCGTATCGCGTCACGGCCAGTCAGACCGGGTTTGCCAGCGTCGCAATAGATAACATTACGGTCAGCGTCGATCAGGTCACAGAGGTCAACCTCGCCCTTCGGGTGGGTGTTGCCACCGAAACAGTCACGGTCACCCAGGGAACAGAACTGGTTGAGCCAAGCAACTCAACGGTCGGGACGCTGATCCCGGCCGAAGCCATTGACCGGGTCCCGTTGCTGTACCGCAACGTTTTCGACCTCGTGCAGTTGAGTGCGGGTGTGACACCTCCCAACGGTTCGCCCAACTCGAGCGATTCGATGCAGTCGGTTCAGAACATTTCGGTCGGGCGCCCTGGAGTCGATGTCTCCTCTTCCACCATCAACGGCTCAATCGTCGGCTCGGTCTACTACATGCTCGATGGCAGCCCCATCGGGATTGCTGAAAATAATTCCGCAGCTATCATTCCTGCCATGAATATCCCCGAGGACGGGGTTCAGGAGGTTCGGGTCGAGACCCAGAATACTCCCGCCTCATATCAGAGTGGTGCCGCCGGTGTAATCAGTCTGGTCAGCAAGTCTGGCACCAATAAATTTCATGGCGACGTCTTTGGGGTCTTTCGTCCCGATGTCTTGTCCGCAAACGATTACTTCAATAAGCAATCTGAGCTGTCCAACGGACAAAGCAACACTCCTCCCTCCTTCCACCGATATCAAGAGGGTGGAGCGATCGGCGGACCCATCCTCCACGACAAACTTTTCTTCTTTGCGGATTATGAGGACACGCAGCAGCAGCAGTTCGAGGGCATCAAGAACTATGCCGTTCCCACCACCGCCGAAAGAAATGGAGATTTTTCTGCCCTTCTCAACAACGTCGATAGCACGGGCGCTGCCGCACCCATCGTTATCTACGACCCGACCAAGCCCGATAACCCCGACGGAACGCGCCAGCCATTTCCAGGGAACATCATTCCGAATCCGAACCCCATCGGCCTGCTCTATCTGTCGAAAATGCCAAAATGCAATCTCCCTACTCCGACGACGTGTGATTCGGCGACGAGCGATGTCAGCCCAAATTTCGGATTGCCCGGGCTGGATCCGTTCAACGCCCACCGGTTCGACGTCAGGTTAGATTGGAACAAAAGCGATAAGCAGCGCATCTTCGGCCGATTCTCTTATGACCACTTGGTTTTCTCCACGGCCAACGTCTTTTCCAGCGGCTGGGATCCGGACTATGCCCAGAATGTGACCAACGCGCGCAATATTCTCCTGGCAGACGATCTGACGCTGAATGCCTCCACTGTCCTGAACTTGCGCTACTCCTTTACCCGTCACCACGAGAATCAGGGAGGCCCGCCATCGTACCTGAGCAACGACATTACGGACCAGGGTTTCCCATCCTCACTGGCCTCGGAGGTGGTGTTCAGGCAGCTGCCCTTCATCCTCTTTGACGACGTCGGAGGAGGCGTCGGCGGGACGGCTGACTACAACAACTTCCAGTATGCCAGCGAGAACAGCGACCTGAACGCTACCATCACCAAGGTTCGGGCAAAGCATCAACTCAGCTTCGGATTCGAATGGATGAAGCGTTATCTCAACGTTGGCCAGCCTCCTGCACCCGCGGGGGCTTACGGCTTCGACGTCAGCGCGACTGATCAGACCGTTGCCAGCGTCAATGGCGGCAGCGATTTCGCCTCGCTCCTGATCGGCATGGGAAGTCAACCCGGTACCGAATCCAATCAGGGCGGTTATC